>Ga0207665_10002797_pt1 | contig 11694 bp, 14 predicted proteins | sample LARL112metaG_FD_184351 | JGI IMG/M metagenome (GOLD analysis project Ga0207665, IMG submission 184351) | Corn, switchgrass and miscanthus rhizosphere microbial communities from Kellogg Biological Station, Michigan, USA - LAR L11-2 metaG... | ecosystem: Host-associated > Plants > Roots >...
GTGAACGCGTCCGAGTGCGACTTCGCCGTCGTCGAGGGCAAGATCCGCTTCGGCCTGAACGCGGTGAAGAACGTGGGCGACGGCGCCGCGCGGGCGATCATCCGCGCCCGCGAGGAGGGCGGCCCGTTCCAGTCCGTCTGGGACCTGACCGAGCGGGTCGACTGCCAGATCCTGAACAAGCGCGCGCTCGAGTCGCTCGTCAAGTGCGGCGCGCTCGACCGGCTCGACAGCTCGCCGCGTAAGGGCATGCTGGAGCTCCTCGACGCCGCGCTCGCCTGGGGGCAGAAGCAGCAGGCGGACAAGCTCATGGGCCAGGGGTCGATCTTCGACCTCGGCGACGACTCGGACGGCTCCCCCGGGGGCGGGGCGAAGCACCACCCGCAGGTCCCGCCGGGCGAGTTCGAGAAGCAGATGCTCCTGAGCCTCGAGAAGGAGGCGCTCGGGATCTACGTCTCCGAGCACCCGCTGCACGCGATCCGCGACCAGCTGCGGCGCAAGACGGACACGGCCCTGGCGGACGTGGAGCGGCGGCGCGACGGCGAGGTGGTCGTCGTGGCGGGGATCGTCGGCGCGCTGAAGCAGCTGACGACGAAGAAGGGCGAGCCGATGGTCTTCCTGCGGCTCGACGACGTCACCGGCTCGGCGGAGGTCGTCGTCTTCAACTCCGTCTACGCGATGGCTCGCGAGCTGTGCGTGCCCGACCGGATCCTCGTCGTGAAGGGCCGTGTCGACCACAAGCAGGAGGGGGAGACGAAGCTGATCGCGCTGGAGGTCTCGGCGTTCGAGGCGGCGGTCGAGCGGCGCGAGGTGCGTCTTCGACTCGACGCGCGGCGCGCTCCCGCCGGGCTGATCCGCGAGCTCGCGGCGCTCGTGAAGGACTTCCCCGGCGAGGCGCCGGTGTACGTCGAGGCGCTCACCTCGAACGGCCCGAAGCTCCTCCAGCTCGGCCCGGGCTACCGCGTGCAGCCGGTGCCGGACTTCTTCGCCGAGGCGAAGGCGCTGCTCGGCGAAGCCGCCGTCCTTTGAGGCCGGACATCCTCGGCACGATCGGCGGCACGCCGCTCGTCCGCCTGCGGCGCCTGGCGCCCGAGAACGGCGCCGAGGTCCTCGTCAAGCTCGAGTACCTGAACCCGAGCGGGTCGATGAAGGACCGGATGGCGCTCGCGATGATCGAGGGCGCCGAACGCGACGGGCTGATCGGCCCGGACACGACGGTGGTCGAGTACACCGGCGGCAGCACCGGGCCGGCGCTCGCGCTCGTGTGCCGCGCGAAGGGCTACCGCCTCAAGATCGTCATCTCTGACTGCTTCACCGAGGAGCGCTTCCAGCTGATGCGGGCGCTCGGCACCGAGCTCGAGGTGCTCGAGTCGGTCGAGGGGCGCGGCCGCGTGACCGCCGAGGACATCCGCAGGATGGTCGAGCGGGCGGGCGAGCTCGCGCAGGAGCCGGACCACTACGCGACCGACCAGTTCAACAACCCGTACGTCACTCCGGGCCACCGCGACATGTTGGGACGCGAGATCTGGGAGCAGACGGAGGGGCGCGTCGCCGCGTTCTGCCAGGGCATCGGAACAGCCGGGTCGCTCATGGGCGTGTCCGAGGCGCTTCGGCCGCGCGGCGTCTACGTCGTCGGCCTCGAGCCGGCCGGCTCGGCGGCGATCACGGGCGGGCCGCACGGCTCGTTCGCGATCCAGGGCTGGACCGGGATCGTGCCGCCGCACTGGGACGCGACCCGTGTCGACGAGGTCTGGACGATCGAGGACGACGAGGCGATCAAGATGACGCTCCGACTGGCGCAGGAGGAGGGCATCTTCGCCGGGATCTCGTCGGGCGCGAACGTCGTCGGCGCACGCCGGCTCGCCGAGCAGCTCGGCCCCGACGCGGTCGTCGTCACGCTCGCCGTCGACAGCGGCTTCAAGTACATGAGCACCGCTCCGTACGCTTAAAGGCGACGGCCCGGCGGGGACTCGGCCGGACCGTCACTACTCGCCTCGCCACTCTCGGTGCGCGTAAACGCGACTGGAACGTCCGCACTGCCTGCGGTGTAGTACCCGCGGTGGTGGGCCGACCACTCGATGAGACGGAGCTCGTCGAACGGGCGAAGCGCGGAGACGAGCACGCCTACGGAGAACTCGTGCACGCATATCAGGGCATCGCCTTTCGTATCGCCTACCTCGTCGTCGGGAACGCGGCCGAGGCGGAGGACGCTGCCCAGGACGGCTTCGTGAAGGCCTTCCGGGCGCTGCACCGGTTCCGCTCGGGTGAGCCCCTGCGGCCGTGGCTGCTGAAGATCGTCGCGAACGAGGCTCGCAACCGCCGCCGGGCGGGCACGCGCCGCGACGCGCTCACGCTGCGGGCGAGCGCGGAGAGCTCCTCGGGGGAGGCGGCCCCCTCCCCCGAGGCGGCACTGCTCGAGCGCGAGCAGCGCCGGGCGCTCGTCGCTGCTGTCGACGGGCTGCCGGAGCCGCAGCGGCTCGTGATCGCGTGCCGCTACTTCCTCGAGCTCTCCGAGGACGAGACCGCCGAGGTGCTCGGCATCCGGCGCGGGACAGTGAAGTCGCGCACGGCCCGTGCGCTCGACCGGCTGAGGGAGACGTATGGCTGAGCTCGAGCGCGACCTGCGCGAGGTCGGGCGGTTGCTCGCCTCCCCGCCCGAGCCCGATCTCGTCCCGGCCGTGCGCGCGCGCCTCGGCGAGGCCGCGCCGCGCGGCTTCGGCCGGCGCCGGGTGCTCGTGCTCGCGCTCGCCGTGCTCGTCGTCGCGCTCGGAGCCGCCTTCGCCGTCCCGTCGGCGCGCACGGCGATCCTCCACTTCTTCCACATCGGCGGCGAGACGATCGAGCGCGTCGACACGCTTCCGAACGCGCCGCGGCGCTCGCCGGTCATCGGCCTCGCCGGTCCGATGTCGGTCGAGGACGCGACGAAGCGGGCCGGCTTCAACCCGTTCCTGCCGCCGAAGCACGGCGGGATCTACGCCGCCGACAGCGTCCTCGCGACCTACATCCGGCCGCGGGTCGTGCTGACGGAGGCACGGGCCGAGCTCGGCATGATGAAGAAGGTCGCGTCGCCGCAGACCCGCCTCGAGCCCGTCCGGGTGAACGACCACGACGGCCTCTGGATCGCGGGCGCGCCGCACGTCGTCACGTACTTCGACTCCCAGGGACGCGGCCAGGCGAGGAACCTGCGGGTCGCCGGCAACACCCTCGTGTGGGCCTACGGGAGCGTGACGCTGCGGATCGAGGGCCCGCTCACGCAGGCGCAGGCCCTTTCGCTCGCCTCGTCTATCCGTTAAATCTCGGTTAAACCCGAGGCCGCGGAGCCATGCGGCTTTGGCTCAACCACGCCGTCCGTCCTCGTTGTCTGCACCGTCCGCGCGCTACCCGTGTGCCCTAGCCGAGTTGGCAGACCTTCTGCCGCAATGAGGTCGACGAGATCGTCTCGATCTGGCACCTCGGTGAGTGGTGCGACTACAGCTTGGCGCAGGTGAAGTCGGAGCCGTCGGTGGTAGAGGCGAGTGCGTTGCCGCCGTCTTGCGTGCAGAGTCCGTTGAGAGTCAGGATCTGTGCGCCGCGCAGACTGAACGGCGGGATGCCGTTACACGACCAGACAAACGTACCGCCCGGGCCGACCAGGTCCGTGGTGGGATCGGTCGAAAAGGTCCCCCCGTAGAACTGGCAGACCGCTTGAGTCTGAGACGTGAAGAGCGTCCCACCCTGCTTGGCGTAGGAGACGCAACCTTTCTGGCTGGAGAACGGTTCACCGTTCGACGTGTAGAGAGTCTCCCAGCCGCCCTTCAGACAGAGCTTCCAGCTCGCCTCTTTCGCGCCGTTGCTGTTCCCCGCCACCGCGGCACCGGTCACCACCGCAGACATAAGAGTGATCAAGCCCAACACCACAGCGATTCTGCGCGTCATCGGTTTCTCCCCCTCACGATGGAGCCGCACGCCCCAGCTGGCGCCTGCATGCCCGATTGCATTGAGGGAAAACCACCGAGCGAGCCCGCGAAGGACGTACGTCCAGCTTGGAGAGCCGACAGGACTTCGGGTGTAGCCGCCGCAGAGCAACGCGCGGGTGTGGCGTCGGTGTGGTCTGCCGGCGCCACATGGGGCGAAGGGGCTGGAAATCGGTGCTAAACACGTTAAATCTCGGTTAAAAGGCGATTTCCCCCGGTATAGGGACAACCGACTTGTCCGTTCAACCGAACATGGGGACAGAAAACTGCGGCGAGAGGAAGGACGGATGACTGCGGCCGAGACCCTTCGCGAGGACACCGAGCTCGAGCGCGTCCAGGCCTGGCGTGCCCAGGAGCTCGAGCGGGCGGGCTATCCGCCTGCCGCGGCCGCGAAGCTCGCCGCCCGCCACGACGTCGACCTGCACCTCGCGATCGACCTCGTCCGCCAGGGCTGCGCCCACGACGTCGCCCTCAGCATTCTCCTCTAGGTAGCGCGAGAAGCGTCTCACGGGCACAATCCCGCGGGTGCCCCTGCTCGCGTACATCCCCTCGCCGCACAGCGGCGTCGTCGATCTCGGCCCGTTCCACCTGCACGCGTACGGGATCACGCTGCTCGTCGCGATCGCGGGGTGCATCTGGCTCACCGGCAGGCGCTGGGTTCGCATGGGCGGCGACTGGGACCTCGTCCTGCGCGCCGCGGTCTGGGGCGTCGCGGCGGGAATCGTCGGTGCGCGCGCCTACCACGACGTCACGAGCTGGAACGAGGTCCCGCACAAGTGGTGGGGCCCGTTCGCCGTCTGGCAGGGCGGGCTCGGCGTGTGGGGCGGGATCCTGCTCGGCTGCCTCGTCGGCTCGTGGATCGTGCGCCGCTCCGGCGCGAGCGTCCGGCTGATGCTCGACGCGGTGGCGCCGGGCCTCCTCCTCGCGCAGGGCATCGGCCGCATCGGCAACTGGTGGAATCAGGAGCTGTACGGCAAGCCGACGAAGCTGCCGTGGGCGCTGAAGATCGACATCGCGCACCGGCCGACCGACCCGAAGTACGCCGGCGACGCGACGTTCCACCCGACCTTCCTCTACGAGTTGATCTACGACGTGATCGGCGTCGGCCTGCTCCTGGTCGTCGGGCGACTCTTCCGGATCCGGCCGCCGGCGCTCTTCGCGCTCTACGTCTCGTACTACACGTTCGGCCGCTTCTTCGAGGAGCTCCTGCGCATCGACCCCGCGCACCACTTCGCGGGGCTGCGCCTGAACGCCTGGGTCTCGATCGTCGTCTTCGTCTGCTCGACGGGCTTCTTCGTCTGGTGGCAGTTCATCCGCAAGGGCGGCGACGAGCCGGGGCGCGCGCGGGCGCGTGAGGTGCCAACCGGCCCGGCGATGGCCGTGCCGCGGGGCCGCGTCCGCCCGCAGCGTTAGCCTCGCGGGGTGCCCGTCCGCGCCCGCGAGCTCGAGCTCGACCTCGACGCCTTCGAAGGGCCGTTCGACCTCCTCCTGACGCTCGTCCTGAAGGAGGAGCTCGCGCCGGCCGAGGTGGACGTGGCCGAGATCGTCGTCGCCTTCTGCGAGCGGCTCGAGCCGGTCGACCTCGAGGCCTGCGGCGAGTTCCTCGTCCTCGTCGCCGCGCTCCTCGAGCTGAAGGCGCGGTCGCTCTTCCCCGACGAGGCCGCGGAGCTCGCCGAGCTCGAGCCGGAGGAGGCGGCGGAGGAGCTCGCACGGCGTCTCGCCGAATACCGGCGCGCCAAGCACGCGGCTGCGCTCCTTGCCGAGCGGCTCGAGGCGCAGCGCGAGCGGTTCTTCCGGATCGGGCCGGCGCCGCTCGCGCCGCGGCCGGAGCGGCGGCTCGCGCCCCAGGAGCCCGAGCAGCTCGTCGCGGCGCTCCGCACGCTCACGGCCGAGCCGCCCGAAGTCTCGCTCGCGCACATGGCGCTTCGCTTCCCGCCGGTGGCGCAGTTCCTCGAGCGGTTCCGATCGGTGCTGCGCCGGCGCAGGCGCTTCGACTTCGACGGCGAAGTGGCGGGTATGTCCCGGATCGAGCAGGCCGTCGCCTTCCTGGCCCTGCTGGAGCTGCGCCGCTCCGGCGAGATCGCGCTGTCGCAGGCGGCGCCGTTCGGGCCGATCCGGGTCGCCCGCGCCGACGAGAGGAGGGAGCTGTGGACCGCCCGCTCCGCCTGATCTCCACCAACCCGGTCGACCAGCTCGCGCGCACGCTCGAGGCGTTGCTCGTGATCGCCTCGGCGCCGCTCTCGGTCGCTGAGCTCGCCGCAGCCGCCGACGACGACCCGGAACGCGTGGAGACGGCGCTCGGCCTGCTCGGCGAGCGCTACCGCGAGGGCCGGAGCGGCATCGTCCTGGAGCGGGTCGCGGGCGGCTACGCCTTCCGGGCCACGCGCGAGGCGGCGGAGGCGTGCGCGCGGCTCGTCGAGCGGCCGGTGCAGCGGGCGCTCTCGCAGGCGGCGCTCGAGACGCTCGCGATCGTCGCCTACCTCGGGCCTGTCACGCGGCCGGAGGTCGCCCGGATCCGCGGCGTCTCGTCCGACTCGGCCGTGGCCGGGCTCGTCGAGCGCGGGCTCGTGACCGAGGCCGGGCGGGAGGACGCGGCCGCCGGCGGCGCCATCCGCTATCGCACGACGCCGCTCTTCGAGCGCGTCTTCGGCCTGGAGAGCCTCTCCGAGCTCCCGCGGCTCGAGGAGCTCGAGGACGAGCAGGACCTCCGCGAGCGCCTCGAGGCGGTCGCGGAGCGGCGGCCCGCCTAGACCTCCTCGGCGCCGTTCGCGCGCTCGAGCCAGTCCTCGCGCCAGTACGGGTAGATCGCGCGCGGGCAGAACCAGCGGCCGGTGCTGTGGTCGCCGGAGCACACGACCCCGTCGAGGAGCAGGCACTCGTTCTTCAGCTCGACCATCGTGCCGGTGTTCTCGTCGACGAACCGCCGGACGCGGTCCTGGACTCGGTACGTCCGGCCGCAGTGCGGCAGCATCTCCCAGTCGAATGCGAGGCCGCGGTTGCGTCCGTTCTCGTCGAGCGTCTCTGCGATCTCGCGCTTCGACCTGACGCGGACGAGCTCTCCGGGCTGAAGCCCGAGCGGCGTGCTGGGCGGCGGCTTTCCCTCCGACCAGAGGGCGATGTCCCTGTGCAGTCCGAGCATGCGGGCCGCCTTCCGCCATACCGCGCGGACGAGGACGCGCAGGAACCGTCCCACGCCGACGTTTCCACTCTGAACCTCGCGCAGGTACTTCCGCCCACGATCGTCGGCCGGGAAGGGCTCGCTGGCCGCGCCGAGCTCCGTCGCCTGGCACCGGTAGACGCCTTCGCCGCGCGTCGCCGCGGCCTGCGCCCGCCGCTCGAGCTCGGCGATGTCGCCGTCCTCAGGCTCGGCCTCCGACACCGGCCGGAGCCAGTCGGTTCGCCAGAGCAGCCGGCAACCGGCCTGGCACCCGTCGTGCCCCGACCCGTCGCAGCGGAGATCCTCGAGGTAGACCGTGTCGTGGAAGAGGCGGTTGCCGGTCCCGTCGCTTCGCGTGTCGCACAGCTTGAGCGCGTGGGCCGAGACGGTGAAGCGGCGGCCGACGAACCGGAGCATCTCCGGCATGAACGGCAACCCGCCCGTCGTTGCGTCGTCGTCCAGCGTCGCGAGGATCTCCGCCGCAGGGCGGACCTCGACGACCTGCCCGATGCGCAGGCGCGCGCCGTTTCGCTCGTGTGGCCGCAGACTCATTCCCCGCCCTCGCCCGCAGTTTCGAGGACTTTCAGACGAAGTTCAAGCGCCGAACGCACGCCGCCGCTCGAGGTCGCGCTCGGGGTCGACCAGGTGGCCGTCGCGCTCGACGTAGCCGTCCTTGCCGCCGACGACCAGGAGCACGAGATCGTCCTCGTCAGAGGCGTTCGAGACCTTGCGCGGCGTCGTGGCCTCGACGTGCACGAGCCCGCCGGGGCCGAGCTCGCGCACCTCGCCGCCGACCTCGACGCGGGCGCGCCCGCGGTGCACGAGGTAGAGCTCGTCCTGCGTGTCGTGGTAGTGCAGAAAGCCGTCGTAGCCGGGCGGCATGACGATCGCGTTCACGCCGAAGGCCGTCACGCCGAGCGCGCGCCGCACCTTGCGGAAGCCGTAGCCGGGGCCGAGCTCGTCGATCGAGCCGAAGGCGTAGCTCAAAGCCGCTTCACGATGTCCTCGGCCTCCTGCCGCGTGAAGGCCCGGAGCGTCTCCGTCTGCTCGGCGCCGTGGCGCTGGAGCTTCATGAGGATCTCGATCGCGATCTCGTCGTCGGGCGCCTCGAAGATCTCGACGACGTCGTAGCGGCCGAGCGTGACGTAGACGCCGATCAGCGTCCCGCCCGCCTCCTCGATCGTCCGCTGGCCCTCCTCGACCCGCTCGCGCCAGGCGGGCAGGCCCGCGACGCCCTGCGTCGTCCAGCGCATCAGCGAGATGTAGTGCGGCACGCCGCGATTATGGCGCGCCCTGCCAGCCCGCGAAGACGGCCCGCGTGAGCGGACGGGCGTACGGCCGCCCGCTGTGGTCGACGATGCAGCAGCGGCGGCCGCGGACGCGCATCCAAACTCGCTCGACCCCGGGCCGCGCGGTCAGCGTGTAGACGACCTGCGCCGTCGCGTAGAAGCCGTTCGCGAGCCACGCGCGCCGGGAGCCGCCGGCGAAGTCGACCGCCGCCGTCCCTCGCGCGACGCGGAGCCGCACGAGGCGGGTTCCGGCGGGGAGGGCGGATCTGATTCCGCGGACTCGTTCGGCTGCGGTCGGGCCGCGCAGGAGCGCGTGGAGCGCAGCCTTCGGCGAGCGCGCTTCAGGACGTGGCTCGGCGACGAGGCGGCCTCTCCAGCCGAGGGCGGTCAGGTGACCGTGGACGAGGTAGACCGGCGCCGGGTGTGCGGACGAGGCAAAGGCGATCGCGAGGGCGAGCAGCCTCACGTCCCGAGTATGCGCCTCGGGCGGCGCCGGTTTCCGGAGACACTTCGCTCGTGCGCCTGAATGCCTACCTCGCGCGGGCCGGCGTCGCCTCGCGCCGCGGGGCCGACGAGCTGATCAAGGCCGGTCGCGTGCGCGTGAACGGCGAGCCGGGCGCGCTGAACACCTTCGTCAAGGCCGGCGACCGCGTCGAGCTCGACGGGCGCGAGCTCGCCCCGCAGCGGCTCGCCTACGTCCTCCTGCACAAGCCGGCCGGCGTCGTGACGACCGCGCGCGACCCGCACGGGCGGCCGACGGTGGTCGACCTCGTCGCGCACGAGGCGCGCGTCGTGCCGGTGGGCAGGCTCGACGCCGACACGACGGGCGTCCTCCTCCTGACGAACGACGGCCCGCTCGCGCACCGGCTCGCGCACCCGCGCTACGAGGTGGACAAGGTCTACGAGGCGGAGGTCGAAGGCGAGCCCTCCGAGGAGGCGCTTCGGCGCCTGCGCGAGGGCGTCGAGCTCGACGACGGCCGTACCGCGCCCGCACGCGTCCGCCGCCTCGGCCCGTCACGTGTCGAGCTCGCGCTCCACGAAGGCCGCAAGCACCAGGTGAAGCGCATGCTCGAGGCCGTCGGCCACCCGGTGCGCCGGCTGCACCGCAGCCGCTACGCGGGCCTGACCGTGGAAGGTCTCGGGCCCGGCGAGTCGCGAGAGCTCACCGGGCCCGAGGTCGAGGCGCTGAAGCGAGCCGCGCTCTAGGGGCTCGCCTCGACCTGCTTCGCCTTGAAGACGTCCGCGAGGCTGTTCACGGCCGCGTCACGCGAGCTGAGCGGGGCGAGGCCGTAGCGGTCCTCGATCGTCGTCAGGATCGACGTCGTGTCGTACTGCGTGTGGTCGACGACGAAGTTCCCGCGCAGGAACGGCGAGACGACGAGCGCCGGAATGCGCGTCCCGGGGCCCCAGAGGTCATGCGGGCCCGGAGTGCCGCCCTGGCCGGGCGGGGAGACGTGATCCCACTGGCCGCCGAACTCGTCGTAGGTGACGACCACCATCGTGTCCTTTGCGCAGGCGCTCGAGTTGATCGCCCGGAGGAGGTCGACGAGGTGGCTCGAGCCGCGCGGTTCGCTCGTGTAGCCGGGGTGCTCGTTCTCGAGCCCGATCGGCTTGACGAAGCTGACCGCGTCGAGCTGACAGCTCTTCGACGAGTCGCCGACGAGGCTCTGGAACTCGGCCTCGTCCTTCAGGTGCGCCTGCCGGTTCGCGAGCCCGGCCGGCGTCGACGGGTCGAAGGCGGCGTAGTAGTTGAACGGCTGGTGGTGGTACTGGAACACCTTGTTCGGGCAGTACGGCCAGGCCGGGTTCGGGCTCGAGTCGGGATCCGCGCAGACGCCCGGCACGAAGCCGTTCGTCCACCCCGGCGCGCCGACGTCGCCGTCCGCGTTCGACCAGCCGCCCGCGTACCAGGCCCAGCTGACGCCGGCGGCGGAGAGCTCGTCGCCGATCGTCGTGCCCGTCTGTGGCGGCAGCTGCGGCGAGCCCTTGAACGGCTGGAACGCAGGCTGGATCGTGTTCACCGCGAAGTCGCCGCACGCGCGGTTCGGCACCGCGGACGGGCAGAGCTGCGTCAGCTGCCGGTCGAGGACCGGGCCGGTAGGCACGTAGAGCGGATACGCCGTCGGCATGCCGTTCGAGTCGATGATCGAGTGATTCGCCACGGGAGCACCCGGCCACGTCGGCGTCGCCGCGGCGATCAGCCACTGGTGGTTCAGGAACGAGCCGCCGAAGGCCGACTGGAAGAAGTCGTCGGCGATCGCGTAGTGCGGGTGGTTGCCGCTGTGCAGGTACTGGTAGATGGGCAGCGCCCGCGTGTCGTAGTAGCCCTGCGTCAGGCCGACCGCGTCGCTCCCCGTCGTATACAGGTTCTGCGCGCCGTCATTGAGCTGGTACTGCTCCTGGTAGAAGCGGTGCACGATGTCGCGCGTGCAGCCGCCCGGCAGATTGCTTGGGCTCGGCGGCAGGCCGTTCGGCGCGAAGACGCCCGGCTGCGGGCACGTTCGTGCGTCCGGCGGCAGGTACGCGTCGATCGCGAACGGATCGTTCGTGAAGTGGCTCGCGATGCCGTGCGCCGCGTCGGTGCACGTCACCGAGAGCGGCGGCGAGGTCAGGTTGACGTCGTTCTGGAGCAGGCAGTCGTAAGGCGCGCCCGCCTCGTCGACCTGCGTCGTGTGCGCGGCGTCGGCGTTCGCGAGGCCGTTCACGCCCTCCCAGCCGCCGTACAGGTTGTCGAACGAGTGGTTCTCCTCGTAGATGACGACGATGTGGTTGATCTTCCTCAGCTGGTCGTCGCCGCGGCTCGCGCCTGCGCCTGACGCGCCGAGTGTGAGCACGACGACCGCGGCCAGGGCGCCCAACATGCCGAGGCCGAAAAGCCTGCGAAGCCGCATCGAATCTCCTCCCTCCCCCGGGTGGTGAATGTGGCGGCCCGCACGGTAGCGCGCGGGCCGCCACGTTTCCACTCGTCCGTTACGGACCAGCCAGCGCTGCGGCCTGGCTCTGCAGGCTCTGCGCCTGGCTGAGCCAGCTCTGCACCTGAGCGCTATTGAGCGGCTGGTTGTCGAAGGTCGCTCCGTCGAGCGCCGCCTTGATCTGCCCGGCAAGCGTGTTGCGCTGCGAGGTCAGGCTCTGGATCTGACCCTCGATCGAGTTGTAGGTCGAGTCGCCCGCGTCGTTCGAGGCGAGCGCGTGGGTCGACGCCTTCAGCGTGTTCATCGCGAACGTGCCGAAGGACGCGTTCAGCTGCTTGTACGCGTCGGCCAGCTGGGTGAAGCCGGTGAGGTTCTTCTTCACCGCC
>Ga0207665_10002798_pt1 | contig 11692 bp, 11 predicted proteins | sample LARL112metaG_FD_184351 | JGI IMG/M metagenome (GOLD analysis project Ga0207665, IMG submission 184351) | Corn, switchgrass and miscanthus rhizosphere microbial communities from Kellogg Biological Station, Michigan, USA - LAR L11-2 metaG... | ecosystem: Host-associated > Plants > Roots >...
CCCCGCGAGATAGACCGCTGGCTCGTCGCCGGTGTTGAAGTGCTGGTGCACGGCGCGGTAGGGGAGCTGGATCGTGCTGTGCTGGTGCCATTCGAAGCGCTGGCCGTCGATCACGCTGAAGCCCTGCCCGCGCAGGATGTGGATCGCCGGCGCCCCGAGGTCGATCTCGTCAACCTGGGGGGTGGCGAGGCGTAGGGAACTGGCCTGGAGCCGACGCAGGTGGAGATCGTCCGCCTCCCAGCCCGAAGCGGTCCACCAAGGATTGAAGCGCGCGATTTGAAGGTCACTGAGCATTGTGTAGCAGATATTAGCATCGTTATGCTAAACAAGGCCCCTTAAATACGGATCGGATTAAAATGCTCCCCCTTGTGAGGACACGGACGAATAAAGCCCAAGCGACGGAGGTGGAGCGGCTGGCGGAGCTGATCGTCGGGTCGGTTTGCACGGTGGCGCTTACCGGGGCCGGGGTCTCGGTGCCGTCGGGAATCCCGGACTTCCGCACGCCGGAGACCGGCCTCTGGGCAAACGTCGACCCGATGGAGGTCGCCCACATCAATGTCTTCGAGCGAGATCCGGTGCGGTTTTGGTCCTACTACCGGCCGCGCTTTCACTCGCTCGGCGACAAGCGGCCCAACGCGGCGCACGAAGCGCTGGCGAAGCTGGAGCGGCGCGGTCTGCTCGAGGGCGTGATCACCCAGAACATCGACCGGTTGCACCGCGCGGCGGGGTCGCAGAACGTGGTCGAGGTACACGGCTCGATCGCGACCTTGTCGTGCAGGAGCTGCGCGGCCTCCTACGAGATCGATGAGGTCGATGAGCTATTCGACGGGGACGGGGTCGCGATTTGCAGCGCCTGTGGCGGCCCAGTCAAGCCGGGTGTTCAGCCTCTCCGTCAACGCACCGATGTCCACGTCAGTGAAATCGCGAGTATGCACACCGTTCCACGCGGAACGGCGGTAATCGGCGGACTTGGCGTTGAGTTCTACCCGTCCCGTGGGCTGATCAAATCGCCGACGTAGACCAGTTGAGGATGCCACGAAGGTGGACGTCAGCGAGTGCTCGGCGAAGCCGAACAGCAAGCGATCGCGCCGGCTCGACACCGCGAAGGCCGCACCGAGCCCGTCCGCGAAGCGCTCGAACACCGCGACGCTCGTCCGGGCGGGATCAGCCGACCAGTCGTCGTCGGTCTCATACGGCTGGACGAGCGGCGCGGCGTCGTCGGCGGGTCCGGCCTTACGGGCGGCCAGTTCGCTCGCCGTGACCAGATCCGGCACTTCGGCAGCGGACGTCACCGAGCGGGTAACCACTCCGGCGCTCGGTCCGGCCGCTCCGTCGAAGATCGAGATGACTGTGACCGACCGCGACGCCATTTGGCCGTTGGTCGTGAGGTTGTTCGCTGCCCACCGCAGGTTGGTCTCGGTGTGCTCGCTGCCGACGACGATGCAGCCGTCGGCGCTCGAGCGGGTGAGCACCCGCTCGACGAGGTCCTGCATCGGGATCATCGGCCACCTTCCGCCACTGTGGAAAGGACGTTGACGCCGCGGAACAATGCGCTCGGACAGCCGTGCGAGACGGCGGCGACCTGGCCTGGCTGCCCCTTGCCACAGTTGAATGCACCGCCGAGGACATAGGTTTCAGGCCCGCCGACCGCTTCCATGGCTCCCCAGAAGTCCGTCGTCGTCGCTTGGTATGCGACATCCCGGAGCTGTCCGGCCAGCCGGCCGTTCTCGATGCGGAAGAACTGCTGCCCGGTGAATTGGAAGTTGTACCGCTGCATGTCGATCGACCACGACCGGTCGCCGAGGATGTAGATGCCACGCTCGACGCGGCTGATCAGGTCCGCGGTCGTAGGACCATCCGGGGCGGGCTGGAGGGACACATTGGCCATACGCTGCAGGGGAATGTGCCCGGGCGAGTCGGCGAACGCGCACCCGTTGGATCGGCCCATGCCGTTCGCCCGGGCCATGTGGCGGTTGAGCTGGTACCCGACGAGAATGCCGTCACGCACGATGTCGAACTGCTGGGTGGCTACCCCCTCGTCGTCATAGCCGATCGTGGCGAGCCCGTAGTCGACCACCCGGTCACCCGTGACGTTCATGATCGGGCTGCCATAGCGCAGGGAGCCGAGCTGGTCCGGCGTTGCGAAGCTGGTACCGGCATACGCCGCCTCGTAGCCGAGGGCGCGGTCGAGCTCGGTCGCGTGTCCGATCGACTCATGGATCGTGAGCCACAGGTTGGACGGATCGATCACCAGGTCGTAGCGGCCGGCCTCGACGCTTGGCGCCTTCACGTGTTCGGCCAGCAGCCCGGGCAGCTCATCTACCTCGCGATCGAAATCCCAGCCCGTACCGGTTAGGAATTCCCAACCGCGCCCGACCGGCGGGGCGAGGGTGCGCATGGAGAAGAACGTTCCGGCGGCCTGGTCGACGTGGACCGCGGTGAACTGGGCTTGCAGCCGGACGCGTTGCTGCGTTGTGGAGGTGCCCGCGGTATCGGCGTAGAACTTGTTCTCCCGGACGTGCGTGAGGTGCGCGTCGACGTGATCGACGCCATCTGCGGAGAGCAATCGATCGGAGAGCTCGGCCAGCCGGCCAATGCGCTCGTCCTCCGCGACATCGAACGGATCGACGTCGTAGGCCGAGATCCACGACGCCCCGGCATACACCGGTTCTTCGGCGAGGACGACGGGATCGGAACTGAGGACCCGGCTCACCCGCGCCGCGGCGATCGCCTGCTCGGACAGCGTCGCCGCAGCCTCGGGCGTCCGGTCTACCCCACTGGCAAAGCCCCACGCACCATCGTGCACGACCCGCACGGCAATGCCGAGGTCCTCGGTATCGGCCGAGGTATCCAGTTGCCCGTCCCGAAGCCGGAGCGTACCCACCCGGATCCGTTCGAGCCGGAAATCAGCGTGGTCGGCTCCGCGTTGCCGGGCGCTTGCGAGGGCGGCGTCGGCGAGGCGCTCAGGCGCCAGGTCCGTGAAGGCAGAGTCAATCTGCGGCATTCACCGCACACTAGTAACCCTCGCCGACAGCTCGCATCGGGGATTCCCGGACGACTCGCGAGGAATCAGCAGGCGGGCAGGTCGCCGAAGTACCCCAGGGTGAACGAGTCGATGCGATCCAACCCCGTCGTGCCACGATCACCAAAGGCCTCTTGATGGCCGACAAGTGTCATTACCGCGGTAGCGGCTTCGTCCATGTCGGGCGGAGACAGCGCGAATCCGTTGGCATTGTCGACATTCACGCTCTTCGCGTACGCCCCGCTGTAACAACCCGCAGCGAGCAGTGCCGGCTTGTCGTCCAAGGATCGCTGGAAGAGCTGATGGCGGACGGCGAGGCCCCAGCCATAGGTGAACATCGTCCCGAGGGCGTAGTCGCCGAAGGAGTAGGCGCTGGTGGCGATCTTGTGGCTGTAGTACACCGTGTTGTCGTCCGGGCAATAACCGAAGTCGCTCTGCGCGGTCGCGCCGCATTTCGGGTGATCCGCCTCGACGACCGCGACATCGGACCACGACTTGCCGATGGTCTTCGCCTTCGCGCGCCAGAATGCGTTCAGATTCGGGAGAAGACCGTCGTGACTAGGTGTGGGGTCCAGCACCTGATCGAGCGGGACGTTGCCGCCGGTCTGCGCGTCACTGTCGCTGACGAACGGCCGCTGGGTGAACTGTCGCTTCGCGTATGCGGACGCGAAGCAGAATTTGACGCCCTTTTCGATGCCATCCGAGAACGAACTGAGCCGGTCGAAGCCGGTGCCGTGTGTGCCGGGGTCGGTAGCGGCGTGAGAGACCGGATCACGCAGTTGGATGTAACCGGTAAGGACCTGATCGAGCTGATCAGAGGTCACTCGAAGATGCGGCGCCTGAAAGGCGAGCACCGAGGCGGTAAAGGCGCCAGCAGCGCAATCGGCCTGGCTCTCGCGGACGATGGACCGTTCCTTGTCGGCTATCCCCAGCCTGGCTTGCACCGCGTGCCCGAACTCATGAGAGAAGACCGCGGCAGCGAAGTAATCCCCGTATGCCGCTACCAGCTTCGGCAGGAAGCCGTTGCGGTCATAGGCGATCGAGTCGTCCAGCGTGCAATAGAAAGCGTTGTCCTTGATTACGCGAACACCGGCGCGGGCGAGGCAGCCATTGCGAAGTGCGCTGGCCGTGATGTCGGAGTCGTCGACGGAGTAGATCTTGCCGGTGAGTGGGGTCAGGGACTTGCCACCTGCGATGTGTGGGAATTGCTTCTTCCAGAAGGCGACTATGTCGGCGATAGAGTTGCGGGCCAGCCGGTCGAACGAGGTGTGCCCGTCGCCCACGACCGCGAGTGTGGCGTCCGGAGCCGTGGATGGAGCAACAAGCTGACCGGCTCCCGACACTACGGTGGAGCAACCGGTCGCGGTGAGCGCGAGCAGGATCGCGGCTATCGCGAATCGCGCCAGGCGAGCGCGAGGCATCGACCCCCCCTCGCTGCGTCGTGCGGCGCAGCCGCGGCCGCGCGCGCCGATAGTCGCAGTCTAGGCGCCGCGCTTGTCCCGTCAGCCCTGGCGAGGGGGCCCACTCGCTCCCGTGACGCAGCGCCAAGCAAGATCGTGCTTGTGCCGGAGCTACCTGAGGTTGAGTCCGCACGCGCCGTAATCGAGCGCGCGGCGTTGGGTCGTCAAATGGTCGACGTGGACGACTCGGACACCTACGTGTGCCGTCCACATCGGCCGGGTGAGATTCGAGCGGCGTTGGTTGGGCGGCGACTGACTGCTGCCCACCGCCGGGGCAAGAGCATGTGGTGCGAGACCTCGGGCGTCGGTCGTTCGCGCGTACCCGGCCCGACGTTGGGAATCCACCTCGGCATGTCCGGCAAGATTGTCATTGCCGATATCGATGGCAGCGAGATCGATGGTGGTGACTACTGGGAGCGCGGGCGGGCGCCCGGCGACTACCGGTTCTGCCGGTTTTCGCTGACCTTCGCCGACGGTGGTTCGTTGATGCTGATCGATCCGCGGCGACTCGGCCGGGTTCGGCTCGATCCGCCGATCGAAGCTCTCGGCCCTGATGCGGCCAGCATCACCCCGGCTCAGTTCCGCACGATAATGGCCCGCGGCGGCGCCGCGCCGGTGAAGGCGCGATTGCTCGATCAGAACGCCATTGCCGGTATTGGCAACCTTCTGGCCGATCAGATGCTGTGGACGGCAAAGATCAACCCCGCTCGCCCGGTCGGAGAGCTCTCCCGGGCCGAAGTCAATCGGCTGTTCCGCGCGCTTCGCCGCACCGTTGCCTCCGCGCTCCGGCAGGGCGGGGTCCATACCCTCTCGCTCCTGCCCGCCCGCAAGATCGACGCGCTGTGCCCGCGGGACGGTGCCCCGATGGCTCGTGGCACCGTCGGCGGCCGGACGACGTGGTGGTGTTCCCGTGAGCAGGCTGGCTGAGACCAGGGCGGAGCTTCAGGAGACAGAAATCCGGATGTCACCGGCCGGCGATGCCGCGGCGAAGGCGAGCAGCCGATGTCCCTCGGCGGCCAGAGCAGCTGCCTGACGTCGAGGCAACGGCTGAAAGGCTTCGATATCGAGACGGGCTTGACCACCGTCGGGCACGATTCCCCAGTTGGCGCGCCAGAAACCGTCGACCAGTACCGTGCCACGGTTCCCACCATTGCCTGGCCATAGCGGCACAATGCGCTGCTCGGGCACTACTCGGCTCCGGTCGGCGTGCGACAGCAGCAGGTTGTCGTACTCGGGAAGGAACCGGATTGGCGCCGGGGTGTCAGCAGATGGACGCGGAGCATCAGGCCCGTCGAGTAGGACTCGGCCGTCTTCACTACGGAAGCGGCGTACCCGTGGGCCGAGCCGGTCGGCGACCTCGCCTAGGCGGGTGAGGCCTGACCAGACCTGTACGTCCTGGACCGACGCCGGACCGAAGGCGCCGAGATAGCGCAATACGAGGTCATCAACGGTCGCGCCGGTCGACACCCGATCACCGATCCAGGCTTCGGCGTCGGCCCAGGTCGGAGCCTTGCTCTGGCCCCACACGCCGCGCGGGGTGACCTGGACGATCGGCAGTAGGTACTGGGCCGCGTAGGCCATTGCGTCCGCGTCTAGGTTTGGCCAGCGCTGGCCGATCAGCCGGCGAAGCTCAACCCGGGTGCGCGGCGCCTCGCGGAGAAGGTCCCGCACGAATGCCAGCAGGTCGTTGACCATCCCGCGTGGGACGCGACGACCGAACGGGCTGCCGGTCCATAGCCCGCGCTCCGACACCGGTTCCAGGACCGGCCACAATTGCAGGAAGTCGGCCGCGGTTACCAGGTGAATGGTGGCTCGCATCAGGCTGGCCCGCACCGCGCGACGTTCGATCATCAGGGCGGACAGCTCATCGGCGCGGAAGTCCACGACCCGTGTCCACAGCCCAACGTACGGTGCGAGTGGTGCCTGCGACTGCATGCCGACCAGGTGCTGCAGTACCCGCTCCGCGCTGTAATCCGCGCGTTCGAGCAGCAGTTGCCGGGCCAGGATCGCGCGATTCAGCTGCCGCGTCGTCAGCCGATCGATCACCCGAACATTGTGCCGAGAGGCAGTTCCTGCGTCGGTATGCATAGTCCGTTGCCCCAGCAACGGATCATGCATACCTTTCGGCGGGCCTCAGCTATCGAAGTCGACCGTCACGGCATCCGACACCGGGAGTGATTGGCAGGTCAGCACGAACCCGGCCGCGAGCTCGGACGGTTCGAGGGCGAAGTTGCGACGCAGGTTAACCTCGCCGCTGACGAGCTGGGCCCGACAGGTACCGCATACGCCACCCTTGCAGGCGAAGGGCAGGTCTGGGCGCACCCGCTGGGCTCCGTCGAGGATCGGCATGTCGCGGGGAACGTGCGCCGTGGTCGTGCGGCCATCGAGAACGATGGTCACCTCGCTGACGGCACCGGTTGGCGTGGCTTCGGGGTGCTCGGCGGGCGGGGGTGGCACGTCCTCGACGTAGAACAGCTCCCGGTGGATCCGGTCTGGTTCGACGCCAAAGTCGGTCAAGGCCGCGATGGCATCGGTGATCAGGCCGTACGGCCCACACAGCCACCAGTGGTCGACGGTGTCGACGCGGCAGATCAGGGGCAGCAGGACGCGGAGCTTGTCACCGGTCAGCCGGCCGCTGAACAACTCGACCTCCTGGGCCTCGCGCGAGAGCACATGGACCAGCTGCAGCCGGGTCGGATAAGCGTCCTTCAGGTCGGCGACCTCGTCGGCGAACATCACCGAGTTGGTGCGCCGGTTGGCGTACAGGATTGTCGCCCGACTGGCCGGGTCGACGAGCACCGAGGCCGCCATGGAGAGGACCGGCGTGATGCCGGAGCCCGCGGCGATGAAGCCGTGATGCGCGGGCGTGTCCAGATCCGGCGTGAACCGGCCGGATGGGAGTTCCACTTCGACCTTGTCGCCCGGCTGTAGCTCATGGATGAGCCAGCCGGACACCGCGCCGTCGGGGACCTCGCGCACGCCAATGCGCGGTGCGGCACCACGCGGCGCGCAGATCGAGTACGAGCGACGCTCGTCGCGCCCATCGAATCTCCGACGCACGGTGACCGATTGGCCAGGCAGAAAGGCGAATTCCTCGACTAGCTTGTCAGGCACCTCGAACGTGATCGCTGCCGCGTCGGAGCACAATTGGTCGATACGGGCGACCGTGAGGTGCTGGAATTTGCCGCGAGCGGGCGGGGACGCCTTGCCAGCCGGCACCTCAGATCTCCTTCAGGTACTCGAACGGTTCGCCGCATGACGTGCAGCGATACAGCGCCCGGCAGGCCGTCGCACCGAATACGGACTGCCGTGCTGTGTCGGGCGATGCGCACCGTGGGCAGGGCTCCGTTGGTGCCGATCGCATGAGGGTGAGCGGGACTGGGCCGGCCGACCGCACGGGTGCGGCATGCGGTGGGACGATGCCCGCAGCACCAAGTTTCTGCCGACCTTCCTCGGTAATCCAGTCGCTGGTCCAGGCCGGGCTCAGGCTCGTCCGCACCTCGACGTCGTCGAATCCGGCGTCCGCCAGCCGGCGACGCAGCTCGCTCCGGATTACCTCGAGCGCCGGACAGCCGGTGTATGTCGGCGTGATGGTGACGACAGCGTGCCGCCCGGTGACGGTCACCGCGCGGAGGATGCCAAGGTCAGCCACGGTCAGTTGCGGGAGTTCCGGGTCGGGTACGGCTTCGGCGATCGCGCGGGCCCGCGCGTCGATGCTTGCCGCGGTCACCAGGTCGCTCCGGGATGGGCGCGCGCAACGCTCTGGAGCTCGGCCAGCAGACGCGTCAAGGTGTCGCGGTGTCCGGCTGTCCTCGTCGCTCCTCCAGACGCCGACCACGCCGGACAGCCCAGCGTGGCGGCGGACAGTACGGCGTCGAGCGCCGCGTCGAATTCGGCGTGCGTCTCGCTCGGCCGAACGCCGACACCGGCAGCCGCGAGTCGGGTCTCGACGTCCGAGTCGGTGAACAGCTCGCCGACGAAGGGCGCGACATGGTCCAGGCCCGCCTGTACCCGCTGGTGAGAGAATTCGGTGCCGTCACCCAGCCGGATCACCCACTGGGCGGCGTAGTCGCGGTGGTAGGTCATCTCTTTCACGCCCTTGTCCGCGATGGCGGCCAGGACCGGGTCCCGAGATGCCCGTAGCCGGTCCAGCACCGCCAGCCGCCACGTGCTGAACACGAGCAGCCGCGCCATCGCGAAACCGAAGTCGCTGTCGACGATCTCGACGAGCCGCACGTGCCGGAACTGTGCCGGCCCTCGCAGGAACGCGTAGTCGTCTTCGGTGCGTCCGGATCCGTCCACCGTGCCGGCCCGGGCCAGCAGGAAACGAGCCTGGCCGAGCAGGTCGAGCGCGATGTTGGCCAGCGCGGCTTCTTCTTCCAGCTCCGGGGCGTGGCCGACCCACTGCTGCAACCGATGCGACATGAGAAGTGCGTCATCACCGAGCATTTCGCAATAGGCGGCGAGGTCGTCGGCCGAGATGCCGTCGGGGATTGTCGTGTCGATACCAGACAGCGGGTCGTCGAATCCGGCGCCGAACGCCCACCGTTGATCCTCGGTAACGTCGGTGATCGCCTGATACGCGTCGTAGGTATCCATCACATGTGCGGCACGTTGTCGGGGATGGCATAGAACGTCGGATGCCGATACACCTTGTCACCGCTCGGCGCGAAGAACGGATCCTTCTCGTCCGGGCTCGATGCCGTGATGTCCTTGGATGCGACGACCCAGATGCTCACGCCCTCATTCCGCCGGGTATAGACATCCCGCGCGTGATGCAAGGCCATGTGCGCGTCCGCGGCGTGTAGCGAGCCGACGTGCACATGATTGAGGCCGCGCTTGCCCCGAAGGAACACCTCGTACAGTGGCCAGTCTTCGGATGTATCACTCATCTGGGCCTCCCTGAGCGTTTTGCGGCATGGGCGCCTTGTCGTCGGACGTCGCGGGCGATGCGTGTTTGGCCGCGTGCGCCGCCGCAGCGGCGCGAACCCACGCTCCGCTCTCATGAGCAGCGCGACGGTTGCCGATGCGTTCGGCGTTGCAGGGCCCGTCGCCCCGAATCACGCGCTTGAATTCCGCCCAGTCCACCTCGCCGAAGTCGTAGTGGCCACGTTCCTCGTTCCAGCGCAGGTCCGGATCGGGCAGCGTGACCCCGAGCGCCTCGGCCTGCGGGACGGTCATGTCGACGAAGCGCTGGCGCAGCTCGTCGTTCGTGTGCCGCTTGATTCCCCAGGCCATCGACTGCTCGGTGTTCGGGGAGTCGTTGTCCGGCGGTCCGAACATCATCAACGACGGCCACCACCAGCGATTGCTCGCGTCCTGCACCATGGCGCGTTGGGCCCGGGTACCGCGCATCATCGTCATGAGCAGCTCGTAGCCCTGCCGCTGATGGAAGGATTCCTCCTTGCAGATGCGGATCATCGCCCGGGCATACGGGCCGAAGGAACTGCGGCACAGCGGCACCTGGTTGCAGATCGCGGCTCCGTCGACGAGCCAGCCGATCACGCCGACGTCCGCGAACGTAAGTGAGGGGTAGTTGAAGATCGACGAGTACTTCTGATCGCCGGAGATCAGCCGCCGGGTCAGGTCAGCCCGATCCACGCCCAATGTCTCGGCGGCGCAGTACAGGTACATTCCGTGTCCCGCCTCGTCCTGGACCTTGGCCAGCAGAATGGCCTTGCGTCGCAGAGAAGGAGCCCGCGTAATCCAGTAGCCTTCCGGCTGCATACCGATGATCTCCGAATGCGCGTGCTGTGAGATCTGGCGAATCATCGTCTTGCGGTAGCCGTCAGGCATCCAGTCCCGCGGCTCGATCCGTCGATCGTGGGCGATCGTCCGATCGAAGTGCTCCTGGAGTTCGACCGTTGTCATCACACGTCTCCCTGACTGACCGTTCGGTCAGTAATATTCTGCCGCATCCTCCGGCTGCCAGCTACCTGCCGCGTGACGGCGGCGAGGTCATTGCGGCCAGGTCTTCGCCACGAGTGTGAGCACGTCGTACCGGGCCGCGACCGCGCCGTCCTGTTTCGTGACCTCTGCGTCCCACCGGACTTCCCCGTAGTCCGCATCGACTCGAGGGGTGATCTGCTTGCAGGTGAGCGTGACCGTCAGGGCGTCGCCCGGGAATACCGGCGTGAGGAAGCGGAGATTCTCCAGGCCATAGTTGGCGAGGACCGGCCCTGGGTCTGGTTGTACGAAGAGCCCGGCCGCAAGCGACACCACCAGATAGCCGTGAGCGACGATGCCACCGAAGAGCGGGTTGGCAGCGGCCGCTTCGGGATCCGTGTGCGCATAGAACTGATCGCCGGTGAAATCAGCGAAGTGGTCGATATCCTCGGCCGTCACGATGCGGGGGCCCGCTACGACCGCGTCTCCCGGACGGAGTTCAGCCAGGGATTTCCGGAACGGGTGCGCCTCACCGGCAGTTCGCTCGGCGCCCGCCACCCAGCGGCCGGTCACCGCACTCAGCATGCGCGGGCTGGCCTGGATAGCCGTGCGCTGCATGTGGTGGACGACACGGCGGATACCCCCCAGCTCCTCGCCGCCGCCGGCCCGACCCGGCCCACCGTGCACGAGCATAGGCAGCGGAGACCCATGCCCGGTCGACTCGGGCGCATCGTCGCGATCGAGCACGAGGAGCCGACCGTGCCACGGCGCGAGGCCCAGTACGACGCGGTGGGCGAAGCCAGCGTCCGCGGTGACAACCGAGGCCGCGAGGCTACCCAGCCCGCGCGCGGCGAGTGAGATTACCTCGTCCGCCGACGAATATCCCATCAGCGTGCTTACTGGGCCGAATGCCTCGACCTCATGGGGTTCTGGACGGCCAGCATCATTGCAGCGAATGAGAATCGGTGAGATGAATGCGCCCCGCTCACCGTCGGCACCAACCACGTCGACGTGGTTCGGGTCGCCATATACGAGCTCACCGGCATCTAGCAGCGCCTTCAGCGAGCGCCGCACCTCTTCCCGCTGCTCCAAGCTCGCCAGCGGGCCCATCTGGACCGACGGCTCAGCCGGATTCCCCACGACCACCTGCGCCAGCCCGTCGACTACTGCCGCTTGGACGTCGTCGAGAACGGCGGCCGGCACGAAGGCGCGACGGATCGCGGTGCATTTCTGCCCAGCCTTGACCGTCATCTCGGTCACCAGCTGGTCGACGTAGAGATCGAACTCTGGCGTTCCGGCCGCGGCGTCGGGCCCGAGGATCGAG
>Ga0207665_10002799_pt1 | contig 11689 bp, 11 predicted proteins | sample LARL112metaG_FD_184351 | JGI IMG/M metagenome (GOLD analysis project Ga0207665, IMG submission 184351) | Corn, switchgrass and miscanthus rhizosphere microbial communities from Kellogg Biological Station, Michigan, USA - LAR L11-2 metaG... | ecosystem: Host-associated > Plants > Roots >...
TCGTCTACGATTCTGCGACGGTTACCCCCCAGCGGTTGATCGATGCAGTGCGCGCCACCGGGTACGACGCATCGCTGCCGAAGGTCGAGGGCGACGCAATTCACGAAGATGACCGCGCAGCGGACGAGCACGCGCGGACACTTACAACCAAAGCGATAGTCAGCGTGATCGCTGGCGTCGTGGCGATGGCGCTGACGATGATGGCGATGGGGTCGACAGCGGTGAACCTTGGGCTGCTCGGACTTACCGCTGTCATCATCGGGTGGGCAGGGCGGGACATCTACCGTTCTGCGTGGAAGACTATGCGGCATCGCTCCGCCGACATGAACGTGCTCGTCACTCTGGGAACGGCGGCGGCATTTACGTACTCCACAGTCGCGACGGTTGCGCCGTCTTTGTTCTCGCGCAACGGTATCGCGCCGGAGGTTTACTACGAGGCGGTGATCTTCATCATCGGCCTCGTGCTGGCCGGCCGGGCGATCGAGGCGCGTGCTCGTGGACGAACTACTGCCGCACTGCGCCGCCTGGCGACGCTACTTCCCAGCTCGGCTCGCGTCGAGCAATCGGGCGCCTGGCGAGACATACCGCTCGCTCAAGTGAAACCGGGCGATGTGATTCTGGTTCGACCGGGCGAGCGATTACCGGTAGATGGCAAAATCGTAGACGGCGCGAGCGAAGTCGACGAGTCGATGCTCACCGGCGAGCCATTACCAGTTGCAAAGACCACGGGTGATTCGGTTGTCGGTGGGACCGTCAACGCCACCGGCTCATTTCGCTACGTAGCGACGAGTGTCGGATCGAACAGCGTCCTCGCGCGGATCGCGAAACTGATGCGTGACGCGCAGCTCTCACGCGCGCCAGTGCAGAAACTCGCGGATCGTGTCAGCGCCGTTTTCGTACCGACAGTGCTGGCGATCGCGACGGTCACGTTCGTGGTTTGGCTCGCGATCGCCGGCGTTGCGGCACTGCCTCACGCGATTGTCGCCGCGGTGTCGGTGCTGATCATCGCATGCCCATGCGCGATGGGATTGGCCGTGCCAACCGCAGTGATGGTGGCGACAGGTCGAGGCGCCGAGCTTGGGCTGCTGATAAAGGGCGGCGAGATTTTGCAGCGGGCGGGCGATATCGATACCGTCGTCTTCGACAAGACAGGTACGATCACTGAAGGACGACCGCGCGTCTCACGTGTCGTGCCTCAGCCAGGTGTCTCCGAACGGGAGCTGCTGGAACTCGCGGCAGCGCTGGAGAATCACTCGGAGCATCCACTGGCGGGTGCGATCGTTAAAGCCGCGGGCGAGAGGGGAATTGGCGCCAAGCGTGTCGAGCAGTTCCGCTCCCTCACCGGCAGCGGCGTCACCGGACTGGTTGACGGGATGAGCATAGCAGTCGGAAACGCGGCGTTGACGCGCGAGCTGGGCCTCGACCTGTCGACGCCGGACGCGGTCCCGGTCGGCGAAAGCGAGCTCTTTGTCGTCGCGGACCGCAAGCTGCTCGGAAAGATCGTGGTTGCTGACATAGTCCGCGAATCCGCCCGCTCGGCGATCGATCGTTTGAGGGAGCTTGGTATTCAGACGGTGCTCGTTACAGGCGATCGCCGTGCGCCGGCTGAATCCGCGGCGAGCATGGTTGGCATCAGGACTATCGTTGCCGAAGTCCTTCCCGAGGAAAAGGTCGACGTTGTAAAGGGCCTACAGCGCGACGGACACGTTGTCGCGATGGTCGGCGACGGCGTCAACGACGCGCCGGCATTGGCCCAGGCCGACGTTGGAATCTCGATGCCGAAGGGGACCGACATCGCCGTCGAGGCCAGCGATGTTGCGCTGCTGCGCAGTGATCTAAATGCGGTTCCTATCGCGATTTCATTGTCGCGTCGGACCATGCGAACGATGAAGCAGAACCTTTTCTGGGCGTTCGTCTACAACGTGATCGGAATTCCGATCGCGGCCGGTGTGCTCTATCCAGTTGTTGGCACGCTGCTCAATCCGGTCATTGCGAGCGCGGCGATGGCACTCAGCTCGGTGAGCGTCGTGATGAACAGTCTGCGGCTGCGCAATGCGCGCCTCGTCTAGCGGAGATCGCCATGCCACGGAAAGCCAAGGCAACAAATCCGGAAATCAAAGCGCGCAACGTTATCAGATTGCGGCGCATAGAAGGGCAGGTGCGCGGTCTTCAGAAAATGGTCGAGGAAGATCGCTATTGCGCCGACATTCTCACGCAGATCTCGTCGGTGCAGGAAGCGCTGCGCAGCGTCAGTCGCGAGCTGATGCGCAACCATCTCAAACACTGTGCGACCGGCGCTATCCGGACCGGCGGCGAAGAGGCCGACCAGATGTACGACGAGCTCGTCGACCTTATGTACACCCACAATCGCTGAGTTGTCCGGGCGTAGACGCGGTTAACCAGCCGCAGCGGTCTTGAAACAACACCGATCTTGCGCTCGTATTGTCCCAATGTGATAGTACAAGCGCACAATGCCTCCATTCGACGTCGACACCAGAAGTCCGACCCCGATCTATGCGCAACTCGATCGCGCGATCCGCGCATCCATCGCGACGGGCGCGCTCCAGCCGGGAATGCAGCTGCCAACTGTGCGACAGCTGGCGGTAGATCTCTCGGTCAACGCCAACACCGTTGCCAGGGTCTACGCCCAGCTCGAGCGGGACGGAATTCTGGAGACACGTCGTGGAGTCGGGACATTCGTTCGCGAAGTGCCAACACCGCAGGCTGCGCGGGCCCACCGCGAGCGTGATCTGCGTGAGCTGATTCGCCGATTCGTCGGCGATGCAGCAGTGCTGGGATTCACTTTACCTGAGCTGGTTGAAAAGCTCAGAAACGAGGAGAAGAAATAAATGCCAGGCATGGACGAAGTTCTCGCAGCACGCCGCGCCGCGCGGGCTTCACGGTCGCAAGGGCGTGTCAACGTTGTCGCCGTTTTCATACTGCTCGTCGCACTTGTCATCGGACTGGTGATGACGGCAGTCGCCCAGAATCCAGGCTGGCTTTTGATTTTTGCAATTGCCGGCGTAGTGCTCGCGCAGTCACCAAAGATTGCCAAGCAATGGGAGCGCGCGGTGGTGCTGCGGCTCGGACGCTACACCGGACTGCGCGGCCCGGGCCTCTTCTGGATCACACCATTCGTAGAGTCGGTCTCACTCTACATCGACCAGCGTGTGGTTACGACCAGCTTCGCCGCTGAAGAGACCCTGACGTCGGACACAGTGCCGGTAAACGTCGACGCGGTGCTGTTCTGGATGGTTCACGATTCCGAGAAAGCTGCGCTCGAAGTTCAGGATTACACGCAGGCGGTCAGCTGGGCGGCGCAGACCGGGTTGCGTGACATCATTGGTCGCACTTCGCTCACCGAGCTGCTGCGGGGAAGGGAGCGGATCGAGTCAGAGCTGCAAACCCTGATCGATCAGCGCTCGAACCCGTGGGGCGTCACCGTGCAGTCTGTGGAGATGCGCGACGTGGTGATCCCATCATCGTTGCAGGATGCGATGTCCCGGGAGGCACAGGCGTCACGTGAGAAATCGGCGCGTATCATTCTGGGTCAGGCCGAGGTCGAGATCGCCAATCTGTTCTTCGAGGCCGCGAAGTCATACCAGAACAATCCGACCGCCCTTCATCTGCGCGCAATGAACATTCTGTACGAAGGACTGAAGGAGAAAGGCGCGCTGATGCTGGTGCCGAGCACCGCCGTGGAATCAATGGGACTCGGCGGATTGATGGGCGCCGCTGCGCTAAGGCAACAGACTCTCAGTGGAGAGAGTGACAAGACGCCGGGACCCGCAGCCGTTTGAGGGCTGCGTGAGGAGAGCTAACTGATGACCAACTTGTTGGCTCTTCTCCGCAGCTTATTTGCGCAGGTGTTATTTGCCTGCGCCGATGGCGGGAGCTGGCTGCGCGTCCGACAACAGTTTGGTCACGAAGCGCTGTCCCTCTGAGATTCGCTCGACTTCGATCGCGATTGCGTCGACCGACGATTCGAGGCGCTCGAGTCGCTGCGCGGTCTCGGTGAGCGCTTGCGGTGGAACTCCGGGCTTGATTGAACGTCTCCACATTGACTTCGCGAGTCCAATCGCCAATGGGAATCCAATGAAGATGATTCCCAGTACCGAGAGCGCCATCGTCTGATTCGTGGTGAACGTCCCGAATCGGGCCGGGTCTGAAGTCGACGACACCAATCCGGCTGCAGGACTCGACAGCAGCTGGCCCGTTCGCTGGAGATCCGTCTCGAGCTGCAGTTGGCGCGCGTCGAGTAGAGCCAAACGCGCCTCGAGTCCCTTCACCGCGACGGGATCGCCGTTCGACCTCAGCTGCTTCATCAGACTCGATCTGCGCGAGTCCACGGATTCCAGTTGATTCGACAGCTCGGAGCGCTGAGCCTTCAGCGCATCGATCTCGCGCTGCGTTTTCGGTCCGGCGAGCGAAAATACCTGCGAGCCCTGCGGACCGGCCACCACAGCGAACGGAGTTTGGACGTCCGCTCCAGCCGTTGGTGCGGGAGTCGCCTGCGGGGTCGGCGGCGTAGCGGCAGCGGGTGGTTGATTCTGCATAAGAGTCTTACGAATCAGAGCGCATCCGGGTTACACCTGCGCCGCAATTTAGCACGCTCACATTGGACGTGTTTCACCTCGCCGCGCTCTCTGCGGGCGGGCTGTCGAACTCCAGCGGGTTTGCTGGTTGTTCCTCGCCGACCGTGCCGGCGGCGATCTTTGCTTTGGCGTAGACCTCCGACCGCACCGGCACTCCCGCCTGTCGACGAAGCACAGCGACCTGGCCGATGTGTGTCAGCGCATCCGAAATCGGCCCCTGAAACAGTTCCTCCGGCGTCACGCTGAGCGGCGCGTTGGATGCGAGATACTGGTCGAGCGAAAGCAAGGATGCGTGAAATCGCGCGACTTCTTTCCGCCAGGACTGTGGCTTCGATTGCACCCAATCAGAGTTTCCCTTCGCCAGCCTCAGACCCCAGTCGAATAAATCCGCCATGTGAGCGATGATCTCGAGTGGCGTGCGCGCGGCTTTGCCAAGCTGGAAATCTCCAAAACCTGGCGGTGCAAAGCGCTCGACCTTGGCGGCGCGATACGCGACCGTCGCAAGAGTGTGACGCAGAAAGCCGCGCTTTGGATCGGTGTTCAGTGCCAATCGGGTTCGTCGGTGAGAGTATCGACGTGGAGCCGGCTCGCGGATGCCTTTCCGGAAAGTCGCTGCCAATTGCCGCTGGTGTTGCTGTGCGCGACGGCAATCTCGAAGCTATCGGGCGGGAACCACCGCGCGTGATTGAAGTCCTCATCGCAATCGCAGCCACCACCGCCCGGTCCGCGCAGCACGATCGCGCCGGTCTTTAGCTCGCGCACAATCCCGTACATCCCCGGATTGGACGGTGTGGTGTCTTCGCCGACATAGGCGATGTACCGTCCGTCAGGCGAGATCAAGACATCCTGATACGACGGCCAAACGTCGTCGGGCAGCGGCTGGGTCTCGACGCTGTGCTTCCCGAGCCTGAGTCGGAAGATCTGTCGCTGCGGCGTGGACGAATCTTCCGACGTCTGTATAAGGCCGAGTACCAGCGTGTCGCCGACCACGACGGGCGCCGGCGGAATTACCTCGCGAATCGTGTCAGCACCGAAAGGAGACACGACTTCGATTCTATACACCGTACCCGTGTCCTGCATTGGTTCCCAGGAATTCGTGTATGTGGAATCGAGTACCCGAATGCGAGTGCGCGACGTGTCCTCGTCATTCCGACACGCTCCAGCAGCGACAGCGGCGGCGAAGCCAACTGCGACAACGGCAACACGTGCGCGGTGATTACTGATCGTCGTTCTCCTCTTCGCCGGTCGACGTGCTCGATTGGCCGGGCGTTTTGATCTCCTCTGTACTCGGCACGATCGGCGCCAAGCCAGCGTCTTTGAGTGTGGCATTGAGTGACGGGAGAACCAACAGGGCGCCGCGCATTGCTGAGAGCTGTCTGTCGAGCTGAGACGACAGATCGGCGAAGACCGTGTAAGACTGGCTCGTCGGCCTGGCATCGATGCCGCCAACGACTCCGGCGAGCGCGGCGATTTTGTTGTTCAACCGTATCGGATAATTGAGCGGGTCCTGACTCGATTGATTCTTCACCTGATAAATCTCGCTCTCGATCGCGGAAAGCTTGTTGGTGACGTCGGTGGCAGCCTGCCGGAACGCGGCCGCACGTGGGCCTCTGATCTTCTGTGAGCGATCGGCGAACTGCGCTTTGACATTGCGAATGGTCTTCACAGCATCGTTCGCCTCGCTGGTCTTGTCCCGAATACGGGTCAGCAAATCGAATTGCTCTTTCAGATCGGCGTCCGTAGCAGTGCTCCGCGGATCCTTTAAGACGACGAACGGCTGGGTGTAGGTCTGACCGCCAACGTTCAACCGCACGGTGTACGTGCCCGGCAGTATGACTGGACCTGCTACTGTGCCAGCCCACATGATCATGTTCTCGAAGACGGAAGCGTCCGGATAACGGAGATTCCACGCGAACATGTTGAGCCCTGCTTTATTGGGTACGCGCGGCGGTGGAGGGCGACGAATCGGCCCCTCATCGGACGGAGTTTCCTCACCGCGTGCTTCCGATCGTTGCGTCGTGTCCGGTGGCAATCCAGCGCGACGAAGGCTGTCATTGCGTGCGGTGCGGATGCTGTCGCCGCGAACGGAATCCGCCGCTTGCCGCGGATCCTGATTGCTGGTGAAGCTGCGGATGATCTTGCCGCGCGGATCGAGAAAATCCATCGTCACGACCTGGCGCGGCTGTGCAAGCCAGTAGTAGATCACCGCGCCGTTGGCCGGATTCGCGCCGGTAGGATGACCACCGGCTGCGCCGGTACCGCCGCCGCCGCTGAAGTTCGCACGATAAACCTGGCGCGGCTTGAAGAGAGTGGCCGCTGTGCGAAGCGTCTCTGGATGCAGCTGACGAAGCGCAGACAAATCGTCGAGAATCCAGAACGAGCGACCGTGGGTGGCCGCGATCAAATCGCCTTCCTTGATCGCCAGATCGTGCACTGGAACGATTGGGAGATTCCGTCGCAGAGATTGCCAGCTCGCGCCATCGTTGAACGAGATCCATACACCGCGCTCGGTTCCCGCATACAATAGTCCGCCCCGTTCGGGATCCTCGCGCAAAACGCGAGTGAATTCAGTTGCCGGGATACCGTTAACAATCGGAGTCCACGTCGCGCCGTAGTCGTTCGTTTTGTAGAGATACGGCTTCATATCGTCGAGCTGATACCGGTTCGCAGCGATGTAGGCGGTGCCGGTTGCGAAGTGAGATGGCTCGATCATCGAGATGCGCGTCCATTCCGGAAGGCCGGCCGGCGTCACGTTCTTCCACGTCTTGCCGCCGTCCCTCGTGACATGCACCAGGCCGTCATCCGATCCCGCCCAAATCACTCCCGCGGTCCGCGGCGACTCGGCGATAGTGAACACAGTCGCATAGTACTCGACTGAAGTCTGATCCTTCGTGATCGGCCCGCCTGATGCGCCGAGTGTGCGAGGATCGTGACGCGTAAGATCGGGGCTGATCGCTTTGTATGTCTGGCCTTCGTCATCCGTCTGGAAAATGACGCTGCTACCGACGTACATCCGACTCGGATTGTGCGGCGACATCACGATCGGGAAGGTCCACTGGAACCGATACTTTGCGTCCGCGGCGTCGTGTCCCATCGGGTTGTTCGGCCATGGATTGACGTCGCGCTCGAAACCGGTGTTGATGTTCTTGCGTGTGAGCAACCCGCCGTACGATCCGGCAAAGACGACATCGGGCGTATCGGCGCGCACCGCGATGTAGCCGCTTTCACCGCCGCCTACATCGTACCAGTCGCTGATGTCGATCCCGCCCGCCTTTCTGCTGGGTCCGCAGAGTGTCGAGTTATCCTGCTGGGCGCCGCAAACCCGATACGGAAAGTGGTTAGTCGTCGTGACGTGATAGAACTGCGCGGTCGCCTGATCCTGCTCGGTCCACGACCGGCCGCCATTGAAGGAGACGTTGGCGCCGCCGTCGTTCGACTCGATCATCCGCTGCGGATCGTTCGATGCGATCCACAGGTCGTGATTATCGCCGTGCGGCACCTGGATCGGACGGAAAGTTCTACCGTTGTCAGTCGACCGATACATGCCGGTGTTGAGAACGTAAATCGAGTTCTCGTCCTTCGGGTCTGCGAATATGCGGGTGTAATACCACGCCCGCTGGCGCAGCCGACGATCGCTGTTGGTGCGAGTCCAGGTCGCCCCGCCATCGGTCGATCGAAAGACGCCGCCAGAATCCGCTTCGATGATCGCCCAGATCTTGTTCGAATTCGAAGGTGACACCGCGAGACCAATGTTGCCAATGACTCCCGCTGGCAGACCGGGATTGCGAGTGAGTTCTGTCCAGTGCTCACCGCCGTCGGTCGATTTGAAGATGCCGCTGCCGGCGCCACCCGACACGAGCTGCCATGGAGTACGCCATGCCTGCCAGAACGCAGCGTAAATGATTTCCGGATTGCTCGGGTCGAGGACGAGGTCGGTGATTCCGGTTGAATCATTCCTGTACAAGACTCGGCGCCAGCTTTTGCCACCATCGACGGTTTTGTAAACACCGCGTTCAGTGCTAGGTCCGAACACATGACCCTGCGCGCCGACGTAGACGATGTCAGGATTGGTCGGGTGCACCCTTACACGCGAGATCTGCCGGGTCTCAGTCAACCCGACCGACGTCCATGTCTTGCCGGCGTCAGTCGATTTGAAAACTCCGTCGCCGTGCGAAACGTTGCCGCGAATCGGATACTCGCCGGCACCCACGTAAACAATGTCCGGATTCGATTCGCTGATCCCAATCGCTCCGATGGTACCGCCGAAGTATTTGTCGGTGACGGGCGCCCAGGTGATACCGGCGTCGGTTGTCTTGAACACGCCGCCGCCGGTCGTGCCGAAGTAGTACTCGTTCGGGCGCTTCGCCGAGCCGGCAACGGCGACGGAGCGGCCGCCGCGGAACGGCCCGATCTCCCGCCACTTGAGCGCGGAGAAGGCGGTGGTGTCGTAGGTGAATAGAGTGCTTTGCGGCACGCCGGGCACGCGCTGCGAGTGCAGCGAGTGCGGAAACGAAAAAATCGCGATTGCACCAGACGCGGCTAATCTCGCGCGGAATCTCACTTGGATCGATCTCCGAGGGTGGTGCATCTATGTATCTCGGGGGCTAGGGCTCGGCAAGAGTCTCGGCATATGGCTTGTCAGTCGACTAAAGGCAATCACGAAACAGAAGCGGCGAGCTGCTGCTCACTAGGCTTGGTGCTCGAAGTTTCTTTATAGTGATTGGTAGCTAAGGTCTACTCACTCCAGGCCGAGAACCTAGCGAAGAAACCTCGACGCCAACTGTGCCAGTCTCTCGTCGCCGTCTTCCTCGGCGCGCACGAGAATTTTCTCGACAAAGGGCCGCAGCTTGCGTTCGCCCCAGTAATAGCCAGTAGCGCTTTCCGCGCTTCCCGTGTCTCCTGCTCGCGCGCCCTCCAACAGAGCATCGGCAGCAGCCTCGTCGTACGACGGATCGTCGCGCGGCGGCAGCGAGTATCGCTTCCCCGGATCTCCCCAGCTTTCAGTACCTTCCTTTACGAACGCGCGAGACATTGTCTTCACCTCGACGAATATCGGAAAACGTCGCAGCTTTCACGCCGCTATCACGAGACTTGCAGTTCAAGGGCTCGAACCGCAAGACGGAGGAAGTGTGAGACAGGAATCCTTTGAGGAGCAACAGGAAGACCTCGACCCGCATCGCCGCGAAGAGCGCGACTCGGCGGCACTCGAGTTGGGTGGGCGCATTCGGCAGAAAGGCGTGCTCCTCACAGGAAGGGAGACAGGCTCGCAGCTCGACGACATCATGACGGCGATCGAGCGGTTTGAAGCGGGAGTGGTGGCGCGCGGTGGCGACCTCTTCATCAACACTCCGAGCTCCGATCCGCCGGAGAATCCGGATTTCGTGATCCCGCAACGCGTGCCTGGCGAAGATGCGGAGGCGTATGCAGCGCGCATCAATGAAGCAGCATCCCGGCTGGAGAAAGCAGACCTTTAAAGCTCGAACGCTGTGAACCGCGCTACCAGCCGAAGCATTCGGTGGGCGCAGGCGGGGCTGCTGGTCAACGCGGTACTCGTACTGGTCAAGCTGATCGCGGGGATAGTCGGCCACGCCAACGCCCTGGTGGCCGACGCCGTCGAGTCGTCCGCCGACATTTTTTCATCGATCATCGTCTGGATGGGGTTGAGCATTGCCGCCAAGCCGGCCGACGAAGACCACCCGTACGGTCACGGCAAAGCGGAGCCCCTCGCGGCAGCGATAGTTTCGCTGATGCTGCTCGGCGCAGCCATCGGCATATCGATCATGGCCATTCGGGAAATCATCACGCCGCATCACCTGCCTTCGCCATGGACGTTATTCGTCGCGGCCGGCGTGATCCTGCTCAAGGAAGGACTTTACCAGCGAGTCTCGCGCGTTGGCAGAGAGGTCGGTAGCACTGTGGTCGCAGCCGACGCGTGGCATCACCGCGCCGACGCCATCAGCTCGCTTGCCGCATTCATCGGCATCAGCATCGCGCTGTGGCAGCGCTGGCCCGCGGCTGACGACTGGGCTGCGCTAGTTGCTGCCATGCTCGTCGCGATCAATGGAATTCGGACGCTACGCCCGGCGATCTCAGGGTTGATGGACGAAGCGCCGGATCGGACAGTGAAGGAAACCGCGTTGCGCGCGGCACTGACGGTGCCAGGCGTGCGCCACGTGGAGAATCTCAACCTGCGAGCGTCGGGACTGGGGTTCTACGTCGATCTCCACGTGCAGGCAGATCCTGCGATGTCACTCGAGGATGCGCACGAGATCGCTTCGCGCGTGAAGTACGCCATCCTCGATGCGTTACCGAGTGTTGTGAATGTACTGGTGCACATGGAGCCATTCCGCGAGGAGAGCACGATCGAAAAACCGACGTCTCACGCTGCAGCCGGATTGATTCGCTAGCGATTCCAGTCGCCGCTCTTTCCGCCGCTCTTTGCAGTGAGGCGCACGCCGCCGATCTCCATCCCGCGGTCGATTGACTTGGCCATGTCGTAGAGCGTGAGCAGAGCGACAGTGGCGGCAGTAAGCGCCTCCATCTCGACGCCGGTCCGCCCGCGTGAAGACGCCCACGCCCGAACGCTCAGGCCCGGCAAATTTCTGTCGACTTCGATGTCTATGCCGACATCAGTCAACGAAATGTTGTGGCAGAGCGGAATGAGCTCCGACGTTTTTTTGGCGGCGATGATGCCTGCGATCCGCGCGGTGGATATCGCATCGCCTTTGGCGAGCGCGTTCTGCTCGATCGCCCTCAGGGCATCTTCGCTCATCCTGATAACTCCCTCGGCGCGAGCGACGCGCTGGGTTTCAGCTTTATCGCCGACATCGACCATTCTCGCCCGGCCATCGGAGTCGGTATGAGTGAGCTCGCTCATTTCAGCGTCGAAGAGAGTCGGCGCAGCAGTCGCGATGTAATCAGTTGCGGACTGACGTTGGTCTCGGTGTAGGTCTGAGCTTCGAGTACGGCGGAAACGGCCTCGCTCGCGGCGTAGGCGGCTTTCGCGTCGTTGCGATGAAGGGCGTCGCGCGCACGCTCGCCCAACAGCTCAACGAGTGCATCCAGCGTTTCGGCGAAGTTGCCACGCGCTCCGA
>Ga0207665_10002800_pt1 | contig 11689 bp, 6 predicted proteins | sample LARL112metaG_FD_184351 | JGI IMG/M metagenome (GOLD analysis project Ga0207665, IMG submission 184351) | Corn, switchgrass and miscanthus rhizosphere microbial communities from Kellogg Biological Station, Michigan, USA - LAR L11-2 metaG... | ecosystem: Host-associated > Plants > Roots >...
GAACGGCTTGAAGACCGTGACCTGGCCCTCGAAGCGATAGATGCTGCCGTGCACGACCGGGATGCGGTGCTTCACGGACGCATCGTTCACCAGGTAGCGAGTGGGGAAATTGTCGGCGCCGTCGACGATGACGTCGTAGCCCGCGATGATCCGGTCGATGTTCGCGGCGGTCAGCCGCTCCTGATAGGCGTTCACGGTCACATCGGGATTCAGGGCGGCGATCGTCTCGCGAGCCGATTCCACCTTCGGCCGGCCCAGCCGTTCGGTGTTGTGGAGGATCTGCCGCTGGAGGTTCGTCCCGTCGACGACATCCGAATCGACGATGCCGAGCGTGCCGACGCCCGCGGCCGCAAGGTACAGCGCGGCCGGCGATCCGAGGCCGCCGGCGCCGATGACGAGCACCTTGCTCGACAGCAGCTTGAGCTGGCCGCGCTCACCGATCTCGGGGATGAGCAGATGCCGCGAGTAGCGCTGGGCCTGCTCCGGCGCGAGCGTCTCGGGTTTCGTCCACGGGAGGCCGGCGTCCTTCCAGCGGTTGAACCCGCCGGACATCGAGATCACGTTCGTGTAGCCGAGCTTCTGGAGCGCGTCGGCGGCCATCACCGACCGCACGCCGCCGGCGCAGTAGAGGATCGTTGGCTTGTCCTTGTTCGGCAGCCGGTCTTCGGCCCACTGCTCGAGGTAGCTCTTCGGCACGAACGCGGCACCGGGCAGATGGCCTTCGTCCCATTCGTTCTTCTCGCGGACGTCGCCGAGCTGGACGTCACCCGCGAGGAGCTGCTGGACCTCCTGCGGCGTGGCTTCCTTGACGTGCTTGCGCAGCTCGGAGAAGTAGTCGCGGTAGCTCCCCATGCGGACAAGGATAACCGACGCTGCGAGTCGGAAATCGCTGACCTAGGCTGGAAACCCCGTGGATACGCTCTATTTCGACAGCCTGCAGTTCCTGTATCACGCGGCCCTCGCCGTGCTCGTGGGCGGCGCGATCGTCCTGGGCGGACCCGCGCGCCGCTACGACCAGCTCGCGGGCCTCGCCCTCTTCGTGCTGATCATCACGAGCGTCCTGAAGTTCTTCGCGTTCGAGGACGCAGACGTCGGGCCGCGTTTGATCGCGCGCTGGATCGCGCTCGCGATCATGGCGGCGGCGACGCTCTACGCGAGCGCGTGGGCAGGCTCGGTCGCCCGGGCGTTCCGCGCGCAAGTCCCTGACTTCGACGACCTCCCGGCGAGCAGCGCAGCACGTCGCGAGTACGCCGGGCTGGCGCGGTCCGCGGCGCGCGCGATGCGCGTCATCGCACTGAGTGGTCTCGTCGCGCTCTTCCTGTCGTGACGCGCCCCGCTCAGACGCTCGCGACGGTCGAGCAGCATCGCCAGAGGGTCACGCGCGCGCATCGCGTCCGCAACGCCGCCGACCTCGTGAAGCTCATCGATGCGCTCGGGTTCGCGTTCGCCTTCACCGTGCGCAGCGGTGACGCCCCGATCCCGGCGTGCTTCGACCACCTCTCCACGAACGACACGAACCGGAAATGGAACTGGATGTGGGGCTGGAAGGACGAGCTGCCCGAGGAGAAGAAGCTCTATTACGGCGTGCTGCTCGCGAGAAAGCCGACCTTCGTGTCGATGAAGCTGCTGCCGACCTTCTACGCGACGTTCGGCCGTGCCGGCGAAGCCGACGACCACGACGCGGATGTGCGGGCCGGCCGGCTGTCGGACATCGCGCGCCGGATCATCGAGTACCTCGCGCAGAACGGCGAGACCCAGACGAAGCGCATGCGTGCCGAGCTTGGGATCACCTCCAAGGAGGGCCGCGCGACCTATGCGAAAGCGATCGACGACGTCCAACGTCTCATGTACGTCGCTCGCGTTCGCGCGGTCGGTGAATTCCGCGAGGACTACAACTACACGTACGACCTTTTCGTGCGCCGTTACCCCGAGACGGTCAAGGCGGCCGAGCGTCTGACCTCCGCCGCCGCGACGGCGAGCCTCCTGACCCGCACGCTGGAGCTCGCCGGGTCGGTCACGGAGAAGCAGCTCGTCCGGCTGTTCGACTGGGACGAATCCGTTGCCCAACGGGCGATCGCACGGGCGGAGGACGCACGAAAGCTCGTGCGGCTGAATGGCTCCCTCGTGCTGCCGGAACTAATAGCATGACCGGCAACTCGGTCGTGACCGATCAGGAGTAATTAAGTAGACATTCACCAGCTGCGCTCGTGGATCTTCGAGCTGTACGAGCCGCTCGAGGACGAACGTCAGTACATCGTGTTCGACAGCGCGCGGGGCAACCTGCTCATCGACGCGCCCCCGTTCAGCGAGCGCGCGCTCCGGCTCATCCGCGGGGCGGGACCCGCGTCGCTGCTGCTCATCACCAACGGCGCTCGCGGCGGCGACGCGGCGCGGTACCGCGAGGCGCTCGGGATCCAGATCGCCGCGCACGAAGATGACGCGAGCTCGGTGCCGGGTGGCGCGGATCTCGTGCTGAAGACCGACGACCTCGTGCGACCGGACGCGCGCGTCATCCGGGTCGGCGACGATGGGGACGGCGCGACGGTCGTGCTCGGCCGCAAGGCCGGCGGCGTCCTGTTCTGCGGCGACCTCGATCTTGGGACCGAGGCCGCCCGCCCGTTGCTCAAGCTGCAGTTCTCGGCCGTCCTCTCGGCCCGGCGCCCGCCGATCTGGAACGCGGGTCGCGACACGCTGCTCTTCCTCCAGCGCGAGCTGCATCAGCCGACGAAGCGCTTCGGCATCCTCCTTCAGGCGCCGTGGGACCGCGCGTACAAGGGCCGGCTCGAGGACCAGATGAAGCCGAACCCGCTCATCGTCCCGCCGGACCAGACCTCGGCTCGCGAGGCCGCGATGGGTCCGGGCACGCTCGTCGTCGCCCAGCAGGTGCGCGAGCGCACGGAGGCCGCGCCGCGCCCGGCACGCACCGGGCAGGCCGCCGCCGTTGCCACGGCCGCGCCGGCGGCCAATCCGAGCGCGCGGCCGCGGAGCTTCGCCGAGGACTGGGCCGCGAGCGCGACCGCGTCGCCGCCGACCACCGTGGCGAATCCGCCGACCGATCTCACACCACCCGCGACCGGCTTTCGCCCCGTCCCGCTCGGCGACGGCTTCGTGCGGCTGGATGCGGACGTCGTCGGCGGACTCCCGAGCGTCGACTTCGTCTGGGGCGGGATCGATCTCTCGCCCGATGGGACGGAGGTCGCGTTCGCCTGGAACCGGACCGGTGCCTACGAGCTGTACAGCGCCCCGATCGCCGGCGACCGGATCATCCAGCTCACCGAGTCCGACACCCGCAGCGTCTCGCCGCGGTGGTCTCCGGACGGATCGCAGATCGCGTTCATGCGCGACGCGGATGGGACCGAGCGCATGTCGATCTGGATCGTGGACCGCGACGGCGATCACGAGCGCAAGCTCACCACGGACGACGACGCGATGCATCGCGACATCGCCTGGTCGCCGGATGGACAGGCGATCGTGTGCGTGGCCAACATCGGCGGGAAGCGGTTCAGCATCCAGGTGTTCGACACCGCATCGGGCGCGCGTCGCGAGCTGACCGACGGCGCGTTCGAGGATGCGCGCCCGCGCTTCTCGCCCGATGGTGCATGGATCTTGTTCGAGTCGTGGCGGTCGGCGTCGCGGATCGAGGCCGATCTCTATCTCGTCCCGGCCGCCGGCGGAAGCGCCGTCAAGCTGGACACGCGCGGCGGTGCGAGCGGCGATTCGCAGTTCGCGCGCTGGTCGCCGGATGGGCGATCGATCGCGTTCACCTCGAGCGCGCGTGGCCGGCGCGAGATCGCGCTCGCCGATGTCGAGGGCACCACGGCCGCGCGGGTGCGCTACCTCACCGACAACCCGTTCGACGAGCTGGAGCCGGTCTGGCGGCCGGACGCCCGCGGCGTCGTGTACCTCCAGGACCGCGACGCGAGCCGCGCGGTCCATCGGGTCTTTTCGGCCTCTCGCGCGGCGACGCCCGTCGCCGATCTGCCGGGGATGTACGGCGGGCCCGCGGTCGGACCGGACAGCGAGACGGTCGCGATGACCTTCACCTCATCCCGGAGGCCGGCTGACGTCTGGGTGCGCGACGGCGACCAGGTCACGCTCCGGCCGATCACCGATTCGCTCGGCGCGACCATCGACCCGAAGGTGCTGGTCGAGCCGGTGCACGTGCGCTACTCATCGGCTGACGGCCGCGAGGTGCCCGCCCTCCTCTATGTCCCGCACGCCGAGGCGATCCGCGGGACGATGCCCGGTGCGGTCATGTACGTGCACGGCGGGCCGACCGGCCAGCACTTCCGCTGGTGGGATCCGACCCCGCAGCTCCTGGCCAATCGCGGGCTGGTGGTCCTCGCGCCGAACGTGCGGGGCTCGACCGGCTACGGCCGCGAGTGGCAGGAGCTGAATCGGCGCGACTGGGGCGGCGGCGACCTCGCCGACGTGATGGCCGGCGTCGATTGGCTCGCCAAGGAGAAGATCGCGGATCCGAAGAGCATCGGCATCACCGGTGGCAGCTACGGCGGGTACATGACCCTCTACGCGCTCGCGCGGCATCCCGACCGGTTCGCAGCGGGCGTGTCGAGCGTCGGCGTGGTCTCGTGGAAGACGCTCTTCGATACGACGCGCGGCGATCTGCGCGAGTACCTCATCCGCGAGCTCGGCGATGCGGCCAAGGATCCGAAGCTGTACCTCGATCGCTCCCCGATCACTCACGCGAAGAACATCCGCGCGGCGCTGCTCGTCCTGCAGGGCGCGAACGATCCCCGGGTGCCGAAGAGCGAAGCCCTGCAGATCGTCGCTGCACTTGAGGCGAACGGCGCGCCGCATGAGTACCACGAGTACGCGAACGAGGGCCATGGCTTCTCGCGGATCGAGAATCGCATCGATGCGCTTCGGCGGACCGTCGACTGGCTCACGAAGTACCTGACCCCGTTGATGGACCGGTACCTCGGGGACTAGCTGAGCCGTCCCACCGGTGGCAGGGTGAACGAGAACGTGCTGCCCTTCCCGGGCTCGCTCTCGACCCAGATCCTCCCGCCGTGCAGCTCCACGAACCTGCGGCTGAGCGTCAGGCCGAGGCCGGTGCCCTCCTGGCCCGCGGCCGAGGCTCCCCCGGCCTGGACGAACTCCTCGAACACGCGCGCCTGATCGGCCGGGGCGATGCCCACCCCGGTGTCGCGCACCGATACGAGCACGCCCTCGCCGTCGCGTGCCGTCGCGAGCGTGACCGTGCCGCCGGCAGGCGTGAACTTCACGGCGTTGGTCAGGAGGTTGAGCACGACCTGCTTGACCTTGCGCTCGTCCGCTTCGAGCTGATCGATCGCGGGATCGACCTCGGTGCGGAGCGCGATGCCGCGTCTGGCCGCCCGCTCGCGGACCATGAGCACCACCGACTCGAGCGCGGCGGGAAGCGAGAACCGCGACAGCTGCAGCTCCATCTTGCCGGCCTCGACCTTCGAGAGATCGAGGATGTCGTTGATCAGCGACAGCAAGTGCTGCCCGGACGTCTGGATGTCCTCGAGGTACTCGCTTTGCTTCGGGTTGATCGCGCCGAACATCTGCTGCCGGAGGACCTCGGAGAACCCGATGATCGCGTTCAGCGGCGTCCGCAGCTCGTGGGACATGTTCGCGAGGAACTCGCTCTTGTGGCGGTTGGCGGTCTCGACCTCGCGGCTCTTAGCCTCGACCTGTCCGAGCGCGACCGCGAGCTGCCTGCGCTGCCGTACGGATGCGGCCGCGATCCGCGCGAACGCGAAGGTCCCGAGGAGCAGGATCGCGACGAGGGCGAGGCGCAGGGCGCGCTGATCGGCGAGGACGGCAGCGGTCTCGGCCTCGACCCCGCCGGTGTCCTGGACCGCGACGATCGTCCAGTCCGGTCGGTCCGTCGTGCCGACAGGCGAGGAGGTCAGCAGGCGCGTCGTTCCGGTCACCGGGTCACGACGCTCTCCTGACACCGCGGTCCCGGCCAGCAGCTGCATCACGATCGGATCGTTCGCGAGGTCAGTGTCCGGCGCGGACGGGACCGCTGCGCGGCCGACGAGCCGTCCGCTGCCATCCACGATGTACAGGTCCTCGAACGGACCGAGCTGGGCTCGAAGATGGCCGGCCAGATCGCTGCCGTTGATCTCGCCGACGAGGACCCCGACGATCGCTTGGCTCGAGAACGACGACAGGATCGGAACGGCGATGACGATCGGGTGATCGAGCTGGAGGGCCTGGGATACGCCGTGGATCGTGGTCTCGCCCGACCGCGCCAGCTGGAAGAAGTCTCGATCCGCGATGCTGTTGACGGCCGGAGTGGCTGTTCCCCCCGTGAAACCGCTCGCCCCGTTGACCGTCACGAGGACGGTCCCGGACGCGTTGGCGACATCGATCGCCGAAATGTCGCTCCCGAGGTCGAACCCTGCCTGCGTCTCGGACTTCACGGTGACCCGATCGTCGAGCTGTACGGCCGCGGCGAGGGTGGTGCGGCTCCTCAGCTGCTCCAGCGTTTGCCGGGCCAGCGAGAGCTCCGTCTGGATCACGTCGGCGCCGCGGTTCGCCGCCTGCTCGCCGAGGGTCAGCCGCTCCGCCCGCAGGCGCTGCTGCATGTCGGCGGCGGAGGTCTCGCCGAGCAGGACGATCGGGACGACCACCGCCAACGCGACGATCGCGACGAGTGCCCAGGGATTCGACGCCAGCCAGTCCGACGCACGCTGGAGCTCGCGCCGCATCGCCGAACGTTAGACCGCGGCCGGCATCGGCTCCAGCGTTCCGAGGAGAGCCTTCGCGTCCGCGCGTTCCGCGTATGCGCGGACCTCGCCGCGCTCGGCGGCGGCCTCATCGAAGCGGCTGTGCGCGGCGAGCGCGGTCGCGTGATCCGCGAGCGCGACCATCCGCTCGTATTCGAGGTTGAGTGTCGCGAAAGCCTGCGTGGCGTCGAACAGCAGCTTCTCCGCTATCGCGTGCTCGCCTCGGCGCAGCGCGCGCAGTCCCTGGGCCTGCGTGAGCAGCGCGCGGCCGCGCGCGTAGCCGGTCCGCTCGACGAGCGCGGCCGTCCGCTCGTCGTTCGCCTCGTCGGCGATGCCCCAGCGCGCGGCCGCGAGCGTGAGGACCGGCGACCAGATCGTGCGATCCACGATGCTTCCCGGCGCGCCCGCGCTCCGCGCGGCCTGATATGCGCTCTCGCTCTCGCGCCAGCCATAGACCGCGGAGAGCAGGTCGGCCATCGCCACATCGGCGGGGCTCGGCTCGCTCTCCGCGAGGCGGTCGCGGAAGCGCTGCTCGTCGCCGTCGTTCTGGGTCGCGGCCGCGGCGGCCATCCCGAATGCGAGGAGCGACTTCCAGTTCGGGTCGACGTGCGCGATGTCGATCGGCGATGCGTTCACCGTCGCGATCGTCGCAGCGAAATCGCCGGCGAGCAGCGCCGCCGCCGCGGCGAGCGCGCGCGAGTAACCGCCGAGGCGCGGCTTCTCGGTCGACTGCGCAACTTCGGTCGCGATCTTCGCGTGCTCCAGCGATTCATCGAGGTTCCCGAGGACCATGGCCATCGCGCCGACCATGTTGTGCGCGTCGATGAGCTCGTCGCTGTCCTGGAGTGACTGCGCGATCGGGATCCGGCGCTGGTTCGCCGCGTACGCGTCGCGGAACTTCCCGAGGGCGCGATACGCGTAGCCGACCGCATCGAGGCACAGCGACACCTCGCGCAGGAGGCCGAGCTCCTCCGCGATACCGAGGGCCTCTTCCGCCGTGCCGAGGGCGGCCTCCCAGTCGGCCTCGCTGGCGCGCGCGAGCTTGCGCGGCGCGAAAGCGCGCGCGGCGAGCAGCCGGATCCGCTCCGGGGACGGCTCGTCGCCGACCAGCGCGAGGCCGCGCGCGATGAGCCCGTCGAGGTCGGGATGCTTCGCGTCCCATCGAGTCACGAGCTCGGCCATGTGCGCGTACACCGCGGCGATCTGCTTGCGGTCGACGTCCGGCCGGGCCTCGAGCATGAGGCGCGCCCGTTCGTACGCCGCGAGGGCGGCGTCGCCCTCGCCGTGGTACCGCCGGACGCGACCGACGAGGTAGAGCGCCTCGACGGCGTGGTCGACGTCGCCGAGCTTCTCGTACAGCTCCGCCGCTTGCTCGGCGAACCGGAGCGCTTCGACGTGGGCGTGGATGTTCATCGCGCGCTGCGCGGCCTTCCAGGCGTACACCGCCGCCTTGTCGGGCACCTCCCCGAGCAGGTAGTGGTGCGCGAGCGCCGGGTAGAAGTCACGGATCTCGTTGGCCAGCACGTTCTCGATCGACAACGCCACCCGGCGATGGAGCTCGGTCCGGCGGCGGACGAGCAGCGTGTTGTACGCGACCTCCTGCGTGACGGCGTGCTTGAACCGGAACCGGCCTTCGCGCCGCTCGCCCGGAGCGCCCTCGACGACGAGGTCCGCGGCGATGAGGATGTCGACCGCGTCGGCCAGCCCGTCGCCACCGGCCGCTCGAAGCACCCGGTCGCCGAAGCGCTGGCCGATGACCGACGCGAGCTGGATGCACTCCTTCGCGAGCGCCGGGAGGCGGTCGATCCGCGCTGCGACGACGGCGTGCAGGGTCGCGGGCACATCGAGCGCCGCCGCACGCTCGCGCAACACCCAGTCGCCCTTGTCGTCCCGCGCGATCGCGCCCGAATCGACGAGCGCGCGGATGGACTCCTCGATGAAGAAGGGGTTGCCCCCGGCGCGCGCCACGATGCGGTCGCGGAGCTCGGCGGGCGCCCACTCGAGCGTCGACTCCACGATACGGGCGGCCTCCTCGTCGGTGAGCGGCTCGAGGACCATCTGCGTGAAGTTCGTTCGCGACGGCCGCGGCTGGCCGCCCGCGCCGATCCGCTGCGCGAGCAGGATCAGCAGCGGGACGCGCGCGCCACGCCCGGCCAGGAACCAGAGAAGATCGAGCGACGCGGAATCGGCGTAGTGGAGATCCTCGAGCACGTAGAGGAGCGGCCTCGTCCGCGCGAGGGCGCCGAGGACGTCGAAGATGATGAGGTACATCCCGCGCTTCCACTCTTCGGATTCGTTCGTGGTCTCGTCCGCCCCCGGGAGATGGAGGAACTGCGCGAGGACCGGGCCCGTCGTGCCGGGGTTCGCGAAGCCGAACTCGGTGAGCTTCGCGGTCAAATGGTCGCGCGCCTCGGGCGCGGCCGGGTCGATCTGCAGCTCGACCAGGAGCGGCTCGATGAAGCCGGCGTAGCTCCGCTGGTTGACGCGCGAGAACGTCCAGCGCAGCACCCGTGGGGCGTCGGTCCCCGCGGCGCCGTCGTCGGCCGTGACCAGGCCGATGAATTCGGACACGAGCCGGCTCTTCCCGATGCCGGGCTCGCCCGCGATGAGCACGACCTCGGTGCGGCCGATGCGGGCCGACTGGTATGCGAGATCGAGCCGCGAGAGCTCCATCCATCGGCCCACCAGTGGCGCGTTGAGCTCGATCGCGACCCGGATGTCCGAGCGCTCGCCGGTCAGCGCGTACGCGAGGACCGGCTTCTCCTTGCCCTTGAGCTCCACCGGGCCGACCTCGCGGAACGTGAACTCGCGGTTCGTCAACCGGAACGTGGCTTGCGTCACGTACGTCTCGCCAGGTGGCGCGGCCTCCTGCAGCCGCGCGGCGGTGTTGACGGTATCGCCCATGACGCCGTACTCGGAGACCGAGCGGACGTTGCCGGCCACGACCATCCCGGTGTGGACGCCGATGCGCAGGCCCAGCTCGATCCCGCGATCCTTCTTCGCCCGCACGGCGTGCTCGCCGAAGACCTTGTGCATCGCGAGCGCGGTCCGGAGAGCGCGCTGCGGATCGTCCTCATGGGCGATCGGCGCGCCGAAGATCACGAAGATGGCGTCGCCGATGAATTTCTCGATCGTGCCGTCGTAGGTGATCGCGCACTCGGCGAGGTCCTCGAAGATCCCTGACACGAGCTCCTGGAGCACCTCGGCGTCGAGCTCCTCCGACAGCGTCGTGAACCCGACGAAGTCGGCGAACAGGACCGAGACGAGCCGGCGTTCCTGGCCGTACTGGATGACGTCCGTCATCGGTCAAGTGTGAGCCAAGGAAGGAGGGCCCCCGAAGGGGCCCTCCTCAGCGCAAGGCTGACCTTTGACGTGCCCGGCTGGTTAGGTCCGCGAGTCGCTACGCCGGAGGAGCAGGCCCCCCAGACCCATGAGCGCGATGCCCAGTGCCGCGAGCGGGATCCCAGCAGGGCCTCCAGTGCTCGTCGACGGCAATCCCTGGACGCCCGCGACCGGAGACGTCTGGACCCCGTTGACGGCGCCGTTCGGGGACTGCTGGCTCGAGCCGCCTGGAAGCTCGACGATCGGAGTGACCGCGCCGGCGGCGGCGGGGGCGCTCTGGAAGCCATTCACCGCTCCGCCGTTACCGGGGGTGAAGATCACGATGCCGTTCGGGCCGGTGGTGCCGGTCGGGCCGGTGCTGCCGGTCGGGCCGGTGCTGCCGGTCGGGCCGGTGCTGCCGGTCGGGCCGGTCGGACCGGTTGCGCCGGTGGTGCCGCACTTGACCCAGAAGACCTTGTTCTTGTCACTGCCGGGGGTGGTCGGAAGCGTCTGCTTCGCGTCGAGCTCGTAGTGCCCGTCGGCGAGGGTCGGACCCGCGACAGCCCACTGTCCGGTGCCGTCTGCGGTCCAGGTGCCGCTCGCCACGACGGTCCGATCGCCGGTCGGCGGCCAGGATTCGATCTGCCAGGTCCCGCTCGAGTTGTTGTCGAAGTGGAATCCGTAGAGATGGAACTTGCACACGTGCGGATCGTTGTCGCGGTCATCGGAGCCCAGCGGGTCGTCGTTGTCGTTGACGACCTTCACCGTCCCGTTGTTTCCAGGGCTGTTCGGATCGGCCGACGCGGGTGTCGAAAGCGCGAACGCGTAGAAGAACAGACTCGCGAGGATCATCAAGAGACCCGTTGCCTTGCGCATCTCTTTAGTGCTCCACCTTTCTGGCCCGGCGAGCGGGCGTGTTGGCCGGTGGAGAAGCAGAAGGACATCCGAATCGCGTGTTCGCCGGTAACGCGGACCCTACGGCTCGCTAAGGAGTCGGTGACAGCGAGCGACCATTTACGGTCTCGCGACTCCTCCGTTGCCCACGCGTGACGACGGTCGCCGGCGGCGCACGCCCGCGCATCTACCTACCGGTCGGTAGACTTCAGGAAATGCCCGTCCCGCCTGGGCGAAGAGCCTCGGACCGCCGGCGCCCGCGTAGCTCCACGCGGGAGCGGCTGCTTCAGGCCGCGGACCGGATCTGGAGCGAGCGCGGGGTCCGCGGCGCGTCGCTCGACGACATCGCGCGCGACGCCGCGGTGACGAAGCCGACCCTCTACTACTACTTCGCCGACAAGAGCGTCCTGTTCACGGAGATGGTCTGCAGCGTCCTCGAGCAGCACGGTGGCGGCCTCCGCACCGCCAGCCGCGCCGCGTCGGGCTCGCGCGAGCGCCTCGTCGCGGCCGTCGCGTATCTCGTCCGCGCGCGGTGCAGCGGGCCGCGCCTGCTTCGCGAAGGCGGCGTCGCGCTGACCATCGATCAGCAGAGCCAGACCCGCAGCGCGTTCTTTCGCCACTTCTTCTCGCCGCTGCAGCAGGTGCTCGACGATGGCGTGCGCTCCGGCGAGCTGCGCGCGATGGATACCGCATTCGCGGCACAGGCGCTGCTCAATCTCATCGACCCCTGGACCGGTCGCGAGGCGAGGCCG
>Ga0207665_10002802_pt1 | contig 11682 bp, 10 predicted proteins | sample LARL112metaG_FD_184351 | JGI IMG/M metagenome (GOLD analysis project Ga0207665, IMG submission 184351) | Corn, switchgrass and miscanthus rhizosphere microbial communities from Kellogg Biological Station, Michigan, USA - LAR L11-2 metaG... | ecosystem: Host-associated > Plants > Roots >...
GCTGTCCTCCGCAGCCGTGAGCGACGGCGTGGTCTGGCCGAACTTCACCGCCTGTGCGTTCGCGCAGATGGCATCACCCTGGGCACAGTGCAGTGCCTCGCCTATGTAGTCGGCGACCTCGGCGTCCTTGAACGGGTCCGGGTCGGCGGCGGCTTGCGCGGCCTCGGGTGAGTTAGGCCCGAAGACGGCGGGGAGGTCGCCCGCGACGTTCTCCAGCACCATGTTGGCCGTGGAGAAGTCGCCGACCGTGCATCCGGCTCGGGTGAACGGCACCCACGGAGCTGGGGTTTGTCGATAGGGCGGGCCCGGCGTCGCCGGGACCGTGTCGGAGTAGACCATCGACGGTGTCGTGTCGTGCCCGGCCGTCGGTGGGTTCTTCGTGTCCGACACCGGCGCGTTCCAGTAGGCGAACGAGGTCGCCGGGTCGGTCGACCCGTCGGGGTTGTAGGTCTTGTACGTGTTCGACACCGGCTGTCCGTGCCGGTCGCCGTAGAGGCCGGTGTAGATCGTGAGGCTGTCGTCGGCAGTGTGCGCGATCAGCGGCGTATGCACGTTGGACAGCACCGTGCCGTTCGACTTCAGGAAATTCAGCAGATGCGGCATCTGCTCGAGATCGGACGGCACGTTCGGGTTGTCGCGGAAGAAGTGCACGTTGTCGAACACGAGACTGACGACGTGCTTCACCCCGTTTCCGAGCTGGCAGGTCGAGGCCGGTGGCGCGGCCGCCGCTGTTTGCTCACTTGCGAGCGCGGCCACGCCGCTCGCGGTGACGAGGACGATGGTCGCCATTCCAGCTGCACCGCGCAATCGCTTGCCAGGTCGAGTTCGCATTCGCTCATCCCTCTCGCATCGACAGACGGACACGGACCAGGCTCACGCTAAACCCACAAAGGGTACTTATGGGAGACCTCCCGGCGACTCGACGGCAACGGGAGGATGACCGACCTGAGTGCGGTGACGATCGGTCACGTCTGGAACGACCGATGCGCCATCGAGGCGACCTACCCGGCGAGCGGTCCGATCAGCCACCGGCCACCGCCAGGTAGTGCTGGTTGTACATCACGCCGAGCACGTTGCCGAACGGGTCGACGACCGACGCGGTCACGAAACCTTCGCCGCGTTTCGTGATTGGTTGATACTCGGTGGCGCCCAAGGACAGCAGTCGTTCGACAATGGCAGGTAGGTCGTCAACATGCCAGTGCATAACCGCTCCGCCCGGTCCGCCGGTGGCCGTTGGCGGCGCGAAGCGCTGATCGACAATGCCTAACTCGGCCTGGTAATCGCCCAGGCGAAACTCGGCATAAACGAGTCGGCCGTCGGCGTCGCTACGCTCGAAATACGCCGGGATACCAAGAAAGTCGGCGTACCAATCACGGGCAGTGGCTACGTCGTCGGCCCAGAAGTTGATCGTTGCGAAGCCGCGCAGGGTGGTGCCGGTCATGGGTTGTCCCTCCGTGTCGTGCCTCGTTGCGGACGCTAGCCGGAGGCTCCGACAATTTCGGACCGGTTGAATCTTGGCCGGCCGCGGGCGCTGGCGGATTAGGGAACGAGGCCGCATTCTGATGCGGTGAATAGGCACGGCGTAGCGCGTCTAGCGATCGCCCATAGGAGGGGGCTGACGCTTGCCGCGATGTGCATGTCGCAGGCGATGATCTTGTTGGACGTCACGATCGTCAACGTCGCGCTTCCGTCGATCCAGCAGGAACTCGACGTACAACCGGCAAACCTGGAGTGGGTTGTCGGCGCGTACACCTTGGTACTCGCGGCCTTGATCCTGGTTGGTGGCACGCTCGGTGATCGATTCGGCCGCAAGCGAGTCTTTCTCGTCGGGCTGTGCATATTCACCCTCGCATCAGCGGGCTGCGCGCTGTCGCAGGACGACAAGATGCTGATCGCGTTTCGCGCGCTCCAGGGCGTCGGTGGCGCGGCGATGGCCGCACTCACGCTGTCGATATTGGTCCATGCCTACGATCCCGAGCATCGGACGAGCGCCGTCGGAACATGGGCGGCAATCAGCGGCCTCGGTTTCGGGCTCGGTCCGGTACTCGGGGGCCTGCTGATCCAGGCATTCGACTGGTCAGCGATCTTCTGGGTTAATGTGCCGATCGGCGTGGCCTGCGGCGCCGTAGCTCTTGTGGCAGTGGAGGAATCGCGGGATCCGCAAGCTCGTCGACTCGACGTACTCGGTGCATTGCTCGCCGCAGGTGGGCTATTCCTGTTGACGTTCGGGCTTATCGAGAGCAGTCGCCGAACATGGGCGTCGGCGCTCGTCCTCGGCTCACTCGCCGGCGCCGCAGTCGCGTTGGGCGGGTTCGCCGCCTGGGAGCGTCGAGCCGAGTCGCCGATGGTGCCACCCGCCTTGGTACGCAACCGGCGTTTCGTTGCCGCGAACACCGTGTTCGCGCTGTTGTATTTCGCGCTGTCGGGAATGTTCTTCTGGGTCACGCTGTACTACCAGGACGTTCGCGGCTGGTCGGCACTCAAAACAGGCCTCTCGTGGCTGCTGATGAATACGCCGTTCTTGGCCGCCTCCCTGAACGTGGGTCGTTTGGTGCGGCGCTACGACGGACGGCTGCTCATCGCCGTGGGGAGCCTGATCGCCGCGGTCGGCATGGTGGGTTTGACGCTCCTGAGTGCCGACACCGGATTCTGGTTGGCGGCGATCGGATATCTGCTGATCGGACTCGGCTTCGACCTGGCCGTCCCGTTGGTGTCGTCCCAGGTCATGGGCGACGTGCCTCCCGCCTTTGCTGGAACGGGTTCCGGCATCCTGAACTCAGCTCGTCAGATCGGCGCGTCGGTGGGCATCGCCATCATGGGCACCATCGGAGTCGCTGTTGCCACGCATGTTTGGGATTCAAAGGTTCCGACGCTGCCGCCAGCTGTGCAGGCCGAAGCGAGTGGTCTCGGCCAGGAAGTCGCGGGCGGTCAGATCAGCCAGATCGACTCGCAGCTCGGCGCGGTCGCGCAGGAACCCGCGACCGATTCCTTCGTAGCCGGCTATCACTGGGCGATGGCGGCGGGCAGCGTCGTCCTCGCTGCTGCCGGGGCGACTGCGTTGATCGGTCTGCGCCCGAAGCGAGCGCCGCATACTCCGATCACCCCGACCCGACCGGGAGTACTACAAGCCGAGGAGGGTTGATTCAGATCGGGGACGTTTCGAGGCGTCCAGCGCAGCAAATCCGTCCCCGATCCAGCAATCGCGATGACGACTAGCCGATCGTCAGGGTGATCTCTGGCCCGCGCCGCAGGGTGTTGGTGACGTAGCAGACCCGCTGGGCGTGCTTGGCAAGTTCCTCCAGGACCGGTCGCGGGTTGTCAGCCATCACCGCAACGTTGACATGGACGAATTTGGGCCCGTCATATCGGCCCACCGCATCGACGGTCAGGTTGGACAGCGTGATGTCGTGTTTGCGGGCGACCCAAGCCATCGCCAGCGCGAAGCACGAGCTGATCGAAGCCAGGAACAGATCGGTCGGTTGTGGGCCGGTGTTGCTGCCGCCGGAGGTTTCGGGCTCATCCACGATGATCTGAAAGCCGTTGGCGTCGGTAACCGCCCGCATGCCGCCGTCCCAGCGGGTGTGCACGATCCGCTCGCTCAACGCTGGCTCCTCTGGTCCTGATTGGTGATCTTGGACATGTTGTCGCCGACGAGCAACAGATCCAAGATCACGGTCGATGCGCGGCCAGCGCCCGCACCGCGTCCTGGAAGCATTCTGGTGGCGCGGTCGCCACTCCGGCGCCGATCTGTCCGGCGCCGGAACTGAGGTGCAGAACGCCGGTGGTAATCCGCGGTGTCGTCGCGGTCTCGACGACTCGACGAACATCGACGCCAAGCGGCGTGCCGGCGTTGTCCCAGGTCGGCAGCTTGAATCGAGAACTGCGCCCGGCGCAGATCAGTGCCATCTGCTCGGTGATTGCGGCGGCGTCTGCCATTGTGCCGCCGACGAAGCCTGCGACGGCGGGTGAGCCTGCGGCGGCCGCACCGCCCAGGCCGACGAGTTCCAAGACGGCGCTGTCTCCGATGTCCATGGCGGCGCTCTCCGGACCGTAATCCCCGTAGTACAGGGCGTCCGTGATCGGTGGCGCCGGGCTCTGGAACATCTTGTCGGAGCCCGCGAGCCGAATTCCGTAAGTGGTTCCGTTGCGGCACATGGTGGTGACGATGCTGGAGCCGGTTACTTGCTCGGCCCACAGGGCAACCGACTTGGCCGCGGCCATGGCGAGATTCAGGAAGAACATGTGGTTGGCGGCGAGGAAGCGGGCGAATTCCACCCGCCCGTCGTCCGGCAGAGCTGCTAGCGCCGGAAGAATGCTCCGCACCAGCAGGCTCGTCGTGCCCTGCGTACGCATGTGCACGTCGTCGCCGATCTGAACGCCTTGCGCCGCCAGCGCCCAAAGGTCAATTGGGCCCGTTGTTTGCACGACCGCGCGAAGCATGGGGCCGGCGATCTGCTGAAGAAAGTTCAGTCGATCGATCGCTGCCGGCGTGTCGCGCCCGAACCAGGCGGTATCGCCCGGTCCTTGATTTATGGGAGCGAATGCGCGGGTGTTTCCGGCGGTGTTGTCGACGACCATGAGAGGTGCGGACGGCCCGATGGCGCTTGCCATCGGAACCACGGTGTCGTATCGATAGGCCGGTTCGAGCCCGATCGCGCCCTCAGCCAGCAGCCGATCCGCCGCTTCGACGTCGCCGGCCCAGCTCTCGGCTACCGACGCAGCCCGCATCGAGCGCCGAAGCGGGTCGGAGACGTCCTTCCAGGCGACGGCCGGGCCGCAATGCAGCAATGTGCGCTCCGGAAGGCGGGAGAGCACCGTCGCCGCAGGGGTGACGTCAACAAGCTGCGGCACGCCCTCGTCCAAGCGCCGCACGACCTCAGCATTGGCCGTCTCGATCGCGTCCGAGCGCGGTCCGTACAGCTCCTCGAGCGCGGCCACCAACTCCAAGTCGCCGCCGGCCGGGATACGCCAATCGACAGGCTGCACAGGCACTCCCTGTTCGCGCAGGGCGTCGGCGAAGAGCGGCAAGCCCACGTTGATCACGGAGACCTCGGCCGGAAGCTCGACCGGGGATCGCGTGTCCGTCGTCATCGCGCCGCCTCCTCCGCCGTACGGGCCGCATCCCCGAGCAGCTGACGTTCGGCCTGCTGTAGCCGCTGCCGCCGTTCGGCGATCGCGCGCTGAAGATCGGCCGCCCGCTCTTCGCATTGTGCGATCATCGCCCGCACTGCGCTCGGCGCGGCGCCGCCTACGCCGGCCCGAGTCGCCACGATGGCCCGAGCATCCAGCGCCGGAGCGAGATCTACGTCCGTGAGATCCCACGAACGCCCGGTCTCGGCGCGGGCAGCCTCATCGAGCATGGCGCCGGTGATGTTCCTTCCAGCGATGCCGCGTCGGCTGGCCTCCCGAACCGTCTTGCCGACCACGACGTAGGCGCTGCGGTAATCGATGCCGCACGTCTGGACGATGAACTCGGTCAGGTCGGTGGCCTGGGTGTAACCGGCGGCGAGCTCCTCCGCCAGACGATCGGCGTTGACGCGCAGGGTGCCCATGACGCCGCTCATCAACCGGGTTACCCGGATGGCGAGATCGAGGGCGCGCGGCACCTCCCCGTAAGCGAAGATCAGGTTGTCGCTGCGCGCCGACGGGCTCTTGGCGACCGCGAGGAACCCGGTGAGGCGACCGATGAGGACGCCCGACGCGCCGCGCACGATTGCCAACGAGTAGGGATTTCGCTTCTGGGGCATGAGGATGCTCGATCGGGTGTAGGCGTCGGCCAGTTCCACGAAGTCGAACTCGCTGCTCGACCAGATCTCCAGGTCCTCGGCCAGTTTGCTCTGGGTCGAGAGCAGGCTGGCCGCCGTCGCGAGAACGTGGATCAACCCGTCGATCTGCCACATGGCGTCGCGAGTGTGTTCGATGACCGCGTCGAAGCCGAGCGCCCGCGCAACGAAGCCGCGGTCGTCCAGCAGCCGAGTTCCGTTGACGCAGCCGGCGCCACCGGGGCTGCGGTTTATCGCCCCGAACTCGTCTAGCAGCCGCTCCGCATCACGTACAGCCGGGTAGGCGAAGGAGAGCACGTAGTGGCCGAACGTAGACGGCTGGGCTTGCTGCAGGTAGGTCTGGTCGGGCATCAGCGTCTCGACGTGTTCCGCAGCGACGGAAGCGGTGCGGTGCACGAAGTCGACGACCACGTCGACGAGGTCCAGCAGCTGGTCTCGCAGGTAGATCCGCAGGGCGATCCGCGCCGCTTCCCGACGGGGTCGGCCAGCGTGCAGCCAGCCCGCCGTGTCGCCGAGGCGCGATACGAACAACCGCTCGCGGGAGTTGTAGGGCTCGCCGAACTCGGGATCGTAGGGGAACTGCGCGGCATCAGTCGCCTGCACTTCGAGCAGCAACCTCAGCAGATCCCTTGCGGCGGCACGCGGAACGATGCCTCGCCGCAGCAGATCCAGCACATGGGCAATGTCGGCGAGGTTGAGGCCGGCGTGCAGGAACGGGGCGTCCGCGTTCTCCAACGCGAAGCCGCTGTCGATGAGCTCCCGTGCCGCTGACCCTTCGGGCGGTCCGCCCCGTCGACGAGCCGTCATGGCGACGTTGTCCGTCCGAGCGCGGCGAGCGCCGCCACCAGGCCGCCGGTCGACCAGAAGACGGCCGATCCGGGGCGCTCCTCGGCCAGCACGCGTCGGAGCAGGGTCAGGGCCTGGGCGCCATAGTGGTCATCGAGGAGAAGGGCTTCCGCAGTGAGCGCCAGCTCGGCGCTCATCCGGTCCGTCGGCGATGCCATGCCGAAGCCGGCGCCGCGAAGATCACGAACGTCCACGTCGTCGGGGTTCGGATCCCGGAAGCCGAGTTCCGCAGCGCACGCCTTGGCCAATGTCCGCACCCGTTCCGTCGCTTCCGCGATCGGCCGGCTCACCGATGCGCCGACGACGTGCCACGAAAGTCCGTATCCCGTCTGGCCAGCGACGAGTCCAGCCTGAGTGGCACCGGATCCGGTCGCGACAACAACGGTGTCGAGCTGGATGCCCAGCGCGGCACTTTGCTCGGCGATCTCCTGAGCCGCAAGCGCGTAGCCGACCGCACCGATGGGTGTCGCCCCACCTCGCGGCAGTGGATAGGGCTGCCGCCCGGCCGCTCGGAGCACGTCCACGCGGTCCCAGAGGACGTCCTCGAGGGCCTCACGAGTCGGAGCAGCGTCGAAGAGCAGCCGTGCTCCGACCGCCCGCGCGATCGCGACGTTCGTCGAGCCGGCAGCCGAAGCCGATTCGGAGAGCAGCAGCTCGCAGTCCAGTCCACAACGGCGCGCGGCGACGGCGGCCGCGGCGCAGAAGTTGGAGGAGGCGCTTCCGGCCGCCACGAGCACGTCGCAACCATTGCCGATAGCGTCGCCGAGCAGGAACTCCAGAGCTCGCGCCTTGTTGCCTGCCATGGCGAATCCGGTCAGGTCGTCCCGCTTGATCCACAGCGGGCCCGACCCAAGAATCTCGGCCAGGCGGGGCGCCGGCACGAGCGGCGTCGGCAGGCACGCCAACGGGACCCGTCGCGGCGTCACATCCACACCTCGGGTTCGGACGCCCGCGCCGTACGGCCGCGCGCGACCACGGCATCAACCATCGCCGGCGCGTCTCCGATCGCCCAGCCGCCGCTGAGCGCTGCCCGGTCGGCCTCCGCTACGACGCCGGCGGCGATGAGAGTGCCGACGACGTCTTGGACTTCGCCCCGCCCGGGTGCGAGCAGCTCGTGCATCAGCTGCTGAGCCTGATGCTTGCCCAGCCGTGGCGTCAGCGCGGCGAGGACGTGCTCCGATGCCAGCTGGTCCCCGAACCGCGCGAGATTGCCCCGCATCGCCCCGGCGTCAACGATTAATCCGCCCAGCAACGTCTGCGCCTGCCTCAGCGCCACCCCAGTGAGTAGACATGTCTCCGGCAACGCGACCCACTCGGCCTTCCAACTTCGTCCGTCCCGCTCGTGCGTTCCGACCATGCCTTCGTACAGCACCGCCGCATAGGTCCGGACGAGTCGAGCCAGCGTGTTCAGATGTTCACTGCCCTCGGGATTCCGCTTGTGCGGCATGGTGATGCTGCCGACGGTGTCCGGAGTCGTCGGCTCACGCAGTTCGCCGATTTCCGGACGCTGCAGCTCGTAGACTTCGTCGCCGATGCGCGCCAGGGTGCCGCAGATGAGCGCGAGTAAACCGCCGAATTCCGCGATCCGGTCCCGGGCGGTCAACCAGGACATGCCGGGATCGCCGAGGCCTAATTCGCGGCAGAACTCGGCGCGCAAGGCCAGACCGTGGGGAGCGAAGAAACCCAAGACGCCGACGGCGCCGCCGAGTTGGCCAACCACCCATCGGGACCGGCCCTCTGCCAGCCGGGCGATGTGTCGCCGGACCTCGTCCGCCCAGGACGCGACCTTGAAGCCGAACGTGATCGGCGCACCCGGCTGACCGTGGGTCCGCCCAGCCATCACCGTGTCCCGATGCTGTGCTGCCATATCCAGCAGCGTGTCCTCGATGACCCGCAGATCGCGCCAGGCCACCCGGCCGACCGCCCGCATCACGAGGCCGAACCACGTGTCGGTCACGTCCTGCACGGTCGCGCCGCGGTAAACATGCTCCCGCGCCGAGTCGGGCAGAATTCGCTGCCAGGCCTGGATGAGCCCAAGAGTCGAATGGGACGTGAGCCGGGTTTGTTCTGCGACATAGTCCATATCGAGCAGATCGGCGCGCGCATGGCGATGGATCTCGTCCGCCGCATCGACGGGGATGATGCCCAATCTCGCCTGCGCCGTCGCGAGCGCGGCGAGGATGTCCAGCCAGCTCTGCAATCGCGCGTCGTCGTCGAAGAGGGCAAGGAGTTCCGGGGTACCCCACAGATGCGCGTACTGCGCCGAGTCGGTCAGGCGGGCTCCCACGCCTGCTCCCGTTCACCTACCAGCGCGGTCAGAGCTTGCAAGATTTGCGTCAGGGTGGCCCCCCACGGCACGACCGCGCGGTCCCCGTTCACTTCGATATGCCGTTCGAGCAGGCAGCACTTCGTCAGCACGGCGCCGGTCAAGCCAGTGCGGTTTCGCGGGCAGATGTCGACCTGGTCCGCGCGCGCACCGTAGACGTGCTCGTGAATCTGTTGCGAGCGCTCACAGCCGATGAGTATCCAGGGCGCGCGTTCCGGCCGCTCGTCCAGGTACGCCGTTTGGGCACCCTCGACAGCGAATCCGCCGCCCCGGCACGGCAAGAGGTAGTTGGCCGACGGTCGGCGCCGGGTCAACGTCTCAAGGGAGACTACGTCGGGGACGAGCTCGATCGGGCGGATGCCCTCCGCGACGTCGAGCACCCGGCGGGCCTGATCGACGAGCTTGGCCGGATATGGCGGCACGACCTCGGTGACCGTCACCCGCACTGCCGCTGGATCGACGATGAAGCTGACGTGGCCATAGCGGCCCTGAACGACCACACCGCGGCGAGCGGGCGCGTGCTCACGCGCCACTTGGGCGACGGCCGACGGCACGGCGGTGTCCACGTCCGGGCAGACCAGGTACACGCACTCGGTTTCGTTTGCGAGGACGCGCACCTCGACGATCGGCGAGAACAACGGACCGTCCGACTCCTTGCGGACAGCCACGATCGCCGTTCGATCCCCGTTGCGGACAACGACGTAGCGGGTGCGGCGGTAAGCCTCACGCCCGCGGAAATAGCGCCGCAGGGCGTCCTCGTCGAGCTCGCCCTTGACTGTGGTGACCGCAACGCCGCGGTACTCGTCCGGGAACAGGCTGCTGCCAGCCGCGATTCGGGCCGAGTTCAAACGGTCAGCCATTGCCGGGCCAGGTCGAACGTGTCGGCGCGAAGTCCGAGCCGCAACGTTTCCAGCGCCATGGCTTCGTCCAATGCGACGTTCGCCAGGTTCACGTCCGGACCGAAGGCGCGGATGAGCCAGGCCTGTTGGTCTTTGCGCGGTGCCTCGAAGAGGATCCGGCTCGCACCGTCGACACTCGTCACTGCCGCAACGACGTCCTCGCGCACGCTCCCGTCGGGTCGGTAGAGGCCGACCGTGCCGCTCTCCCGTCCCTCGGTGAGAACCCAACGAGCCCCGGTGTCCAGGTCGCCCGCGATCTCCTCAGCCCACTCGCCGGGCGCCATGATGTGCTCCGGATCCTTGCGGCCGACCTCAGTGAGCACAACGAAAGAGTCGGCCGCCTTCCGTGCGAGTTCGTGCTTCTCGGTGGTGGCCGTATCGTCGACACAACAAGAAACTTCCACGCAAGCGAAACCGACGTCGTGCGCCCAGGCGAGGCACTCGGTCTCCTTGCCTTGGAGCCAGGCGATTTCCAGCAGCGTGCCACCGAGGCAGCTCCATACGCCGGCCGCGCGCAGCTGCGCAAGCTTCCGGTCGAGTGCCGGATCCAGGTAGGCGGTACCCCAGCCGAACTTCCAGATGTCGATGAATGGAGCCACGCTGGCCAGGATCGCCTCGGTGTGCGCCACGCTCGCGCCCTTGTCCAGGACATGCGTGACGCCGACGGTCCGTGGCTTGCGACTGCGCTCGGGCACGATCAGAAACGTCGGCCGGCTCACGTTGCCTATAGTATTCATCTCGTCCACTTTCCGATAGCTGGGTCTATCGGTCGGCGCGGTCGCCGGGGAGCCAGCATGATCGTCGAGCCGTCCGGGGCCGGCGAACTGGAATCGCTTGCCGCGCAGCTTCGTTCCCATCCGGCGCTGCGAGCGAAGGCCGAAATCGGGCTGGTCAGCGAGGTTCTCGGCCGGCACGGGTGGGTCGAGGGACCGGGTGACGACGGCGCGGTGATCGACCTTGGCGGCGGGGCACCGGATGATCCCGCTCGCGTCGTCGCGTGTGGCGAGGCACTGTTGCCTGCATTTGTGGCGGCGGACCCTTACGGCGCAGGTATCGCGGCGGTTCTCACAAACGTGAACGACTTGGCCGCGATGGGGGCCACGCCGCTCGGCATCGTCGACACGGTTGTCGGCAGCGCCGACCTTGCGCGGGCCGCGTTGCGGGGAATGAGAGACGCCGCGGCTTGGTACGACGTACCGCTGGTCGGGGGCCACCTGACGATCCATACCGGCGGTCCGGCTCTGTCCGCCTTCGGTATCGGGCGCGTGGGCGCCGTGCTGTCGTCGACTCGGGTTGCGCTCGGCCAATCGCTGATCGTCGCCGCGTGCCTCGATGGAGCGATGCGCCCGGACTTTCCGTTCTTCCGTTCGTTCGACCGGCGGGCGCACCGGATGGCAGGCGACGTCCGGTTACTTCCGGCGATCGCGGCGTCGGGCGCTTGCGTCGCCGCCAAGGACGTGAGCATGGCCGGCCTCATCGGTTCACTGGCGATGCTGCTGGAGTGGAGCGGCCTCGGCGCTACCGTCGATCTGGCGGAATTGCCACGGCCGCCCGGCGTGGCGCTCGATGCCTGGCTGACGTGCTTCCCGGCCTTTGCCTTCCTGCTGTGCTGCCCACCGGGGCGCGAGAACGAGTGCGTCGCCGCGTTCCACGCCCGCGGGCTCGCCGCAGCGGTGGTCGGCTCGATCGACGACTCGGCGGAAGTGGCCGTGCGATCACAGGGCCGGCGGGCGGTTGTCCTCGACCTGTCGGCGACCGTGGTTACCGGTCTCGCGAAGTGATCCCGGCCGCTAGCTGCGCCGTGACGGCCGCTCCGTGCTCGGGCGTC
>Ga0207665_10002803_pt1 | contig 11680 bp, 12 predicted proteins | sample LARL112metaG_FD_184351 | JGI IMG/M metagenome (GOLD analysis project Ga0207665, IMG submission 184351) | Corn, switchgrass and miscanthus rhizosphere microbial communities from Kellogg Biological Station, Michigan, USA - LAR L11-2 metaG... | ecosystem: Host-associated > Plants > Roots >...
CGCTGGGCCGCGAGGATGCGGCGCCCGTTGAGCCAGGTGCCGTTGGTCGAGCCGAGGTCTTCGACGTACCAGAGCTCGTGCGCGACATAGAACCGGGCGTGCTGGCCCGAGGCGAACTCGTCATCGACGACGAACGTCCCCTGGCGGCCGGCGGTGAACTCGGTGTGGAAGATGTGCTGCTCATCTCCGGTCTGCAGGATCAGGGTCTGGGTGGGAACAGACTCGGCGATGGTCATCCCCGATTTCCCGGCGACCGCGGTCACGGCGGCCCGCCACGCCTTCCGCTCGGCCTCGGTCGCGTCTTCCCAGGGTGGGAGGTTTCCCGGGTGGCTGCCGCGGTGTGCTTCGTACGCGGTGTGAGCGAGGTTGTCGATACTGGTCACATCTTGATAATGGCAGAGAGCAGCCCCGATCGGTGATGCGCACAGTCCAGCGGACCGTGCGGCCGGGTCAGTCGGCGAGCAGGTGGCGGAAGTAGGAAGCTGGCTCGGCCAGGAAGCGGCGCCAGGCGCCGACGATGTGCAGCTCCTCCCACCGCGCCGGGCGCATTCCCCAATCGCCCAGCTCGAGGATGGTCGCGCCGGGAACGGCGGCGACGATGGGTGAATGGGTGGCGATGACCGCCTGGGAACCGGCCTGGGCGAGGTCATGGAGCAGAGCCACCAGCCCCAGGCAGGACGTGAACGACAGCGGGGCGTCAGGCTCGTCCATGAGGTAGAAGCCGGGCTGATTTACCCTGGTGCGCAGGATTTCCAGGAAGCCCTCCCCGTGGCTCAGCTCATGGAACCGCTCTGGCTCCCGGCCCGGGTTTTCTTCCAGGTAGCTGTAGAAGCCGTGCATCGTGTCGGCGCGCAGGAAGTAGGACCAGCGTGGCCGGACCGCGCCGCGCTCGATGGTCAGTTTGGCGCCCAGGTGGGGTTCACTGTCGCGGGGCGTGAACAGCCGGGCCTGGGCTGACCCGCCACGTGGATTGAGCCCGCAGGCCTCGGCCAGCGTCTCGACCACGGTGGATTTGCCGGTGCCGTTCTCGCCGACGAGCATGGTCAGGCCGGCCGGCAATTCAAGGCCCTCGCCGAGGATCTGCTCCACGGCCGGGATCGTCGCAGGCCAGCTGGATGTATCGACTAGGTAGCCCGGGCCGAGCCGGATGGAACGGACCGCCCGGCCGTCTGTCTCCCATCCCGTGCTGCCGTCCCTGGCCACCTGTCCATCATGCCGCGCGGGCCCGTGGCCCGGTTGCCAGGGCGCCATAGCATGGCGGGAGGAGAAGGAGCCGTCATGCTCGCGACTACCGATACTGGCTTCATCGAAATGCGGATCACCAAGGTGGTCGGCTTCGGGCCACCGCTGGCCGAGGGCTACTTCTGGTGCGTTGTGCTGGATGGCCTGTCTGGGGACAGCCCGCTGGTCATCGAGATCGGGGAGATGGAGTCGCTCAGCCTGAGTGCCGCCCTGCAGGGCTGGGAGTTCGCCCGGCCGATGACCTATCAGCTCACCGCGGCACTGATCCGCAGCCTGGGGGGTCATCTCCGCCAGGTGCGGATCGACCGCCTGGTCGAAGGCTCCTACGCCGCGACGGTCGAGATCGAGGGGCCGCTGGGACCCCAGTCTGTGGATGCACGCGCCAGCGATGCACTGAATCTGGCCGCGATCACCAGCGCTCCCGTCTTCGTCAGCCCGGACGTCGCGGCCGACGGCGACCGGCGCCGGGCGGAGGACTCGGCCACCGGCCGGCTGTTGAGCCTCGCCGTGACCACTCCGCCGGCGAGGCTCATGCGGGAGAAGCCCCAGACCCCCTGACCCGCACTGGGCGGAGGGTGTGGGATTCGAACCCACGAGGACACTTGCGCGCCCTAGCGGTTTTCAAGACCGCCGCCATCGGCCACTAGGCGAACCCTCCGCGGACAACCATAGCGCCCACCCGCCCACTCCATGATCGCGGTGCATTTGGTCAGCGCGGTGCACAGTGGGCGCCCCACCACCCACAACGCACCGCACTGATGACTCAACCCGGCGCTACCCCCATCAGTGCGGTGGATTGTGCCTCACCGGCGAGGCAAAAGGCACCGCACTGATGCCAGAGCGCGCGGCCGGGGACGAGGGGGCGGGCGGGGAGTCACCTACAAGGTGTAGTGAGTAGGCTCGCCAGGAGGGACGTAGGGAGGTGTGATGCTGCCCCGGTTCGGCTGGCAGGCGGTCCTGACGCAATGGGAGTTCGCGCCCATCGTCACGGCGCTGACCGCGATTGCGGCCGTGCTGTATGTCTGGGGCGTGTGGCGGGTGCACCGCCACCACCCGGCCCGGCCGTGGCCGCTGTGGCGCACCGCCTTCTTCCTCGGCGGGCTGGTCGTCGTCGTGCTGGCCACGCAGAGCGGCATCGGCGCCTACGACGACGTGCTGTTCTGGGATCACATGGTCCAGCACCTGATGCTGATCATGATCGCGCCGCCCATGCTGGTGGTCGGGCAGCCGGTCACCCTGCTGCTGCACGCCAGCCGGAACCCGCTGCACACCTGGACGAAACGGGTCATCCGGTCCCGGGTGGTCACCTTCCTCACCTGGCCACCCTTCGGGCTGGTGGCCTACGCCGTCACGATCGTGGCCACGCACCTCACCGGCCTGACCACGTACGTGCTCACCCACCCACTGGCCCATGACGCCGAGCACGCGCTGTATCTGGTGGTCGGGTACCTGTTCTTCCTGCCGATCCTGGGCCGGGAGCCGATCCGCTGGCGGCTGTCGTACCCGATCCGGTTCCTGCTGCTGGCCCTGGCGATGCCGGTGGACACGTTCAGCGGGCTGATCCTGGCCAACTCGGCCACCCCGATCAAGGGCGGAGACGAACTACCGCCGCCCGGGTCACCCGGGCCGATCCAGGACGTGCACTGGGCCGGGGCGGTCATGTGGATCGGCGGGGACGCGATCATGTTCGGCTTCATGATGCTCGTGTACCTCGCGTGGGCGCGGTCGGACCGCCCGGGCGTACGCAACCGGGGCTGGCTGGAGACGGTGCGCACCGCGAACTTCGATGCCCTAGTGGGCAGGCCAGGCCAGGCCGGCGCCGGGGAGCCCACCCAGACCGCCCAGACCGCCCAGGCTGGCCAAACCGCCCAGGCTGGCCAAACCGCCCAGGCTGGCCAAACCGCCGGGGCGGCCGGAGCCGGGCAGGCCGTGGCCGGTACCGGTGCGCCCCAGGGCGGCCCCGGCGGGCCGGGGGGCCAGACCGCGCCGGTTCTCGCGGCGGCCCGCGGCAACATCGACGACGACGAGCACCTCGACGCCTACAACGCCTACCTGGCCCGGCTGAACCAGGCCGAGCGCCGCCCGGGCCAATAATCGCCTATACCGGCCATTTCGGGTCCTGGCCGGGAGGACCAGCGGGACGATTAGTCCGCGATCTACAGCGTGCGTTTAGAAATCTTAGATTTTTCTGAACCCAGTACGCGCCACGCTCGTGACAAGGGGTGCGGCGCGTTGAGTGGGGCGTTCGCTGCGCGGTTTTTTCCTGCTCTCCCGCCGTGCACCATGGCGCCCAGGTTCTGGACCGCCGTGGACCAGGGGAAAGGGGAGCTGGACATGTCCATCATCCATCGTGCCGCCGTGGCGTCGGCCGCATCCGTTGCGGCCGTCGCGGCGACAGCGTTTGTGCTGGCGCCTGTTGCAGGGGCGCAGGCGCGAGCCAGTGCTCACCCGATGGGGCACCACGGATCATTCATCGGCCGCTTTCACATGCGCACCACTATCGCCTCAACCGTGCCGAGGAACGGCGACGTCAACCCCTATGGGGTAGTTGTAGTCAACCGCAGCCAGGGGCTGCTCCAACAAGGAAACGTCCTGGTCAGCAACTTCAACAACGCCAAGAACCTGCAGGGCACCGGGCGGACCATCGTCCAGGTGTCGCCCGGCGGGACCGTCACCCAGTTCGCCAAGATCCGTCCTAGCCACCTGCCCGGTGCCTGCCCCGGCGGGATCGGGCTGACCACCGCGCTGTCGCTGCTTCCTGGCGGCTGGGTGGTGGTCGGCAGCCTGCCCACCACCGACGGCATGTCCGCCACGGCCCAGGCTGGCTGCCTGATCGTGCTGGACAAATGGGGTCACGTGCGGGAAACCATCGCCGGTAATGGCATCAATGGCCCGTGGGACATGACCTCAGTGAGCTTCCACCATGTCGCGCAGCTATTCGTCACGAACGTGCTAAACGGCACGGTCGCGGCGAACGGCAAGGTCGTGCACGAGGGCACCGTGCTGCGGCTCACGCTAGGCCTGAACGGCTTCAGCCCGCCGCAGCTGCAGTCGGTGACCACGATCGGCTCCGGCTTTGCGGAGCGCACCGACCCGGCCGCGCTGGTGGTCGGGCCGACCGGGGTAGGGCTGAACCGGCACGGAACCCTGTTCGTCGCGGACAGCGTCGCGAACCGGATCGCCGCGATCCCGGGCGCGCCGTTCCGCGGCACCAGTGCCGGCCGGGGTTTCCTGGTCACCAGGGGAGGCGCGCTGAACACGCCGCTCGGGCTCACCATCGCCCCGAACGGCAACGTGCTCACCGTGAACGCCGGTGACGGCCGGATCGTCGAGACCAACCGGTTCGGCCAGCAGGTCGCGGCCAAGTTCCTCGACCGGTCCGGCATGCCGCCTGGTGCGGGCGCGCTGTTCGGCCTGGCCGTGGCCCCGTTCGGGACCGGCGTGTACTACGTGGACGACGCGGTGAACACGCTGCGCCTGCTGCATTGAGATGTGGAACCCCGCGCGGGGTTCCTGAGCCCCAGAGAGGGGGGCCAACTGGCCCGGGACACCGGGTCAGTTGGTCACAAGGCCGAGTCAGCTGATTCCGAGAGGGCGGGCTACGGGTCTAGCTGGCAAAGGTGGGAAGCGCTGCCGGCAGCTGCCGGCAGCGCTTCCTGCGTTCGCGACACGCCGGCCGCGCTTTCTACCTGAATCTAGGGATCCCGCTAGACCCGCGCATAGGCTGCTAGGCCGTGGACCCAGTACGGAATCCTTACGCCCCGGGGGCCGGGCAGCGGCCGCCCGAACTGGCCGGCCGGGACCGCGAGCTCAGCCAGTTCGAGGTGGTACTGGAACGGATCGCCCGTGGCCGGCCCGAGCGCAGCATGGTGCTCACCGGGCTGCGCGGGGTGGGCAAGACCGTGCTGCTCAACTCGTTCCGCTCGATGGCCCTGCAGCGGCTGTGGGGGACGGGCAAGATCGAAGCCCGGCCGGAGCAGTCCATCCGCCGGCCGGTCGCGAACGCGCTGCACATGGCGGTGCGGGAACTGGCACCGCGGCATCGCGCCCCGGACCGGATCGAGAACTTCCTCGCCGTGCTCAAGGCGTTCGCCGCCCGCGACCCGAAGGCAGGCAAGGGGGCGCTCACCCCGAACCTCGGCATCGACGTGCCCGCCGCCCGCGGCCGGGCCGATTCCGGGGATCTCGAGATCGACCTGATGGAACTGCTCACCGACGCCGCGTCGGTAGCCGCCGATCTCAGCGTGGGCATCGCGCTGTTCATTGACGAGATGCAGGACGTGCCCGCGGTCGACATCTCCGCGCTGTGCGCCGCCACCCACGAGCTGTCCCAGAACGGCGGCCCGCTGATCGTGGTCGGGGCCGGCCTGCCGCATCTGCCGTCCGTTCTGTCCGCCAGCAAGAGCTATTCAGAACGCTTGTTCCGGTACGTGCCCATCGACCGGCTCGGCCGGGCCGCGGCGGATCTGGCGTTGCTCGCGCCAGCGCAGCGGGAAGGAGCCGATTTCGAGCCGGCGGCGCTCGACGCGCTCTACCAGGCGGCCGACGGGTACCCGTACTTCGTCCAGGCGTATGGCAAGGTCACCTGGGATGTCGCCGCGGCCAGCCCGGTGACGGCCGGCGATGTCGCGGTGGCCAGCCCGCAGGCCGAGGGCGAGCTGGCGGTCGGCTTCTTCGGCAGCCGTTATGAGCGGGCCACCCCGGCCGAGCGCGAGTACATGCGGGCCATGGCCATGCTGGGCGACGACCCGGTGCCGACCGCCCAGGTCGCCGACGAGCTGGGCCGCAAGCCGTCCAGCGTGTCGCCGGCCCGGGACGGGCTGATCAAGAAGGGCCTGATCTACAGCTCGGAGCGGGGGCTGATCGCGTTCACCGTGCCGCACTTCGGGCGGTTCCTGCGTGCGCAGCCGGTCTGAGGGAACGGGCCGGCGGGCTCCGGCGGCCGCTGTCTGGCTGGCTATACGGCTCTCTACGGCGGTGGCTAGACCAAGGTAGATAACCGCATAACGCCGTGCTGGGAGCCGGGCGCACGCCGGGCCGTAGCCAAGCTGCGGATCGACGCCGGCCTGCCCGAAGGGTGACGTTTCGCCGCCGGGCATGACACGATCCGAGCAGGACCATGCGGGCCCGTGCGGCCCGCGCCGGGGCGACTGCGAGGAGGCGGCCCGTGCTCAGCACGATGATGGACGTGCCCCTGACCGTAACCGCGCTGATGCGGTACGGCACTTCGTTCTATGGGGACAGTGAGGTCGTCACGGCCATGGCGGACGGCGTGCGCCGCCAGTCCTACGCGCAGACCGGGGCCCGCGCCGCCCGGCTGGCCAACGCGCTGCGCGAACTCGGCGTGGATGGTGACCAGCGGGTCGGCACGCTGCTCTGGAACAACGCCGAGCACCTGGAGGCCTACCTGGCTGTTCCCTCGATGGGCGCGGTCCTGCACACGCTCAACCTCCGGCTCGACCCGGCGCAGATCGGCTACATCGCCAATCACGCCGGGGACCAGGTGATCATCACCGAGCCAACCCTGGTCCCGCTGCTGGCCCAGGTGCTGCCGCACCTGACGACGGTCCGGCACATCGTGCTGACCGGGCCCCCCGGGGGCGAGACGGCCGACGCGCTGGTCGGTGCGGGTCACGAGGTCCACCTGTACGAAGAACTGCTCGGGGCCGCCCCGGACACGTTCAGCTGGCCGGAGATCGACGAGCGGACCGCCGCCGCCATGTGCTATACGAGCGGCACGACCGGGATGCCCAAGGGCGTGGTGTACAGCCACCGGTCCACCTACCTGCACTCGATGGGGGTCTGCCTGGGCAACGTGTTCGCCCTGTCCGACCAGGACCGGGTGCTCCCGGTGGTGCCCATGTTCCACGCCAACGCGTGGGGGCTGGCCTACGCGTCGGTGCTGTCCGGCGCGGACCTGATCATGCCGGACCGGTTCCTGCAGCCCGAGCCGCTGGTCCGGCTGATCGAGGCCGAACGGCCGACGATCGCCGGGGCCGTGCCGACGATCTGGAGCGGGCTGCTCCAGTACGTCCGGGCGCACGGTGGCGACCTGTCCTCGCTGCGCCTGGTGCCGTGCGGCGGCTCGGCCGTGCCGCACGCGCTGATGGAGGCGTTCGAGACGGAACTCGGCGTGCGGATCCTGCATGCCTGGGGGATGACCGAGACCTCCCCGCTGGGCAGCGTGGCCCGCGAGCCGCGCGGGGTGACCGGGGAAGAGGCCTGGCACTACCGGGACACCCAGGGCCGGCTGTTCTGCACGGTCGAAGGGCGCCTGGTCGGCGGCGCCGGCGAGGTGCTGCCGAACGACGGCGCGGCGGTCGGCGAGGTCCAGGTCCGCGGCCCGTGGATCACCGGGTCGTACTACAAGGACGACGACCCGGCCAAGTTCGACAATGGGTGGCTGCGCACCGGCGATGTCGGGACCATCGACCGGCTCGGCTACGTCACGCTCACCGACCGGGCCAAGGATGTGATCAAGTCCGGTGGTGAGTGGATCTCCTCGATGGAGCTGGAGAACGCGCTCATGGCCCACCCGGACGTCAGCGAGGCGGCCGTCATCGGGGTGCCCGACGAGAAGTGGAGCGAGCGCCCGCTGGCCGCGGTCGTGGTCCGCGAGGGGGCCACGGTGACCCCGGAGGAACTCAAGGCGTTCCTGGCCGAGCGGGTGCCCCGCTGGCAGCTCCCCGAGCGCTGGTCGTTCATTGACGAGGTGCCCAAGACCAGCGTAGGCAAGTTCGCGAAGACCCGGATGCGGGAGGCCTACGCCAACGGCGACTACAAGGTGACCGAGGTGGGCTGAGGTTCCGGGGGCCGCCCGGCGCGCAAGGGCTCCCGGTGGGGGCCGCCCCCCGGGTTGGCACAGTGCTTTGGCACGGCTGGCGGCGGCCCGGTACGCTGATGCGGACCGTTCCGGTCAACGGGAGGCTTCGCCTAGTCCGGTCTATGGCGCCGCACTGCTAATGCGGTTAGGGTTTACCGCCCTTCCGGGGTTCAAATCCCCGAGCCTCCGCCCCGTGAGCAGCGGCTCCCCAGGTGGCTCAGCACCCAGGGAGACCGCTGCTTTTGCGGTCCAGGCCCGGTTATCTGGCCGCGGGGCTGGCCAAGACCGGCATGGGGCAGGACGATAGGCCCAGTTCTGTAAACCGATGCGGTGCGCCGCGCGTCGCAAAGGAATCCTGTCAGGGCAGAAGTGGGGGGACAGGCCATGAGCCTGGCAGCACTGGCCAACAGCGGCATCCTCAGCCTGGCCGCGGCCTTCTGGGTGGTCGCCGAGCTGGTCTGGGCGCTGTGGCCGGGTGCCTGGAAGACCCCGGACGAGCCGGACGTGGCCCCGGCCGCCGGGCCGGACAGCGCGACCGCCGAGGACCCCACCCGGTGGAAAGCCTGGGGCATGACCGGGGTCATCGCGAAACTCGGCAGCAGCCGCGGTGGGGAGTTCGCGGCCCTGTCCTGGGAGTGGATCATGCGGGCCGACGGGCAGGTGTCCTACCGGCTGGCCGCCGTGGACGGCCACCGGGAACACAACCCATGGATGGATGTCACCCGGCTGCCCGCCACCGAATCCCGGCTGCTGCGCCACGACCGCGCGCTCGCCGTGTCCCGGCTGGCCGAACTGGCCCGGCAGCGCGGGCACGAGGTCGACCGGCGGCTGAACTGAGACTCGTGAGCGGCTCAGGCCGCCGCGATGAGCACGATCACCAGCAGGACCAGCAGCGCGAGTACGATCGCGCTCATCATTGGGTCGGAATTAGCCGTATTCCCGTGCTGCCCGGCCATGGCCACCTGTCCTCTCCGGCCAGCGCGCCACGCTGCGCCTGTGCTGCACTCCTACCCGGGCGGGCCGTTGCCCGCACGTCCGCCGGTCATCTCGGCTGTGAACAGTGCACTAGCTGCTCCTGAGTGCGTGGCCCGGCCTGGCCCGTGACAGCCGTCCGCGTCCGCGCGCCAGCCAGCGGGCCATGGTGAGAAGCTCACCTCATGACTACGCCAAACCATTACCAGGAAGCCGAGCACGTGCTCAGATGGGCCCAGGCCGGCGTCACCGAGAGCCAGCACGACCTGGCCAAGGGCCAGTTGCACGCGCTGATGGCTATCGCCGATGACCTGCGGGCGATCCGTAACGAGCTGACGACGATCCGCGAGATGATAGCGCAGCGCGACGCTGGGGGATGAGCCCTGACGCAGGTGCACCGGACGGCCCCGGCAGGCGTCTCTTATGCGTCAGCGGACAGGGAGGACCGGATGCGATACCAGGCGAGTGCGATGGCGGCGGCCGCCGCGGCTGCTGGGCTCACCATGGTGGGGTGCTCGTCGGGTGGCGGGGCGGCGGGCCCGCCGGCCAGCGTGGCCAAAGCGAGCGCCCGTCCCACGGTCCCCCTCGGGGAGCCGCACACGGTAGCCGCGGTCCGGTCGGATGCGGACGACTACCTCTCGCTGTACTCCGCAGGCCAGTACGCCATCACCTACCAGATGCTCAGCGCCCCCGCCCGCCAGGCCATCAGCGAACAGGCCTGGGTGGCGGTGCACAAGGGCTGCCCCGGCGCGGGGCGGGCCTACCGGATCACCCGGGTGGTGGTGACCGGCAGGACAGCGGTGGTGACCGCGGCACTCCCGGGCGCCGGGAAGCCGGGCAGCCAGACCGAGACGCTCGTCTACGCCAACGGGCAGTGGGGGTTCGCCCCCCGCGACCTGAGCCTGTACCAGCACGCCAGCGTGGCCGCGGACGTGGCCGCGGTGCACGCCCAGGGGCACTGCGCCGCCTAAGGCAAGCCCGGCCTAGGCCACGTCCCCGTCCCCGGGGCGCCACCGGGGATCCGGCCGGTCGATGTTCCAGTGGTGCCCGACCGTGGGCAGCCACCGGACGTGGTCGTCGCCCACCGGCTGGACGATGAAGCGGCTGACCATCCCCTGGCCACCTTCGTAGTCGCCATAGAACACATCGACCGTAAGCGGCTGGACGGCCTTGATCGCCCGGATCACCTCGTCGCGCTCGGGGTCCTGGCCATCACGGAACGCAGCCTGCCAGAACCCCAGGTCGGACGGTGGCACGTAAATGTCCCGGCTGTGCCGTCGGAACACCGAGAGATCCGGCGGCTGCTCCCCGAGCAGCCGGCCCGGCACGGCGTGCCAGCAGCGCAGCACCGCGATGCCCTGGCCTGCGTTGCGTACCGACATGGCCAGGTATGCGACGTCGCCGTCGACGTCCATCGCGGCCCCGCCGCCCTCGACCACCAGGTGCTTGCCATCCATGAAGAAGATCTTCTGCCGGTCGTCCTGCAGCCGCGATGGCACCAGCAGCGGCTGCAGCCCGACCAGCAACGCCTCCTCCGACGCCCGGGCGGACCGGTTGGCCGAGCGGACCGAGGCGAACGTGGATATAGCCAGGGCCAGGGTGCCACCCGCGGTGGCCAGCTCGGCCACAGTGCCCCAGTCAATCGCCATAAGGCGAAGCCTAGGCGCGGCCCAGCCGGACCGGAACCGCTGCCCCTACCCCGCCGGCCGTCAGCCCGGCAGGAGTGTGTCATGGTGGGTAACGGTGCCGGCGGCTTGGTGCCCCAGGAGGCTGGGCCGGCCTGGAGGTGGAGCAGTTATGCAGTCAGCTGGCCGGCTGTTCCTCCGGCTGTGCGGTGTCGCGATCATCGCCGGTGGGCTGGCCGCGGCGCTGGCCCTGATCTTCGTCCCGCTGCGGGTGATCGCCGTGTCCAGCTCCGTGGTCGGGTACTGCGGCCCGGGGCTCAGCTCGGACAGCGCGATCCAGGTCAGGCTGGATCCGGGCATCGTCAATACCGGCGGGTCGGGGTCCGCCGCCCCGCTGGCCCAGCAGCGGCAGCTGGAGCGGCTGTGCACGAACCAGGCGAATGGCCGGCTGACCGAGGCGGCCATCATCGCCGCCGTCGCGCTCGGGCTCGGGCTGCCACTGATCGCCGTGGGCAGCCGTCACCGCACCAGGTCCGCCTCGTCGTCGTCCTCAGGGCCGTCGCTGAGCAGTTCGGGCACGTCCGGCAGCACGGTCTGGAAGTAGGACCGGGCAGCGGCTGCGGTCCCGACGTCGGATCCGGCCGCCTCCGACATGTACCAGCGGTGCTCCAGGATCTCGTGGAAGATCTCCGGCGGCGCCAGCCGGCCACGCAGGCTCTCCGGGATGCCCGCGATGACCGGGTCGTACACGTCGCTGAGCCACTGATTGGCCGCCACCGTCTCAGAGACCGGGTGACCCCGTTTCTGCTCCAGGTAGGCGCGGTAGCTGGCGATGTCGTTGAGCAGCCGGCGGGCCTGGTTCTCCTCGGCGGCCAGCCCGGTGCGCAGGAACAGCTTCCGGCTGTGGTGCCCGGACTCGGCGACTTTGGTCCGCAGCTTCAGCCGGTTTCCTACCGGCGTGCTGATCAGCTCCACCTCGTCCACGTCGAAGCCCAGCTCGTTGAGCCGCCGCAGCCGC
>Ga0207665_10002805_pt1 | contig 11677 bp, 10 predicted proteins | sample LARL112metaG_FD_184351 | JGI IMG/M metagenome (GOLD analysis project Ga0207665, IMG submission 184351) | Corn, switchgrass and miscanthus rhizosphere microbial communities from Kellogg Biological Station, Michigan, USA - LAR L11-2 metaG... | ecosystem: Host-associated > Plants > Roots >...
CGGAGGGGTGCGTACCGAAGACGACCGTCTCCATCAGGTCGAGGCCGAGCAGCGCCCGGCACAACGCGATGCCCGCGTCGGTGGTCGCCGCGATGAACTCACCGACCCGCACGAACATCGGGTCGTCGCCGAATATCCGATACATGGCGTAGCCGTCGGGATGAAGGAACGTGTACCACTCGGTTCCACCGCGGCGAACCCACTCGCGATCGGCCAGCAGTTCATCCCATAGCGCCTCGGGTCGCACGAGGCCGCCCGGTGTGTGCAGCCGCCATCGCTCGTAGATCTCCGCGAGGTCGTCGCGGTGATCGCCGGGCTTGACCATCCGCACGCCACCGGGATCGGGAGCGTCGTCGCGGAACCGCGCGAAGCGGCGGTAGACGGTGAATTCCTGCTCGATCGTCGCAGGCCCGTATCCGAAGCGGCCGTAGATCCCGCCTTCGCTGGCGGTCAGGCCGGCGATCGGATACCCCGCGTCGGCGATGCGGTTGTGCAGCTCGGTGCACATCGCGCGCAAGATGCCGCGGCGGCGGTGGGTCGGCGCGACCCCGACGAGCGTGACGCCGGCCATCGGCAGAACCGCGCCACCGGGCACGGTCAGCCGCATGGCGAGGTAGTGCGCCATGCCGACGACGTCGCCGCCATCGCGGTCGCAGGCGAGGACCGTGCTGTCGATCGACATCAGCGAGCGCCACGCGGTCAACGACTCCGGGTGCCCGAACCTGCCGAAACTGGTGGCGTCCAACAGCGAGATCGCCGGCCAGTCGGCGTCGGTGGCTGACCGGATCGCTACGGCAGTCGATGTGTCGGAGGCGAGCACAGGACTCGACGGTGCCACAAACCCATGTCCGAGCGCATCCGAATTTCGTGGTCAGGCGATACCGTTGAATGGCACGGAAGGAGCGCTCGTCATGGCGACAGATCTGACGCTCTACCTCGATGACCAACCCGGCGAGCTGGCCCGGGTCGGCGACGTGCTTGGTAAGGCGGGCGCCAACATCGCCGGCCTGTGTGCGCTTACCACCGGCGGAGGGCAGGCCGAGCTACACATCCTGGTGCAGGATGCGACGTCGGCGTTCGAGGCCCTTCAGGACGCCGGCATCAAGATCGCGGCAGAGCAGGAAGTGATCGTGCTCGACATGGAGGATCGGCCGGGCGCGCTCGGCGAGGTGGCGCACAAACTGGGCAAGGCGAAGGTCAACCTGACCACTGTCTACCTGGCGACCAGCACCCGGCTGGTGCTTGCGGCGGACAACCTCGCCGAAGCGAAGGCGGCGCTCAGCTGATCAGCGTCTGAGCCACCGCTGGACCGTCCCGAGATCCCGCGTGTACGCGGTGAGGGTGTCGTCGTGGTAGAGCGAGCCGCCGCTGATCGCTGCCATGCCCTGCCAGAGCACCTGCACCCTGGCCCCGCCCTTGGCGTAGTAATCCGTGCGCTCGACATTTCTGCGGTGCCACCCGGCGGTTTCGGCGAAATCGGCAAGTGTCTGCCGCTCGTCGGTTGCAGTCATCGGTGTTCCTCCTGTGGTGCCCGCGTCGGTGCGAGACGATACAACGATGATCGCGATGGAGGTTCAGCAGGCCGACGTGACCCGGCTCGATGTCGACGCGATCACCAACGCAGCCAACACACGGCTCAAGCACGGCGGCGGGGTGGCCGCCGCGATCTCCCGCGCCGGAGGTCCGGCGATACAGCGCGAGTCCGACGAGAAGGCGCCGATCGCCCTCGGCGACGCGGTCGAGACCACCGCCGGAGACATGCCCGCCCGGTACGTCATCCACGCTGCGACGATGGAACTCGGCGGCCCGACGTCGGCGCAGATCATCACCCAAGCGACGCGCTCGACCCTGGCCAAGGCGGACGAACTGGGCTGCCGGTCGCTTGCCCTCGTCGCGTTCGGGACCGGGGTCGGTGGCTTCCCGCTCGACGAGGCGGCGCGGCTCATGGTCGACGCCGTGCGCGGACACGACCCCCGTTCCCTTGAGCGGGTGGTGTTCGCGGTGCACGGTGACGAGGCCGAGCGGGCGTTCCGCACCGCAATTGAATCGTGACGACCTCCGCCGCGCCGACGATGGGCGTTGAGGAGGAGTACTTCCTTGTCGACCCCGCCAGCCGGAGCCCTGAACCCGCCGCCACCGTCGTCGTGCGGGCCGTACCGGATCTGGGAGATCTGATCAAGCGCCAGTTGGATACCCAAAAAGTGTCAGACGATGAGCACGCGTCGCAACAGATGCATCGCGACGGTCGTGGACCGCTCGCGAATGTCGGACCGATCGCCGGGCATCCGGATGGTTCGGGTGACCGTCTCGCCGTCGCTGAGCTTCACGGTGAAGCACACCGTGCCGACCGGCTTGTCATCCGTGCCACCCCCGGGCCCGGCGATTCCGGTGATCGCGATCGCGGTGTCGGCGCCGAAGCGCCTCATCGCGCCGTCGGCCATCGCCTCGGCGACGGGCTCGGACACCGTCCCGTGCGCCGCGATCAGGTCGGGTTCGACGCCGAGCAGTTCGGCCTTCACCTCGTTCGCGTAGGCGACGACTCCGCCCGCGACGTAGGCCGACGATCCCGGCCGGTCCGTCAACCGGGCGGCCAGCAGCCCGCCGGTGCAGGATTCGGCCGTCGCGATCCTGCGGCCGGTCAGCAGCTGCGCGACCTGGTCGTCGACGAGTGAGCCGTCTTCGGAGAAGATCTCCCGTCCGTGCCGTTCGCGCAGCAGCTCCATGAGTTTCGTGTAGGTGCCCGCGGCGTCGGGTTCGTAGCGGGTGACGATTTCGAGCTCGCCACGCCGCAGGCAGGTGGTGATCTCCAGCCGGTCGAAGCCGTCGACGTTGTGTTCGGCGTCGCGCAATGTTTCGGCCAGGCCCGACTCGGGCAGCCCGAACATCCGCACCATCTGCTGGTGGTACGTGGTTCGGCCGGCGATCGCCCGCTGCACCGCATCGGTGCCGACGGCAACCGGCCACATGGGCTGCAGCTCGCGGGGCGGGCCGGGCAGCACCACGATGGTCGGCTTGCCCGGCACGACCACGCCAGGAGCGGTGCCAACCGGGTTGATCACGTGCGCCCCGGTCGGAACCAAGGCCTGCTTGCGGTTCGCCGCACGGACCGCGTCGATGTCGACGTTGTCGAAGCGCGCCATCAATCGTTTGAGGATGTCGGTGATGCGATCCTCGAGCGCCGCATCGAGCACCAGCTCGAGGCCGGCGAATCGGGCCACGGTCGCCACCGTCATGTCGTCGGCCGTCGGCCCGAGGCCGCCGCTGGTGACGATGAGGTCCACGCCTTGGTCGGCGAGGAACCGCAGCTGTGCCTCGATGTCGTTGGCGCGGTCGCCGCAGATGGTGATGTGGGCCAGTTCAACGCCCAGCTCGAGCAGCCGGTCGGCGATCCAGGGGCCGTTACGGTCCTGGACCCGTCCGGTCAGCACCTCGGTTCCCGTGACAACGATGCCGGCGCGTGCGCTCACGTCCAACGACACTACGGCAGGCCGGTAATGTCGTTCTCCGTGACGGCGCCGAAGTCCCTGCGAGAGCTGTTCGATCAGCTCGGCTTTCAGGAGGTCCCGTCTGCTGACGGCACCGTGACCATGCAGATGCCCGTCGACGAACGAACCGTCAACACCGCCGGGGGCTTGCAGGGCGGTCTGATCGCGACCATGGCCGACGTAACGGCCGGCCAATTGGCCTCGCGAAGCACCCCGTTCGGTTTGCGCATCGCCACCACCGACCTGTTCATTCGCTATCTGCGGCCCATCAAGGTCGGTCCGGCGCGTGCGGTTGCGCACATCCTGCGCACGGGCAAACGCTCGGTGGTGGTGCAGGTGGACATCTACCGCGGCAACGACGACGAGATCGGCGCGACCGCGACGGTGAACTTCGCCGCGGTGGAATAGCCGTCGAGTGTTGGCTTGTATCACGCCTTTTCGAGTCTCGCGTGCCTTGAGGCAACACTCGCCGACTATCGCACGACGAACTGATCGACGGGCACCACGACGGGCCGGGTGTTGTAACCCGTCACTCTCACCCAGTTGGCGGGTACACCGGTCCAGGGCTGCCCCTGAACTTCGACCGTCTCACCGGGGAACACGGTCACGTAGTTGTCGCTGTATTCGATCGGCAGGATCTCGTCGCCATCGGGTGTGGAGGTCAATTCGGCCCGCTCGAAGAATGCGACCCGCTGCGAAGGGTTGTGCAGCCGGATGGTCACGCGATTGTCCCCCGGGTCAACCGTTCTCGACGCGGTCACGTCCAGCGGCACCTGCGCCATGGTGTTGAGCCCGGTCATGTCGGCCCAACTCGCCTGTTTGAGCTCGAACGCTGAATCGTTGCTCGGATCGCCGACGTCGTCGAGTTGCTGCGACTGCCAATACACGTTCTCGGAGAGCACTTTTCCCGTCTTGTCGAGCAACTGGGCCCGCACGAAAAAGACGCTCGAATCCCGCGCGAGTCGCGGCAAAGCCATCGCCTGCACAGCTGCGCCGGACGCCACGTCGACATCGCCCGCGCTGCGATCGTCGCGCACCCGGCCCTGCAGGTCATAGACGCGCACCCGCACCGCTAAATCCCTGTGGTCACTGGGTGTTTGGTTGACGACGGTGATGTTGGCGTGGTCGTGATTGCCCGTTGCGTACGAGTCGAAGACGACCGACAGCGGCCGCAGACCCTTCTTCGCGCCGAAGTACGCACCGCCGGGCCGCAGGTAGTAGTCGAATAAGTGTCCGAAGAACGACGGCCAGTGGTTGTTGAGCATCCAGTAGATCGTCATCTTGTGGTTGTCCCAGCCGCCGGCGGCGAACGCCTCGAACTGGGCGCGGGTCGACTCATAATGAGCCAACTGCGCCTTGCGCGCGAACTCCTCCGCGCTGTTGGACGGTCCGTAGCGACGCAGGATTGCGCGCCGAATACTGGTCAGCGCAGCGTTGCTCGGGTTCGAGCCGGCGTGAAAAAACCATGCATCGTTGATGGGCCAGAGTTTGTCTGGGGGGATGAACTTCTTCAGGCTCGCGAACGGCGGGATCTGTTCGTTGTCACCTTGTTCGGCCGTCGAGCCGCGGGTGGCGGCGTACCTACCGGAAAACCAGTAGCTCGGTGGCCGCCAGCTGTACGGGCCCGCCATCTGGATGCCGTCCCAGTCGCGCTCCCCCGCCTTGTTGACTGCCAACGAGGAGACCGTGTCGACGGTCGCGTTCTGCCAGTGCAGATCCGACAGGATGGTGTGGTACTGGGCCAGCACGTCCTGCGGGGGCTGCCCGTCGCTGCCGTTGGCCCACACGAACACCGACGGATGACTACGAAGCGCCTCGATCTGCGATCGAAGGCTGTCTTGTGCGACGCGGCTGTCCTCGTCGTCCCACTGGCTCCATTTCTCCCACTGGTTGCAGCACATCCAGCCGTACATCAAGGGAATACCCATCTCGTCGGCCATCTCGGCGATGTGATCTCCGGGGAGCTTGCCTTCGAGACGAATCATGTTGAGGCCGAGGTCTTTCACGTAGCCAAGGATCGCTGCGTCGCGGCTGGAGTCGATCGCGTACAACAGGTCGGGCGTGTACGCCGCGCCGCGTACCAAGAAGTCCTTGCCGTTGACCTTCAGGTAGAAACTTCCGCCCTTGCCGAGTTCGGGGAACTGCTTGTCCTGGTCGCGGTATTGCTGAACTGAGCGGATACCGAACCGCAAATGGCTCGCGTCGGTCGGCCGGTTGTACTGCCGGAACTCCAGCGCAAGGTCATAGAGATTGGGCCGGCCCATCGTGTAGGGCCACCACAGGTCCGGGTTCGCGACGTTCAGCTGCGCGAACTTGTCGGAAGTGAAGCTGACCTCGCGCTGCTCGCCTGCCGCAAGCGTGACCGGCCGCTCGATCGCTACGTCGGGCTTGCCCGGACGGGTGATCGTCGCCCGCAGAACGCCGCGCACCTGCTGCGCGGACGCATTACGCAGGCTGGTGTAGATCGTCAGCCGCGCGGAATCCGTTCGCGGGAGCGGGAGTTCGGAATTGACCGTGGCCGGACCAAGGACCACACTGCCGGACGTCTTGAGATAGACCGGTTTGAAGATGCCCGCATTTCGGTCCGCGACAAACGAATTCCCGTTGGCCGGATTCTTTCCCGGTCCTTGGTAACCGAGGTAGTTCCAGTTGATCCAGTCGTACCAACTGTCCGCCAGTTCGACGCCGTCGATGTCCTGCAGCGCGCGCTCCGGCGCGACCTTGACCGCCAGTGCGTTGGATGCTCCCTGGTTCACCCATCGGGATATGTCGAGTTCGTGGGCGGTGTGCATGCCCACGATTTGGGTGTTGCCCGCGATCAGGTGGCCGTTCAACCAGATTTCGGCGCGATAGTTGATGCCGGGGAATTCCAACATGTACGTCGTGTGGCCGGCCGGTGCGGTGAATGTGGTGCGGTACCACCAGTCCTGTTTGTAGAGGTCCTGCGGGACAGCGCCGAGATTGGTGCCGTAGTAGAGGTCCGGGTAGGTGCCGTCCTCTTGCAGGGTCTGCAGAACCGTCGCAGGCATTCGAGGGATCGCATGCCAGCCGGCGGCACGGTAGGTCGGCATGGAGAGGGCGGCCCCGTCTGCCGGCACGTTGCGGGCGGAAACCAGGCTCCAGCCCTGGGCAAGCTCGAGCTGTCCCGGCGGTGGCCCCGGCTTGGCGAAGTCCGGGAAGTCCGCCGCGCAGAGCAGCAGCAACAGCGCCATGGACAGCAGGATTCTCAAGACGATGTGCCGACGTCGTTTATCCGACATCTGCTCCCCGTCCACCGGATCACCGTACCTGCAGCGTGAGACCGAGGCTCAGGCAAGCAGCGCAACGGAATTCGCGCTGGTCACTCCGTGCGCGCCAACACCTCCCGCACCAGCTCCAGTGTGGTGTCGGGGTGCAGGAACGCGAATCGGCCCACCGTTTCGCCCTCCCATTTCGTCGGCGGGATGAACGCGACCTGGTCCTGGTGCAGCCGCTGGGCCCAGGCGTCGTAGTCCTCGGGTGTCCAGCCGAGCCGACGGAACAGCACCACGCCGAGGTCAGGTTCGCGGATCAGTTCCAACTGCGGGGCGGCCTTGATCAACTCCGCGGTCTGGACGGCAAGCGCTGCGGCGACCTCGATGGCCCGGCGATACGCCTCCAGCCCGTATACCGCCAGCGAGAACCACAGCGGCAGCCAGCGGGCCCGCCGGGTCAGGTGGTAGGCGTAGTCGGACGGATTCCACTCGCCTTCGGAGGTGTGGATGACGTCCAGGTACGACGCGTCCTGGGTGTGGGTGGCTCGGGCCAGCTCGGGCTCTCGATACAGCAATGCGCAGCAGTCGAATGGGGTGAACAACCATTTATGCGGGTCGAGGATGAACGAGTCGGCCTGCTCGATGCCCTTGTACTTCGGCCGCAGCGAGCGGGCGAAGATGCCCGAGCCGCCGTAGGCGCCGTCGACGTGGAACCACCAGCCCCGTTCCCTGGCGAGCGCGCCGACACCGGCCAGATCGTCGATGATGCCTGCGTTCGTCGTGCCCGACGTGCAGACCACGGCGGCGATCTCGGCAGAATTGGCAGGCACGACATCGCGGACGGTGTCGGCGGTGAGCCGATGGTCCGGGGTGTCGACCACAAGGGCGTCCATTTCCAGCAGTCGCAGCGTGTTGACGATCGACGAGTGCGCGTCCGAGCCGACGACCACGCGCAACCGGCCGGTGGCGCCGCGTTTCTTCGCCGTCTCGCGCGCCACTGCCAGCGCGGACAGGTTTCCCGCCGAGCCGCCAGAGACGAAGCAACCGCCCGACGTCGTCGGCAGGCCCGCCTCATTGGCGATCATCCGCAGCACGCTGTTCTCCGCCGCGATCGCGCCGGAGGCCTCCAGCCACGAGATGCCCTGGATGGAGGCGCAGGACACGAGCATGTCGAACAGCAGGCTGGCCTTGGTCGGGGCGGCTGGGATGAAGCCGAGGAACCGCGGGCTGTCCGCCGAGATCACGCTCGGCGCGATAACCGAGGTGTAGACGCCGAGCACCTCGTCGGGAGGACGCGGCGTGTCGCGGATGACGCCGTCCAGCCGTTCGTAAAGCTCGTCGGCGGGCAGTGTCCCCTTATCAAGTGGCACAGGATTCATCCGCAGCCGGTTCTCGGCGTACGCGAGCACACTGCGCACCATCTGCTCGGTGGTTTGATCGACCTCATGCATGGCTGAAGTCTTGCACCGCCGACGTTTTTAGTCGGGCACAACAGCCGATTGACTCTGCGCCCATCGCGCAGAACTGCGAAGCGGCTAAGCCGTCAGTCAGACCTTGTGCGGAACGTCGTTGACCAGGCCGCCGTCCATGACGAACTCCGCACCGGTGGCGTAGCGCGACTCGTCGCTCGCGAGGAAGACCACGAACGTCGACACCTCGTCGGACTGCCCGGGCCGCCCAAGCGGGATCGTGAGCATGTTGTCGGGGAAGTGCTTGGTCATCGGGGTCCGGATGAAACCCGGATGGATGGAATTCACCCGTATCTGATCTGACGCGAGTTCCAGCGCCGCCGACTTGGTCAGGCCGCGGACCGCCCACTTCGAGGCCACGTACGGATGCACCATGACGGCGCCACGCATGCCCTCGATCGAGGAGACGTTGATAATCGATCCGCCGCCTGCCGCCTTCATCGCCTCGACCGAAGCCTGCATGCCGAGAAACGTGCCCGTCAGGTTGACGTCGATGACCTTCTGCCACTTCGCCATGTCGAACTTGCCGATCTGGCCGAGGGCGACGATGCCGGCGTTGTTCACCAGAACATTGAGCTTGCCGAACTCGCTGACCGCGGTGGCAACCGCGGCGTCCCACTCCTCGGCCGACGTGACGTCGAGGTGCACATAGCGCGCGGCGTCACCGATCTCGTCGGCCAGCGCCTTGCCCTCCTCGTCGAGGATGTCGCCGATCACCACCTTGGCGCCCTCGGCCACCAGAGCCCGCGCGTGCTCTGCGCCCATGCCGCGAGCGCCGCCACTGATCAGTGCAACTTTGTCGTCCACGCGTCCCATGACGGGTCAGGCTACCTTGCGCGCGTGCTACAAGTAGAACCTGTTCCAGTTTTGCGAAAGGAAAAATCATGGCGATCCGCGTCGCGCTCATCGGCACCGGCAACTGTGGCCGCCTCGCGCTCAAACAACTGATGAACGACGCGCGCTTCGAGCTGACCGGCGTCTGGGTGTCCACGGACGCCAAGGTGGGCAAGGACGCGGGTGAGCTGGCCGGGCTAGGTGTTACGACCGCTGTTGCCGCGACCAATGACCTCGACGCGATCATCGCGGTCAAACCCGACTGCATCGTCTACTGCGCGATGGGCGACACCCGGCTTGCCGAGGCCATGGCCGACATTCGACGCATACTTGCCGCGGGTATCGACGTCGTGGGTTCGGCGCCAGGCGTATTACAGTACCCGTGGCAGGTGATCCCCGACAAGTACATCGAACGCATCGAAGATGCTGCGCGAGAGGGCAATTCGTCGGTCTTCATGACAGGGGTCGATCCCGGGTTCGCGACCGATCTTCTGCCCTTTGCATTGGCAGGAACGTGCCAAAGCATCGAGCAGGTGCGCACTATGGAGATCGCCGACTACGCGACCTACGACGGAGCCACGGTGATGTTCGACGTCATGGGCTTCGGCAATCAGATCGGCGACTTCCCGATGTTGTTCCAGCCCGGCGTGCTCAGCATCGCCTGGGGCACCGCGATCCGACAGCTCGCGGCGGGGCTCGGGATCGAGGTCGACGAGATCAGAGACTCCGTCGAACAGGAGCCTGCGCCGGAGGATTTCGATATCGCGGCGGGTCACATCACCAAAGGCACGGTGGCCGCGCTGCGCTTCCAGATCGAGGGAATGGTCAAGGGCAAGCCGGTGATCGTCGTCGAGCACGTCACCCGGTTGCGGGGTGACCTCCGACCGGACTGGGCGCAGCCCGCTCAGCCCGGCGGGTCCTACCGCGTCGAGATCGTCGGCGAGCCCTGCTGCGCCATGGACATCTGCCCGACGAGCCGCAGCGGCGACCACAACTACGCGGCCATCCTCGCGGCGGCCGGCCGGATCGTGAACGCCATCCCAGACGTTGTCGCGGCGCTGCCCGGCATCCGGACCACGCTCGATATGCCGCTGGTCACAGGGCGGGGTCTGTACGCAGCTACGTAGGCTTGAGCGCGATGAGCGCGCAGCCTCCTGCAGCAGATCCGATCGCGGAGATCGGCGCAAGCACGCCCGGTCCGCAGGTCGGGGCGTTCTTCGATCTCGACGGCACGCTGGTCGACGGGTTCACCGCGACAGCGCACGCAAACGACCGGATCAGACGCAGGCAAGCGCGGGTCGGCGAGGTGGTTGGAGTCATCGAGGCGTCGATGCGGTACCGGCTCGGCCGGATGCGATTCGAGCACCTGCTGACAAGGGCGGCGGGCTATCTGCGCGGCGAATCCCTGGCCGAGCTTGACGAACTCGGTGAGCGACTGTTCGTCGAGCGCGTTGCCTCGCGCGTCTTCCCCGCGATGCGCGAGATCGTGCAAGCCCACCAAGCACGCGGCCACACCGTGGTGTTGAGCTCGTCGGCACTCACCATCCACGCCGAACCCGTCGCCCGCTACCTGGAGATCAACCACGTGCTGTGCAACCATTTCGAGCTCGACGAACAGGGTCTGCTCACGGGCCGGGTCGCCAAGCCGGTCGTTTGGGGACGAAAGAAGGCGACCGCGGTGCAGGAGTTCTGCGACGCCAATGATGTTGACCTGCAACGCAGTTACTTCTACGCCGACGGCGATGAGGACGCCGCGCTGATGCACCTTGTGGGCCAGCCCCGCCCCGTGAACCCGCGACCCGGGCTTGCCGCGATTGCCGCCGAGAACGGATGGCCGGTGCTGCAGGTGATCGCGGCTGGCGGCCGCAGGCGACGTTCGTTGCGCCGATTGGTCGGCTACGACTGACAGCGCTCGTCATAACCCGTACTTTCGGGAACGCGCTGCGGCGATCATTGCGACTGGCCTGATGCGGCGGGGCGCCTAAGCTGAACTAGAACACGTTTCAGTTCGGCGACCGGCCCCACCCTGGGAGCAGGCATGCACGCCCCCATCTGCGACGAGCTCGACATCGAGTTCCCGATCTTTGCGTTCACCCACTGCCGGGACGTCGTCGTCGCCGTGAGCAAGGCAGGCGGGTTCGGCGTGCTGGGCGCGGTCGGATACACGCCGGATCAACTCGAGATCGAGCTGAAGTGGATCGACGAGCACATCGGCGAGCATCCCTATGGCGTCGACATCGTCATTCCGAACAAGTACGAGGGCATGGATTCCACCGATCTGTCGCCAGAGGTGCTCAAGAAGCAACTCAATGCGCTCGTGCCGGAGGAGCATCTGGAGTTTGCGCGCAAGATCCTCGCCGACCACGGCGTGCCGATCGACCACAGCGACGACGACGCGCTGCAGCTGCTCGGCTGGACCGAGGCGACCGCGACTCCGCAGGTCGAGGTTGCGCTGAAGCACCCGAAGGTGACATTGATCGCGAACGCGCTCGGCACCCCGCCCGCCGAGATGATCAAGCACATCCATGACGAAGGGCGCAAGGTCGCGGCGCTGTGCGGATCGCCGTCACAGGCACGCAAGCACGCCGACGCCGGCGTCGACATCATCATCGCCCAGGGCGGCGAGGCTGGCGGACACTGCGGCGAGATCGGCTCG
>Ga0207665_10002808_pt1 | contig 11670 bp, 17 predicted proteins | sample LARL112metaG_FD_184351 | JGI IMG/M metagenome (GOLD analysis project Ga0207665, IMG submission 184351) | Corn, switchgrass and miscanthus rhizosphere microbial communities from Kellogg Biological Station, Michigan, USA - LAR L11-2 metaG... | ecosystem: Host-associated > Plants > Roots >...
AATCGAGGCGATGGCGGGGGCTGCCGCTTTCACCATCGCGGTGGCCCCTTTAGTTTGGACACACCGCTTTGCGCTGCACTTGTCCGCTTGTGATCTAAAGCGCACATTGCCAAATAACCGCTGCGTAAATTCGTTCTGTTGGGCCTATTAGAGTCTTTGGACTCGTACGAACTCGCGAAATAATCGCAACAGGCGCGCCGATTGATTTTGTTTGCGAGCCTCGGGGGGCGGCAATGAGACGGCGCGAGCTCGTTACAGCACTTGGCGCGGTCGCGGTTACCTGGCTGTCCCCGGGGCTGTCCGGAGCACAGGGGACCACTCACGTAATTGGTATCCTTGCCGGCACGACGGAAACTGACCAGCAGGCGCAGCGTCGGGTTCTTGCATTCACGCAAGCTCTAAAAGAACTCGGCTGGATCGAAGGAAAAAACATAAAACTGGAAAAGCGGTATTCCGCGGGCAACCCTGAACGCCTGCCCGGTCTGGCCAACGATTTGGTCCAACTCAAATGCGCAATGATTGTTGCAGAGGCTGCTCAAGCCGTAGACGCTGCCCGGTCAGCGACGCGCTCCATTCCAATCGTTATGGTTTATGTCGGCGATGCGCTCGCGCCGGGATATGTCGCTTCTTTGGCTCACCCCGGCGGCAACATCACCGGGCAAACGCTCATGGCCACTGATCAGGCCGCGAAACGGCTCGAGCTTATGAAGAAGCTGTCTCCCGATATCAAACGCATCGCCGTCATCTCAAACCTGAACGCGTCGGGACATATCCAACAAAGAAAAGAAATGGACGCAGCGGCTCCGACGTTAGAAGTTACATTGTTGCAATTTCCCATGCGTTCGGCGGCAGAACTTGACGCAACGCTTGAGGCGGCGGTGAAGGGGAGTGCGCAAGCGATCATCACGATGGAAGACCCGATGGTGGAATCGAATCGGGCCCGCATCACCGCGTTTGCGCTTGACCATCGTCTCCCGGTCATGGGGGAGTTTAAGCCCATGGCGGAGTCGGGCGGGTTGATCAGTTATGGTCCAAACCAAGTCTCGATGTGGGGACGAACGGCCTTCTATGTGGACAAGATCTTGAAGGGTGCGAACCCGGCCAATCTTCCAGTCGAGCAGCCTGCCAAATTTGAATTGACGATCAACTTGAGAACCGCAAAGGCGCTCGGGTTCGACATTTCATCTAATCTACTTTCTTTGGCCGATGAGCTGATCGACTAGCGATGTGCGCTATTGGCCTTTAGCGGACAGGAAAGCTCGGATTGACAGGACCTTGGGACCGGGCAAACTAGGTTCGGGGGAATTTCGCGTGATCATCCGCGCACTCGATCGCCTTGAAGAATGGCTGATCGCTGGACTGATTGCTGCTGCAACTCTGATCATTTTCTTTGCGGTCGGCCATCGTTACGGCACTGGCTTGGCGATTGATATCGCCAGGTGGGCTACATCGCATGGTCTGAGCGGGATCGCCGCGATTTTTAACAGCATCTTTGAATGGCTTGCTTCGCTCCAGGTTTCTTGGGCGCAAGAGCTGTGCATCTACATGTTCATATGGATGGCGAAGTTTGGCGCCGCCTATGGGGTGCGGACCGGTATCCATGTGGGCGTCGATGTCCTCGTGAACATGCTGCCGGCTGGCTCGCGCAAGCGTGTGATCCTATTCGCCATTCTTTGCGGCGCATTCTTTACCGCAGTGGTGGCGCTGTTTGGCGTCGCCTTCGTCAGCCAGATGTATGCCACGGACCAAGTGTCGGCCGATCTCGAACTACCAATGTGGATCGTTTATCTGGCGATACCGCTTGGCTCTGGCCTGATGTGCTTCCGCTTCCTTCAAGTGGCGTGGTGGTTCTATTGGACGGACCATCTTCCGCATCATGACGAGACGCACGTCGAAGGTGTCGAAGCAGACGCCTCGGCAGCGCTTCATCCGAAGCCAGTAGAAACAGGTGAGGCCCGTGGCTTTAGCCCGCTTGGCATTGTGCTCATTCTCTTACCGATCCTGATTGTTGCGGTTTGCATTGGCGACAAAGCCGGGGTTATTGCGCTGTCACCCGTTCTTCGCGCGATCATCGTATTCGCACTTCTGATCGCCTTGATGATCACCGGCATGCCGGTATCGATTGCGCTCGGTCTGACGGTCCTCGCTTTTTTATTCACGCTCACGCATGTGCCGATAGAAGCGGTGTCGATGAAGCTTTTCACCGGCATCCAGAGCTTCGAAATCATGGCGATTCCGTTTTTTATTCTCGCCGGCAATTTCCTGACGCACGGCGGTGTCGCACGGCGCATGATCGATTTCGCTGTGTCGTTGGTTGGTCACCTCCGTGGCGGCCTTGGGATTGCGGGGATCGTAGCCTGTGCGATGTTTGCGCTCGTATGCGGATCGAGCGTGGCAACTGTCGCTGCTATCGGCGCAATCGTACTGCCGGAAATGGTACGCCACGGCTATCCGATGAAATTTGGCGCGGCGATTATTACTGTCGCCGGCTCACTCGGCATCCTGATGCTGCCGTCGATCCCAAAAATCATCTATGCGGTCGCAACAAACACTTCGATTGGTGCGCTGTTTGTCGCAGGCTTGCTCCCCGGAAGCCTGCTTACATTCATGCTTTGCGTCGTCACATGGTTTCTCGCAAGACAGCGCAACTATCCGCTCATCGGCAGGGCAACGTGGGCTGAAACCGTACGGGCGTTCAGGGCGAGCATCTGGGGCATCATGCTTGTTGTGATCATCATTGGCGGCATCTACAGCGGACTGTTTACGGCAACAGAAGCTGCGGCAATGGCGGCGGTCTATGCATTCTTCATTTCAGTCTTCGTCTACAAAGCATTGAGGTTTAAAGATGTACCGCGTGTGCTGCTGCGTTCAGCAAACACGAGCGCGATGCTGCTCTATATTATCACCAACGCTGTGCTGTTTTCGTTCGTGCTCACAAATGAAAACATTCCGTCCGCAATCGCCGACTGGATACTTGATCAGAACCTCGGCTGGGTCGGTTTCCTTCTCGTTGTAAATATTTTGCTGCTCCTTGCTGGCAACTTTATGGACCCGTCATCCATCATTCTGATCATGGCGCCGATCCTCTCTCCAGCTGCCAGAAAACTTGGCATTGATCCGGTGCATTTCGGAATTGTGATCGACGTCAACATGGAAGTCGGTCTCTGCCATCCTCCGGTCGGTCTCAATCTTTACGTCGCTTCAATGATCGCTCGAATGAGCATTACCGAGTTGGCTGTGGCTGTCTGGCCCTGGCTGCTGACGATGCTGGTTTTCTTGATCATCGTCACTTATTGGCCGGGCCTCACGCTCTTCATGCCGCGATTACTTGGAATGATGTAGAGCTTTCACTCTGACGTGGCCTATCCGACAAAATAAAATCCCGCGCTCTGCACACTGAGCGCGGGGTGTGACGCAATAGGACCTTGGCGAACTGGAGGGAACTCCAAGGTCAAGTGCATTATTGTACCGACGTTTTCGAAAGGCAATCAGCCGGCTCGAACAGTCAGTGAAATTGATTGGCCCGAAACGGCTTTATGCGCGCAGGCTTGGAGCACCATGTGCGTACAGCAACAACAATCCAGAACAGTCGTTGCCACAGTTCGTTTCTGCTCGGTCCGGGCAGCAAGTTCGTTTCATAGCTCCACCGATATGTTCCACCTTGTCCGAGGGGCTGGTCGCTGTCTTTGCGGAAACATTGATTTATCGCTGAGGCGAGAATGATTTTTTCTGAATAGGAAACCAAAGTGTTCTTATTAGTTCTGCGGCGGCAACGTATCTGCGCACCTCGAACCGCAATATCTCGCGCACTTCCTAGTTCATTTCCAAATGTCCGCTTTTGACCCAAAGCGGACATTCGAGGATCTCGCCCGACCCTTACGTGTGCTAGGTTAAGGTGTTCTATACTTAGCCGAGGATTGGGGCATGAGGCGGCGCGAGTTCATCACGCTTCTTGGAGGTGCAACGGCGGCTTGGCCCCTTACCGTGCATGCGCAGAAAACGACACACCGGATTGGGTGGCTTGTGTTCGGCGGTACAACACTAGGCCCGATCGATCAGTCGCTGAAGGATGCACTCGCTCAGACCGGATTTGTTGACGGCCGCAACGTCGAAATCATCTTCCGCTATGCCAATGGTAAGCCGGATCAACTTGCGCGACTGGCCGCCGAGCTTGTTGCGCAAAAGCCGGATATTCTGCTCGCCGTTGGCGGAGATGTGATCAAGCCACTGTTCGAGGCCAGCAAAGGCGCAATCCCGATCGTCGGTGGTTGTAGCGATAGCCCCATGCGTGCGGAAATTGCCGTATCTCTCTCTCGGCCAGGCAAGAATTTCACCGGGATCACGTTCCTCACGGATGAAATGGCGGCCAAGCGGATGGAATTCCTCAAGGAAGCGGCGCCTACCGCAAAGCGCGTTGCGGTAATATTCAATCCTCAGCATTTCGACGACGAGGTGACGTTTGCGCGGCGCGGCGCGGAATCGCTTGGCATCGAGCTAACAACCCACCCAATAAACAACGTCGCTGATCTCAATGCAGCGCTGCACGCGGCCAGTGCGAGTGGCGCCGATGGTCTCTTCATTATCTCGTCACGGCTGACTGGCCTTGTCGCCGACCAAATCGCTCGGTACGGCCAGGAACATCGGCTTCCCGTGATCGCTTCGTGGCGCGAATTTGTAGACAGCGGTGCATTGTTATCCTACGGACCGAGTCGGGTTTTCGAGGCCAAACGTTTGGCTGGCTATGTGCAAAAGGTTCTGAACGGAGCAAAGCCCGCCGATTTGCCCATCGAACAACCAGTCAAATTCGAGCTTGTCATCAATCTCAAAACCGCCAAAGCGCTTGGCCTGAACGTGGCCCGCACGCTGCTCGATCGCGCCGACGCTGTGGTCGACTAGCACAGGCGATGTCCGCTTTTGGCCCAAAGCGGACATCGGCTCTCGCCGCGCACATGTCTATTTATGACCCAAAGCGGACATCGACCGATCCACTTGGCAATTCTCGCTTGGTATCACGTGTCGTCGATTGCTGTGTCGAGAGCCTTCGCGAGCGCCTTAGCCTTTGAGAGCGCTGCGCGGTGCTTCTCTTCATTGGAGCTCGCACGGCTTGTCTCGACAGTCACCATGCACCGTATGGTGTCGTTGCCCCTGGAGAGAACGACCGAGAATTGATCGGTTTGAGCGTTGCGGGTGATTTCCAACTTTTCCATACAATGCTCCTGACCAGGCACTGCGTTCGTAAGAAACGCCCTCGCGGCGACGATTGCCTCGAGTGTATGCGAGCCGACAGCGTCAGGGACAGGCCAGTCAGCTGATCTACGTCTCAATATACTTGTATCTATCTCCATTCGAAACGCGCATAGTGATTCGATGCATGGCGACGCAATTGACAGGATGACGACCTATTCCTTGTGGGGGCTGGGACTGCTGATCTCCGCGGGAATAGTTGTTGCGGTTCTTGTCTGGTGATCACGCCGCGCGGGCGTCGCGGTCGTATTGTCGCTCTGTCATCGAGGACACTGCAATGCTTACACGCACGAAACGCGTGACGCTGACATTTCGGCATCCGTTTTCGCTCAAAGGGGTCGACCGGCGGCTCGCGGCGGGCGAATACGAAGTGGCGACGGATGAAGAACTGATTGAGGGGCTGTCGTTTCCGGTTTACCGCCGGGTCGCAACACTGATCTTTCTGCCTGCTGATGCGCGCCAGCAGGCGTCGATGGAAATGGTCACCGTCGATCCCGACGACCTCGCGGCGGCTCATCAGCGGGATCAGGCTGCGCCAGCGACGGCGACCCTCATGAACCGCGCCGAATGATGAATTCTAGGCCTGCAAAGCTCGTTATCGTTGTCGCCGCCTGCGCGACTGTTGCTTATGGAGTGCCGGCATGGGCCCAGACACTCACGAAGGAGCCCGACGCCAACCAATTGTCTTGCGGGCAGAAAGTCCTGGTCGAAAACAACACGTGTCCAGCGGATCAAATTTTGCAAATTACCGGGAGCTGCCTTTCCACGACACCCAGGATTGATGTTGTGCAAACAGCAAAAGGGACGCAATACAATTGCATCAAGCGAAATCAACGCAGTGACAATAAGTGAGCGATTTAGGTACACACCAGGCCTGTGTCGCGGCCCGTCGATATATATCTTTCGCCGCCCTAACGCTCCGGCGCCGTTCCAAGCCATTTTGTTTCTGCGCTAAATTCCTTTGCGAATAGCGCTGCCGATATCAAGTCAGCAAAACACCAGCGGATGATTTTGTGGCCGCTTTCGCGCCGGCTCTGGCCGCGCACGGCTTCGATACTGCGCGCATAATGCCAGTCGTGCATTTCGTTCAGTCGAACGCCAAAACCACCCTTGGGCACCATCATGTCGACGTGGTGCGGAAGTTTGCCTTCGTTCGCTTTGAGACCAGCACGGCTTTGGTAGCGGCTCATTTATTTCCTAACTTGCCGGAACTTCAGTGGTTAATTTGAGACTCTCTGTGGTTGAGTGATCGCACTCGGAGCACTCAAACGTGCGCGTGTCGTGGTCGAGCCTGTCTGAAGTAATCCGCACCAGATACATTGGCGCGTTGCACTTCGGACAATCGGTGTGTGGCATTGGAATCTTTGGACGCGCGAAATCTTCTTTGCGCATGGCGCTCTCCTGACCTTGGACAGGCGGGAGCGCGGAGCGTCTCTCTGTCACCGACGCCTAACGGAGCCGTTGTCGGTGATGGGCGACCGTGCGCCGCTCAAGGGCGAGAGTCCAGAGATAAGTGGGGGCCACCATTCCATGAAATGGCAGCCCCTTGGCCGCTGGGTATCGGGGGACCAAGACCGACGGCGAGTCGCTAACTCGCCCTTGATGGATTCGTTCCGGCGCAACGCGGCTTTAGCGGCTTGAGTAATAAGTCACTGCGCGGGGTTCTTGTGGCCATGCAGGAAGCGGGCAATCTGTGCTCTTTGCGCGGCTGATTTCAGCACGTCTCCCATTGACCCTGCAGTATCGAAGAGCTCCCGCTGGAGCGTCTTTGGAATCGTGCTCCAATGCATGATGACGGCGGCGCCAAGGCAGCGAAGAATACGCTCCTCGCTCTCGGCGATATTGGCACGCGCTCCGCCGTTGTCATCCTGATTAGGGATGTCGTTAGAATGAATGATCTTGTCGAAATTGTTCGCTAACCAATCTTCGTTCTTCGCCAATTCGGTGAAGCTTTTTTCCAAGCGCTGATACTTTCGGATTTCGCCTGGATCATTGCTCTGTTTGCCAGATTCGGCGCTTTCCGCCGCTTTCGCGCGATATTGTTTTGCCGTGAACATGAGATGCTCCTGCATGCACGCCGGGCGGATGTTCACTCGACGGGCTGATTAAAAAAGCCCGGCGCGGGGCCGGGCTTCCGTTGTTTGAACGGTCGCGCAGTTTACTTCTGCTGCTGGCCGCCCTGCTTGTCGGTGTTCTGCTTCGGATCGCCCTGGGTCTGCTGTTGCGGAGTCTGAGCAGGCGATGCGGGTTTCTGTGTTTCGTTGGATGAAGGATTATTGGTCATAGTATGGATCCCTTTCAAAAGGACTGAAGTACGATTTAGGTACATATCGCACCTGTGTACGCTGCGAGGCGATAACAAGACGCCGCGGCGATTGTTGATCAATATATCCTCCGCTGCCTTATTTCAGAGCAGGTTCCGTTCGCGGAGGACAATCAGGTCCAATTGTGAAGGTATTGACGAGCTCATGGGCTCATTTGCGGGTAAACCCGAGTCGATCTCGGAACCTTTATTTCAATTTGCCGGCCGTCTACCCCTGTGTTTATCGCATTTCATCTCCAAGTAAGGGTGTGTGCACTCCGCCGGTCGGCGGCCTGGCCGTCTGCCTCTTTTGCCGGGAGACAACGTGGCGATAAATTTTCCCAACCGCAGTCGTAGTTACGATGCGACGCGGCGGGCGGTTCGCTTTTGGGGATATGACCGCTCTATGGAGAGCTCGTTCTTCATAATGGCGGATGCGTTGAAGCAGATGGAGCCGAATCTTCGGTTAGATGCAACCGACATCCTGCGTGTTTTCGACGTCAACCGTGAGCGCATCTACTCAATTGCCGCCAAAGTCTATGCCCGAGGGCGCAGGGGCACCTACGATCTCAATGTCGATGATGTTTGATTTTTTATCTGGCGCCGAGCTTGACGATCCCGGGCCGCAACATGGGGAGACCCGCGAAATGAATCTCGGAGCCTGGAGAGAGATAACGGATGTTTACGGCGGCAAGATTACCAAGGCTACGTACAGGCGCTCCGGCAGAATGGTGACCGTTAGAACGTCGTTCGGTAGCAAGACGGCTCAAATGAGCGGGAACACACCCGATAGTCTGGCGAAAACGCTATTGCGTGAATTGGTGGAGAAAAGGAACTAAAGGTCACATGCCACGAACACACCAAATGAGCATGAAATCATTTTCTTATCATGAATTGATGAGTGGCAAGATTGATCGAACAAGACTCGAAGCCTTGGCGAGCGCCGGAAAGTTGAATCAGGAAACCCTCACACGAATAGGTCACGTTGGCCGCTTCTATCAACGCCTGAGCAAGGCGTGCCCCGATCCCAATATCAGGATCAGCGATGTGCTCACCGGCGATCAGTTACAGGAAATCTGGAACGAAACTGGCGACGAAGGCGTGATAACCGGCCAATGCCCGCTCGCGCATTAGCTTGAAATTTGAAGCAGCCGTAACCGATTACGCTGGACTACATACATATATTAGTGCAACACGCGCATGCGGTTCGTGACCAAACCCTTCCCAGGGTGTCCATTGGTTAGTTTGCCGTAGTAGGGGCCGCGGTAACTTGGCAGTTGCGGTTCCTATTTTTTTGTCGGAGCCATGGCCACCGGACCCAAAAGACATGAATCAGGACATCAAAGACCTCAGCGAAAAAGAATTCGCGAAGCTTTATGCCGAATATCAAGCCACGCTGGACCGTCCCGTGCCGGCCGTCGTTCATCGCCAGAACCGCGGCATTCCGGGTTGCGTGTCGGCTGAGGATTCTGCGGCCTGGAAATCCCGTTAGAACGCGGCGAATCGCGGCCAGAAACGGACATCATCTTGAGCATTGGACATAATACTGGTCTGACGGACGTTGATGCACGCCGCTGGACACAGATCCTCGGCCACTATCGCAAACCCAGTCATGTACGCAGCATTGCCGAGTTGGCGATCACGTTTGTGCCGTTAACGGTATTGTGGGCCATAGCCTGGTTTACATTCTCGCTCGGCTACGGCTGGGTCTCACCACTGATTGCAATTCCGGCCGCAGGCTTTCTCGTTCGCCTGTTTATGATTCAGCACGACTGTGGCCATGGCACTTTCTTCGCAAACCGTGGGGCGAACGACTGGATCGGCCGGGTTATCGGTGCGTTCACGCTGACACCTTATGATACTTGGCGTCGCGCCCATGCCATTCATCATGCGACTGCCGGCAACCTCGACCGCCGCGGAATTGGTGATATCGATACTTTGACCGTGCGCGAATATCTGGCGCGGTCGCGCTGGGGCCGGCTGAAGTATCGGCTCTATCGCCACCCGCTGGTCATGTTCGGAATTGGACCGGCCTACCTTTTTATCCTGCAGCACCGCCTGCCGGTTGGCTTCATGCGCAATGGCTGGCAGCCTTGGGCCAGCACCATGCTCACCAACCTCGCCATCGCGCTGATCGTCGGCACGCTCGTGTGGTTGATCGGCTTCAAGGCGTTTCTGATGGTGCATCTCCCGATCATGCTGCTTGCGGCGGCTGCTGGTGTCTGGCTGTTCTATGTACAACATCAATTCGAGCACACGGCATGGGACCACGACGGGAAATGGTGCCTGCACGATGCGGCCTTGCACGGCAGCTCACATTATGACCTGCCAGTGGTTTTGCGCTGGTTCACGGCTAATATCGGCGTTCACCACGTTCACCACCTTTGCAGCCGCATTCCATACTATCGGCTGCCGCGCGTGCTGCGTGACCACCCAGAGTTGCGCAACGTCGGCCGTTTGACACTGCTCGAAAGCTTTCGCTGCGTGCGACTTGTGCTGTGGGACGAGGTGCAGCGCCGTCTGGTATCGTTCCGTGAAGTCCAGGGATCGGGCAGAATTGCCACTTGATGCGCGGTGTTTCCGTCTCGATTTATAAGACCCGCCGCCGTTGATGTAGATCAATCATCTCTCGAACTTATTGGTCAAAATGCAGACGACTTGTCTGAGCGCTGGCCCATGCCTGACGTCAGACATTAGCGCGGAGTCGTTGAGCCGAACTTTTGGACAACCCGAGTTGATAGGATCTGGGGGAGTGCAGACATGAGCATCATTTGGACCATCATAATTGGCTTCGTTGCTGGCATTATTGCAAAATTCCTCCATCCCGGATCGTCGAATGAACCATCCGGCTTTATTCTCACAACAGCGCTTGGAATTATTGGTGCGTTCGTAGCGACCTATCTCGGACAGGCGATTGGCTGGTACAAAGCCGGCGAGGGGGCAGGTTTCATCGGCGCAATCGTTGGAGCCATCATCTTGCTTGCTGTTTGGGGCTTCTTGGCTCCGAAACTGCAAAAGAACACTTAGATGGTTTGCTCATGCGCATAGATGAATTGCCGCAAAGCAATCAAATTGAAGACCGACGTGGCGCACGCGGTCTGCCCGGTGGCCGTGGCGGCATCGGGATCGGCACCGTCGTGGTTCTCGGCCTTATCGGCTGGGCGCTGGGCATCGATCCAAGCCTCCTGATCGGGGGTGCGGAGATGCTGTCAGGCGGTGGGACACAACAACAAACAAATGTCGGCTCGGAAACCAAAACGGGTGCACCATCCGACGAAATGGGCCGGTTCGTGTCAGCAGTCCTGGGCAGCACAGAAGTGCAATGGACTGAGATTTTTGAAAAATCGGGCAGGGCCTACAAACAGCCAACCCTCGTCATGTTTTCAGGTGCGACTCAATCCGGTTGCGGCTTTGCTCAATCCGCCATGGGGCCGTTCTATTGCCCGCTGGACCAGAAGGTGTACCTCGATACAAGTTTCTTCCAGGACCTTGAGCGTCGATTTCGTGCCTGCGATGTGGGCAGCAAGACCTGTCAATTCTCGCAGGCCTATGTAATAGCGCACGAGATCGGCCACCACGTGCAAAATCTGCTCGGATTGCTTCCCAAGGTTCAGGAGGCGCAGCGCGGAATGGGCAAGGCTGAAGCAAACACAATGCAGGTTCGGGTCGAGCTGCAGGCCGATTGCCTCGCCGGAGTTTGGGCAAATCGCGCCCAAGCGAAATGGCAATTCATTGAACCCGGCGACGTCGAGGCTGCGATGCAGACGGCGTCAGCGATTGGCGACGACAGACTGCAACGACAGTCCCAGGGTTACGTCGTGCCGGATTCATTCACGCATGGCTCTTCGGCCCAACGCACGCGTTGGTTCATGACGGGCCTGAAATCGGGTGAAGTCGCAAGTTGCGACACTTTCCGCGCTGAGCAGCTCTGAGAAGCAAACATAAACGGTTTCGTTTTTGAGTTTAACGGGAGGCAGATATGGGATTGCTTGACGTACTGAGTGGCATGTCGAACGCCGAACCTGGGCAACGCGCACCGGGGAGCAGTGACGGCGGCATGTCGCCGATCACAAAGGCGATAATTGGTGTGCTCGCTTACCAGGCCATCAAGGCCTTCCCTGGCA
>Ga0207665_10002809_pt1 | contig 11667 bp, 9 predicted proteins | sample LARL112metaG_FD_184351 | JGI IMG/M metagenome (GOLD analysis project Ga0207665, IMG submission 184351) | Corn, switchgrass and miscanthus rhizosphere microbial communities from Kellogg Biological Station, Michigan, USA - LAR L11-2 metaG... | ecosystem: Host-associated > Plants > Roots >...
CGTCATCCCGTTCGCCGCGCAATACCGCGGCATGTCGCTTCGACAGGTGGTTCAAGACTATCACGCCTGCGCGGAACGCAAGGCCGCGGTCGATTATGCCTTCCACTTGATTATCTCCGATCCAACCGAGCAGGTTACCGGCCAAGAGTTGCCGGCGCTGATCAGGGCCGGCTACACGTCGTTCAAGATCTACATGACTTACGACGCGCTCAAACTCGACGATCGACAGATTCTTGAGGTGTTGTCGACGGCGCGCCGCGAACGCGCGTTGGTAATGGTTCATGCGGAGAACCATGACGTGATCTCGTGGCTGAGCGAAAAATTGCTGGCGGCTGGCCACTCCGCGCCGCGCTTTCATGGCGTCGCGCATGCACCGATTGCCGAGCGCGAGGCGACGTCGCGAGCGATCTCTTTGGCTGAACTGGTCGATGTGCCGATCCTGATCGTGCACGTCTCTGCACGCGAGGCGATGGAGCAGATCCGTTCGGCCAAGGCGCGCGGGCTCAAGGTCTACGGCGAGACCTGTCCACAATATCTCTTCTTGACCGCGGATGATCTCGACCGGCCAGGCTTTGAGGGGGCGAAATACATGTGCAGCCCTCCACCCCGCGACAAAGCGAACCAGGAGATGATCTGGCAAGGGCTCGTGACCGGCGTGTTCGATGTCTTCTCGTCCGATCACGCCGGCTACCGTTACAATGATCTGGAAGGGAAAATGAAGCACGGCCGAAATGCGCCGTTCAAGAAAGTGGCGAACGGCGTTCCCGGCCTCGAAGTGCGCACCCCCCTGCTTTTTTCCGAAGGTGTGGGCAAGGGTCGCATCGATCTCCCGAAGTTCGTGGCATTGACCGCAACCAACGCCGCGAAGCTTTATGGACTTTATCCGCGCAAGGGCACCATTGCGGTCGGCAGCGACGCTGATCTCGCGATCTGGGATGCGGACAAGGAAGTGACCATCAAGCAATCGATGATTCACGACGCAATGGACTACACGCCTTACGAAGGCAGGAAGATCAAAGGGTGGCCAGTCACCACGCTGCTGCGCGGAGAAGTCGTCGCCCAGGAGGGCGAGTTCGTCGGTGCCGCCGGCAACGGCTGCTTCCTCAAATGCGACATTTCACCCGCGACGGCGCCGCTCGGACGTCGCACCATACCATTCGATCCGGAAACGGGGTCGCTGGTGCCGGCCAAAGAAGCGGACGATTAGCGCTGCTCTGTCGGCCGGCAGCCCGCTTCTTGGGAAGACGTGGTTGCCGCGGGTGCGGGCCGCCGCCCAAGCCATACTGGTTGCCGCGGGTCGGCGTGGCCATTGGCGCTGATTGATGTCGTGCGTGCGCGCCGGTGCGAGGGCGAAATGCCCCTCAAATGGGCAATGTCGTTTTACGCGTCCTTTACGTCCGCCGTTGGTTTTACGCATCGTTTATGTCCGCCGTAATGCTGCGGCCATCTCCCGGAAAGGTCCGACCAACTAGCATCGGAACAATCGGGTGGAATCGTTGATTCGGCGAAAGACGAATCCAGCGCTCATCCCTCGATAACCTGGACCGTGCCTCGATCGGGCAGCACTAGCGGATCGAATGATCACCGTTCAGGCAGATGACGTTCAGGGGGCGACGGACGTCTCGCGCTGGGGGGATCCATGGTGCGGCTTGGCGATCGTGCTGCCGTTTGGCAAACGTGCCGTGCAGTGCTGGGTGCGGCGATCAACATCGGTTGTGCGGCATTGCTGGCCGTTGTGCCATCTGATCCCGAGCCTTTATTGATCGCGGCCTTCATCTGCGTGAAGTTGAGGCGGCCTCGGCAAGCCTACGAAGCCGTCGCCAGGCTGAGCGCGACAGTCGTTGGACAAATAGCCCGGCCCGATCGCACGGCCAGACAGATGACGAAAATCGCGGCGGCAATCTGCGCATGGGGGCAGCGCGTGGAAGCCAAGGACGTGCTGCGAAAAGCCATAGCGATGGCGCCGCAGTTCGCTGCTCCGCGCCTGGCACTCGCCTGCTTGCTTGAGGAAGAGCTTCGAGCCGCCGGCCCTAGTGCATCGCCAAGCCAATGGCTGGAGCGTGAGTCTCTATTGCGACGATCGATGGCTGAATCGCCACACCTTGCGGCTCCCCGAATTGCTCTTGCCAGCTGTCTGCAGGAAAAGGTTCGATATCTTGAAGGCCAGCCGGTTTCAGAGAGGTCCAACGCACCGACACATCAGGTGGAGGCGGAGGATCTACTGCGAGAGGCGATCGTGGCAGAACCGCATGTCGCCGCGCCCCGTCTCGCGCTGGCTGACTTCCTGCTGGCAAGCCAGAGATACGTAGACGCCGAGGCCGTTGCCGCCGCGGCAGTCGAGTGTTGCCCATCCAATCCAGAGCTGCGCTTGGTTTTGGCTCGGATCCAATTCCAACTCCGGCGCTTTGAGCACGCTGCGAGGACGATTGAGGCCTTGCTTGGGATCGCGCCCGGGCATGCTTGGGCATGGTTTGAATACGGGAAAGTCTTGCGGAATTCCTTTCATCGCCTCGGCGATGCCGAGCGCGCCTTCGAGCGCGCCGGCGATCTCGCGGGGAACGATGGCGCTCTGCTGGCAGGTGTCGCTCAACAGTTCCTGTACGATCTCAATTACGAGAAAGCCGCGAAATTCTACGAGCGGCTACTCGATGTTGTTCCCAGCATGCGGGAAAACTTTGTGATTCGCCGCCACTATGCAACGAGCCTGAGGGAAATCGGACGCACGGATGAGGCAGCTGATCTCATTGTAACCGCGTTAGAGAGGTGCCGAAGCGCCGCCAAGGGCGCCGCGGGGGAAGGACTCGAGCTTCTTAAACTGGAGGAATCACTCCTACTTCGCGAAGCCGGCCGCTCGGAAGAGTCAGATCAAGCGTTGCGATCAATAAAGCGCATCGGAGTCGCGAGTCCGTGCTACGAGCGGTCGGAGTATTTGCCTCAGTCTCAGGAGCGACTGCAGCAGCTGGCAGAGATCGTGGGCTGCCGGGATGTTTTCGTGATGTTGCAGGGGCCGTCATTTGCGACGTTTGCGGCGCGTATCGAAGAGTTTGGCGATTTCGAATTTGCCGTCGCAACCCTCAACTCGTTCCCGCCGGTCGAACAGGAGCTGCGACGCATCGATCGTCATGCGGACGTGTTGCTTTTCGCTCAGCCAGGGAGCGTTCGCTCGTGGCATTCGGAGCTTATGGAATTTCTTGCCCGGCCCTCTGAAAATATGGTCGTGATGAACCGATACGCCCTTTACGGTTTTTCCGAGTTCGGGGCGAACGAGAGTGAATTTATCGCCCGTCACGACAAGCGGTTACTCCTCGTACACTCTGACGGCGGCCCGCCACTTCCGTCCAGGCCTCTACACTTCGAAAACGGAAGCAGCCTCTCTCTTCTAATTCCGCTCTTGCTCTTTGCTCGACCCCGACGGATTTTCTTGTTCGGCGCGGACGGCGGCTTAAACCCGAGTTTCAGCAAGCGGCCATATTTTTACTACGACGACTATGACGCCGATGCCGAGCCGCAGGCGTTCCTGAATAGATCCGATATGATTTCGTTCCGGGGTTTGCCAGAGCGACTGGAAGAGCACAATCGTCGGCTGCGTATCGACGCCATCAATGCCGATCGAGTCATGGGCGCTGCCTTCCAAAGCCTTGAGGCGAACCTAGGGATTCAGATTCCGCCCATATTCAACGTATGCCCGCACAGCATCCATCGAGTCTTCCCGCGCATCGACATCAATACCGCGCTTGCAGAGTTGGGGCGCGGCCATCGTCCGCAGGGCCATCGAGCAGCATAACGCGCCGCCCAGTCGATGACCTCCACGGCTTCGGCGCCGAGCCGAGCGCCTTTGCACTCGCAAATTGACGAACTCGAACTCGAGCGGGGCGGAGGCTCTGGCAGGATAACCGAATTCCCGGCATGGCGCGCTTCGATGCCGCTGGCCGACGTTGTCGTATGGCGGCAAGCGCCGCTATCCAACCATCCAGTTGCAGCCGGACGCACAGCGGACCTATACTGGAGCGACCATCGAACGTAGCCTGTAAGGCGTTGGGGCTCGAACTCATCACAACGTAAAGACGGTCATTCCGACCGACAGGGATTTGCGCAAACGAAGGGCAGGCCGATGCTTGACCCTCGATACGTTGGCGGCGATGGACCGCCGCGCGACAGGCGGCGCATTCCACCGCAGGGCCGGCCGCGCCTGCTCTTGCGTCTGCCGGCGGCGCTGATCGTCCTCCTGGTCGGCGGCTGTTCGGGGGGCGTGCTGGACCCGCAGGGGCCGATCGGCGCGGCGAACCGACTCATCCTGCTCAACGCGCTGGGCATCATGCTGGTGATCGTGGTCCCCACGATCATCGCGATCCTGATCTTCGCCTGGTGGTTTCGCGCGTCCAACACCCGGGCAAGCTACCGCCCCGATTTCGTGTATTCCGGCGGCATCGAAATGGTCGTCTGGGGCATTCCGATCCTGACCATCATGTTTCTCGGCGGCGTGACCTGGATCGGATCCCACGATCTCGATCCCTTCAAACCGATTGCCTCGCCAGAAAAACCGGTCGAGGTGCAGGTCGTCTCGCTCGATTGGAAATGGCTGTTCATCTATCCCGACGAGAGCGTTGCGAGCGTGAACGAGCTTGTCGTTCCCGCCGAGGTGCCGGTACACTTCTCGCTGACCTCGGCCTCCGTGATGAACATGTTCTTCGTGCCGCAGCTCGGCACGATGATCGCCACGATGAACGGGATGGTCACGCAGCTGCATTTGGCTGCCGACAAGCCTGGCGAGTTTTATGGCCAATCCGCGCAGTACAGTGGCGGCGGTTTTTCCGATATGAACTTCACGGTGCGCGCGGTGCCCCAAGACGCGTTCGCACAATGGGTTGCCACGACGCGCCAGAGCGGATCAGCATTGGACCGGACGAGTTATCTCGCGCTCTGCCAACAGAGCAGCAACGTACGTCCTTTCACCTATCGCGCGGTTGATGCAGGCTTGTTCAATGCGATTGCAAGCCAGCAGCTTCCGCCCTGTCCGGGGCCAAACATCGAACGCGCGGGCGTGACGGTTCGTCCGCGGTCGGAGCGCTGACATGTTCGGCAAACTGACCTGGGATGTAGTCCCTTGGAGCCAGCCGATCCCGCTCGTTGCCGGCTCGGTCGTGGTGTTGATCGTCCTCGCGACCCTCGCGTGGGTCGTGCTCAAAGGTTATTTGCCTTACCTCTGGCGCGAGTGGATCACGAGCGTCGACCACAAGCGCATCGGGGTGATGTACACCTTGCTCGGCGTGGTCATGCTGCTGCGCGGGTTCATCGACGCGCTCATGATGCGCTCGCAGCAGGCGGTCGCGTTTCGCGCCGCCGGCTACCTTCCGCCGGAGCACTACGACCAGATCTTTTCCGCCCACGGCACGATCATGATCTTCTTCGCTGCCATGCCGATCGTGATCGGTCTCATGAACTTCGTGGTGCCGCTGCAGCTCGGCGTCCGCGACGTCGCCTTCCCGACATTGAATTCGACGAGCTTGTGGCTCACCGCGACCGGCGCGCTGCTGGTCAATATCTCGCTCGTCGTCGGCGAATTCGCGCGCACGGGCTGGCTGGTTTACCCGCCCTTGTCCGAGCTTCCCTACTCTCCCAGCGTTGGCGTCGATTACTACCTGTGGGCGCTGCTGATCTCGGGGGTCGGCACGCTGATGACGGGCATCAACTTCGTCACGACGATTCTCAAGATCCGCGCGCCCGGCATGAGCTACTTGCGCATGACGATCTTCTGCTGGACCGCGCTCGCGTCCAGTTTGTTGATCATCGCAGCGTTTCCGATCCTCACCGCCACCTTGGGAATGCTCGCCCTCGACCGCTACCTCGGCTTCCATTTCTTTACCAACGACGCCGGGGGCAACATGATGATGTTCATCAACCTGATCTGGGCCTGGGGCCATCCCGAAGTCTACATCCTGGTCCTGCCGGCGTTCGGCATCTTCTCCGAGGTGATCTCCACGTTCTCCGGCAAGCCCTTGTTCAACTATCGCTCCATGGTCGCAGCGACCATGGCCATTTGTCTCATCTCCTTCCTGGTCTGGCTGCACCATTTCTTCACCATGGGGGCCGGCGCCGACGTCAACGCCTTCTTCGGCATCACCACCAGCATCATCGCGGTCCCCACCGGCGTGAAGATCTACAACTGGCTGTTCACAATGTACGGGGGCCGTATCCGTTTCACGACCCCGATGCTGTGGTCGTTGGGTTTTCTCGTCACCTTCGTGATCGGCGGCATGACCGGCGTGCTGCTCGCCGTCCCGCCCGCCGACTTCGTGCTGCACAACAGCCTGTTTCTGGTCGCGCACTTCCACAACGTCATCATCGCTGGCGTCGTGTTTGCCGCCTTTGCCGGCATCACCTATTGGTTTCCCAAGGCGTTCGGGTTCAAACTGGACGAAGGCTGGGGAAAAGCCGCGTTCTGGCTCTCGCTCCTCGGCTTTTACGTGGTGTTCATGCCGCTCTATGTCGCCGGCCTGCTCGGCATGACGCGGCGCCTGCAGCACTACGACGTGGCGGCGTGGCGCCCATGGGTGCTCATCGCGGGGATCGGCATTGTGATCATGATGGCGGCCGCGGCCTGCCAGGTGATTCAGTTCGTCGTCAGCGTTCGTCGGCGCGACGAGCTGCGCGACGAGACCGGAGATCCGTGGGACGGTCGCTCGCTGGAATGGTCGACCACATCGCCGCCGCCTCCATTCAATTTCGCCGTGCTTCCAAACGTGGGCGGCGAAGACCCCTATTGGGAGATCAAGCGGCGCGCGATCGAGGCTCAGCGATTATCCGCGGAGCCAAAATATGAACCGATCGAGATGCCGCGAAACAGTCCGACCGGATTCATCACCGCCTTCTTCGCCACAATGACCGGCTTCGCGTTGATTTGGCACATCTGGTGGATGGTGGCACTCGGGGTCGTCGCCGCCTATGCGGTTTTCGTGTGGTTCGCGTGGCGCGACGCCGTGGAGTACTCGATTCCGGCGGAGGAGGTCGCCCACTACGATCGCGAGCGCCGGCGAGCCCGCGAGCAATGGCTCGCCCAACACGCTGGACAGCCGGCATGAGCGCGACCGATACCCCGTTCGAGCGCGCCGGCGAGCCGTACCGGGTCGGGCGCGACCGTGAGTGGGCCAGCGCCGGCGCCGGCCGAGGATACGTGTATGCAACGGGGCACGGCGAAGGCGGTCCAGCCTCCAAGCGCGTGATCGTCGGCTACGGCTTCTGGATCTTTCTGCTCAGCGACATCGTGATGTTCTCGGCCTTCTTCGCCGCGCACGCGGTGCTGCAGACGGCCACGGCGGGCGGGCCTTCCGGACGCGAGCTGTTCAACTTGTGGAGCATCGTCGCGCAGACGGCATTTTTGCTCATCTCGAGCTTCACCTGCGGGCTATCGGCCGTAGCGACCGAGGCACGAAATCAGCTGTGGACACAGGTCGCGCTGTTGGTGACGGGATTATTCGGGCTGGCGTTCCTGGTGCTCGAGGGGCGGGATTTTGCCAGCATGGTGATGCAAGGCGCAGGCCCCGACCGCAGCGCTTTCCTTTCATCCTTGTTCGCCGTTGTCGGCTTGCACGGACTACACGTCAGCGCGGGGCTGTTGTGGCTGGGCACGATGATGGCGCAAGTCTTCGTCAAGGGTTTCCGCCCGGATATTCTGCGCCGCCTGGTGTGCTTCAATCTGTTCTGGCACGCGCTCGACATCATCTGGGTCGCTTTGTTCACAGTCGTCTACCTGATTGGATTAGGGCGATGAGTCACGAAACTGACACGAGAGACCCGGGCGACGTGGGGCCCGGGTTCATGGATGCGGGGGAAGTTACGGTTCGCGAGGGCATTGCGCGCTATGTCATCGGATTTGTGTTCGCGTCCTTGCTGACCGCAGCGTCGTTCTATGTCCTCAGTACCTCCCTGATCTGGGGGCCCGGAATCCCGGTGGCGCTCGTGGTCCTCGCCATCGCGCAAATGGGCGTGCATCTGGTCTTCTTTCTGCACATCACGACGGCTCCGGATAACACCAATAACGTGCTCGCGCTGGCGTTCGGTGTCTTGATCGTCGCGTTGGTAATCGCCGGATCGCTGTGGATTATGGATAACCTCAACGAAAACATGATGCCGATGCATCAGATGATGCAGATGCAACGATGATGGTTCAGCGACCGGCCCCGGTATGCTCATGGACCATAACGTTGCGGCGAACAGCGGCCCCCTCCGCCAGCGACGTAAAGCCTGAGTTCGTTGCTGGCAGGTAAGCCTCAGGGCTCAGAGCGGCCACACCGGTCGAATCGGCAATAACGAATCCGGCAAGTCAGGCCGCGGCGCACGGAGTAATTAAGATGTCCGGATCGACGCATCCTACCGGTTACGATTTGCTTCGTAATCCGCGCCTCAACAAAGGAACGGCGTTCACCGAGGCGCAGCGCCGCGCGTGGGGGCTCGAAGGCTTGCTGCCGCCGGCGGTGACCACGCTGGCATTACAGGTGGCGCGCCGGCACGCCGAGATCGCCGCCCTTCAGGACGATCTGCAGAAATACCTCGTGTTGTCGGATCTGCAGACGCGGAACGAGACGCTCTACTACGCGGTCCTGATGTCCGACCCGGCGACTTACATGCCAATCGTCTATACTCCGACGGTCGGCGAGGCCTGCCAAAAATTCGGTCATATCTTCCGCGCGCCGCGCGGCATGTATCTGCCGGTCAGCTCGCGCGGCCGCTTGAAGCAGCTGCTCTCCAATTGGCCGGAACGCGACGTGCGCTTTATCGTCGTCACAGATGGTGAGCGCATCCTCGGTCTCGGCGATCTCGGAGCCGGCGGCATGGGTATCCCAATCGGCAAGCTCTCGCTCTACACCGCCTGCGCCGGCGTGCCGCCGCAATACTGTCTGCCCATCGTCCTCGACGTTGGCACCAACAACCAGGTCCTGCTCGATGATCCGCTTTACCAGGGTCTGCGCCAGCAGCGCGTACGCGGCGAAGAGTATCTAGTCTTTGTCGACGAGTTCGTGGCGGCAGTTGAGCAGCTCTATCCGAAATGCTGCATCCAGTGGGAGGATTTCGCCAACTTCAACGCGGTCCCGATCCTCACGCGATATCGCGACAAGATCTGCACCTTCAACGACGACATCCAGGGCACCGCCGGCGTGGCGCTTGCCGGCATCTACGGCGCCTTGCGCATTACCGGGCAGAAGCTTTCCGAGCAGCGTTTCCTGTTCCTCGGCGCTGGCTCGGCCGCGACCGGGATCGCCGAGCTGATCAGCCTGGCGATGGCGCAGGAGGGAATGGACCTCGCCGCTGCTCGGCGCCGCAATGCCCTATTCGACATCAACGGCCTGCTCGTGACCTCGCGCACCGATCTTGCCGGCTTTCAGAAGCCTTTCGCGCAGGAAGCTGCGCCAGTGCCCACATTTGTCGCGGCGGTCGAGGCGCTCAAGCCGACCGGCATCATCGGCGTGAGCACTGTACCGAAACTGTTCAACCACGACGTGATCGGGGCGATGGCGCGGATCAACCAGCGCCCGATCATCTTCCCCTATTCGAACCCGACCTCGCGTTCCGAATGCAGCGCCGAAGAGGCCTATCGCTGGTCCGATGGCCGCGCCGTTTTTGCCAGCGGCAGTCCCTTCCCACCGGTCGAGATCGCCGGCCGGCATTTCGTGCCGGGTCAAGGCAACAACGTCTATATCTTCCCGGCCATGGGCATGGCGGTGTTCGCCACCGAAGCGAAACGGGTGACCGAGGAAATGTTCATCGTCGCAGCGCGAGCTGTGGCCGAGCAGGTCACCGAGGAAAATCTCTCGACCGGCCTGATCTACCCCCCGCAGAGTCACATTCTCGATGCGTCGCTGCACGTCGCCGAGCGCATCGCCGCGTACATTTTCGATCAGGGGCTGGCCCGAGTACCGCGGCCGGATGACGTCGGCGCGCTGATCCACGCCCGCGCGTATCGGCCGGTCTACTCGGAGTGAACGGAAAGAGCGGGTTCAGCGCTATTGCAGCGAAACGAGGCCGAGAGCGAGCAACGCTGATGCGCTGGCGAATGCCACAAGGGCGGCGCGTCCATTGACGAACGCATCGGGAAGCGGCCGCAGCAGCAGCGGCGCCGCCAGCGCCGCCGCGCCGGCTCCAATCACCGCGGCGGGCCAGGGCACCACGAGCCAAGCTACGGCAACGCCGACGGCGAGCGAGAGCGCTGAAACTGCACAGGCCCCGAACAAGATGGCGCGGCCCACTCCCGAGCGCAGCGATGCCGCACGATGTTCGGGCGGAAAATGGCCGCTCGCAGCAAGCGCGGTCAGGGCAGCGGACAGCAGCAGCGCAACGAACAGTACGAGCGCAAGCACGACGTGACGCGGCATCGCTGTGATCGCTCGCTTCGTCCCTTGACCCGCACCCGAACGCTATCTCTAATATACAACACATATATCAGTCGTCGATCCGGAAGGCAGACCAATGCCGGTCTATCGCACAGCAAGGAGCAGGCAGACTGCGTTGCCGAGGCTGGCGCTGCCCCGGCTGAGGGGTGAGCCGGATGCCCGGCGGGTGGAGAGCCTGACCGAGCAAGCCTACCGGGTGGTCGAAGAGCAGATCGTTACGCTGCAGCTCAAGCCCGGCGGGATTCTATCAGAGCAGTCGCTTTCCGCCACGACCAAGTTCGGACGCACTCCCATCCGTGAGGCGCTGCAGCGGCTCGCCCGCGAAGGGCTCATTACCATTCTCCCGCGCAAGGGCATTCTGGTTTCCGACATCAATCCGCGCAACCAGCTGCTGCTGTTGGAGGTACGGCGCGAGCTCGAACGGCTGTTGAGCCGCACCGGCGCGGAGCGAGCAACCCCGGTGCAGCGCACGGGATTCCAGGACATCGCCCGCGGCATGGACCACGCCGCAAAGCACAAGGACGACATCGCCTTCATGCGGCTCGACCGCGAGCTGAACGCATTGGTGATCGAGGCGGCGCACAACGATTACGCCGCACGCTCGATGAGGCTCCTGCAGGGGCTGTCGCGACGATTTTGGTACATGCACTACCGCGAGGCGGCCGACTTGCCGTTATGTGCGCGGCTGCACGCCAATCAGGCGCGCGCGATCGCCAAAGGCGATGCCGACGCGGCGGCCCGCGCAAGCGACAAGCTGATGGATTATGTGGAAAGATTTACCCGCGCAACCGTATCCGTGTGAACCATGACCATCTACGAGGGTAGGCGCACGATCGACGGCCTCGTCGTCACGGTCGACGACAGAAAGCTCGACGAGCACTACGAGGTCAAGCGCTTCACCAGATTCGGCTTCGAGTGGACCTACGAGGGCGAGAGCCCGCAGCAACTCGCTCTTGCCATTTTGTTTGACCGGTTAGCTAACAAGGAGCGCGCGATACAACTCTCCGAGCCGTTCATGAAAACGGTAATCGCCAATCTCGATAACGACTGGAAACTGACGGGCGAGGAGATCGATGCGTTCGTCCGCAGCAAGGAGTGAAATAACCACCACCATCCCAGGGAGGAACTCATGTCCGTATCACGACGAAGCTTGCTCAAATCGGCGGCCGCCACCGGCGCATTGGCCGCCTCCGGTGCGACGTTCGCGCCTGCCATCGCCCAGAACAGCCCGGTACGCATCGGCATTCTGGCGCCGCGCTCCGGTATTGCGGCGGCCCCGGGA
>Ga0207665_10002810_pt1 | contig 11666 bp, 13 predicted proteins | sample LARL112metaG_FD_184351 | JGI IMG/M metagenome (GOLD analysis project Ga0207665, IMG submission 184351) | Corn, switchgrass and miscanthus rhizosphere microbial communities from Kellogg Biological Station, Michigan, USA - LAR L11-2 metaG... | ecosystem: Host-associated > Plants > Roots >...
TCTCCCAGTCGATTAGGAGGGCGACGTCGGGCAATGGGTTTCTCCGTTATGTAGGCGCTCCGCGTTCCACCCGACTCGTTCGAATGATCCGCTCGATCTTTCTCCCCGACCACCGGATCCCTTTCAAAGGAACACGATGTCCGCGAGCAGCTCGACTCGGACGCTTCAGCCGGAACGCGCGCCGTTTCGTCGAAGTCTAGCCTGAACGCGTGCTCGAAGATAGCCGCCTCGAGAACGCCGTCCAGTGGGCTGCGCGGAGCGGAGCGAGCTACGCCGACGCGCGCTACGTCGAACGCGAGAGCGAGAGCGTGTCCATCAAGGACGGTCAGGTCGAGGGCATCGACCGCGACAGCGATCGCGGGGTCGGGGTCCGCGTGCTCCACCAGGGATCGTGGGGCTTCGCCGCGTCGGATCGGCTCACCGGCGACTCCGGCGTCGTTCCGCTGTTCCGGGAGGCGATCGCGCGAGCCGAGGCTGCGGCGACGGTGCAGCGCCGGCGGGTGGTCCTGGCGCCGGCGGAGCCGCAGCGCGGCGAGTACCGCACGCCCGTGCGCCGCGATCCATTCGCGGTGCCGCTGGGTGAACGCGTGGACCTGCTCCGGGCGGCGGATGCGATCCTGTCGACTCCGCACGCCACGGTCCGCCGGGCCAGCGTGGCTTCGTATCGCACGCGGAAGCGCCTGGTGACGAGCGAAGGCACCGATGTGCGGCAGGAGATCGTCGAGTGCGGCGCCGGGCTGAACGTCACGGCCTCGATGGCCGGGGCAAAGCCCGCAACGCGCGGCGACATGCGGAACGTGCGGCAGGCCGGCTGGGAGTACGTCGAGGAGTTCGGCGTGCTCGCGCACGCGCGGACCTTCGCGCGCGACGTGGAGGCGATCCTCGTGGCGAAGCCGGCGGTCGAGCGGCCGACCACGCTGCTCATCGACCAACCGTTCCTCGCGCTCCTGGTCCATGAATCGTGTGGCCATCCCACCGAATCGGATCGCGTGCTCGAACACGAGGTCGCGTTCGCCGGGACCACGTTCATGTGGCCGAACGATCGCGGCACCCTTCGCTACGGCTCGCCGTTCGTGAACATGACCGCGGACGCCACGGTCCCGGGCGGCATGGGCACGTTCGGCTGGGACGACGACGGCGTCCCGGCGACGCGCACTCCGCTCGTCGAGCGCGGGATCTTCACCGGATACCTGAGCTCACGCGAGACGGCCGGTGCGCTCGGCATCGAGCGGAGCGGCGGATGCGCGAGGGCCGAGGGCTGGCAGCACTTCCCGATCGTCCGGATGGTCAATGTGAGCCTCGAGCCCGGCGACGCGACGTATGCGGATCTCCTTCGCGGGATCGACGACGGCCTGCTGCTCGAGTCGCCGGCCTCGTATTCGCTTGACGACAAGCGGCAGAACTTCCACTTCTCCACGCAGGTCGCGCGCGTGATCCGGAACGGCGAGCTCGGGGAGTACGTGCGCGGCGTCGCCTTCCAATCCCTGACGCCGGACTTCTGGGGCAGCTGCGACGGCGTCGCCGACGATTGGCAGCTCCACGGGTTCATCAGCTGCGCGAAGGGCGAGCCGCTCCAGCTCATGCGGGTCGGTCACGGCGCCGCTCACGCGCGGTTCCGGGACCGGCCGATCGAAGTACGGGCGTGATCCTCGGTCCGGACGCGCTGCTCGCGCCGCTCCGGCAGGCGCTCACATCGAGCGGGCTCGACGAGGCCGACCTCTGGGTCCACCGCCGACAGGTCGCGGTCACGCGCTACTCACACTCGTCGATCCACCAGAACGCGGTCTCGGACGAGACGGCCGTGCACGCCCGCGCGATCGTCGGGTCGGCCGTCGGGGCGACCTCCGGGAACTCGCTCGACCCGGCGGATCTCCGCGGCCTGCTCGAGCGCGCGGCCGCCCTGGCCCGCCTGCAGACCCCGAACCGGGACTGGCCCGGCCTCGCGGCGGCCGCGGCGTACCGGCCCGCGATCGCGTTCGACGAGGCGACCGCGGCGCTCGACCCGGCGCTCCAGGCGCGGGCGATCGGCCGGATCTGCGACGCCGCGACCGCGGCCGGCTTCCGCGCGGCCGGGACGCACAGCGTCGACGTCACCGAGGACGCGGTCGCCAACACGACCGGGGTCGCGGCGTACGCGCCCGCGACGGTCGCGTATCTCAGGGCCCTCGTCCTCGGCGGCCACGGCGGCAGCGGGTACGCGGACGATCTGTCGCATCGCGTGACCGACCTCGATCCAGCGGGCATCGCGAGCCGCGCGATCGAAAAATGTGCGCTCGACCGCGACCGCGTGCAGCTGGCGCCCGGGGACTACGAGGCCGTCTTCGAGGAGGACGCTGTCGCGGAGATCCTGCGGATCATGTCGATCACGGGGCTCTCGGGGCAGTCGGTGCGGGAGGGCCGCTCGTTCCTGGGTGACACGATCGGGACCGCGGTGACCGGGAGCCGCTTCACCCTGCACGACGACGCGCTCCACCCCGGCCAGCTCGCGATCCCGTTCGATCCCGAGGGGACTGCGAAGCGGCGCGTCGCCCTCGTCGAGCAGGGGGTCGCGAAAGGCCCGGTCTACGACCGCTGGTCGGCGAAGGCGGCGGGCACCGAATCGACCGGGCACGCGGCCGATCCGCGCCGGTACGGCCATGGCGGGCATGCCGGCAATCTCGTGATGGCCGGTGGCACCGCGACGCGCGATGAGCTCATCGCCAGCGTGACCCGCGGCGTCCTCATCACGCGCTTCCATTACACGAACACGCCGGACCCGAAGCGCGCGACGATGACCGGGACGACGCGCGACGGGACGTTCCTCATCGAGAACGGGAAGATCGTCCGCGCGCTCGCGAACGTGCGCTACACGATGAGCGCGCTCGACCTCTTCGCCGGGATCGATCTGCTGGGGCCGCAGCGGCTCGTGCGCGACTGGTGGAGCACGAACGGGATGGGCTCGATCGTGTGCCTCGCGCCCGCGATGAAGGTCTCGCGAGCGACGATCACCGGATCGAGCCCGGCATGACGCGGGAGCTCATCGCGCGGGCGAGCGTCGCCGCGCCGCGGTATCTCGTCGCGATCGCGGCCGTCGTCGCGATGAGCGTGCTCATCGGTCTCGTCGAGGGCGCGATCCGCATCGCGAACGTGTCGATGCTCTACCTCATCGTCGTGCTCGCGGTCGCGACGCGCCTCGGGAGCAGGCCCGCGGTGCTCGCCTCGATCCTTGCGTTCCTCACGTTCGACTGGTTCTTCGTCGAGCCCGTACACACATTCACCGTCGCGGATCCCGGCGAGTGGGTGTCTCTCGTGCTGTTCCTCGTCACGGCGGTCTTCACCGGCGAGCTCGCGGCGGATCAGCGACGACGCGCCCACGAGGCCGCGCAGCGCGAGCACGAGGCCGTGCTCCTGTTCGATCTCCTGCGGCTCCTCAGCGCGCCTGACGTCGACACTGCGCTCGCCGCCGCGGCTGAGCGCATCCGCGCCGAGCTCGGCCTCGCCGCCGTGGGCATCCAGCTCAGGGTCGAGGGCCGGCAGCGCGCGGTCGCGGTGGGCGACGACGAGGCCCGATTGCTCGCGCAGCCGCTCCACGTCGCGTCCGCCGACATCCTCGCCGGCGGCCGCGCCCCGACCGCTCTCCAGCGGGGCCGCACGGGCCGCTGGATGCGCGTCGTGCCGCCGTCGCGCGGGCAGGGGAGCATCGCAGAGCGGCGCCGTCACGTGATCGCCGTGCGGATCGCTGATCGCGCGGTCGGCCAGCTCGTCGTCGTGCGCCGCCGCGGCACGCGGCCCCTCGGGGAGCGAGAGAGCCGGTTCCTCAGCGTTATCGCGGCGCAGCTCGCGGCCGTCGCCGAGCGCGCCGACCTCCAGCGCGACGCGACGCAAGCGGAGGTCCTGCGTCAGGCCAACGAGCTCAAGACCGCGCTGCTGAACGCGGTGTCGCACGACATGCGGACGCCGCTCGCATCGATCAAGGCGTCCGCCGGAAGCCTGCTGCAACGCGACGTGATCTGGACCGCCGCGGATCGCGACGAATTCGCCGAGGCGATCGAGCAACAGGCGGACCGGCTCGACCGGATCGTGGCGAACCTCCTCGACCTGTCGCGCATGGAGGCCGGCTCGCTCAAGCCGCAACTCGCGCTGCACGACGTCGGTGCCCTGGTGGAGGACGTGCTCGAACGGCTGCGGCAGCAGACCGCCAGGCACCCGGTGGCCGTGTCGATCGATCCGGATCTGCCGCCGGTGTTGCTCGACTACATCGAGATCGATCAGGTGCTGTCGAACCTCGTGGAGAACGCTGCGAAGTACGCGCCGGCCGGCACGCCGATCGATATCGCCGCGCGCCGCCTCGGCGACCATGTAGAGGTCGAGGTCACCGACCGCGGACCGGGCGTGCCGCCTGACGCCCGGTCGCGCCTGTTCGAGCCGTTCTTCCGCGTGCGCCAGACGGGCGGCCCCAGCGGCCTCGGCCTCGGGCTCGCCGTCGCGAAGGGTCTGGTCGAGGCCCACGGCGGACACATCGCGGTGCGCGGGCGCGAAGGCGGTGGGACGCGATTCGCCTTCACCCTCCCGTTGGTGCCGTCCGTGCCGACGACCGGGCCGACGAGCCGGGCGTCATGAGCGAGCGCGGCGCCAAGATCCTCGTGGTCGACGACGAGCCGGCGATCATCCGGGCCGTCGAGACGAACCTGCGTCGGCACGACCTGCAGGTCGTGACGGCGGGGACCGTCGCCGATGCGCTCGAGCGCTACGACGCGACACATCCTGACCTCGTGCTCTTGGACCTCGGTCTTCCCGGCGCAGACGGCAAGGATGTGATCCGCGCGATCCGCGGGCGGGCAGCCACGCCGATCATCGTGCTCTCGGCGCGCGAAGCCGATCACGACAAGGTCGAAGCCTTAGATCTCGGTGCGGACGATTACCTCACGAAGCCGTTCAGCGTGGACGAGCTGCTTGCGCGCGTACGCGTCGCGCTGCGGCACAGCGCGAAGCCCGTCCGCGGCGCGGAGCCAGTCTTCCGCACGGGCGCGCTCGAGGTGGACCTCGAGCGCCGCCAGGTCCGGGTCGACGGAAGCGCCGTGCATCTCACTCCGACCGAGTACGAGCTGCTCCGCGTCTTCATCGAGCATCCGAACAAGCTGCTCACGGACCGGATGCTCCTACAACGGGTCTGGGGCGCCGACTACGGGTCCGAGGCTCACTACCTCCACGTCTACGTGGCCCGCCTGCGGAAGAAGCTCGAGCCGGACCCGGCGCTGGGCCGGCATCTCATCACCGAGCCGGGCGTGGGCTATCGCCTGCTCGCGGAAGAGGAGGACCCCACGCCCGGCCGTTGATCGCCCCGCGCCCTTGTGACCTAATCGCGATCGAAGCGGAACGGGACATCCACGACGCTCGTGTTCGGTCGGAAGAAGAGCTGCACCTTCAGGCGCAGCGCCAGCTGGTTGTGGAGGAACCACTCCCACCAGTGCGCGGGCACGTACTCCGAGAGCACGACCGTGATCGGACGGCCCGGGTCGTCACGATCGAGCGTGTCGAGGTAGGCGAGGAGTGGATTGCCGAGCGCCCGGTAAGGCGACTCGATGATCACCGGCCGCAGGCCGTCATCGTTGAGGTTTGCGATGCGCGACTCGAAGCGCGCCGCATCTGCGGGGTCCGAGGCGATGTGCAGAACAACGATCTCCGCCGAGAGCGCGCGCGCCACCGCGAGCGCTCGTAAGGTCGCGCGATCGAACCGCCCGATCGGCACGACGACGATCGGCGACAGCGCCTCCAGGCGGGATGGAGCGGCGACGAACAGCGCGTCCTCGACCCGCCGGTAGTGCCGGTGGATGCCCCACATCACGGCGATGAGCACGGGGATGAGGACGAGCACCATCCAGGCACCGAGGGCGAACTTCGCGACGCCCACGACGATCGCCACCACTGCGGTCGCGATCGCGCCGAGGAGGTTGAACGCAAGGCGGATCCGCCAGCCGCGCTCGGTCGTTCGGCGCGTCCACCAGTGCTTGACCATGCCGGACTGGCTCAGGGTGAATGCGACGAACACGCCGATCGTGTAGAGGGGGATGAGGTTCGTGACGCTGCCCCCGAATCCGACGATCAGCGCGGACGAGAGCACCGCGAGCACGATGATCCCCATACCGAACGCGAGCCGCTCGCCGCGATGGGCGAACTGTCGCGGCATGAAGCCGTCTCGGGCGAGGATGCTCGAGAGGCGCGGGAAATCCGCGAACGCGGTATTCGCCGCCAGCACGAGCAGCACGGCCGTCGAGATCTGCACGAGGTAGTGGTATGGGGTGCCCTCGCCAACGAGCAGCCGGGTGAGCTGGCTCACCACCGTCTCCTGCTCGCTCGGATCGGGGAGGATGCCGATGTGCTGCGCGAGGAAGCTCATCCCGAGGAAGATGGCGCCGAAGAACGATCCCATGAGGATGAGCACGACCTGCGCGTTCTTGTACTCGACCGGCTTGAATGCCGGAATGCCGTTCGAGACCGCCTCGACCCCGGTGAGGGCGACCGCGCCCGACGCGAACGCCCGCATGATCAGGAGCACGCCGAGGACCTCGGTGCCCTGAGGCTGCCAGTCGGCGGGCGCCGAGTAGACGGGAAGGGCATTCGTTGCGAACCGGAAGAGTCCATACGCGAGGAGCCCGAAGATCGCGACGAGGTAGACGTATGTCGGCGCCGCGAAGATCGTGGCGCTCTCCCGGATACCTCGGAGGTTGCCCAGGCAGATGAGCACGACGAACCCGACGCCGAGCGCCACGCGAAGGTCGAACAGCTGCGGCGCGATCGACGTGATCGCGGCGACCCCGGCCGCGACCGAGACCGCGACCGTGAGGACGTAGTCCGTGAGGAGCGCTCCGGCGGCGATCAGGCCCGCCGCCGGACCGAGGTTGTCGCTCGCCACGATGTACGACCCGCCGCCGTTCGGGTACGCGCGCAGGGTCTGCTGGTAGCTCGCGACGACGATGGCGAGGACGGCCACGACCCCGATCGTGATCGGCATCGTGAGCGCGAGGACGCCCGCGCCGGCGAGCGCGAGAACCCGCATGATCTCCTCGGTCGCGTACGCCGATGACGAGATGTTGTCCGACGCGAAGACCGCGAGCCCCTTGAAAACTCCGACGCGCTCTTCCGACTCGCGCTCGGTCGGGATCGGCCGACCGATAAGCCGCCAGCGGATCGCGTTCCAGAGAGCGCTGTCGCCCGTCGATCCCTGTTCGGTCGCGACCAGCCGGCCGCTCTTCCGGGTGAACCGCCCCCGGTACGTCGGCACCACCCGCACGACGCGGTCGCCGGGGCGAGTGCCCTGCCGGTACGTGAGCTCGTAGGGCCTTGCCGGGTCGCGCGGCGGCTCCGGCTTAGTTGCGGGCTCCTTGACCGTCGTTACAGGTGGCCGCTCTGGACGCACCGCTCCGGTGTATCGGCCGCGGCGTATACGAGGGGTCAACGACGATGCCGCGTTCCTCAACGATCGCTCAACGTTGGCAGGCGACTTGCCCCGATACGATCCAAACCAGGTCGGAGGAGAGACGAATGGATGCCCTTGCCCTGCTGAAGGAGGACCACGACAAGGCCAAGAAGCTCATGACCGAGCTTGAAGAGACGACCGAGCGTGGCGTGAAGACACGCGAGCAGAAGTGGACGAAGCTCCTCAAGGAGCTGACGATCCACGAGAACATCGAGGAAGAGATCTTCTACCCGGCGCTCGCCGAGCATCCGAAGGCGAAGGACATCGTGCTCGAGGCCATGGAGGAGCACCACCTCGTCGACGACATCGTCGCGCAGCTGAAGGACACCGCGTTCGATGACGAGCATTGGGGTGCCAAGTTCAAGGTCACGAAAGAGAACGTGGAGCACCACATCGAGGAGGAGGAGACCGAGATGTTCAAGGTCGCCCGCCAGGTCTTCTCGAAGGAAGAGCTCGACGAGCTAGGCTCTCGGCTGGAAGCGACGAAGGCGGAGCAAATGCAGGACGCGATGCCCGAGCGCGACCAGATCGAGCTGTAGGAGGGTCACGTGGGGATCATCGGCTGGATCATCATCGGACTCATCGCAGGCGCCATCGCGCGCTGGCTCATGCCCGGGCCGGACCCGATGGGCTGGCTCGGCACGATCGTGCTCGGCATCGTCGGCTCGCTCGTGGGCGGCACGCTGCTGAACCTGATCTTCGGCGGCGGCCTCGAGCTGACCGCGGCCGGCATCCTCGGATCGATCCTCGGCGCGCTCATCGTGCTCTACGTGTGGCGCCGGATGCGCCCGGCCGCGACGGTCCCCTAGCCGGTCCCGACTCCGCTGGCGCGCGCTGCGGTGGTCGCGGCGCGCGTCAGCTCATCGAGCGACGCGCCGTCGACGGTGCTCCACTCGTGCCCACTCGTTTCGCCGGCGGGACAGAACGCCCACTTCCCCTGGTTGACCGTGAGCCCCGTGCCGTTCGGCGCCGAGCGCGCCGGATGCGCCGCCGCCGTGCAGATGAACCCGACCGTCCCCGTCTCCATCGCTTCCACTCCGACTGAATGGATTCGCGCCTGCTGGCCTGTCCAGCAGCCGCCAACGAAGCGCCGAATGCAGACCATGTGCCAGTCGGTGTTAGGGCTCGGAAGTAACGGCCGGCGGGGCGGTTCGGCGGACAACGGGGAACCGCGAGGTCCGGGGCACCCGCGCTGCTGGGCCGTGGCGGGACTCCCCACAGAGAAGGACGCTCCCATGCCGATCGCCCCGATCACCGACGTCTCACAAGCGCTCCTCGCGTCCCTCGCGGTCTTCCTCGCGGCGATCCCCGCGATCGGCGCCATCCTCCTGCTGGCCGACCAGGGCGACGCCCGCCGCCAGGGGGAGCTGGCCACCCGCTCGAGCTGATCCGACCCGCAGCTTCGTGAGACGCGCCGGCCTGGGGCCGGCGCGTGTCTCGTTAACGCTCGCGGATGCGACGGGCCAGGGCACGGACATCGACGGTGAGGGTCGTGTCCACGTTGATGGCCCGCAGGCCGGCCGGCGGCTCGAAGACCGTCAAGTCGCCATCCCATGAGGCGAGCCGCTCGGCGTCCTTGTGTCCAGGATGGCGGACGCGTTCAGCGTAACGAGCCCTGATGATCGGGAGCGGCGCGACACAGTGAACGAAGGTCGCCTCTCCACGCGCAGCCAGCACCCGTAGCCGCGGCCCCGCGAGCTCGCGGTGGAAGTTGCTCTCGAGCACAAGCCCTGCGCCGGTCGAGGTGAGCGCGTCGGCCATCGCCCACAGGACGGCGTACGTCGCCGCGCCGAGCCGCTGCGACGCGGCCAGGTCCGGCGCACCGAGCGTGTCCATGAGCGGTTCCTTGATCGCGTCCTTGGCCACGAGCGGCAGACCGAGCTCCGCTGCAAGTGCGGTCGCGAGCGTCGTCTTGCCGACGCCGGGGGCGCCGCCGACGAAGACGATCAGCGGTTGCGGAATTGGCGGAAGTGGCGGGGGCTGCGCCGGACCTTCGTGCCGTCCTTCGGGATGATGCTGATCGAGCCGTCCTCCTCGAGCACCGCGGCGGTCACGTCCTTCAGGTCGGCGATCCCGTGCTGCCGGGCCGCCATCTCGAGCTCCTCGATGTCGATCCGCTCGTGGTCCAGGGCCTCCTGCAACGGCTTCCCATCTCGGAGCAGGAGCGTCGGCTCGCTCGCGACCAGGCGGCGGAAGAACGGGACCCGGCTGCCCCAGCGGCCGACCGCGATGTTCACGATCGTGAGGGTGGAGGCGGCCAGGATCCCGCCGATGAGCGAGTTGTCGCCACCGGTCATCGCGTTCTGCACCGCGTTCGCGATCACGAGGATCACCACGAGATCGAACGGCGTCATCTGGCCGAGCTCCCGCTTCCCGGCGAGGCGCAGGAGCACGAGCACGGTCAGGTAGACGACGAACGTCCGCAGCAGGATCTCGTACCACGGCGTCGTCATGTCGAAGAGGCTCACGGCGTCTCCCCGCGCGCGAGGGCCTGCAGGTACCGGATGATCGACCACCGCTCGTCGTCGGAGAGCCGCGGCTTGCCGGTCGCGGGATCCACGTCGGACCACGCGGGCATCGAGGTACCGGGGATGCCGTTCGAGATCCAATAGAAGATCTCGCCCGGCGCGTGCAGCGGTACGTGGACCTGCAGGTTGACCGGGTGGGGGAACAGCGTCTGCGCGAGCGCGCCGTCACCTTTCGCGACCGGGCCATGGCAGAGCGCGCAGTTCGCCTGGTAGAGGCTCTTGCCTCTCGCGACGGTGTCCGCGGTATCTGGCGTGGGGTTCTGGAGGAAGCGCGCGGTGAACGGGACCGCCGGCGTCGGGATGTTCGGCGCGACGGTGTAGCCGATGATCAGCGCCACCGCCGCGAGGCCGGCGAGGATCCCGGCGGAGATCGCGGTGCGGCGGAACTCCTGTCCCCGCCGCCAGCGGAGCACGGCCAGCAGCGCGAACAGCACGATCCCGACGCCGAGCGCGATCGCGATCTGCTCGAAGCCCTGGCGGCTGATCGTCGGGAGGGTCATGGCTGCCGCTCGTCGCGGCCGTCGGTCGTGACCGGAGCGGCTGCCCCATCCCCTTTGCGCTTGTTCTTCTCCTTGCGCGACGACCACCAGTACAGGCCGCCGAAGATGGAGAGCGGGAGGACGATCTCGATGAGGAACTCGTCGACGAAGGTCCCGTGCAGCAGGATCACCAACTCATGGTGACACGGTGAACGCGTAGTCGGCGGTATCGGCCGGGCTGCCGATCTGGATGCGCATCGTCCACTTCCCGGCGCCGAGCGCCGCGATGTCGATCTCGTACCGGCCCGAGCCCTGCTCCTTCGCGGTGAACGAGTCGCCGGTCGTCGGCTGGCCGTCCTTCGCGACGATCGTGCCGGTGATGACGCGACCGATGGCCGGATTCCCGTTCTCGAGCACGACCACGCTCAGCTGGATCGGCGCGCCCGCGACAGGCGCGCTCGGGTCCGGGAATACGACGAGCGCGAAGGACTTGGTCGTCAGCGCGGCGGCCGCCGCGGTCGTGCCGTTCGGCGAGATCGGGACGGTGAACAGCGCGCTCACGTCGTCTTTGCCGGGGACCCGGATGATCGCCTGCACCTTCCAGGTGCCGTACATCGCGGTCGGACTTCCGATCGCCACGTACTCGCCGGGCGCCCGTTCGTCCGCGACGAGCTCCGTCTGGCCCATGTCGTGTTCGACCATCGTGAAGCGCAGCGCGACCTTCTCCGCGTTCGTGACCGGCTGCAGCCCTTCGTGCACCCGCAGCACGAACCGGTTGCGGCCGGGCGTCGAGGTCGGCACGACGAGCTCCACGCGGTATGCCGAGACGTGCTGGGTCTGATCGAACGCGGCGCCTGACGGCTGCGCGGGCGGTGCGAGCGCGGTGAGGATCCCCGCGGCGACGAAGACACCGGCGAGGAGCACGGTCTCGACGACGGTGCCGCGGATCAGCGCCCGCCGGTCGCCGTGCGGGCCGTACCGCAGCAGGTTGAACGCCGCGACGGCGAGCACGATGACGAGCAGCAGCCCCTTCGCCAGGAGAGCGAGGCCGTACGGCGTCTCGACGAGATCCTGAATGAGGACCAGCCGGTCGAGCGCCTGCAGCACGCCCGCGGTCACCAGCAGCCCGACCGACGTCAACGCGAGGAGCGAGAAGCGCCACGTCGTGCGGGCGAGCGTCGGGTGATCAGTGCGCGCCGTCCG
>Ga0207665_10002811_pt1 | contig 11666 bp, 12 predicted proteins | sample LARL112metaG_FD_184351 | JGI IMG/M metagenome (GOLD analysis project Ga0207665, IMG submission 184351) | Corn, switchgrass and miscanthus rhizosphere microbial communities from Kellogg Biological Station, Michigan, USA - LAR L11-2 metaG... | ecosystem: Host-associated > Plants > Roots >...
CCCGCGTTCGCTCCGGTCGTTTCGCCGCTAACACGATAACCTGCGGGCCGCCCTCGTTCATGCCGAAGAGGACGGCTTCACCGAAGCCGGCGGCGTCCATGACGGCCTCGATCTCGGCCGCTCGATCATCCAGCGTGCGAACATTGGGTACTGGATCCGACAGCCCGACTCCGGCCTTGTCGAACACGACGACGCGAGAGAATGTGGAGAGCTGGTCGAAGAAGGCCTTGAATTCGGGCATGGCCCAGGTCAGCTCGACGTGGCTGACGAACGGCCCGACGAAGACCAGCTCGATCGACCCGTCGCCGAACACCTGATACGCGATGCTGAGATCGCCGCACGGTGCGTACGAGGTTTCCGGCACGCCATTGAGCGTATCGATGCCGGCCGCTACGACTCCCACCGTGGCGCGGTCAGCGCGTCAAAGGACAGCGACGCGACCTCGGCCTGGACGGCGTCGAACCGGTCGAGGACAGCGGTGATGGCCTCTGGATCCGACGGAACACCCGACTTCATACATCGAACACTAGTTCGAGCCACCGACAACCGCAGAAAGTTATCCACAGACCGCGGAAGCTAGGGTAGGCCCCATGCGAGTCGGAGTGCTTGGCGCCAAGGGCAAGGTCGGCGCCACCATGGTTCAGGCCGTCGAGGCCGCACACGACCTCACGTTCACGGCCGGGGTCGACGCGGGGGATCCGCTGAGCATGTTCGCCGACAGCCACACTGAGATCGTCATCGACTTCACGCACCCCGACGTCGTGATGGACAACCTGAAGTTCTTGATCGACAACGGAATCCATGCCGTCGTCGGCACCACGGGCTTCACCGAGGAACGCCTGGGCCAAGTGGAGGCCTGGCTGGAAGAGTCGCGGACTACCGCTGTTCTTATCGCCCCGAACTTCGCGATCGGCGCAGTGCTCTCAATGCATTTCGCCAAGCAGGCCGCCCGATTCTTCGAATCCGCCGAAATCATCGAACTGCACCATCCACAGAAAGCCGATGCGCCGTCAGGCACCGCGACCCGCACGGCTCGTCTCATTGCGGACGCCCGAAAAGGGCTGCCGCCCAACCCCGATGCCACGAGCACCGGCATGGACGGTGCCCGTGGCGCCGACGTCGACGGCATCCCGGTGCACTCCGTGCGGCTCGCCGGGCTGGTTGCGCATCAGGAAGTGCTCTTCGGCACTCAGGGGGAAACCCTGACGATCCGGCACGACAGCCTGGACCGAACGTCGTTCGTCCCCGGTGTGCTGCTGGCCGTCCGCACGGTCCGCGAACACCCCGGCCTCACAGTGGGTCTCGAGCCCATCCTCGACTTGGCATGACCGACGGGGCGCGCGCACTGCGCATCCAGCTGTTGATCGGCTTCATGTGCGTGGCCCTGGTCGTGTACTTCGTGATGCTCGGCCGCATCGCGATGGCCTTCATCACTTCCGGCCGGCCGGCAGCCATCGGGCTCGGCCTGGCGTTGATGATCCTGCCCCTGATCGGGATCTGGGTGATGGTCAGCACACTGAGAGCCGGTCTCGCTCACCAGCGGCTGGCCCGCATCGTCAAGGAGGACGGCATGGAACTCGACGTCAGCTCCCTGCCCCGGATGCCGTCCGGGCGGATCGAGCGCGACGCCGCCGATGCGCTGTTCGAGATTGTCCGCGACGAACTCGAAAGCGACCCGGGCAACTGGCGGCGGTGGTACCGGCTGGCCCGCGCCTATGACTACGCCGGCGACCGCAGCCGCGCCCGCGAGACCATGAAGAAGGCTGTTGAGATGGAGGAGGGTCGGTGAGCAAGACGCTGCTGGTCGTCCACCACACTCCGTCTCCGTTTATGCAGGAGATGTTCGAGGCGGTGCTGTCCGGTGCCACCGACCCCGAGATTGAGGGAGTGGAGGTGGTGCGGCGGCCGGCGCTAACCGTCTCGCCGACCGACATGCTCGAGGCCGACGGCTACGTGCTGGGCAGCCCGGCCAATCTCGGTTACATGAGCGGTGCTCTCAAGCATGCGTTCGACGTCTGCTACTACCCGTGCCTGGACGCGACTCGTGGACGACCGTTCGGCCTATACCTTCACGGCAACGAGGGCACCGAGGGAGCCGAGAAGGGCGTCGCCGCCATCACGACCGGGCTGGGCTGGGTGAAAGCCGCTGAGTACGTCGTCGTGTCGGGCAAGCCGAGCAAGGCCGACCTGGAACTGTGTTGGGAACTCGGCGCTACAGTCGCCGCTCAGCTGATGGACTGAGAGTGGACTAACGACAGCTCGTTGGGGGTGACCGAATGATGAATGGGTTTGCTCTTGTCTTGGCGACTGTCCTACTCATGGTCCTGCACACCTGGCGGTACCGCCGGTGAGGTGGTGGAAAGTTCTCGACTGGGCGAAATAGCGCCCCAACGGTCATCGGATGCCCGGTAGCGTGCAAGCGACCGCCGAGGAATGACGGAGGAAACAATGCCCGGTATCGCCGAACTCGCTTTGGGCGCAGCGCCGATCGCAGGTGGGGCGCTCTTAGGAGTCGCAGCGGGCAATCTCAAGCCACCAGATATCCGTGGCAACATCGCCAAGGACATGGATCTGCTCGAACGGATTCCCGATGATCAACCGGAACTCAAGGCCCGGCTGAAGGACAGCATCGATCGGCGGATCGACGCCCTTATCAAGGCCGATGAGCGCAGCCGTGAAATCCGAATCGCTGCGATGTCATACACCGGAAACTGGCGTGACATCGTGGTGTTCATCTGTGCGCTGCTGTTCACGATCATTTGGTGGAACGTCAGCCACAGCCGGGCCAACTGGCTGGTGATGTTCATCGTGATGATCATCGTGTCGGTGGTCGCGGGCATCTACGCGGGCCGTGGACTGCTCCGTGCCGTGGCCCATTTCATGCATAAACGCGACGCTAACGAGTAATCTCCACCCGCGGCGCAGCGGCCCTAAACGCCAGCTCTAGCAAGCGATTTCCCTCCGCGATCACGTCATCGACGACGTCGAGATCGTGGTAGGGCTGTACCCGCATGGCCGTCGCTTCGCCCTTACCAACCAGCTCCCACGTGCCTGCGACGAACCCGTCGACCAGCACCGTGCCGGGGAACACCCCGTTCTTGCCCGCGAACAGCCTCTTGCGGTGCTCGTCGGAAATGACGCGAGTGCGGTCGGCATGATTGGTCGGCATGTGAGAGCAGGACGTTGTCGAACGGGGCGACGAGCCGCACCGGCGCCGGTGTGTCCGCATCCGGCCGTGGTGCGTCCGGAATGTCGTACAGCGTCTGCCCGCCTTCGGTTTTCAAACGCATCAAGGTCAGCCGCTCGAGAACTTCGCCCAGCCGGGTGAGCCCGCTCCACGTTTGCGCGTCCGCGGCGCTCGCGGGACCGAAGGCCGCGAGATAGCGCATCACCAGTTCGTCTATTGTCAGCCGTTTCCCGCGCGGCTTGCCGAGCCAAGCCGTCGCGGTGGTCAGCCTCACCTGTCCGCTGCGCTGCCAAAGTGCCCGTGGCGGTACCTGTACCAACGGCAGCAGGCTGCGTGCGGCCTCGGCAAGCGAGCCTGGCGGCGAGTCCGGCCATTGCTCGGCCAGCCGGGCACCGACCTCGCCGGGGGTGAGCGCCTCGGCGTCGAGAAGCCGCTGGGCCGCGTCGACGACCGACGTCACGTCGACGGCTGCCAGCGGCCTGCCGTGTGTGGCGTTGGCCCGCAGCATGCGATCCAATGCCGGCTGGACAAGCGGGCGCAGCCGATGGCAGTCCTTGGCGGTGACGAGGTGGATGGTGCCGCGCATCAGCACGATCCGAACGGCCTTGCGGGAGGTGAGCAGGCCGGCCAGCTCGTCGCCGGTGAAGCCGTCGAGGCGACTCCACAACCCGTAGTACGGCGCGAACGGTGCCTGCGCCTGCATGCCGACAAGGTGCTCGACCGCGTCGAGCGCGGTCATCGGCGAGCGCTGCAGCAGCAACTGGCGGGCGAGTGTGGCCCGGTTCAGTGCCCGCAGCGACTCCACCCTCAACTGGGCAGCGCGGATTCGAATAGTTGCTGCAGCGCGATCCAGTGCCGCTCGGCGGCGTCCTCGTCGAACGGCGGGTTGTCCGGCACCGCGAATCCGTGGGCCGCGGGATAGAACTCGACCGTGTGTGTGACGTTCGCGGCGGTCAGCGCCTTGTCGAGGGTCTCGGCTTGTTCGGGTGTGAACGATGCGTCGTTCTCGGCGCCCGCGACATAGACCGTCGCCTTCATCTGGTCGGCCAGGAGATGCGGGCTAGTGGCGTCGTCGGTGACCAGGCCGCCGCCGTGGAACGATCCCGCGGCTGCCACCCGGTCGGGCACCCGGCCTGCGACGATCACCGACGTGCGGCCGCCCATGCAGTACCCGCAGACGCCGAACGCGTCACCCTTGACCTCGGGCCGGGACGCCAGAAAGTCGAAGAACGCGGCCGCGTCGGACGCGATCATGTCGGGCGTGACGCTGCCGACCATGGTCATCAGGCGCTTTCGCTGCTCGGGATCGCCGAACACGGTGGTCATATCGAACGGTTCCCAGTCGCCGTTGCGGTAGTAGACGTCGGGCAGCAGCACGGCGTGACCGAAGCCCGCCAGCCTGGCCGCCATCTCCTGGAAGGTCGGCCGGACACCGCCGGCGTCGGGATACATCACGACCGCCGACCATGGGCCGGTGCCGTTGGGGGTGTGCAGGGTCACGGGGCACGTGCCGTCTTTAGTGGTGACGGTCGCGGAGATACTCGGCATGGCATCCGTTCTACTCGTCGGCATCCGACGTAAGCTGACCGACGTGCCAATCGCCACGCCGTACGAGGATCTGCTCCGGCTGGTGCTCGAGCGTGGCACACGCAAATCGGACCGCACCGGCACCGGTACCCGCAGCCTGTTCGGCCACCAGATGCGATATGACCTCACCGCCGGTTTCCCGCTCATCACCACCAAGAAAGTGCACACCAAGTCGGTGATCTACGAGCTGCTGTGGTTCCTGCGCGGCGACTCCAATGTGCGGTGGCTGCAAGAGCGCGGCGTCTCCATCTGGGACGAATGGGCTTCGGACACAGGTGATCTGGGCCCCGTCTACGGGGTGCAGTGGCGGTCGTGGCCGACGCCGTCGGGTGAGCACATCGACCAGATCAGCGCTGCGCTGGAGCTGCTGAAGTCCGATCCTGACTCGCGACGCAACATCGTGTCGGCGTGGAACGTCGGCGAGATCCCGCAAATGGCGTTGCCGCCCTGCCACGCGTTCTTCCAGTTCTATGTCGCCGGCGGCCGGCTGTCCTGCCAGCTCTACCAGCGCAGCGCCGACTTGTTCCTCGGTGTGCCATTCAACATCGCCAGCTATGCGCTTCTCACACACATGGTGGCCGCGCAGTCAGGTCTCGAGGCAGGGGAGTTCATCTGGACCGGCGGCGACTGCCACATCTACCACAACCATGTCGAGCAGGTGACCGAGCAGTTGTCGCGAGAGCCCCGACCATATCCGGAACTCGTTCTGGCGCCGCGTGATTCGATGTTCGATTACACGTACGACGACGTCGTCATAAAGAACTACGAACCACACCCGGCGATCAAGGCGCCCGTGGCGGTATGACGGCCTGCTCGCAGGGCCGGAACGGACAGGCATGACGACGGTCGGGCTGATCTGGGCCCAATCGACCTCTGGCATCATCGGCCGCGGCGGCGGCATTCCATGGCGGTTGCCGGAGGATCAAACCAGGTTCAAGGACATCACCATGGGCCGCACCGTTGTGATGGGGCGGCTGACCTGGGAATCGCTGCCGGAAAGGGTGCGGCCGCTGCCGGGCCGTAAAAATGTCGTACTGACCCGGCAAGCTGACTACATGACCGACGGCGCAGACGTGGTCCCCACGCTCCAAGACGCATTGACCGACGACATCACCTGGGTGATCGGTGGCGAGCAGATCTACTCGCTCGCGCTGCCGATTGCGACGCGATGTGAGGTCACTGAGGTCGAGATCGACCTGCCCCGCGACGACGGCGACGCGGTGGCACCCGTGCTGGACGAATCCTGGATAGGTAACGAGGGGGAGTGGCTCACGAGCTCCTCCGGGTTGCGCTACAGGTTCTTCAGCTACGTCCGGCCGTGAACACACTGACGGCCGCCCAGGCCCGCCGCATCGCTGTCGCCGCGCAGGGCTTCGCCGAACCGAAACCGCGCGGTCCGGTCACCCGCGCGCACCTGCGGCGGCTCATCTCGCGAATCCAGGTGCTGCAACTGGATTCGGTGTCGGTGGCGGTGCGCGCCCACTATGCGCCGGTATTCAGCCGACTCGGACCTTACGACCGCGACGTGCTCGATCGTGCGGCGTGGAGTCACTCCGCGCGCTCGCCACGGCTGCTGGTGGAGTATTGGGCCCACGAGGCCGCGCTGATGGCGGTCGACGACTGGCCGCTGCTGCGGTGGCGCATGCGCGAGTACACCCACGGGCGATGGGGCACCCACATCGTCAAGAAGAACCCGCGGCTGGCCGACGACATCGTCGCCGCGGTCACCGAACACGGACCGTCGACCGCCGGCCAGATCGAGGCGCATCTGGGTGCCGAACAACGCGGCAGGAAGGGTCCGTGGTGGGACCGCAGCGACACCAAATGGGTGACCGAGGCATTGTTCGCGGCCGGGGTGCTGACGACGGAGACCAGGGTCGGGTTCGCCCGCCACTATGATCTGACCGAGAACGTGCTGCCGCCCGAAGTGGTGGCCCGCAAGGTCGACGACGAAGAAGCGGTACGGGAACTGACGCTGCGCGCGGCTACGGCGCTGGGCGTGGGAACCGAGGCCGACATTCGCGACTACTTCCGGCTCGCTGCGCAACAGGTTAAGCCCGCGATTGCCAAGCTTGTCGCGGACGGGGAGCTCGAACCGGTCGAGGTCGACGGCTGGAATGCGCCGGTCTATCTGCGTGCCGGCCAGACGATTCCCCGGCTCGACCGCGGCACGGCGCTCCTGTGCCCGTTCGACCCGCTGATCTTTTTCCGGCCAAGAGTGCAGCGGCTCTTCGATTTTCACTATCGCATCGAAATCTACGTGCCGGCGCCCAAACGCCAGTTTGGTTACTACGTATGGCCTTTCCTGCTTGACGGGCACCTTGTCGGTCGCGTCGATCTGAAGGCCGAACGCACCCGCGACGCACTGCACGTCGTCGGCGCTTTCACCGAACCAGAGCAAGACAAGTCGCGGGTGGCCAAAGCGCTTGCCTCCGAACTGCGCACGATGGCGAATTGGCTCGGCCTCGCAGAGCTCACCGTTGGGAAGGCCGGCGATCTGACGGAGGAGCTGTCACGGTCGCTGGCCTGACGTGACGACGAAGCGTCATCGGCCGACCATAGCGGCTAAAGCCCGGAATCTCTACAGGATACGACTTCGAGGTCGTCTCCCAAAACGGTGACCAAGGTTTGGGTGATTGTAGGTTGTCAAACTACGCACCTCTTAACAGCGGTCCGCCACGAAGGTCGTGCTCACGGTGCGTGACGGTGAACCGATTTCCGCTGGGACACAAGAACTGTGGAAGGTCGGTCAGTTCGGCCGGCCCGATGTGCAACCTATGTCAGCCGACGACACCACCACGCTGTCATCGGCCACACTGGGCGAATTGATGGATTCGCACGCCGCCGGCCGCCTCTGGGAGCTGACCCGCGGCAACGTCACGGCTTATTGCAGATCTCTTCAGCTGCGATCGGATCCAGTACGCGCATCATCAACGCCTGGTGCTGCGGGCAGACGTGGTGGATCGCGGTGATCAGCACCAGCGCCCCGTCCACCTCATCAAGCCCTCTGTTCTCGAGACCATTGAATCCGGCAATCACCCCGGCCTCGGTGGGGCGGTCGTTGATCGCCCCGCACAGCTGCGCAGCGGAGGAGTCGATCGTCTGCATGGGTGTCGCCGGATTGGCCGTGGCCACAGCCGAGCTGGTCAGCACTGCGCTGGCGCCGATAATCGCCGCACAAAGAACCGTTTTCTTCATCACAGCAATTCCCTTTCGTTCGCGCCGAGTGCTCGGCGCTCGTTCCCTCGAAATCCCCTCGTCCTGCGGCGATTCATGTCCGCAAAGCCGGACGCTTATTGGATTAGCTGATCATCTCGCCGAGCTATCTCGAGGACGTGAGTAGCGCACCACTCGATTTCGACGACATCCGACGACGTCGACTACTTCCGACGACCGGTCGGGGTACCGCTTTCCTGCCGCCGGCTCCCGTGGTCCGGCGACGCGGAGTGGCTGATCTGGCGGGTTCGAGCTATAACGCGAGAATGGCCAGCCAACTGACCAGCGTTGGTTGCGCCAGTCAGTCGATTATCCGCGGGAGCCGTGCCTGGGCTCTTACTCTGTTTATGTGCGGTTGACATGGCCGTTGACCGGACGCTCGGAGGAGATGCGACTCATTGAAGCCGCATTATCCGACCCGAGTTCGTCCGGGATTGTGATTTGCGGTGCGGCAGGGGTGGGCAAGAGCCGCATCGCCCGCGAGGCGCTCGAATCGGCAGCGTCGCGGGGATGCGTAACCCATTGGGCTGTCGGTACGTCCTGCGCGCGGACACTCCCCCTGGGCGCTTTCACGACGTGGGCGCCGTCGGATGGCACCGACACCGTTCAGTTGGTGCGCGGGGTGATCGAATCGCTGACAGCGGCCGCCCCGGGCGCCACGGTGGTGGGTATCGATGACGTGCACCTGCTCGATGACCTGTCGACTTTCGTCGTGCATCAGATCGTGCAGCGGTCCGCTGCGAAGGTCGTGCTCACGGTGCGTGACGGTGAACCGATTTCCGCTGGGACACAAGAACTGTGGAAGGACGGCCAGTTCGACCGGCTCGATGTGCAGCCTTTGTCGGCCGACGACACCACCACGCTGTTATCGGCCACACTGGGCGGATCAATGGATTCGCACGCCGCCAGCCGCCTCTGGGAGCTCGCCCGCGGCAACGTTCTGTATCTGCACCACATCGTCGAACAGGAGATCGCCGACGGCCGGCTCAAGAAGCTGCATGGCTTCTGGCAATGGATCGGCGATCCGATCATGCCGTGTGGCCTGGTGGAACTGATCGAATCCCGCATCGGAGCCTTGCCCGCCGCCGCCGGCGCCGTCATCGACGCACTCGCCATCGGCGAGCCGATCAAGCTGACAGCGCTCAAACGCATCGCCGGACCCGACGCCGTCGAAGAAGCCGACACCCGTGGCCTGATCACCCTCGACCACTACGACAGCGGCATCGAAGTCCGGGTGGCGCACCCGCTCTACGGCGAGGTGCGCAGGAAACGCGCCGCACCCACCAGGCTGCGTCGGCTCCGCGGACTGGTCGCCGCCGAACTGGCTGCTGGGGACGACCGCGACGACATTCAAGTCGTCATCCGCCGCGCCACATTGAGCGTCGACTCCGACCTCCCGCCCGATGTCGGCCTGCTCTGCAATGCCGCCCACGGCGCTATCTGGCTCGCGGATCTGTTCCTCGCCGACCGGCTCGCGGAAGCAGCCGTGCGTGCCGGAGCCGGACCAGAAGCCCGATTTCTGCGCGCGCACGCATTGTCGTGGCTCGGCCGCGGCAAAGAAGCAGAAGTAGTGCTCGCCGACCTTCCCATCACCCAATTGACCGACAAGGATCATGCGCGACTTACCTATCTACGCGCCAGCAACATGCTGTGGGCGCTCGCCGACCCGGCGCGGGCGAAAATGATAATCGACGACGCGTCGCACACCACAGCACGCCAGGCTCGCAGCTGGATCGACGCCCTGCTCACGGTGTACTGGTTTGCGATGGATCGACCGGATGCCGCGACGCTGGCTTCTGAGAACCTCGCGCTGGACAACCTGCCCCCCATCGTGGGCACGGAGACAGCCTGGGCACTCGCTGCCATATCGGCGGACGCGGGCCGCGCCGACGAAGCTGTGGCGATTGCCGAGGCGGGATACACCATCGCGACGCGCTGTTTCGACGCTCCGCATATGAGGTTCAACGTCGCCGACGCACATCTCAGCGCGCTCTTGCTGTCTGGCCGCATTAGCGAAGCGCTGGATCTGGCCGAGCGCGTGCGCCACGAGGCAGCCGACCTCCCCGGAGCAGCTGAATCGCTCGGCGCTGCTGTTGCAGGTAGGGCCGCACTCGGTGCCGGCAACCTCGATACATCCTGCGCGTTGCTGGAAGAGGCGGCAGCAGCGTTGTCCGCGTCGGGCCACGCCATCGGCTGGGGGTACCGGTATCACGTCCCATATACGACCGCGCTTGCCATCCGCGGTTGCACCTCTGAGGCCGCCGCCGTCCTTGGTGCGCTGGACAAGCTGCGACGTCCGTTTCGGTCGCTCGACTATGAGCGGAGCCTCGCCCGGGCATGGGTGTCCGCTAGCCAGGGCGCCATCAACGAGGCGATCACTATCTTGCAGTCGGCCGCCGAGACTGCTGCAGCGAACGGGCGATTCGCGGCCGAAGTGATCTGCCTGCAGACGGCCACACAGTTCGGATTTCACTCCGATGCGCCCCGTCTGTACGAACTCGAAAAGATCGTAGACGGGCCTCGTGTCGGCCTTGCGGCGCGCTTCGCCGGCGCCTTGCACGATGGCAATGCGGCTGAATTGATGACAGTGTCAAAGGGTTTCGAGGCGATGGGCGATCTGGTGGCTGCGGTGGATGCGGCCGCACACGCGGCCATGGCGTATCGTCGTCGGGATCTGCGTGGGTCGGCGTTGGCATCTATCACCCGAGCAGAAACGCTGGGCGCACAATGCGGCGGCGCCGATACCCCCGCGCTTCGTCAGGCGCGTGAGCCGTTGCCGCTGACCGATCGGGAACGAGAGATCGTGATGCTGATCGGCGGGGGTTTGTCCAACCGCGACATTGCCGCTCGACTGAACCTGTCGGTTCGCACGGTCGAAGGCCACATCTACAAGGCGATGATCAAGACCGGTACGGCCGACCGCGAGGAGCTCGCAGCGCTGCTGCCCAAACACATGCCGCAGACCCACAAGTAGCCCTACGTGTGAGCCACTTCCTTTTGGAGACCCATCGCCTAGATCTGGACATCGATGCGGAACACCGCCTGACCGACATCGCCGCGCCGCGCAGGCGTGCTCATCGACTGACCCCGTTTTCCAACGCGGCGAAGGCCTCATCGATCAGTGCGATGAAGTCCGCATTGTCGTTCGCCACCCACGCCATCGCCGCCGGCGCGATGGCGCCGAGCGCAGCGGACGCCTGAACCGTTGCGGCGAGGTCGGGTTCGGACAGGCCGGCACGGCGAGCCAGCGCCCGGGCCAGTAGTTCGCGAGAAGTGTCCTGCGCGAGTAGGTTTCGCGAGCGCAGCACGGGGTTCCGCAACACAAGCCGGGTCCGGATGCGGAGCGCCTGGTGGTCGGTGGCGAGGATCTGCTCGAGTCCCGTGCGAATGGCTCTGTGCAGAGCGGTCAATGGCGGCTCATCGGCCGGTCGCGCGGCCACCAGCTCCTCGAGCAGTGGGTCGTACTCGTCGTACTCGACGACTTCCTCCTTGCGGGGGAAGTACCGGAAGAACGTCATGTGCGACACTCCGGCCGCCGCCGCGATCTCGTCGACGGTCGTTGCGTCGTAACCCTTCTCGACAAACAGTCGCAAGGCGTGTTCCTGGATCGCGTGCTTGGTCGCCGCCTTCTTGCGCGCGCGCCAGTCGCCGCCTTCGGTCATCGCGTCAGGACTCC
>Ga0207665_10002812_pt1 | contig 11663 bp, 11 predicted proteins | sample LARL112metaG_FD_184351 | JGI IMG/M metagenome (GOLD analysis project Ga0207665, IMG submission 184351) | Corn, switchgrass and miscanthus rhizosphere microbial communities from Kellogg Biological Station, Michigan, USA - LAR L11-2 metaG... | ecosystem: Host-associated > Plants > Roots >...
GGACCTCGGTGCCGGGCCACTGCAGACTTTTCGCCTGGTCACGTTCCCGCTGATCCTGCCGGCGATCGTCTCCGCCTTCTTGATCGCCTTCACGACCTCGTTCGACGAGTACGCAGTCGCGTCGTTCGTCGTCGGCTCGCGGGTCACGTTCCCGATCTATCTGTACTCGGCGCTGCGCTTCCCGACCCAGCTTCCGCAGGTGATCGCGGTCGCGGTCGTCGTGCTGGTGCTTTCGCTGGCGGTCGTCGTGGCCGCCGAGCTGGGCCGCCGCGTGGCCGAGCGGCGGCTCGAGGCAAAGGCCTAGCCAACCGAATCTGAGAAAAGGAGGTCCGTAACGCCGCCACACGACGTGCACTAGCACTAGGCCCGCAGCCAAATGGCTGGCCACCGTGAGGTGCGGACTACCTTTCGGCAGCCAGATACTTGGCGAACGCGGTCAGCACCTCGAAATCGTGACGGCGCCGCCCGGGAAAGTACCGCTCGCCGAAAGCCGTCCAAGAGAGGCCGGCAGGGGCCTCGTCGACCCCCGCCGCCCGAGCTGCCGCTGGTCCGGCTGCTTCGACCGTCCTCATCGTCATGGCGTCGCCTGACCACGCATCCCGAGACGCCACTTCCAGGTGCTCCACTTCCAGTTGTGGGCTCTGCTCCGCCGGGCGGGCAGTACGCAAAGACGTTCCGTGAGCTCCTTCTGCCTTTGCAGCTGCCCGGTCCCATGGGGGGACTCAGTCGCGGAATTCATCTTGAAGCTCCTCTCATGCAGGGGCGGGAAAACCCGGACGGGCTCTCACGAGCACTCAGGCCCCGTGTGGCAGTCGGAGAGGGAAGTAAGCCTCGACGGCTTCCGCGCTAGGTCTACGCGCTATCGCCAGTCTAGCCGGGATCGGGCCTTTCAGGCAGAAACGACGAAAACCCCCGAAAAGGCCCGCCTCGCCGAGCCCTTCGAGCTAACAACAAGCGCCGTTGACGCCCGCCTCCAGCGCGTTCACCCGGACGATGCTTGCTGGGGTCGCGATTCGCGGTTTGCTCCCGACGTGGCCTCGCGGTCGCGGGGAGGGCCGCCATGCCAGTCGAGACACAGAGCTGTGGCGTCGTCGCGGAGATCGCCGCCGCTTGCCCGAAGGACTGCCTGGGTGAGGTCTTGCACCGCCTCGCGAGCATGCATATGCGTGCCTGCGCTCAGGATGGCAGCGATGTTCACACGCGCGGCGTCGCGCTCCAGCATGCCGTCGGTGACGAACATCAAGCGGTCTCCGACCTCCAATTGCTGCGCTTGCACCCGGTAGCCGCCTCCGGCCTGCAGGCCGAATGGGCGGTCGGCCTCCAAATGGATCTGCTCGACTTGCCCGGCTCGCAACCGGAGCGGCGGGGGATGGCCCGCGTTCACGATGCTTGCCGTCGCGGTGGCCAGGTCAATCCGAACGAGCAGGCCCGTAACGAACTGGCTCTCGCCCGCCTGCTCGGCCAGCGCATCGTTCGCCAGCCGCGCCTGCTCGGCCAACTCGACCCCCCGCCGGCGGGCGTTGCGTAAACCCCCGACCAGCACCGTTGCCAAGAGGGCGGCATCCATTGTGTGACCCATCGCGTCGGTCATCGACACATGCAGCGCACCTCGGTCCAGCGAAAAATCGAAGGTGTCACCGCCGATCTCACCAGCAGGTTGCAGCCAGGCAGCGAGAGTGAACTGCCCTGCCTCGCACGTAAAGGACCCGGGCAACAGCCGATGTTGGATCTCCGCCGCCAACGACAACGGCACCGAGCGTTGTCCCCATTCGAAGAGGTCGGTGTACCGGCGGTTCGCTATGACCACGTATGCCAAAAAGTGCGCCGCTAGAGCCACATCGGCGACCGTCTGCTGAACCGGGAAGTCCTCGAGCCCCAACTCCAAAACGCCGACCGCTTCGCCGCGGCTGGTCACCGGGGCGAGCAAGCGAGCTCCGCCGTTCTCGCCGATCACCTCGACGGCCTGGGTAGCCAGCGCCCGCCCGTGCGGCGTCCCAACCAGCGGCACCCGCTCGGCAGTCTCTTTCCCCTGAATCCGCAGTTTCCCCGTTCCACCCGAGTGGCCCAGTCGGATCAGCGACCGACCACTGAAGTCGGCGATCAAGAAGCTGACTTCGCGGGCTCCGATCGCCTCCGCCAGCGCGCCCGCGAGGGCATCGACTGCGTCGACCGGCGGTGCCGCCTCGACCGCCGCCAGCAATGAATTCAAGTTCATCGGGGAGTGCCGAGTCTCACCCACTCGCCTAACTTAACTCGGCTCGGATCCATCTACGCCGTGAGTGATACGCGGACGTGCTGACTGAACGGGCCAGGTGCGCGAGGGTATGGAGACCGCATGCCGGGCATACAATCGAGACGCTCCGTTGATTGTCGTGCGATCCGAAGGGAGAGGGTCATCAAGGCAGCCCCGACCCCCTTGCCGCCGGGCGCTCACCTCCAGCGGGACCCCCTGGCGGCGGTTGCCGTTCCGCTTGCGCCGATCGTCCTGGAGGGCAGGTACCGGCTGCTGGTCGGAGCGCTCTGGCGCCTCGGTCGTTCGCGAAAGGGCCAATGGGCGCTGGCCACCGGGTCAGGAGCGCTTGTGGTCGCGCTGGCGCTCTTGGCTGCCCGCCATTTCGCGACGACCTCCTGGCCGCTCGCGAAGGGAGACCCCGGTCTCCTGGTTGCGGCCGGGCTGCTCCTTCTTCTTGCCCAGGCCCTCAAGGCGTACGGCTGGGGACGGCTGTTCACGGCGGACGAGCGGCCAAAGGTGCTTGCGCTCGCAGCCGGCAACGGCGGCGCCGCGCTGATCGGAGTCGTCCTTCCAGGACGTTTCGACGATGCGATGCGGGTCGCTGTCGTCCGCCGCTATCCCGGCTGTCCCGCGGGCGTGCGTGCCCTCTGCCTTTCGCTCGTCATGCTCGGCCTGATCGACAGCGTCGCCCTGGCGCCGCTCGCCTTTGTCGCCGCGCTGTTTCCCGGCGCCGGGATGGCCATGCGCGCGGCGCTTGTGGTCGTGGCTGCCGCCGGCGTCGCGGCTGGCGCTCTGATCCTCGTTCTACCTCGCCTGGCCGCAAGTAGGCAGGTCCTGCGCTTCCGGCTGGGGCGTTGGCTAGGCCCGCGCACGACCTCCCGGCGGGCCGCAATGCAAGCGTGGGCATTTGTGTCGGCCTGCTGGCTCGTCCGGGCGGTCGCACTCTTCCTACTCCTGGGCACGCTCGGAGTCGGCTTCTCGGTCCCGCTGGCACTGCTTTTTCTCTGCGCCGGCGCGGCGGCGGCGGCGCTGCCGGTCGGTCCCGCCGGCGCGGCCACGCAGGTAGGCGCCAGCGGCGCCGCCCTCATCGCCTCGGGCGTCGGAGCCTCGCAGGCGCTCGCTATCGCCGTCTCGGTCGGAGCTCTCGGGGTCATTTCCGGGGCCGCGATCCTGCTCTTCGCCGTGGTGTGGCGCACCGGTCTGTCGCTCGTGCCGACGCCGAGGCGTGATGGAGCCAACACACCCGAGCGCGCGTTTGTCAGGATTCGTTGGAAGACCCTTCGTTGGAAGCGACGCTGAGCAACTCGCCGCGAATCCGACGGTGGGGCAGGATCGCGGCTATGGTGCAACCAGCGCGTTGGCTCTAGTTGTTGAAGCCGTCGAGGCTCTAGCACTTCCTCTCCGACTGTGACCCTGGCCTGACCGCCGCAGTGCGCCCATTCGAGCGCTCTGCCCTGTAGGACCCACAGAAGGAGCATCACATGCATGCCACCATTCGTCGTTACGAAGGCGTGGACACGTCCCGCATGGACGAGGTCGTCGGCAAGGTCAACGACAAGCTCGTCCCGCAGCTTCGGGAGCTCCCCGGTTTCTCCGGCTACTACCTGATCGAGGCCGGCAACGGCGTCCTCAGCTCGTTTGATCTCTTCGAGACACGCGAGCTGGCCGACGAGTCGAAGACGCTCGTCACGAAGTGGATCGCCGACGAGAACTTCAATTCGGTGATTCCGAACCCGCCGAAGATCACGAGCGGCAAGGTCGTTGCTCAGACCGAGCGCGTCCCGGCCCTCGTTTAGCCCGACCGTACTCGGCGTCATTCAAGGGGGCCCCGGCACCGCCGGGTCCCCTCGGCGCCGTCTGTCGCGGCCGAAAACGTCCCGACCTCTTTGAGACGCCCGAGCCGACCTGACGTCGGCTCGGGCTAATCACATTTCGATGCGTTCCCCGCCTACCCGGTGACGCTGACGAGCTCGGCGAACTCAGGGGCGCCGGTAAGGGCTTGCTCACGCACAATGCCCAGACCTGGGGCGTAGACCTTCTGATCGTAGGCACCTGGTTCGAGGCGGGTTGCCTCGAGCGTCGTCAAAGCGTTCTTCAGCGTTCCGTATGGGACAGTCGTCGAGCCGCCGCGGTCGACGATCCACGCTGTGTCCTCGGCCTGTCCGGTCAGGAATTCCTGTCGGTAGGCATCGGGGATTTGCGGGTTTGCCTCCATAACGATCCCGGGCTCGGCGTCATGGACGCCGGCTTCCCAGGATCCCGACGTGTCGACCTTTCCGTTCGGTAGGTAATGCGCCGTGTCCTCGCCCACGTACCAAACGTTGCCTTGGTTGTCCTGGGCGTACCAGTCAGAGGTCTTCTCGAGCAGCGTTCCGTCGTGCGTGGCCACATCCGTGACGACCCGGGCGGTGATCCCTTCTGCCACCGTCTTGGTCTGGTCGGTGACGGTCACCTGATCCTGCTGGGTCTGTCCGTCCTTGACGCCCCTGTAGGTCAACGTCCTGCCGACGGGCAGCGGAAAGTACGCGTTGTCGATCGTGGTTGTGAAGTTCGCTGGATCAAGGACCGGCTCGTAGGGGGAACCGCTCCCTGGTCCTGCGCTCGAGGCCCATGGAGCCCAGACCGCGATCGTCGCTGCGATCGCGGCGGCGGACAGTACGGCGAAGAGCTTCTTCATCGTCTGTTCTCCTTCCGCTCGGATTGGCCGATCATGGTCGACGCCGATGAACGGACGATGAAAAGGCGCCAATGAGAGGAGCTAGATGCCCATCACTCGTATCTGAGGGCCGCGATTGGATCGAGCCGCGCCGCGCGCCGGGCGGGATAGAAGCCGAAGAAGAGGCCCACGGCGAGCGCCACTGTGACCGCGACGATGACCGAGTTGGGTGAGATCAGCGTCTGCCACCCCAAAATGGCGCTGATCATCCTCGTGGCGGCAATGCCGGCGGCAATGCCCGCCAGACCGCCGAGCGTGCTGAGGACGACCGCCTCGATCAGGAACTGAGTCTGAATGCGTCGCGGATCGGCGCCGACGGACTTCCGGATGCCGATCTCGCGCGTCCGCTCACGGACGGAGACGAGCATCATGTTCATGATCCCGATCCCACCGACGAACAGCGCGATCCCGCCCAGCGCGAAGGTGAGCACGCGAAAGGTCGTCGTAGCCTGCTGGGCCGTCTTGAGGATGCTCGCCTGGTCTTCGATCGAGAAATCGTCGGGATACGAGGCCGGGAGCCGGTGCTGGCTGCGCAGGAGGGTGCCGATCGCGTCCATCGCGCCGTTCACCTCCCCGCCGCTGCGTACACGCACGTCGATGCTGCGTGTGTTGATTCCGCCGAGCAGGACCCGCGTCGCGATCGGCAGGGGGATGAAGATCTGGTTGTCCAGGTTGTTCCCACCGAGCGAGCCTCTGCGGTCGAGCGTGCCGACCACCTCGAACTCGTGGCTGCCGACCCGCACCGTCTTGCCGAGGGCGCTCCCATGTGGAAACAGTCGCTCGCGCGCGACCGATCCAAGCACGATCACGCTGCGGCCGAAGCTGACGTCGGAGGCCGAGATCTGCCGACCGGACTGCACGGTGCGGTTGTGGATCTGGGCGTAGGTCGGTGTCATCCCGACGAGCCAGGTATTCGCCTTCTGGCGGCCGGCGGAGACAACGATCCCTTCGATGTCCTGGTGGGGGGCGACCGCGGTGATCACCGGCAACTTGCCGATGGCGACCGCATCCGCAGGCGTCATCACGCGATCGGTCGCCGTCTGGGTCGTGCCGATCGTGATGAATTCCCCGTCGACGACGACGACGTTCGCGCCGAGCAGCCGCAGGTTCTTGGCGACGCCGGCCTGCGCGCCGGCGCTGACGGCGGAAACGGCGAGGAGAGAGGCGACGCCGATCACGACTCCAAGCGCGGTCAGGATTGCGCGGAACCAGTTCGCGCGGAGGGCGCCGAGCGCGATCCGCCAGTGCTCGAGCGAGGTCACGGGGCGGTCTCCAGCGCACGCTCGAGGGGCTCATCGGCTACGAGCAGGCCGTCTGCCACCCTCAGGACGCGGGACGCGTGTTGGGCGACCTCGGCGGAATGCGTGACGATGATGATCGTCGAGCCCCGGCGGTTGAGGCGCTCGAGGATCGCCAGCACCTCCTCGGCGCTCGAGGAGTCGAGGTTCCCGGTGGGCTCGTCCGCAAGCACGACGCTCGGTCGCCCAACGAGCGCGCGGGCAATCGCGACGCGCTGCTGCTGTCCCCCCGAAAGCTCAGTCGGAAGGTGGTTGGCGCGATCGGCGAGGCCGACGTCCGCCAGTGCGTCGAGCACCCGGGCGTGACGATCGCGTCCGGAGACGCCCGCGTAGACGAGGGGCAGCTCGACGTTCTTGTAGGCCGTCGAGCGGGGCAGCAGGTTGTACGCCTGAAAGACGAACCCGATCCGCTCACCGCGCAGACGAGCCCGTTTTGATTCAGGGATCTCAGCGACCTCCTTTCCGACCAGCCGGTAGGAGCCCGTGGTCGGACGATCGAGGCAGCCGAGGATCCCGAGCAGTGTCGTCTTGCCTGACCCCGATTCGCCCATGATCGCCACGAGCTCGCCTGGTTGAACGGCGAAGCTGACGCCACGGAGGGCCTGGACCGAGAGCTCGCCGACGCGGTAGATCTTGGTGACGTCTGCGAGCTCGATCACGCTCCCGGCGGCGTCACCCACCCTGGCTGCCCGCGAGGACGACCCGCTGTCCGGCCGTGATTCCGTGCTTGATCTCGACGTCCTTGTTGTTCGCGAGCCCGAGCTTGACCGGACGGTTGACTTGTTTTCCGGTCGCGTCAAGAACCCTGACGGTTGGACCACGTGTGTTCCGGCTAACGGCTTCCAGCGGCACCTGCACCACATGGCGGCGACGCGCGACGACGATGTGCACGCTCACGTTCATGCCGGGCTTCAGACCGGCGACGTGTTGAAGGCCGAGCCGGACCGGGAACGTGACGACGCCCCCGTTCTCGACTCCCGTCAGCCCGACGAACTGCACCTTGCCCCGGAAGGAGCGGCCGCCCAAGGCGTCCACGCTGACCATCGCCGGCAGGCCGATCTTGACGCGCGCGACGTCGAATTCGCTCAGGTCGACATTGACGGCGAGGCTCTGCAGCGCGGCCACCGTTGCAATCGGGGTCGACGCGTCCACCGGGGCTCCCGGGACCGTGAGCACACTCGTGACGGTGCCGTCCGCCGGCGCCCGAACGGTCAGCTGGCTCGCTGCGAAGCCCGCCAGGGCCAGGCGGGCTCGCGCGGCCTCGACCTTGAGACGCGCGAGATCGATGTCGAAAGCAGAGGCGGGGCCGCCACGCAACTTGAGCACGGACAGATCCGCGCTCGCCTTTCGAACGTCGAGCCGCGCCAGGGTCACATCGGCGTGGAGCGGCGGACCCAGCAGTTGCTTAAGCTTGGCGTGCGCAGCAGCGACCGCCTGGCGGGCGCTTGCGAGTGCCGCCGCCGTCGGCCCCTCTTGGAGCTTGCGCAAGTCGTCCTGAGCCCTTTCGAGCTCCAGCCGCGCCGAGCTCACGTCTGCTACTCCAGCCGGCGCCAGCACCTTGGCCAGCTTGAGGCTCGCTGCCTCGACTGCCTTCCTCGCGGCGGAGAGCTGCTCCGTGGTCGCGGGGGGGTTTTGCTGACGCTGTAGGTCTGCGAGGTCAGACTTCGCTTTCTCGAGATCGAGCTCCGCAGCCGCCACGTCGGCGGGATCGGGAGGCGCGAGAAGCTTGTCGAGGCGCTGCTGCGCGACCTCCACCGCGTGCTTGGCGATCGCGATCGCGCGATCGCGATCGGCCGGCCGGCCCCCCTGGAGGACCAGCAGGTCCGCCTGGGCGCGCTTGAGCTCCAGTCTCGCCGCGCTGACGTCGGCGGGACGGGGCGCCCCGAGGACCTGCGCGAGCCTCGCACGCGACGAAGTGACGGCGAAGTTGGCGGCGGCGAGCTCCTGGGGTGTCGGAGGTATTCCCTTCAAGGGGTCACTCGTGCGCTTCTGTCGCAGGTCGACGAGCGCACTTGCGACGTCGTAGCGCGCCTGCAGCACGGCGCCGGCGGCGGTTCCGCCGTCGTCCAGGGTCGCCAAGGGCTGTCCGGCCTTGACCTGTCGGCCGGGGAAGACGAGCAGGCGCGAGACACGACCGCTCGTTCGCGGGAAGACCGAATCCGCAGACGCCGAACCACTGGCCCCGGTCGAGGTCGACGAGGCAGACGGGGGCGAGCCCGAGGTTCCGCCGGCAGCCGTCGAACCAGCCGCCGAGCCGCTGCCTGCCGAGGCGCCGGGCACGGAGATCTGGGAAGCGGCTTTCGCCTCGGCGATCCGGCCGACGCCTCCGACGGAGACGACGAGATCACCGCGCGTCACGATCGCAACCGCGGGCGCGGCCCTAGGGGCGCTTCCGCCCTGCAGCAGCAACACTGCGACGCCGGCGGCGATTGTCACTGCTACAGCGAGCCCAGCCAGGGAGGGACGGCTGGTCAGCTGCATTCGGATCCTCCAGATCTCGGCACTCGCAGCGAAACTAGAAGGACAAGATGAAAGGAGGGTGAACGTCGGGCGCGGCTCACACCCTTTTCATCCCTCGTTCATCGACGGCAGCGACAATTCAGATATGAGGGTTCTGGTCGTCGAGGACGAGCTCCGTATGGCAAGCCTGATCCGCCGGGGGCTCGTCAAGGAAGGTCTGGCGGCGGACATCGCCCCCAACGGCGAGGAGGCCCTCGTCTCTGCCAGAGCAAGCGACTACGACGCGATCGTTCTCGACGTGATGCTGCCTGGGATCAACGGCTTCGAGACCTGCCGCCGGCTCCGCGAGGGCGGGGTCTGGGCGCCGGTGCTGATGCTGACCGCCCGAGATTCAGTCGAGGACCGAGTCGCCGGCCTCGACACCGGAGCGGACGACTACCTCGTCAAGCCGTTTGCGTTCGCCGAGCTGCTCGCGCGGCTGCGTGCGCTGGCCCGTCGCGGCGACTCCGAGCGGCCGGCCGTGCTCTCGCTCGGCGATCTCCGACTCGACCCGGCAACCCGGGAGGTCTGGCGCGGAGACACCGAAATCCAACTCTCGCCGAAGGAGTTTTCGCTCCTCGAGACGTTCATGCGCCGGCCCGGGCAAGTGCTTTCCCGCCTGCACCTGCTCGAGCACGCCTGGGACTTCGCTTACGAGAACCGTTCCAACGTCGTCGACGTCTACATCCGCCACCTGCGCCGCAAGATCGACGAGCCGTTCGGGCGCCACACGCTTGAAACAGTCCGCGGCGCCGGCTACCGCGTCAGAAGCGACACGTGAGCCGCCTGCCGATCCGACTTCGGGTCACGGCGGCCTTCGCGCTGGCGATGGCCGTGGTGCTTGCGGGATCGGGCTGGTTCCTCTACAGCCGGCTCGGGTCCCACCTGGAGCTCGCGCTCAACCGCGAGCTCGAGCTGCGCTCACAGGATCTTTCCGCTCTCGTGAAGCAGCCGCGTGCCTCGCTCCGGAACGACAACGGCGGCCGCTTCGTTGAGCACGGCGAGAGCTACGCCGAGCTGGTTGATTCACGTGGACGCGTCCTCGACTCCACGCCCGGGCTTGGCAGGACGGCACTCTTGACGCAGGCGGAGCTGGGGGCGGCGGAGCAGGGGCCGATCTTTGCGCGCCGTTCGTCAACACCCGGGCTCGATGAACCGTCCCGCCTGCTGGCGACTCCGGTCGAACGGAGGGGTCAGAAACTCGTCCTCGTGGTCGGGGCGACCGCTCAGAACCGCGCCGAGACGCTGACGTCCTTCCGCGACGAGCTACTCATTGCCGGGCCGGTCGCGCTTGTACTGGCGTCGCTGTTTGGGTACTTCCTGGCGGGGCTGTCGCTCCGCCAGGTCGAGTCGATGCGCCGCCGCGCTGCGGCGATCTCCGCCGAGAAGCCCGGCGAACGACTGCCGGTGCCCTCGACCGGTGACGAGGTCGAGCTGCTCGGCAAGACGCTCAACGAGATGCTCGACCGTCTCGAAGCCGCCCTCGAGCGCGAGCGCGACTTCGTCGCTGACGCAGGGCACGAGCTGCGCACGCCGCTCGCGCTTCTGCGGACCGAGCTCGAGCTGGCGCTCCGCCACGGCGAGTCCGAGGACGAGCTCCGCGAGGCCGTCCGCTGGTCTTCGCAAGAGGTCGACCGGCTGACGCAGCTGGCGGAGGATCTGCTGCTGATCGCACGGTCGGACCGAGGCAAGCTGCCGCTGCAGATCGAATCGATCGACGCTGCCGATCTCGTCGGTTCGGTCGTGCGGCGATTCCAGTGGCGGACCGAAGAGGAAGAACGGCCGCTCGTGACCAAGGTCGAGTCCGGCACGCGCCTGAGGGCCGACCGCCTGCGGCTGGAGCAGGCGCTCGCCAACCTCATTGACAACGCGCTGCGCTACGGAGGCGGCCCAGTCTCGCTCGACGTCGTAGCCGAGAACGGGAAGGTGGAGCTCCACGTGCAGGACGAAGGAAAGGGCTTCGCTCCACAATCACTCGGGCGGGTGTTCGAGCGCTTCACCCGCTCGCCGCCCGGCGGGGAAAGACCTGGCACCGGACTCGGGCTCTCGATCGTCCGGGCGATCGCCGAGGCTCACGGCGGAGAAGCGCACGCCGCCAATGCGGCGAGCGGCGGAGCCCACGTCTGGGTCGTACTACCGAATCCTGACGCCCATTAGATCCCTCGCTGTACGCGACCGTCAGCCGCCGGGCAGCCGGATCATGAAGCGTCCGCCGGACTCGGAGGCATCTGCGACGAGGTCGCCGCTGACGCTGCGCGCGAGCCTGCGGGCGAGCGGGAGGCCGAGGCCGGCGCCGTTGTTGCCGTTCGACTCGCCTGCGCTGCCGCGGGTTCCGGGCTCGAAGATGCGCTCGCGCTCGTCTTTTTCGACGCCCGCGCCGTCGTCTTCGACCGTGTAGAGGACTGTCGAGTCCCGGCGTTCGATTCCGACGAGGACGCGGCTCGATCCATAGCGGCAGGCGTTCTCGATCACGGGCTGTAGGACACGCTCGGCGAGCTCCGCGTCGACGCCGACCCGGAGGGGGTGGGGAGGCCCGGCGATCTTCAGGTCGATCCGCCGCTCCGCGGCGAGGCCGCGGCAGGCCGCGGCCGCCTCCGCCGCGACCGCTTCCGCGTCGGCGCTGCCACGGCTGGCGCCCGACTCGTAGCGCGCTGCCGCAACGAGCGCGTCGACCGTGCGCGCGAGCTGGGCGGCATTTCGGTGGACGAGCTCCAGCACCTGGCGGTACTCACGCGGTTGGCGCTCGCGCGCGAGGGCGAGCTCCGTCTGCGCGAGCACACGCGCGAGCGGCGTGCGGAGCTCGTGCGACAGCTCGGCGGAGAAGCGTCGTTCCCGGCGGAGGCTCGCGGCCAGCCGGTCGAGGAGCGCGTCCAGGTTGGCGGCGAGCTCGGTCAGCTCGTCGTGCGGAGGGCCGAGC
>Ga0207665_10002816_pt1 | contig 11658 bp, 6 predicted proteins | sample LARL112metaG_FD_184351 | JGI IMG/M metagenome (GOLD analysis project Ga0207665, IMG submission 184351) | Corn, switchgrass and miscanthus rhizosphere microbial communities from Kellogg Biological Station, Michigan, USA - LAR L11-2 metaG... | ecosystem: Host-associated > Plants > Roots >...
CGAAACTATCGCGCCGGTTCGCTTCCGATACAGCTCTAACGTTTCCGGGCTGCGTAGGATTTAATCCCACAATCCGCTCCAGGCAAAGGGTGGCACTTCTGGACGATTCACTCCGCGCCGGGCAATTCGGGCTTTTTGGGGGCGGCGTTAATCTCCTCCCTGCCGTATTTGCGAAGCCAGTCGGAAGGGTCCTGGCCAAACAACCGGACGAGATCGGTCTGGAAGGTCAAGGGCAGCATGCGGCTGCTATATATGTCGCGGATGAAGCTTAAGTGCCGTGGCCCCGTGTTTTTAGGTTTTGATGCGCTGATGCTGACTTTCCACGGGGGCGAATACGACATCGAGCAGTTGATATGGGGAGCGTCGTATGACTTGCCAACATCCTTGAAAAGATCGGCGAGCTGTCCGTAAAGCTTCGCCGCCTTCTCCGGCCGTCCCTCAGCCTCCGCCAGGTCCGCTTCGGCGCACGCGGCCCTGAAGGGGGCAGCACTTTGCCTCAGTTCGTGGGGCTTGTCGAACAGCTCGTAAATCGTTTCGCTCTTCTGGAATGTTCCGCCCGATATGAGCGGCATCTTGAATTGCTGCCAGAGCAATTCCGACTTGGGGCGTTGGGGAATGAACGTCTTAGGAAGGCCTTCAAGAGTGGCTTTGTGTCCTTCAAAGTAATTTTCCTTGAACGCCCCCACAACTTTCTTAACAAGCGGCTCTGATTGCTCGTAGCCCTCGAAGGCGGCATGCAGGTTGAGCAAAGGGCCGCGCAATTCGTGAGGGATATACCAGTAGCCGTGGTCGGCGCAGTACTGGCTGTAGTTACACCCTCGCCAGGCAGCGTGAATGACATCTATGTGCTCCGAGTTCGCTGCGTTGTATGACCAGTCAAGCTCCTTGTCTTCCGATTTCCAATTCTTCCTTACGGCCTGTTCGATAACAACGAGTTCCGTCGATGTGGCTTGCTCACGCTTTGTCCCGAAGTCCGCCCCAACGTAAGACCTGTAATCCAGCTCAAGCATGAGCGTCTTGTCGATATGTAAAATTGCCTGGAAGAGCCAGAAGACATAAGGGTCGGCGAGAAACGTCTTCAGTCCCTTGGTGTCGAACTGGATTGGGACGGGCTCTACAACATCTTCCAGGTAGTTGACCCAGTCGGGGGGCGCAAACGACTGGAAGTATTTCCAGTTTATTTCCGGAACCGCCAAACGCTCGAAGAGCACGTAGGAATCGATAAGAGAGGAGAGAGCAAGGATATTGATGGGCCGGATCGAAAGGCGGCTGCGCAGCCGCTGGAAGGCCGCACCCGCGGCGTGGATAGTGCCGCCGTCCAAGAGGGCAGACTGGCCCATCGTGACCTCACCTCCCGCGAGAATTGTACTGCGCATCTGGGGCGCGAGGGTCTGGAAGATATGACGGGCCGGGAGCGTTCGCCCGGGCCCTGCAGCGGTGGATATCAAAGGAGCGGAAGGAGCGGAAAGGACCAGCTGGGTTTTTGTTTTCGCACAGGCCGGGGCTGGATTAATTCGGCGCGGAAGGCGCTGGACACCTTTCCCACCGACGTTGCATGATTCAAGGCTCGCGTCGTCCGGATGAACGCAAGCGCGCCGGGGATGACGATGAGAAGCAATTGCTAAGGCTCGGCCTCGGGCCTGTTTGCCCAAGCGAGTGCATGGCTGGCCGATAGCCGCGGCGCGGGGCAAGAAACAACTGGGATTGTTGATGCGAACGTCCATTATCATGCACAAAGTTGGGCGGCAAGACCGCGACAAGTTTGGGCTCATTTGTCCGATATCGTGCCCAATCGATCGTGCGAATTGCTGCCACGAAGTGCGCTCAACGAACTTCCTAGACACTGGCGCGTTTACCATTACTAATCCGCTCTGAGCGGACAATTATTGTGCACCGTTGTAGTGGTGGTTCTGGCACCCTCTTTTAGGCACTGTTGATATGAGATTTGTTACGAATCTTGAACCTTTAACGTTGGGATGAAGCCTCACCAAAACTCATAAAGCCTTGCGCTGTAATAGATGCCGGAATCATGCCCGCCGCGCGGGCGCGTTCACTACATCCGTCGCTGTCGGCACTGTGAAGTAAAATGTCGCGCCCTGTCCGGAGTTGGCCGTCGCCCACAATTGGCCGCCATGCGATTCCACAATGGAACGGCTGATCGATAACCCCATGCCGCTGCCTTGGGGCTTGGTGGTGAAGAACGCATTAAAGATCTGCTCCGTTTTTTCATTGGGCAGGCCCACGCCAGTGTCGCTGACCGAGATCAGCACTGGACCACCCTGTGCCATTTCGGTCTTGATCGTAAGTTCACCAGCCGTGTCCTTCATGGCCTCGATGGCGTTGAGCATGAGGTTCATCAACACCTGCTGGAGCTGCACTCGGTCTCCTGTGATTTTGGGAAGATCAGTCGCTAGTTCCGTACGCATCGAGATCGCATACCGGTTGGCCTCGCCCCGCAGCAGCAAGAGCATTTCGCGGACGACTTCATTTACATCGACCAACTCACGTTGTGGCGGAGACTTCTTGTACAACGACCGCAAGCGGTCGATGATCTCGGTCGCACGAGTCCCGTCTTTCACAATTCTGCTTGTCGCTTCGATCGCCCCATCCACATTGGGCTGGTCGCGCCTAAGCCATCGCAGGCAGGTGTTCGCATCCGTCATAGCCGCGGCGATCGGCTGTTTCAGCTCGTGGGAAACCGAGGCGGCCAGTTCTCCCAATGTGCTGACCCGGTTCATATGTGCGAGGTCTGCCCGTAGTTTCTCGCGCTCTTGTTCAGCGCCCTTGCGATCTTGGATGTCGGCTGAGGTACCGTACCACTTGAGGATCTTGCCTCGCGCATCCCGTAGCGGCACGGCGCGAGACAAAAACCAGCGATATTGCCCGTCCTCTGCCCTCCTATAGCGCAACTCATCTTCGAAGGGCTCGCCGCTCGCCAGAGCCGCGCACCATTTCTCCACATTTCGCTTCAAGTCCTCTGGGTGAGCGGCCTCTTGCCAACCCGAGCCGGCCGTTCTCTCATTGGACAAACCCGTGTATTCCTGCCAGTGGCGATTGACGAAGTCCACGGAGCCATCGGGCAAAGCAGTCCAGGCAAATGTCGGCATCGTTTCGATTACATCCCGAAGTTTTCTTTCCTGGCGCCGCACCTGCTGGATACGGATTTGATACAGAAGCCAAAGCACTCCCAGGAAAGCTGTCACGCACAGAGTACGGAACCAGGTGGTCTGGTAGTAGGCCGGGGCGATGGAAATATCCAGGAATGTTCCAGCCTCGTTCCACACGCCACTGTTGTTGCACGCCATTACACGGAAGCGGTGCTTGCCGGGAGAAAGATTGGTATAGAACGCTTGCCGTCTTGTTCCCGCTTCCTGCCACGCTTCGTCATGGCCCTCCAACTCGTAACGGAAATGCACCTTTTGCGGTACGGCTAGGCTCAGCGCCGTGTAGTCGATCTCAACGTCGCGGGTCAATGCAGGGAGACTAGCCTTATCGTCAAATGCGTAATCCTTATGGTCGGCAATCACCTTTTCTATGTGAATTGGTGGCGGAAGGGGGTTCCTGTAAGTTTGTTTGGGATCGATTACTTGTGCAGAAACCATGTTGATGAACCAAAGCCTCCCATCCGATGTTTTGGACACGTTGGGCTGATTAGCGTGTTCGATACCATGCGGGTGTGCACCATCAAATTTGTCGAATACCTCAACTGTCAGCTTGATGTCACTTTGTTGACGCCACCGGTCGAGTGCAGACCGGTCAATTTTCACAATGCCGCATCGTGAGTAAAGCCATAAAGCTCCGTCCTCGTCTTTGATCGCAGAGTAGATCACGTCGCATGGAAGGCCATTGTGTTTATCGAGTACCTGCCAGGCATTAGCGTTCCAGCGAAACAGACCGTTGCTCGTGAGTACCATAAGAGAATTGTCGCTATCGACCATGAAGCCAAAAACCGACGATGAACTATCCAGGCCTTTTGGTGAAATTGTGGTGACGCTTCCGTCGAGATAATGGGTAAGGGTGATATCCCTTCCCCCGATCCAGATGCCGCCCTCGCGATCTGGCGCAAGAAAACCTGTCCTAGGCGAGTCGCCACTCAGCGACATAACTTCCTGCGGGATTCGATCTTTGATGCGAAAAACACGATGATGCGACGTCAATGCCCAAATATTCTGGTTGGTGTCCTCGCTAATTGCCTTGAACCCGTCGTTGTCAACGCTCTGGATTTTGTAGAGTCGACCGTGCTCATAAGTCATCAAATTGCTACCGACCCCGAGCCAAACGACACCGTTGTGGTCCTGGAACAGGGTTTCGATAGGAGACCCTAACAGCTCTTTCCCGGCGAGAAGTGAGTGACGACCTCCTTTTAGAATGTCGACGGCTCCCTCATTGCCAATCCAAACTGAATCATCCGGTAATGCAAGAATCGAGTAGGTCGATGCTGCGGACAGTCCTTCGCGCATGGTATAGCTGACCACCGAAGTATCGCGAAACATGTCGAGTCCTCCAGCTGTCAACACCCAAATATTACCCTCATGGTCTTTGTAAAACTGACTCACGGAGTCGCTCGATAGACCGTCGGCGCTTCCATAGTGTTCGGCCACCCCATCGTGTACTCGATAGAGGCCATTCTGTACGGTTCCAATCCACAGCGATTGATTGTGATCGACGAATAATGCATGAGAGAGCACTTTTGTCCCATCCAGGCCTGGAATGACATAAGCGGCCCATTTTCCACCGGAAAAGTGGCGAATTCCAAGATCCTGGCCGACTCCGTCCACCGCCGCCCAAATCTCTCCCGACGATCCGGTGGCGACTTCGCCTACGCCCTCTCCTGCATCCTGATGCTCTCGTATTTCGTTTAAATACGTGCTGGCAGAACCCTGTCGCCAACGACAAAGCACATTTGATCCGAACCATAGATTTCCAGATTTGTCTTCGGTTAAGCCAAGACCGTACCTGACTGGAATTCCGTCGGCTTCGCCATAACAACGGAGCCCGTTCCCCTCAACCCGGCACAATGGCCCTTCGCCTTTGGGGACGAAATAACGCGTTATCCAGATAGTTCCTTCATGGTCTTCCAAAATCGTGCTGATTCCACTGTGGTCATCGGGTTTTGTGTAGGCCTGCAACCTGCCATCTTTCAACCGGCTTAGACCCCGTGTCATTCCAATCCATAAGCTGCCGTCGCGAGCACCTAAGAGAAAAGTGAAGCCATGAGTGGGAAGATTAAGCCCTGGAGGAGCGAACGGAACGAATTTGACACCATCGAAACGCAGCAAGCCATTCGATGTTCCCAGCCACAGGTAGCCGTCAGCGGTCTGAGTGATCTCGCCTGCAGGATCGATAGCTCCGTCCTGTACTCGCCACACCGTGTGACCATACTGCGAGATATGACGGCTCGGATCGAGTGCGTTTGCCGGAACGCACAAGACCACGACCACCAAACAGGCCCCGAGATTAAGCCAAGACCGTGCGAGAGACGGTATAACCGGTACCTTTCTCGAAAATCGCCGGATGGCCAAGGCCGTCATGATTCCTCAGGGAAATGGCCTTTTAAGGAAGCCATTATACGTCTGGCTCGTCGAGCCTTGCTCTAAAAGTGCTAATCGGGGGTAGGCCCATTTATCCCGTGGGTTTGTCTGGGCAAGGAGTATTTCTTGGAAATCAAAAACTGGCGCGTGTGGACATGCTGGTTGCGAGAGGTCACGATCCATCCTCGGCAAAGAATGTTGTTGATCGAGATAGGTAAGGGGAAGTCGGCGAGTGTTTACCAATCCGAGTGCGGAGCGGGCTTGCGACCGTCGCCCACGCGCTCACCAGCCCGCTACGGCCTAGTCTTTCCGGGGTAGCTTCTTCACTCGGATAGTGCATGATAAAGGACGTTATCGCCAACCTCGTGCACAATCTCCGAATTCTCCGAGTCCCAGACTTCTGATGGACAAGAAGGACGGGATCTCGCTTCCCTAACTAACAAGGCCTTTCGTATACCCATCGCCCATCCAATCCTGAGTTTGATAAGCTTCTCCAGAATATTTGGGGGGGTGGCTTGATAGAGGAGGATGAATGGCGCAGGTATGGTTAGTCACCGGCAGCTCTCGTGGTCTGGGTCACGCAATTGTTGAATCCCATTGTCGCGAGTCCAACAATGCAAAAAGACCAACATGCCGAGACCGCCACCGTCGAGCATCTCCACTGCTGACAGGTCCAGCACGATAACCCGCGGTCGGCGGAGGCTGGTCACCGCATCCTTGAGGAGTTGGAGCGCCTCACCACGCACAATTCTACCGGCGCACTGCCGCACGGCGACGTCACCTGCTTGCTCGCTCTTAATGTGTAATGACATAACTCCCTCGCCTGTTACAGGGATGGGCTCCGGGTCACGATCCTTGTGAACCTTCCGATCCCTCTCTCCGTCCATTCACTACTTAGACGAACGAGACCTCCAATTATCGACAACTCAAAGCAAGAAATTGCTGAGGGAGACTATCCCCAAGCCGCACTCGAAGTGTCCATGGAGCCTTCCTTCCCGAAAATACGCCTTGCGTCCGCGCCGGCAAACATCGCTCACCTTCCCTCTGCTACATCCAATCGTCGACCTGAGGGCATCGTGAATCACGCCCCTGCATGTTGCCAGTGCAGATGATCACAGGCTGGGGATGACAATTGTCATTTCCGTGAATGCCGCCTCCGAATCAGGACGATCTGTGCCGCCGTGCGCGTTTCTCCCGGCAGATTCTGGGAACAATTTCGGGCTGAACTGAATCTTCCGAACGTCTTAGACCATCTCAACAAACTGGAGTTATGGAATCTAAGACTGAGAAATTGCTGGTGGTTGAGTCTGACGATGCTCTCCGGGACCGCATCGTCGCGGTGCTGAGCGATGCGGGATATGAGGTCTCGACCGACTACCGGGAGGGAATGAAGGCGGTTCTCGCATTCGACCCCGACGCGGTTGTCCTGGGCGCCGATCCGCCCCAGCTCGATTGCTGTGACCTTCTTTCTGAAATCAAGGGAGCCGAGCACACCCGGAACATACGCGTCGTGATGCTCTCTCCGGGAGGATCAGGCGAGCGCACTCGAGGGCTGGATCTTGGGGCCGACGATGTGCTGTCCGTGCCTTTCGACCCCCACGAATTGCTGTCGCGGGTACGGTCGCAACTACGAAACAAATCCATCGCGGACGAGTTTCGAGAGCGGCTGCCGATTGCCGAGGAAAATCGAAACTCTACCCAGCAGGTGGTGACAGCCGTCAACGAAGAACGAAGGACGCTTCGGGTTGGCGGCCTGGCGACGGTTGCCGTGCTGATCGTGGCTGGTCTGGTGTTCTTCTTCCTTTACCGTCGCACCCAGGAACAGAATACCCGCGTCTATGCGACCATCACTCGATTGCAGTCGGGCGTGCTGACCGAACAACGGCTGATGGAACGCTCGCGTCAGGCTCTTGAAGATGGAAATCGCAGTCTATCCCAGGCGAGCGATCCCCAAAAGCTTCAACTGCAAAAGAGGAGCGAAGATCTGCGATCGCAAATTGCAAACAGCAAAGCAGAAGATGCTTCCACGTTGCAAAGTCAACTGGCCGCCGTCGACAGCCGGCTTCAAAAGCTCGAGACCGAGGGCAAGGTCGCGCAGACGATTATCCAGTCGTATGAGCCGAGTGTCTGCCTCATCCATGTTGTGCTTGCCTTCCGCGAGCACACTACCGGATCGAGACTACACTACGCCGGTGTCACGAGCAGTGGCGAGCCAACCACGGACGAACACAACAACCCACTGTTGAGCCTTACCGGAAGTGGCCCGGAAGTGCACCTGGATGTTTTTGGTACTGGGTTTCTCGTCTCCGCCAGCGGACAAATTCTCACCAATCATCACGTGGCCGAGCCTTGGTGGCAGAATGATGATTTGAAGGAAATGCTCGATCAAGGGGTTGAGCCGGTAATTGCTGAGATGACGGCATATTTCCCTGGCGTTCGACACGGCATAGCCATCGACACCGAAAAGATCTCCTCTACTGCGGACGTTGCCGTTGTGAAGGGAAATGTCTCAACCCTCGGAATCAAACAGATCGCTCTTGCCGAGGGCCGCCGTTCGGCTGTAAGCGGGGGCCCCGTCGTGCTGCTTGGATATCCCACTGCTCTTGATGCAATTCTGGCTCGGGCCGGCGCGGAGACCCTGCAGTCCATCGCGGCTGCATCCAAAGGTGATCCGAAGCAGGTGATGGAAGAACTGGCCCGCCGGAGCCTGATCCGGCCGACCACCACCCAGGGGCACATCGGCGACGTCCTGGCCGACAAGATTGTCTATGATGCCCAAACCACTTCCGGTGGGTCTGGCGGCCCGCTTTTCAATAACGAGGGCAAGGTTATAGGAATTAACTTTGCGATGGTGCGTGAGTTCGGCGGATCGAATTTCGCGATTCCCGTTGCCTACGGGAAGTCATTGCTGAAACCCTAAGCCGCGCGGCTCCTGGGAAACAACAGTGTGTCAGAAACAGGTTGGGCCAGAAAACGGTAACCTTCGAGCGGCCGACGATCCGGGAACGAAATAAATGGGATGTCATCCGGATCTGCGTTGACAGGTTTCATCTCCGCGGAGTAGCGTTCCCTCAATCCTCGGCCCGCCATCTCCTTCTATTTCCCAAGGAGGCTTCTATGAGAAACCCTCGCCTTGTTGGAGTGGCCTTTCTTGCGGCGGCCGCACTGGCAACTTGTCTGCGATCGGCGGTGGCCCAGGAGGCGTCACCAACCGGGGTTCCCGTCCATGTGGTGGTGACCGTGGAACCTCGTCACGGTTCCAACGTTCCAATCATCAACCGCGAAGACGTGATGGTATATCAAGGTCACGATCGGGCCAAGGTTACCGACTGGGTCCCCCAGCAAAGAGAGCGGGCTGGACTTCAACTGTTCATCCTGATCGATGACGCTGCCAACACCAGCCTCGGTTCGCAGTTGGAAGACATACGCCAATTTATCAATGCGCAACCTTCAACCACGGCGATCGGTGTGGCGTATATGCGAAACGGTATCGCGGAAATCCTCGAGAATCCCACCAATGACCATATGCTGGCGGCCAAAGCGCTACGACTTCCGTTGGGGGACCCGGGTGCGTCTACCAGCCCCTACTTCTCTTTGGTTGACTTGATCAAGCGTTGGCCAGAAGGTCCGGTTCGCCGCGAGATTCTGATGCTTTCCGACGGTATCGATCGCTTTGGGGGGAGCGGACCCAGTAACCCGTATGTAGACTCCGCCATTGAAGGAGCACAGCGCGCGGGGGTCATTATTTACTCGATCTACATGCCTGGGGTGGACCACTATGGCCACAGTCTCTGGCGCATGAATTGGGGCCAAAACTATCTCTCCCAGCTCTCCGACGAGACAGGAGGAGAATCCTACTACCTGGGTTTCGGCGCTCCGGTCTCGTTCGCTCCCTATCTGGATGATTTAGGCCACCGATTGACGCGCCAATACCTGCTAACGTTCCTCGCCAAACCAGAAAGAAAGCCTGGGTTCCAATCGTTCAAACTCCGCACTGAGGTGCCAAATGCGGAGTTGGTCGCGGCCGACAGAATCTACGTGCCGGCTGGAATGTAGCTGCGAAGTCAAGCCCTTAATGGATTCTCGACGCCCAGCACCAGGCTCGTTCATTCGACAAATCATCCCAACTTCTGGCCTTCCAAATATGTACACTTGATACGCCATGGCTTAGCTAAAACGCAACGTGTAGCAACATCCAACAGTGGGCGGTGTTCTTTCTTCTCGAAAGATTGAGATTCGGAAGCTTGGACTGAACATCTTGATCCCGAAAAACCGCTCTCAATCCACGCAACCCGAAGCATGGCGGAATCGGGCAAGCGAAGGATGACAAGTCAGAGGAAACATAGATGCGTATTCTCCCCTCTTTTCGTTCCTTATTATTATTCGCGCTTGTCGTGCTCACCATGTCGGCAGCATCGTTTGCGCAGGTTAGCATATCGATCAGGATCGGCCCCCCTGCCCTGCCTGTGTATGAACAGCCCCTTTGCCCCGCCGAGGGTTATATCTGGACGCCCGGGTACTGGGCCTACGATTACGATAACGACTACTACTGGGTGCCCGGCACATGGGTGCTGGCGCCGGAACTGGGTTTCCTCTGGACCCCCGGCTATTGGGGTTGGGGCGGAGACCGATTTCTATTCCACGAGGGCTATGCTGCCGCATCCTCGCGCCGTCTCTTCGCTTGGCCGTTTATTGCTTGATCGTGTAGTCCAAAGCTAGTTCCCGGAACCAGCCTTCCTCCTCAGAGACCCCATCCGAATAAGGTTTCGACGTGATCATTTGCGACCCCAACGTGTGGTCCGTCAATGCGTGATTACCTCCCCACCCATCGACATTTGTTGCAGCACTACGCGGGACGGGTCCTTCAGTTCGGTAATGATGACGAATCTTTGCGAGGGGCCTGCGGTATCGCCGGAGCCGTCAGACAGACTCTTCAGGGGACCGACAGCTTGAACAATTCCTGCACCATCTGGATTCGTTTTCAAAATCGCGAGAGGTTCGAGTCTCCCGAACGGCGCATGAGCGGATTGTGCAAGATATACCTGGTATTGGGTTTTCGGAGTCAGACCTCGCGCGGCGATCTGAATCAGGTCTAACAGTCCGAGCGAGTTTACAGCTACCGACGCTTGTGCATTCGCCAATGACGTCCCTGCTGCTTCGAGCCGCAGGCGGGCAGTATTGCCAGCTTCGCCGAGTGGAACAAGATTTTCTGTCCCCGATCCATTCGGGACGGCATTCGGAACATAGACGAGGGCTTGGGTTGTTTGTCCGATCGGTATGTTGGCAATCACCTTGTTCATGATGGTGTCAATGGCGGTCGCCATCTCTCCATTTTCCAGAGCTACATACACCCTGGAACCGTCGCCCGAAGGCCAAATCCCGTGCGGAAGGGCCCCCACAGGAATGGTGGTAACCAATTCCGGTTTTGTCCCTCTCCTAAACACTTTTACCTCGTTGGCTCCGCCGATGGTCACGTAAGCGAATTTGCCATTGGGATTGTTGACGAAGTTCACGTGATTGGTGATCGGACCGGTATCGAGGAGTGCTGTTTGATCGAAGGGTGGCTTGGTGCTATACACCTGGATTTTGCCGATGTCTTTGAGCGTAATCCATACCTCGTCATTTTCGGGACTCACCGCGATGTTCGGGCAAAATGGGCTTTCCTGATGCAGCCGCTTGACGATCTGGTGCGAGGCTACGTCGACGACGGCCAGCTCGGAAGTAAAGCTAGAACACACAAAAGCGTACTTTCCATCTGGACCGAACATGGTCATGCCTGGACCATTGGCCATCTCGATGCGACGGATTTCCTTCATCCGTTCCGGATCGATAACGGAGACGTAGTTCTCGCCGCGCACCGTCACCCAGAGTTCGCGCCCGTTGGGCGTGAAGAACGGCTCGTGAGGCGCTCGGCCGACGTACACTTTTCCCTTTATTTTGTTGGTGGCAGTATCGATGAGCGTTACGGAGTTGGAACCAACCGAGACAACGGCTAGCGTCGTCGAATCTGGCGAATATCCCAGGCCGTGAACGAGAAGCTCGCCTTTGTAGAGCGGGCTGAGCGCGCCAGGGACGGGATCGCCGAGCCGAATGACTCCCAGGAGCTTGTTGCTGGAGGGATCGATCA
>Ga0207665_10002817_pt1 | contig 11654 bp, 11 predicted proteins | sample LARL112metaG_FD_184351 | JGI IMG/M metagenome (GOLD analysis project Ga0207665, IMG submission 184351) | Corn, switchgrass and miscanthus rhizosphere microbial communities from Kellogg Biological Station, Michigan, USA - LAR L11-2 metaG... | ecosystem: Host-associated > Plants > Roots >...
AGAACGGCTCGCTCTACAACGACGAGATGACGCCGGCCATGTTCCGGGCCTGGATGCGCTCGCTGGGCGTACGCTACGTGATGCTGCCCGACGCGCCGCTCGACTACAGCTCCGAGCGCGAGGCGCAGCTGCTGCGGACAGGCGTGTCCGGCCTGCGGCTCGTCGGCAGCTCGCCGCACTGGACCTTCTACGCGCTGCCCCACCCGACGCCGATCGTGACGGCGCCGCCCGGCCGGCGGGCGACGCTGACCTACCTCGGCCAGCAGCGCGTGGTGCTGTCGGTGTCAGGCCCCGGCAGCTACATGGTGCGCGTGCGCTACAGCCCCTACCGGCAGCCGACCCCGGTCGGCGCCTGCGTGCGCCCCGCGGCCAACGGCATGACCGAAGTGGTGGCCAAGCAGGCGGGCATCGTGCAGTTGAACATCGACACCGATCCCTCCGCCGTGGCGGCCGGCGCGGCGGACGGTGCGGCTGCGAGCACGCCCGCCGGCTGCTGAACACGCCATCTTCGCCGTCGGTCCGCCGCGACCTCCCCGACCGCGGTATGCTCCCAGGTCCGCTCGAGGGGCGGAGGACGGATTTGACCAGCATCGCCGAGAACACCGCAAGCTGCGCTCTCTGCAGGCGCCACCTTCTGGTTGGCGAGCCCGCGCGCCTGTACCAGGACCCGGCGTCGAAGCGGTTCCTGAAGGTGTGCCCGCTCTGCTACGAGCAGGCCGACCGCCGGGGCTGGCGCGCCGACGGGCGTCCGATCGTGGCCGTGCACGCGAACCCCCCGCGCGACCACGCCCTGCGCGAGCGCGAGGGCCTGATCGACCGGCTGCGCGGCCAGCTGCAGTCCGTCGAGTTCGACCTCGACCAGGTGCGCAGCGCGCTTGCCAAGGCCGAGCAGCAGGCCGGCGAGCTGCGGACGGTCAAGCGCGAGATGAAGGATCTCTCCAACGAGATGCGCCGGCGCGACCGCGAGCTGCGCGGCATGGCCGACGAGAAGCGCCGCAGCGATGAGCGCGCCGCCCAGGCGGAGGCCGCACACCGCGCCGAGATCGCCAAGCACCACCAGGTCGGCGCACGGCTGGACGAGCAGACCGCAATGGTGGAGCGGCTGGAGAGCCGCGTCGGGCAGCTCGAGCAGGAGCTGGAGCACGAGCGCCGCCGCTACGGCGAGCTGGCCGAGGCGCGGCGCACCGAAGGCGACGCCCGGCAGGTGCGGCGGATGGCGCTGGAGGCGTTCAACCGCTCACCCCACGTCGAGCGGGTGGTCTCGATCTCGCGCAGCCTCGGCGACCCGCTCGTGAACGTGGCGGTCGACGGCTGCGAGCTGCCGCGCGTGGTCTCGATCTGCGTGGCCTGGGACATCTCCTGGTACGAGTACGAGGTGCGGCTCGATCTCTACGAGCAGACCGTGTCGGTCGACGAGGGGCGTCGCGGCGACGACCCGCGCGACCTGCCCGCTCACCGCCTGCACCCGAACGCCGTACTGCGCTCCGACCGCGTGGTGCTGACGATGCAGGCGTTCGGCGTCGGCGCTACCGGATAGATCACCTGGTGGCGGTGGCGACCCTGGCCGCGCTGATGCGGTCCCGGGCCATCTGCTCGGCGGCGCGGTGGGGCGCCACGCCGTCGCGGCGCGACCGCTCGAACACGTCTCCCAGCGTCTGCTCGATCCGCTCGACGCTTCGCCGCGCGCGTTCCGCGTCGTACACCCGGCCGCCCAGCTCCTCGCCGATGTTGATCACCCCGCCGGCGTTGATCGCGAAGTCGGGCGCGTAGACCACGCCGCGCTGCTTCAGCTCGTCGCCCATCGCGGCGTCGGACAGCTGGTTGTTGGCGGCTCCCGCGATCACCCGGCACCGCAGCCGGCCGATCGTCTCGGGGCGGATCACCGCGCCCAGCGCGCAGGGCGAGTAGACGTCGCACTCCACCTGATGGATCTGCTCGGCCGGGACCACCGCCGCGCCCAGCTTCTGCAGCGGCTCCAGCCGGTCGGCGTGGATGTCGGCGACGGTGACGGTGGCGCCGGCGTCGAGCAGATGGCGGACGAGGGCGGCGCCGACGTGGCCCGCGCCCTGCACGGCCACGTGGATGCCGTCGTAGGCGGTTCCCAGCCCGGCCTCCGCCAGCGCCGCGCGGATCCCGCAGAACACGCCCCAGGCGGTCATCGGGGACGGGTCGCCGGAGCCGCCCTGCTCGACCGGCAGGCCCGTGATGTAGCGCGTGCGGGTGCGCACCTGCTCGGCGTCCTGCGTGGTGGTGCCGACGTCCTCGGCCGCCAGGTAGGCGCCTCCCAGCCGATCGATGAATCCACCCAGCGCCTGGAACTGCTCGGGGGTCTTGTCGGTGCGGGGGTCGCCCACCACCACCGTCTTGCCGCCACCCAGATCGAGGCCGGCCAGCGCGTTCTTGTAGGTCATCCCCTCCGACAGCCGAAGCACGTCGGTGAGCGCCGCCTCGTCGCTCGAGTACGTCCACATCCGGATGCCGCCCAGGCCCGGGCCCAGCGTGGTGTCGTGGACTGCGATGATCGCGCGAAGCCCGCTGTCGCGGTCGGTGCAGACCACGATCTGCTCATGCTCGCCGAAGAGTCGCACGAGGGGCGAGTATAGCCAGCGAGGCCTTACGGGATGGTCGGCGGTGGCGCGCCGGTGAGGTCGCTGGCGCCCGAGCGCCGCAGCACCAGGCCGGTGATCAGGATCAGCGTCACGGTCACCACCAGCATCATGGTGGCGAGCGCGTTCACGGCCGGCGTCACCCCGAAGCGGACTGCCGAGTAGACCACGATCGGCCAGGTGTTGACGGTGCCGTTCGTGAACGCCGGCAGCACGTAGTCGTCGAACGAGAACGTGAACGAGAGCAGCGCGCCGGCGATCACGGCCGGCAGCAGCCGTGGCAGCGTCACCTGCCGGAAGGTCGCGATCGGGCCGCCGCCGAGGTCGAAGCTGGCCTCCTCCAGCGAGCTGCCCATGCCCACGAAGCGGGCGCGCACGATCAGCATCACCAGCGAGGCGCTGAACACGATCTGGCCGAGCAGGATCGTGTTCTCTCCCAGCGTCGGGAAGATGCTGAGGTTGTTGTGCGCCTGCACGAAGAAGATCAGCGACGCCACCGCGATCACGATCTCGGGCACCACCAGGGTCAGGTACACGAGCACGTCGAAGGGCACCCGCCAGCGCTTCTTCATGCGTGCCAGCGAGAGCGCGGCAGCGGTGCCCAGCACGGTCGCGATCAGCGACGCGCGAAACGCGATCCAGAAGCTGGTCTTGACCGCGGGCACGTAGGTGGGATCGTTGAGCGCGGTGTGGAACCAGCAGGTGGTGCCGCCGTTCCAGACGGTCACGTTGCCCATCCGCGAGGGGTCGACGCTGCAGGGGCTGGCGCCGTGGGGAACGGTCGTGGGCTGGTTGAAGGCGAAGATCACGACCACCACGATCGGCAGGTACAGGACGAGGTAGACCAGCACCGCCCAGCCGGTGAACATGCGCTTTCCGAACCGGTGCCGGGAACGGCGGGGTGTGCCGGCGCTAGGCACCGAACTGCTCCTCGCGGGTCGCGAAGGCGATGTAGATGACCACAAAGATCGACAGCAGCACCATGAACGCGATCGCCATCGCCGATCCGAACGGCCAGTTCTGGGCGCCCAGGAAGTTGCTGCCGATGACCGTGCCCACGAACGCGAACTGCCCGCCGCCCAGCAGCTGGGGGATCACGTACTCGCCGCACATCGGGATGAATACGAGCAGCGCACCCGTGATCAGCCCCGGCAACGTCAGCGGCAGGGTGATCTGGCGGAAGGCCTTGAACGGGCTCGCGCCCAGGTCGGTGGCGGCCTCCACCAGCTTCCAGTCCATCCGCTCCAGCGAGGCGTAGACCGGCAGGATCAGCAGCGGCAGGTAGTTGTAGGCGAGGCCGATCGCCACCGCCTTGCCGGTGTAGAGCACGTTGAACTGGCTGCTGATGCCCGTCCACTCCACGAAGTGGGCCAGGTAGCCCTGTGGGTCGAGGATGATCTTGAGCGCGTAGGTGCGGATCAGGAACGACGTCCAGAACGGGACGATCACGAGCAGCAGCGCCAGCGTCTTGTAGCGGGTCAGGTAGCGCGACATCCAGTAGGCCACCGGGTAGCCGATCGCGATCGTGAGCGCCGTCCCGCCCGCGGCCATCAGCATCGTCTGGCGGAACACCTTGATGTAGAGCGGATCGTTCAGCGCCTGGAACTGGCTGGTGCTAAACGTGTAGGAGACCGAACCGAACCCTGCCTGTGTGGCCACTGAGAACACGACCAGGATCGCCAGCGGCCCCAGGAAGAAGATCATGTAGTAGATCAGCGACGGCGCCGTCAGCCAGCCCGGGTAGCGCGGGGCGAACGACCGCCGACGCGGGGACCGCTTCGGGGGCTGGATGGTCTCGGTGGTCACGTTCGATCAGGCCGACTGGAACGCCGTGTAGATCTGCGTGCGGGCGTTGACGATCTCCTGCGAGGGGTTGAGGATGAACTTGTAGTGGCCGGTGTAGGACGTGGGCACGTTGAACAGCGGGTCGTTCTTCAGCTCTGCCGGCGTCTGGTCGAGCGCCGCCTGGATCGGGATCGGGTAGTTGTGGTACTCCATCTCCTTGACCGCCACCGCCGGGTCGCAGAGGTGGTTGATCCACGCGTGCGCCGCCACCGGATCGGGCGCGCTGGCCGGGATGCACCAGTTGTCGGCCCACTTCTCGGACGCGCCCTGCGGCAGCACGGCGGTGATGTCGTTGCCCTTCTTCTTGCGAGCCGAGACGATCCGCCGCATGTCGCCGTTCCAGCCCTGCCCGAGGATGATCTTGCCGGCCGACGCGTCGTTGATGTAGTTGGACGAGTCGATCGTGGTGACCCCGCTGCGGATCGAGAGCAGGAAGCTCTTGGCCTTGTCGAGCTCGGCCGAGTCGCCGGTGTTGGGGTCGTAGCCGAGCGCCATCAGCGCCAGCGGCACGACCTCCTCGGCGCCGTCCATCAGGTTGGTGCGGCCGACCTTGCCGTACTTGGGCAGCAGGTCGTAGAACTGCTTCATGGTGGTCGGCTTCTCGGTGACGATCTTGTTGTTGTAGAAGAACATGGTGACGCCGAAGTCCTTCACCACCTTGTAGTCGCCGGTGGGGTCGTACGCCGTCTTCACCCAAGACGACTCCACGGCCGACGCGTTCGGGATCAGCGCCTTGTCCAGCTTCATCAGCGATCCCAGCTGCACCAGCTCGCCGACGGCGTTCTGGCTGGGCACGATGATGTCGTAGCCGGTGCCGCCCGCCTGCAGCTTGGCCAGCAGCTCGTCGTTGGACGAGTAGTACGTCTCCTTGATGGCGACGTGGTTCTGGGTCTTGAAGCTCTTGTACGTGCTGGGGTCGTCGTACTGCGACCAGTTGTAGATGACGAGGTTGCTCTCCATCGGCTTCCCGGCCAGCGGGTCGGTGGCCCCGCTGCTCGAGCCCCCGCCGCCACCGCCGCCGGTCGACGTCTTTCCGCCGCAGCCGGCAGCGGCCAGCAGGGCCAGGCCGCCCAAGCCCAACGCCTCGGCCCTGGTCATGCGCCCGCCGCCGGAGCGGCGCACCAGCCGTTCCAGGCGATCCAGCCTGGGCCGGGTCTCGATCGGGGCGAGGATGTTTAGCTTGGGGTCATGCTCGGTCATTCGGCATCCTTCTGTGGTTGCAGGTCGGCCATCAGCAGCGGAGCCGCCTCATCCCAGCGGGCGGTGGCCGTGTCGCCCGGGTCGAGGCTGTCGATGGCGGGTGCGGCGCTGGTGCGCTGCTCGCGCACCACGAACTCGCTGCCGTTCGCCAGGCGCAGGATCAGCTGCACCTGGTCGCCGAGATACATCTTGGTCAGCACCTCGCAGCGGGCGCTGTTGGCGGTGCCGGATCCGTTGCCGCGCTCGACGACGATCCGCTCGGGGCGGATCCCGACGCGCACGATCGCGCCGCCGGCCGGCTGGCCGCGCCCGCGGACGACGACGCCCTCGCCGGCGTCGATGGCGTAGCCGCCGTCGGCCGACTCGGCGACGCGTCCTTCGAGGAAGTTCATGTCGCCGATGAAGTCGGCCACGAAGGCCGTGAGCGGGTGGTCGTAGATGGCGCGCGGCGTGTCCAGCTGCTCGATCACCCCGTTGCTCATCACGGCAACGCGGTCGGACATCGACAGCGCTTCCTCCTGGTCGTGGGTGACGTAGATGAACGTGATGCCGACCTGATCCTGGATCCGCTTCAGCTCGATCTGCATCTCCTTGCGGAGCTTCAGGTCGAGGGCGCCCAGCGGCTCGTCAAGCAGCAGCACCCGGGGGTTCATGACCAGCGCCCGCGCCAGCGCCACCCGCTGCTGCTGCCCGCCCGACAGCATCGCCGGCCGGTGCGAGTCGCGGCCGGTCAGCTGCACCAGCTCCAGCGCCTCGCCGGCCTTGGCGCGGCGCTCGCGCCGGGACACCTTGCGCTGCTTCAGCCCGTAGCAGACGTTGTCGAGGATCGACATGTGCGGGAACAGGGCGTACTGCTGGAAAACGGTGTTCACGTCGCGGCGGTACGGCGGGATCCCGACCGCGTCGGAGCCGCCGATCAGGAGCTCTCCCTCGTCGGGCTGCTCGAAGCCGGCGATCATGCGCAGCGATGTGGTCTTACCGCAGCCGGACGGTCCCAGCAGCGAGAGGAACTCGCCTTTGCGCACCTTCAGCGAGACGCCGTTGACCGCCACCAGGGAGCCGAAGCGCTTGGTGATGGCCCGGAATTCGACGTCGTAATCGATGGTCTGGTCGCTCATGCGGGCGCCTAGGCTACCGAATCACCGCCACCCCGGGAACCGTTGCGGTGGGTCCTCTGTCCAAGCAGGCATGAGGACGGTGATCGCGATCACGCTGGCGGCGCTCGCGGCCGGGTGCGGATCGGCCCCCGCGGCCCTGACACGGCCGCCGGCGGCGGCGCCGCATGTCACGCACGCACGCGCAGTGCACGCCGTCGCGCTGCGGGCTGGAGTGAGCGGTGGCCGCGCGTACGCGCGGGCGGTCTGGTGGGGTGGCGTGCCGGCCTGCTACGCGCTGGCGCCGGTGCGTGTCGCCCGCCACGGCACCACCATCACGGTCGACCTGCGCGAGGGGTCGATCGCCCATCCCGGGACGGCCTGCATCGAGCTGGCCATGCGAAAGGCGGTGCGCGTCTCGCTGGGCGCGCTCGAGCCGGGCAGCTACCTGGTGGTGGCCGGCGGCCGCACCGCTCGCGTGCAGGTGTGACCGGGGCTCAGGTGGCCTCTGCCAGCTGCGCCTTGCGTACGGCCCCGCTGATCGCGATCGCGTCGCGCTTGCCCCGGTAGTTCTGGTAGAGGATGTTCACGGCCATCAGCCCGATCGCGATCAGGAAGATCATCGAGCCGATCACGTTCACCTGCACGGGCACGCCGGTGCGGGCGGCGCCGTAGATGAACAGCGGGAACGTGATGTCGGGCCCGGCGTTGAACTGGGTGATCACGAAGTCGTCGATCGACAGCGCGAACGCCAGCATGGCGGCGGCCAGCACCCCCGGCATGATCAGCGGCAGCGTGATCTTGCGGAACGTCGTGAACTCGTTGGCGTAGAGGTCCATGGCCGCTTCCTCCATGCGGCGGTCGAACCCGTAGATGCGCGCCTTCACCGTCACCACCACGTAGCTGATGTTGAACATGATGTGCGCGATCAGGATGGTGGTGAGTCCGCGGTTGAAGCTGATCGAGATGAACAGCGTCAAGAGCGACGAGCCCATCACGATCTCGGGCGTGGCCATCGGCAGGAAGATCACGAAGTTGGTGACGCTGCGCCCGCGGAAGCTGTAGCGGGCCAGCGCCAGCGCCATCAGGGTGCCCAGGATGGTGGCGATGATGGTCGACAGGAACGCGATCTTCAGCGACAGCACGACCGCGTCCTGGATGCCCGGCGTCGCGAACGGATGCTGCCAGGCGGCGGTCGAGAACTTGTGCCAGGTGAAGTTGAACCGGCCCGGCGGGTCGTTGAAGCTGAACAGGATCACGACCGCGATCGGCACCAGCAGGTACAGGAATGCCAGTCCCGCGAACACGTTCAGCAGCTGGTAGCGGACCTTGGCCCAGAAACGGCTGGGCGCCTTGCGGGACTGCGCCGTCTCCTGCTGCGCCCCCGTGGCCGGGGTGACCTCGGTGCCGGCTGCCATCAGGCCAGGTCCTCCGTGCCCAGGATGCGGGCGTAGATGATCACGAACACCATGATCCCGGCCATCAGCGTGAACGAGAGCGCCGCGGCCGATGGGTAGTCGTTGAACGTCAGGAACTTGCTCTGGATCACGTTGCCGATCATGGTGGTCTGGGTCGAGCCCAGCAGGTAGGCGTTGATGTAGTCACCGATGGCCGGGATGAACGTCAGCAGCGTGCCCGCGAAGATGCCCGGCAGCGACAGCGGTAGCGTCACCCTCATGAACGCCCGCGGACGGTTGGCGTACAGGTCGAGCGCGGCCTCGAGCAGTCGTTTGTCGATCTTTTCGAGGCTGACGTAGAGCGGCAGCGTCATGAACGGCAGGTAGTTGTAGGTGATGCCGGTGACCACGGCCAACGGCGTAGCCAGCAGCCGCTGGCCGGACGTGAACCCGAGCTTGTCGGTGGCCGTCAGCACGCCCAGATGTCGCAGCGTGCTTGTGACGATGCCGTGGTCGGCCAGGATCGTCTCCCAGGCCAGTGTGCGGATCAGGTAGTTGGTGAAGAACGGCGCGATCACCAGCATCAGCAGGAGGTTCTTGTACCGGCCGCCGCGGAACGCGATCACGTAGGCCAGCGGGTAGCTGATGCAGAACGCCAGGGCGGTGGCCGAGGCGGCGTAGATGATCGAGCGGATGAACTGCTCCTTGTTCTGACGGATCGCGTCGCCGTAGTTGGCGAACCGGTACACCTGGTTGAAGCCGTCCAGCAGGTTCCCCGTGCGCAGGGACATGTCCAGCAGGTAGTACATGGGCACAAAGAAGAAGATCGCCAGCCACACCATGCCAGGCAAAAGCAGTGGATAGGCGGGCGCGGAACGGAACAGCCGGGTGACCCTGGACATCGCTTAGGCGGTGCCCGTCAGGTCGGCGAACAGGGTGTTGAACTGGGTCTCTTCACTCGCGGACAGCGACTTGAACACGTGCGCCTTGTCCAGGGTCGACTTGGGCGGGAAGATCAGCGGGTTGTTCGCCACCTTGGGGTCGCCCGCGAGGCCGATCGAGGGATCGCCCTTCTTCAGCACGTCGGCCGCGCCGTTGACCGGGCAGATGTAGTTGACCCAGTCCTCCACCAGCGCCGCGATGTTGGGCTGGTAGTAGTAGTTCATCCACAGGTGCGCGTTGTAGGGGTTCTTCGCGTGCTTGGGGATCATCATGTTGTCGGTCCAGAGCATGCAGCCCTCGTCCGGCACCACGAACTTGAGGTGCGGGTTGTCGGGCAGCAGCTGCACCATGTCGCCGGACCACACCATGGCGGCCGTGAGGTCGCCGTTGGCAAGGTGGTTCGAGTAGTCGTTGCCGTAGAAGGCGCGAATCTGCTGGTTGTCGACGTAGGGCTTGATCGCGTCGTGGGCCTTCTGCGCGTCGGCGACGGTGCACTTGGACGGGTCGATCCCCAGGTTCAGCATCACCAGGCCGAACGTGTCGCGCATCTCGGTCAGCAGGCTGACCTTGCCCTTGAACTTGGGATCCCAGAGGTCGCTGACGGTGGTCAGGTCACGGCCGGTCAGCTCGCTGTTGTAGCCGATGCCGGTCAGTCCGGACTGCCAGGGCACGAGGAACTCGTCGTTGGGGTCGATCGAGCGGCCGTGGTAGGTGGGCAGCAGGTTCGACTTGACGTTGGGCAGGATGTCCCACTCGAGCGGCTCGACGTAGCCGAACTGCACCCACTTGCCGGCCATCCAGTCGGTCAGCGTGACCATGTCGCGGCCGATGTCCTGGCCGGCCTGCAGCGTCGCCTGGAACTTCCCGAAGAACTCCTCGTTGTCGTTGATGTCCTCGATGTAGTTGGTGTGGGTCTTGTACTTGGCGTCGAACATGTCGATCGAGGGGTGGCGGTGGTTCTTCTCGTCGATGTAGAGCGTCCAGTTCGACCAGTTCCAGTCGGGGGAGACGGTGTGCGGGTACTTGACCGCAGCGGCGGAAGAGCCTGGGTTCTGGGTGCTGGCGCCGCCCACCGAACCGCCGCAGGCGGCCAGCAGGTTGGCCGCGGCCAGCGAGCCTCCGGCAAGGCCGACACGGCGCATGAAGTCTCGCCGGGTGAGGGCGCCACGGGCGAAGGCGAGGGCCTCGATGTCGGCGCGGGAGCCACGCGGCTCGTTGGTCATAGCTGTTCCTCCAGGGTAGGTACTTCTCGGGTATCGGTGATGACGAAGGTGTGCTCGGGATCCCACAGCACACCCACCTTCTGGCCGGGCGCGACACGCTCTGCGCCCCGGCCCACGTTCTGCGCGAACACGGTCAGCTCGTCGCCGGCCGCGGTCTCGATGATGTACTGGGTGCTGACGCCGATGTAGCTGACATCCTTGACGGTGCCCTCGAGCCGGTTGGCGTCGCCGGCTCCGTCTCCGCTGCCGTTGGCCACGATCCGCATCTTCTCGGGGCGCACGCCGATCCGCAGCTCCTTGTGCCCGCCCTCCAGGCTCTCCTGGGGCACGCGGGCGACGGTGCCCTCGTGCAGCTGCACGGTGCCGGGCCCGGTGACGGTCGCCCAGACCATGTTGGAGACACCCAGGAACCCTGCCACGAATGCCGTGCGCGGCTGCTCGTAGAGCTCGCCGGGCGGGCCGATCTGCTCGACCTGGCCCTGGTTCATGACGGCGATCCGGTCGGCCATGGTCATGGCCTCTTCCTGGTCGTGCGTGACGTGGATGAAGGTGATGTTGACCTCGGTCTGGATCCGCTTCAGCTCGATCTGCATCTGCTTGCGCAGCTTCAGGTCGAGCGCGCCCAGCGGCTCGTCGAGCAGCAGCACCCGCGGCTTGTTGATGAGCGCCCTGGCCAGCGCCACGCGTTGCGCCTGACCGCCGGACAGCTGCGTCGGCTTACGCCGCTCGAAGCCGGCCAGCTGCACCAGCTCCAGCATCTCGCCCACCTGCTGTGCGATCTGGTGCTTCGAGCCGCCGCCGCGCTGTCGGATGCCGAATGCGACGTTGTCGAAGATGCTCATGTGCGGGAACAGCGCGTAGTTCTGAAAGACGGTGTTCACCTCGCGCTTGTACGGGGGCAGGCCGGTGACGTCCTGCTCTCCCAGGTAGACGGTGCCGGCGGTCGGCTCCTCGAAGCCGCCGATCATCCGCAGCGTGGTCGTCTTACCGCAGCCGGAGGGGCCGAGCAGGGCCACGAAGCCGCCACGGTCGAAGGACAGCGACAGCTCGTCGACCGCCTTCACGTCACCGAACTGCTTCGTCACCCGCTCGAGGCGGACATCAGGCTGCTCCACGCAAAGCTCCCTCCCAGCGATGGCCGGCGTGTTCGTGGCTTCGGAGCGACGGACCGTGGGGGGCTCGACCGCCATCGACACGCAGAAACATCGGGAGTGTACAGACGGATCGCCGCCCTGTATATCCAAGCGGTCACAATCCCGGTGGCGTGAGTCAGGCGCCCGCTCAGGCCATTACCATGGCCATCAGCGCCTTCTGGGCGTGCAGGCGGTTCTCGGCTTCGTCCCAGGC
>Ga0207665_10002820_pt1 | contig 11651 bp, 11 predicted proteins | sample LARL112metaG_FD_184351 | JGI IMG/M metagenome (GOLD analysis project Ga0207665, IMG submission 184351) | Corn, switchgrass and miscanthus rhizosphere microbial communities from Kellogg Biological Station, Michigan, USA - LAR L11-2 metaG... | ecosystem: Host-associated > Plants > Roots >...
TGACCCTTCAAGCGTGGAGACGCGGTCTGGCGAAATCACGGCGCCGGCGGCCCGGGTTCAGCCGGGGCCAGGCTCATCCAACCGTGCCGGAAGTCAACCTTCAGAATCCAGGGCGCGAGCAGGTCCATGCCCAGGGCGTTGTGATCCCACGTCAGCATTGAATAATTGGTGCGCACGATCTGACCGATTTGAAACGCATCCAACTGGGCGAGTGTCGCCTCGCTACCGGTGTTCTGCACTCATGGCGAGCCACGAGATGTTGGTCTGCGACTTCGACCACGCGCAGAAGACACGGTTCCCGGGAGGCCCGCCCCGCCGGCCACCCCGCCCCCACCCGACCACCCCCCAGGCCGGGCATCAGCGGCGGTATGGGCGCAGGATGCGATCGGCCTCACGCTGGGCGTCTCTCATGGCTTGGTCGGCGGGCTTCGCGCCGGTCAGTGCAGCTTGTAGCCCATCGTTTAGGGCCTTGGTCACCCGCTGGTTGTCGTGGGTGGAGAGCTCGGCCACCGCGTACTGGAGCTGGTCGCGCGCCACCGCCGCGGCGGGAAAGCCGGCCACGTACTGCTTCATCGCCGGCGTCTCCCACGCGTCCGCCCGCACCGCCACGTAGCCGGTGTCGATGCCCCACTGGGCGGCGCGCGGGGGCGAGGTGATCCACTTGATGAACTTCAGCGAGGCGGCCTGCTGGGCCGGCGTGCTCTTCTTGAAGATGTGGAAGTTGCCGCCGCCGGTCGGCGAGCCGCGCCGCTTGCCCGCGGGCAGCATCGCCACCCCGAAATCGAACTTGGCGTTGTTCTTCACGTTGGTCAGGTTCCCGGTGGTCGTCCACATCATCGCGGTCTTGCGCTCGAAGAAGTCCTTCGGCGTCGTCCCCCACTCGATGATCCCGGTGGGCATGACCTTGTGCTTGGCGCTCAGATCCATCCAGTACTGGAGCGCCTCCACCACCGCGGGCTTGTCGTAGTAGGTCTCGTTGCCGGCCTGGTTCATCAGCAGCACGTCGTTCTGGGTCGTGAAGCCCTGGAAGAGCCAGTACGGGAAGCCGGAGGACGGCACCTCGAGCCCCCACTGGGAGACGTTGCCGGCGCCGTCGCGCTTGGTGAGCTTGCGCGCGTACTCGACCTGCTCGGCCCAGGTGGCGGGCGGCTTGTTCGGATCGAGCCCCGCCTCCTTGAACGCCTCCTTGTTCCAGTAGAGGACGATGGTGGAGCGCTGGAACGGGATGCCCCACGTCTTGCCGCCGGTCTGGCTGTTCAGCATGAAGGCGGGGAAGAAGCTCTTGAGCCACGCCCGATCCTCGGCGCCGGTCGCCATGTCGTCGAACGGCAGGATGGCGTCCTCGTCGATCAGGGTGAACATGTCGGTCGACAGCAGCACCGACATCTGGGGCGGCTCGCCGCTCTTGAGCGCGGTGAGCACCTTGACGATGGTTTCCTGGTAGGTGCCCGCGTAGATCGGCTTGACGTGGATGCCCGGGTTCTCCTTCTGGAAATCCGCGGCGAGGCCGTCGATGATCTTGGTCACCGGGCCTCCCACCGCCACCGGGTAGTAGAAGGCGAGCTCCACCGGCGCCTGGGCGACCACCGTCGAGGCGCCGCCCGCGAGGGCGACGAGCAGCAGGCATGCAAGCAACGTCCTGATCATGGATGGTCTCCTCGTCATCGAGAGATGGGGGAATCGGCCGTCACGTCGTCGCGACGGCGGCCGGTCTCGGCGTCGAACACGTGGGCCGCCTCCGGCGCCCACGCGAGGTGCACGCGCGCGCCGGGCGCCACCGCGATCCGGCCGGGGGCGCGCACCGCGAGCGCCTGGGCGCCGATCGCGCACATCAGGATGGAATCGGCCCCGAGATACTCGATGCTCCGCACGGTGCCCTCGACCGCGCCGGGCTCCCGGTCGGCCCCGATTCGGACGTCCTCCGGACGCACTCCGAGCAGCCGGCGTCGATCCTCGAGGGCGAGCACGTTCATGGGCGGGGTGCCGATGAAGCGCGCCGCGAAGGCGGTGGCCGGGCGCGCGTAGAGCGCCTCGGGCGGCGCGTCCTGCTCCACGCGGCCCTCGCGCAGCAGGATGACCTGGTCGGCCATGCTCATGGCCTCGGTCTGGTCGTGGGTGACGTACACCATCGTGATGCCGAGGCTCTGCTGGAGACCGCGGATCTCCCGCCGCATGTCGAGGCGGAGCTGGGCGTCGAGGTTGGAGAGCGGCTCGTCCATCAGGCACACCGGCGCCTCCGCGATCAGGGCGCGGCCGAGCGCCACCCGCTGCTGCTGCCCGCCCGAGAGCTGCGACGGCCTCCGCTCGAGGAGAGCGCCCAGGCCGAGCAGCTCCGCCACCCGCGCGAGTCGCGCCCGGCGCTCGGCCGCGCCGACCCGCCGGACCCGCAGGCCGAACACGATGTTCTCCGCCACCGAGAGGTGCGGGAAGAGCGCGTACGACTGGAAGACCATCGAGACCCGCCGCTCCGCGGGGGGCCGGTGGGTGACGTCAGCGCCGCCGATGGCGATGCGCCCGTGGGTCGCGGTCTCGAGCCCCGCGATGAGGCGCAGCGTGGTGGACTTGCCGCAGCCGGACGGGCCGAGCAGGACCAGCATCCGGCCCGCCGCCGCCTCGAAGCTCACGTCGTCGACCGCGCGCGTGACGCCCCACCAGCGGCTCAGATGCTCGACCGAGATCGCGGACACGCGGGGCCTCTAGGCCGAGTCGAGCGCGGCGGCGAGCTCGTCCACCCACGCGGTGAGACGGGGCGGCGCCGACGGGATCCGGGTGAACCGCTCGTGGAGCGCGCCCAGACCCGCGCGCTCCACGAGCGTCTTCTCGTTGAGCACCCAGCGCCGGTCGCGGCAGGCGCGGGCGTGCGCGGCCTCGATCACCGCCTGGGCGGCCTGGCCGGCCGCGCCGGTCACGTCGCCGCGCCCGGCGCGCATGCGCGCGTGGGTCAGGCTGAACTCGGCGTGGAACCGCCACCGCCGCCCGCCCGCCTCGGCGAGCGGCTCGGGATAGGCGGGCGCCTCCGGGAGCGCGCCCACCAGGACGCGACTCACCGCCAGCTCGGCGGTCAGGAGATAGGTGGGCGCGCCGGCCAGGTAGCCCAGCAGCGCGTCGACCTCGTAGCGGCCCTCCCGCGCCTCCGCGGTCCAGTGCTGGACCACGTCGAGATCGCGCAGCATGACGTCGACCTTGAGCCCGTCGAGGGTCAGCCACGCGCCCCCGTTCATGAGGCGTCCCCACGACCCCGGCGGGTGCACCGTCCCGTGACGCGCGAGCACCGCGAGGTCGACCGCACCGGCGTAGTAGAGCCCGAGGTCCCAGTCGCTCGCCGCGTCCGCGGTGTGCGCCGCGCGGGAGCCGCCGAGCGCGACGGCCCGGACGCCCCGCTGCGCGCCGAGCGCCGCGCACAGGTCGGCCACCGCCGCCGGCAGCTCGCTCATGCGGGAGCGACCGCCGCGTGCGGCGCGCCGATCCCGAAGAGGCGCGCGGCGTTACCCCAGCGAATCGCCTCGCGATCGGCCGCGGGCAGGACGAGCTGATCGAGCAGCGCGAGGGATTCGCCGAGCGGGAACCACACCGGCGGCTGGTCGTTGCCGACCAGGAGCCGCTCGGGCCCGAGCACGTCCAGGAGCAGTCGCAGCGCGGGCACCGACCACACGTTGGTGTCCACGTGGAAGCGGCGCAGATAGCTGGACGGCGCCGCGGTGAGGACGTCCGGCCCCTGCCAGCGATCCGGCCGGTAGGCGCGCCACGTGGCGTCGAGCCGGCCCGCCATCGCGGGGAGCACCCCGCCGCCGTGGGCCAGCAGCAGCGGCAGCCCGGGATGGCGGTCGAGCGTGCCGGTGAAGATGAGCCGCGCCGCGCACACCGCGGTCTGGGTCGGACGGCCCACGATGAGCGAGAGGACGAAATCGTCGAAGTGGCGGCCGGCGGGTAGCTCGCGCGAGGGGTGGACGAAGAGCGGCCGGCCCCGCGCCGCCGCGGCGGCGAGCAGCGGCCCGCACGCCGGGTCGTCGAGGTAGCGCTCCCCGCTCGCCGACGCGTCGGTCGGATTCACGAGGGCGCCCACGAAGCCCAGCTCGTCGAGCATGCGCTCGAGCTCGCGCGCGGCCGCCTCGCCCGCGAAGGGATCCACGCAGCCCAGCCCGAAGAGGCGTCCGGGATGGCGGGCGATCAGCGCGGCGAGCGCGTCGTTGTAGAGCCGGGCCCGATCGAGCGGGCTCCACGACGGGAGCGCCTCGGCGGCCGACTCCATGAAGAACGAGTCGGAGACCAGGGCGTGGGTGACCCCCGCCGCCGCCTGCGCCTCCAGCATTCGCGACAGCACGCACCGCTCCGCGGTGACGTAGCGGGGATGGGCGCCTTCCGGGAACCGGGCCAGCGCCGCGTCCGGCAGGACGTGGGCGTGGCACTCGATCAGCGGGGTGGTCAGCGCGGGCAGACGAAGTCCCAGAGCGCCCCGGCGCGCGCGACCACCGCGGCCACGTCCTCGGCCAGCAGATGCCGGTCCGCGACCATGGCGTCCGCGTCGCGCCGCACCCGGGCCAGGTAGCGATCGCGGTCGCCGTAGCGCTCCTCGAGGGAGGGGCGCGGATCGCCGCGCTGGGCCCGCTCCGCCGCGGTGCGCGCGAACGGGAGCGTGGAGCCCATCATCGACATGAGATCGCCCGGGGCGCCCTGATCGGGGTGCCGCGGGTTCCAGCCGGTGAAGGTGGCGATCGGGACCCGCAGCTCGGGCGGCCGGATCCCGGCGCGGTCGTTGCCGTCGGCGTCCACCGCGGACACCACCGTGACGTAGGGCGCGCCGATCTTGGGCGGCAGGTCGACGACACCCTGCTCGACCCGCGGGCCGAAGTCGAGCCGCACCGGCCGCTGCACGCGATCGGGGAAGCGCATCCCCGGGATCGCGGAGTACACCGCGGCGGTCGCCTCGGCGGCCACCGCGGAGCCGTCGGCCAGACGCGGGACCGCGCTCGGGGGCGGCTCGACGCCCGCGCTCACCCAGCGGTCGAGGTTGACGAGCGCGGCCCGCAGCAGCGGCGAGTAGTCCACCACGCTGAAGACGTGACGCCCGCGCCCTCCGGTGTTCGGGTCGGCGGGCGGCGGCGGGAGCGCTCCCGGGGTGTGCTGGGTGCCCGCGAAGAAGTACTGACGAACCCAGGCGGGCGGAGTCACGTCGCGCGTGGCCGCCACGTCGGTGTGCACGAGCGAGCCGTCCCCGCGCCAGTACTCGGCGGCGGTATTGATCGTGAAGATGCGCGGAGGCCGGGCGCGACCCGCGAGCCGATGCAGGAGCGCGCCGCGCTGGCCGGTGACCGGGTCTTCCTGCTCGCCGTCGGTGAACGGGAACAGGCTGCCCACCGCGTGGACCGCGTTGAGCGAGGGCTGGCCGAACCGGCAGTTGAACTCGCCGCGTCGTCCGCCCGCCACGTGCGGCACCACCGCGTCCCACGCGGGGCGGCCCGCCTCGTCCTCGTCGAGCCCCAGGTAGAGCAGGTGGCGCAGGAAGCGCCCGCTCTGCGAGACCCCGAACACGTAGGATCGGTCGATCAGGCCGGCGCACGGGTTCCCCTCCCCCGCGGCGCCCCAGCGCAGGAACGCGGCGGTGTCGCGCACCGCGGTGAAGCCCAGACCGACCACCGGGGGATTCTCGGCCCGGTAGTAGCACTCGTAGATCCGCCCCGGCTCGAAGCCCCCGTCGAGCGCGATCGAGCCCGCGTCGGGGAACCGCCACGCGCTCCGCGGCACCGCGACCGCCGCCGCGTCCGCGTGGTCGCGCGCGTGCAGCTCCGCCTCCGGGTCGTCGAGGCGCGCCACCGGATGCGGGATGTGGTAGCGGTCGGCGAGCGGCAGCGTGTCCACCCGCGCGTTCGGGCGGAACTCGCAGCGCACCCGCTCGGACACCCCGGGCACCCGCGGCACGGTGAGCGCCATCATGCCGTCGCGCCGCGGCACGTCTGGCTGCCAGCCGATCCAGGCCACCGCGTAGCCGTGGCGCATCAGGAAGCCGTTGCCGAAGTCCTCGCGGGTCGCGGGGTCGTTCGAGCGCGGCGCGCTGTTGAACATGCCGAGGGCGATCTTGCGCCCGCGGTTGGGCACGTCGAGGAGCAGCCGCCGCGCGCCGCCGCTCAAGGGGCGCAGGAGCGAGAAGTCGGCGGAGGACTCGACGAGGCCCTGCGGGTTGCGGGGCGCGCGCCCGAGGTCGGCGATCGGCTCGTGCACCCGCGCGGCCGGGTCGACCGCGAAGTGGAGGACGCCCTCGATCTTCTCGTAGGCCCCGCCCGCGCCGAACGGCGCCCCGCCCAGGACCGGCTCGCGCCGGGTCACCTCGAGTCTCACCACCGCCATGGCTGTCTCTCCGATCAGAAGCCGAGGAACGACCGCAGAGCGGCCAGCACCGCGTCCGGGTTGTCCTCGTGCAGGGTGTGGACCGCGCTCGGGATCTCGACGAACGCGCCCTGGGGCAGCTCGCGCGCCATCTTCTCGGCCACGTCGCGATCGAGGATCGGGCTCTCCTCCCCGCGCAGCACGAGCGTCGGCACCGGGATCGATCGCAGCAAGCCCCACCAGTCCACCTCGACGGTGGAGCGGAGCGCCTTCACGCTCGGATGCCACGCCCACACGAGACGCCCGTCCGGCCGCTGGCGCAGGCTCGTGGCGGCCACCCACCGGTAGTAGTGGATGCCGGGATACGCGTTGCCGCGCAGGAGATGCTGGGCCGCCTGCTCGATGCTCTCCCAGAACTCCGGCTCCGGCGGGCCGGGCGGAGCCTGGGCCGCGCGCTTGCTGATCTCGGGCCCGATGTCGAGGATGACGAGCTTCCGCACCGCGTCCGGCCGCTTGGCCGTGAAGTAGATCGCGTTGCGCCCGCCCATCGAGAGGCCCACCAGGATCGCGGGGGCCAGCCCGAGCTGGTCGACGACCCCGGTGAGGTCGTCGAAGGCGGCGATCGGGCCGTAGACGGTGGCCGGGTCGCTGTCGCCGTGCCCGCGCTGGTCGAGCGCGTAGACGTGGAAGTGCGGCTGCAGCGCGATGGCGAGGGTGTCCCAGGCGTGGGCGTGGCCGGTGAAGCCGTGGAGCAGGAGCAGCGGGGTGCGTCCCTCGCCGCCCCAGTCGAGCGCGTGGAAGCGCAGGCCGTTGACGGTCACGAACCGGTCGACCGGACGCAGCAGGTTCATCGCCGGCGCCCGCTCAGAGCTGGATGCGTCCCGGGCCCCGCGGCCCGCCGCGGCCGCCCAGGTCCGGCGGCATGCGGTCCGGGATCACGATGTTGGAGGACTGCTCGCGGCGCAAATCTTGAAGTTCGCGGATCGCCCGCTCCACCGCCACCTTGGCCCCGGCCGCGAACTTCTCGGCCGCGTCGCCGAGCGACGTCGCCTCGATCTCGAAGGTGATCGGCAGCGCGCCCACCGGCGAGAGCAGCTGCGCCTCCCCCACGTAGAGGATCGGGCGGCCGAGGTCGATCGCGCCGTCCGTCTTCACCGGCGTCATCATCCGGATGACCCCGATGCGGCGATCCGTGAAGGTCTCCTCCCGGTAGAGGGAGGTGGGGTCCATGCGAAGCTCGAGTTGCTCGTCGGCCATCGTGGCTGATCCTTTCTGTCGTCGGCGAGATCGTCAGGCGAGCTCGGCCCGGGCGCTCATGGCCACCGTGCCCTCGGGGGTCACCGCCCAGAGCTCGAGCGCGCGACCATCGGCGGACCGGCGCCCGCGCAGCTCGAAGGCGGCGGTGTCGAAGAGCGGCGCGCGGGCCTGGGTCTCGTAGGTGGCGAAGGCGCGCCCGCGGGCGTGGTCGCGGGCGAAGTCGATCAGGAGCGTGGAGGTGAGCGGGCCGTGGACTACCAGACCGGGGTATCCTTCCCGCTCCACCGCCCACGGGCGGTCGTAGTGGATGCGGTGGCTGTTGAACGTGAGCGCGGAGAAGCGGAAGAGCAGCACCGGGTCCGGGGCCACGCGACGGCGCCACGGCACGTCGTCCGGCGCGGGCTCGCGGCGCGGAGCCTGGTTGCGCTCGCCCGCCCGGACCTCCTCGCGGAAGACGGTCCGGCGCTCTTCCTCGATGGCGAGCGCGGCGCCCGCGAAGATCCGCTGCACCACGGTGGCGAAGACGAGGGTGCCGGTCCCGCCCGTCTTCACCGAGATGTCGGCCAGCTCGGTCTCGCGGCGGATCGCCTCCCCGATGCGGAGCGGCCGGTGGAAGCGGAAGCGCTCCCCCGCGAACATGCGGCGGGGCAGCGGCATCGGGGGGATCACCCCGGTGTCGAGCGGGCTGCCGTCCGGCCGCAGCGCGTCCGGGGTGAAGCGCGGCAGGAAGTAGAGGCACTGCCAGCCGGGCGGCAGCGCGTCGCCCGCGCCGAGCTCGGGCTCGTCGCGCCCGAAGGCGAGCCGGAGGAGGTTCGCGGGCGCGGCGGTGGCGATGTCGTCGGCGCTCTCGCGCCGGCCCACGTGCGCCTTCAGGTCCTCGAGGGCGAGTATTGTATTCATGGGGGGCTCATGGGGTGGTCATGCCGACACCGGTGGCCTCCGGCGATGCCAGTCGGTCGCGCGCTGGTAGGCGTGCCCGGTCCGCAGCACCGTCGCCTCGTCGAAGGGCCGGCCCGAGATCTGCATCGAGAGCGGCAGGCCCGAGGACGAGAAGCCGGTGGGGATGGCGAGGGTGGGCAGGCCGCTGATGTTGAACGGCCCCATGTTGGACTTGGCGAACGGGAAGTCGGGATCGTGCACCAGCTTGAAGGCGGGCGCGGGGCCGAGCACGGTCGGGGTGATCAGCACGTCCACCGTCTGCAGGGCGCGCGCGGTGTCCTCGCGGATCTGGGCGCGCAGACGCTGGGCCTGCACGTACTCGTCGGCGCGGAAGAGGCCGCCGGCCATGAGCTTCTCGCGCAGCACCTCGCCGTAGAGCTCGGGGCGCTCGCGCAGGTCGCGCTCGTGGTACGAGAACGCCTCGGTCAGCATGATGACCATGAACGACGGCGTCGCGTGGATGCTCGGGATCGTGACGTCGCGGACCGTCGCGCCCAGCCGTCCCAGCTCGCCGAGCGCGCGCTCGAAGGCGGCCACCGTCTCCGCCTCCACCTGCTCGAAGAAGTAGTCGCGCACCACTCCGACCCGCAGCCCCTTCACCCCGCCCTCGAGGCCGGCGAGGTAGTCGGGGACCGGCTCCCGCGCCGAGGCCGGATCGGCCGGGTCGTGGCCGGCCAGCGCCTGGAGCATGAACGCGCAGTCCTCGGCCGAGCGGGCCATCGGCCCGGTGTGGTCGAGCGTCCACGAGAGCGTGACCACGCCCGCGCGGCTCACCCGCCCGTAGGTGGGCTTGAGCCCGGCGATGCCGCAGAAGGCTGCCGGCCCGCGGATGGAGCCGCCGGTATCCGAGCCGAGCGAGCCGACCGTGAGGCCGGCCGCGAGCGCGGCGCCGGAGCCGCTGCTGGAGCCGCCCGGGATGTGGTCGACGTTCCACGGGTTGCGCGCGGGCGGGAAACGGTGGCCGGGAAACTGGATGCCGAAGGCGAACTCGTGGGTGATGAGCTTGCCGAGCATCACCATGCCCGCGTCCTGGAGCCGGGTCACGCACGTGCAGTCGAAGTCCGGCACCCAGTCGCCCAGGACCGCCGAGCCCGCGGTGGTGAGGATGCCGCGGGTCGCGTAGAGGTCCTTGTAGGCGATGGGAATGCCCGCGAGCGGACCCGCGTCGCCGCGCCGGATGGCGGCTTCCGCGGAGCGCGCGTCGGCGAGCGCGCGCTCGGCGGTGACCGTCACGTAAGCGTTGAGGCTCTTGTCGAGGCGCTCGATGCGACCGAGCTGCTCGGTAGCGTAGTCGACCGGGGAGAGCTCGCCCCGGCGGAACAGGCCGCCCAGCTCCCGGATGCCCGCGTAGCAGAGCTCGTCGCCCGGTGCCCGGGCGCTCATCGCGCCACCTCAACTGGGGGTGCGCCCGGTGCCCGGGCGCTCATCGCGCCACCTCAACTGGGGGTGCGCCCGGTGCCCGGGCGCTCATTGCGCCACCTCAACTGGGGGTGCGCCCGGTGCCCGGGCGCTCATCGCGGCGCCTCCGTCCCGCCCCGGGCGTCGAACGTGACCGCGGGCTCGACCGTCCGCACGGTGCGGGAATCGAGGGCCCGGATCGGGCGCAGCGCGTTGGCGAGGAAGCCGCGGACCATCGCCAGCCGGGCGGGCGGGATGGGAAGGCCGGCGAGGCGGGCGCGCTCCTTCACTTCGTCCAGCGTGACCTCCGAGGGCAGCTCGGGCATGGCGAGTCTCCTTGTGAGCGACGGGCCATAGAGTAGACGGGTCCGCGCGCGAGAGCAACACGTCGGGCCCGCCGCGGCGGCGCGGCCTTGACAGCGAGCGGCACGATGACATACACCCAGCCCACAGGAGGAGTGACCCCATGCGCAACAGCTCGGCAGCATCGTCCCCCGTCGGCCGCCGGCAGTTCCTGACCTCGAGCGCGGCCGGCCTCGTCGCGGCCGGTCTCCCGCGCGCGGCGCGCGCGCAGGGCAAGCGGAGCGGGGAGCTGGTGGCCGGCCTTTCCGAGCGCATGCTCACGCTCGATCCGGCCAACCACTACTCGATCTCCTCCACGTCGGTGCACCGGCACATGTTCGATCCGCTGGTGGACGTCACCAACGACTCGAAGTTCGTGCCCGCCCTCGCCGAGTCCTGGCGCGCGGTCAACAACCTCACGTGGCGGTTCAACCTTCGGAAGAACGTGACCTTCCACGACGGCACCCCGTTCAACGCGGACAGCGTGGTGTTCACCCTGCGGCGGGTGAAGGACAACACCAAGCTCATCAAGTCCTTCGTCTACCAGGATATCGAGTCGGTCGAGAAGGACGGCGACTACGCCGTGGTGGTCACCTCCAAGCGCCCCTTCGGGTCGCTGCCCGCGCACCTCACCATGCTGGGCATGCTGCCCCCCGGCGCGGGCAAGAACGAGGACGCGTTCTTCCAGAAGCCGATCGGCACCGGCCCCTTCCGCTTCGTGTCGTGGACCCACGGCGACAACATCGTGCTGTCGGCCAACCCGAGCTACTGGAAGCCGGCCCAGCCGCGGGTCGAGAAGGTCACCTTCCGGTTCATCCCGGAGCTCTCCACCCGCGCCGCGGCCCTGCGCGCGGGCGAGATCCACGTCATCGACCGGGTAACGCCCGACCTCGTCGAGACCCTCAAGAGCAGCCGCGGGGTGAAGGTCTTCGACGTGCCCGCGGTGGAGGCCCAGCGCTGGGTCTTCCAGCTCGCCAAGGAGCCGGTGAAGGACCAGCGACTGCGCCAGGCGATCTCGCTCGCGATCGACCGCAACGCCATCATCAAGGATCTGCTGCTGGGCTACGCGCGGCCGGTGGACAGCCCCGTCCCGCCCGGGCTGATTGGACACACCAGCCTGCCGGCCAAGGCCTACGATCCCGAAAAAGCACGCCAGATCCTCAAGCAGGCCGGCTATTCCAACGTGACGCTCGACTTCGTGCTCATGAAGGACCTCTATCCCAAGCAGCTCGAGATCAGCCAGGCGGTGGCGGCGATGCTCGGCGAGGTGGGGATCAAGGTCAACATCAAGAATCTCGAGATCGCGACGGCGCGGGAGCAGCGGAGCGCGGGGACCTACGACATGTTCTTCTCCGGTTGGGCCCACATGCCGCACGATCCGGACTGGTACTTCG
>Ga0207665_10002821_pt1 | contig 11648 bp, 6 predicted proteins | sample LARL112metaG_FD_184351 | JGI IMG/M metagenome (GOLD analysis project Ga0207665, IMG submission 184351) | Corn, switchgrass and miscanthus rhizosphere microbial communities from Kellogg Biological Station, Michigan, USA - LAR L11-2 metaG... | ecosystem: Host-associated > Plants > Roots >...
TCACTCTTGGCGGCAGGAATCCGGACACGCCTGTAATTTTGGCTGCGATGCGATGCGACATAGCACTCCTTGCGGATACCTGCGCGACAAAGAAGAAGGTGAATTTTATGCGATGCCGCGCGTTGGATACAAGCTACGCGCAAGAGCAGCTGAATTTGCCCGCTAGAAGCGAAAGAGATAACTGATCTTTACAAAGAGCAGTTGGCTGGTGCGATTGGTGGCGCTTCCCTGATAAAAGACGGATGGGGAAGGCATGGATTGATCAAGCGCCAGATTACTGAGCCCGTTGTTGTAACCGACATACACTGCAGTTCCAGGATGCAAAAGGTAGGTCATCAAAACGTCGGTAGTAAATTGTTTTGTCGGGGGAAGCGGTCCACCCGCGTAACTTCCGAGATTGGTCTGCAGATCGAGCAGCTGGTTGTTAGCGAGCGTGGCGTCGTAATCGAGAATCACGCGGAGCGACAATTGCTTTGTGAACTGGTAATTGAATTTCGTGCGAAGCAGATAATTATTGAAGATCGCTGGTCCCGGTGGGAAACCGTTCGGAGTTGAGCCTGCTCGGGTTCCCAAACGATAGTAAATTCCAGTTTCGTCGATTCGAAAACGAGAGGAAGGACGCACCGTAAACCCAAGGTTGAAGCGTTTTACATTTCCCAGGAACGGCTCCAGCGCGCCTCCCGGAAAATAATTTTCTCCGGTGCCGCTTGTAAACCGGGCGGTGAGGGTAAGCCATTTGTACAGCGCGGAAGTTCCATAGATTGAGCTGCTGTGTTTGCGGAAGGGAATGTTCGCAAATAATTCGTACGATTCGCCACGGCTGAAGGTGAAGGTGGAGTTGCGCGTGAGGTCCAACTGCAGACCCACTGCCGCTTGCCAGTCCTGCAATATATCGTTGTGATTCCAATCGATGGTTTCGGTGGCGATGGGGCCAAAATCGACGATGGGGTGAATTTTGGGACGCCACAGATAGCTGGCCAGAGAATAGCTTTGACGAATGTCGACACGCGGAATGAAGCCCAGTTCCGCGCAGAAGCCGGGCGAAAAGTCGTTGTATTCACTGACAAGATAGAATTTGCGTCCGGTGTAAGAAATATCCGCGTAAAGACTGTTCCCTTGCTGCGATGAAGCAGTGGCAGGGGAGACGGTGTTTTGCGAAGTGGGCACGGTGAATTGCTGGCACAGTTGCGGCAGATTCAAGTCCTGCCGGGTCCAGCTATGCGACGCCTGAAAATCTGTAACCCAGTTTGGAGAAAACTTCAGCCGTGCGTCGAGTGATACGATGCGATTGCTGGTGTCTGCAAAATCTCGGCTGGAGGCTAACGCTCCAATGTAGGATTGCTTGCCAAATTCGCGCGCGGCACGGATTACGCCGTCAACCGCGCGCGTATCGTAGCTGGTTCCCGGAGCTTGCCCTTGTCCGGGTCGCCGATCGTCGATCAGCAATGCACCGAGCGTCCAATCGCCCGCTTTCCCGGTCATACGCGCGCCAAATTGCGGATCGGCAATCTGGCGCGAGAAAAACAAACTGACGGGAGTCTGAAAGAAGCCTGCGTTCTCAATGAAGAACGGCCGTTTTTCCGGGAAGAGGACTGCGAACCGTTGATTGACCGTCACTTGCGGGTCATCCGACTCCACCTGGCTGAAATCGGGATTGAGCGTAACGTCAAACGTCAAGGAATCCTTGGCAACGAATTTTGCGTCCAGGCCGGCACGATGCTCAAGTGCGTTTCGAAAAGAAGGCGGCGGTCCAGCAGCCGTTAGCGCGGGCTGATTCAGGAAGTGATCGCCTGCCAGCAGTCCGTAGGGAATGAATTGCATGTTGCGGCCTGGTGCAACATGCTCCAATCCCCCGACCGGCGCAAATTGTTGCGTGATGCCCTCTACACGCTGAGTGATGTACGGCCAGTAGTCATACTCGCTTTTGCGCAGAATGACTCGGTACAGCGCCACGCCCCAGGTCTGTTCCGGCGCATGGGAAAAACGCAGGCTTTTGAATGGAATAGAGAACCACACCACATAGCCGTCTGGCGTCAGCCGCCCTTCACTATTCCAAAGGGTGTCAAAGCTGAAATCATAGGTCTGCCCTTCGGTGTAAATCGAATCGGACTGAATCCCCAGTGGATTGGAATAGAAGACGTAGGCCCTGTGGTGATCGCGAAAAGTGTCCAGTAAGACTCCGACTCCGTCATCCTGATCGACGTCTTCACGTTTTGAAAGGTGAGCCCGTACCTGCCCGAAAGTATCGTGACACACGAAAACCACATAGAGATTCTTGTCATCGTAGGAAAGATACGCGGTGGTATTTTCCGTTGCCGGCGTGCCATCACCCGGAATAAATTGGTGAAAATTCTCAACCACGAGTTCCGCTTCGCGCGGCTTATTTTCCAGGAAGTCGTCGAGCTTTGGAGGTTTCCTGACGCGAGGCATGCGTGCAAGCGGAATAGTGGCCCCGCCAAGCGGGGGAGGAGACGGCAGTTGGGCCGGCTCCACCACGGCGCAACACAATACTATCCACGTAACTACGAACGTTCGGATCCAGGGCCCCATGCGATGTACTGCTTATATCTTTTGACCAAAACCTCCGCAACAGTCGATTCGTACTGTTGCTTTCTAATCAATATTCGGAGCCCAGAAGTTCGTAGCGCCACGTCAATTCAGCTGTCTTTTTCAGAGTGGCCGATACCGAACAGTACTTTTCCTCGCTCAACTGAATTGCCCGCTTGACGCCACTCTCTTCCAGCTCGCCGCCGAGGCGAAAGAGAATTTCGAGTTTCGTCCAGACCTGGGGCGGATCTGCCGCTCGTTCACCGGAACAAATGACTTCCAGGAATTCGAGCCTCTGGCGTTTTTTCTCGAGGATAATGACGATGTCTGTTGCTGTGCAAGCTCCAAGCGCCATCAAGAGCAGTTCCATCGCTCCTGGCCCAGTATTAGAGGTCCGGTCGGAGTCCATCCGTAGTGTGTGCCCCGAGGGGCTTACGGCGGTGAATTTCTGTTCGCCGATCCACTTTATTTTTGCGGTCTGCATTGGGCTATGCTCCCATTCACGGCGGTGGCAACGGCCGCCGGCAAACAGAACGGCGGTCTGTGGACTGCACATCGATGACTACGCTTCTGTTTTGCCTTTAGCTACTGCGAGTTTGCGTTAGCGAGGCCACTTCGATGATCGGATTGGCTTGTTGCCGCATCACGCGAACGAAGATTTCCACGATTTGCGCATCGAATTGCGCATTCGCACAGCGTTCTAGTTCAGCCAGCGCGTCCTCCGCCGAACGGCCCTTTTTATAAGTGCGATCGCTGGTGATCGTATCGTAAGCGTCGGCTACGGCAACGATACGCGCGCCCAAGGGGATCTGCTCGGCGCGCAATGCATCGGGATAACCCGAGCCGTCAAAATATTCATGATGGTGATGAACCATCTCGCGGATGCGCCCAAGCGGCGTCAATGGTTCCAGAATTTTCGCGCCAAAAATTACGTGCGACTTCATGGTCTCCCACTCCTCGGGATTCAGCGGTCCGGATTTATTCAGGATTTGTTCGGGGATGCCAACTTTTCCGATGTCGTGAAGCACCGCGCCCAAGCGGATTTCGTCAATTTCGGCATCGCTCATCTCCATCGCTTCGGCGATCAGCGCGGCATACGCCGAAACTTTCTGGGAATGTCCCTGTGTGTAATGGTCTTTCGCGTCGATTGCGAATGCCAAGGACGTTACCGTGTCCAGTACGGCTTGTGGCAATGCCTGCGGCCCAACGCTTTCCGGAACGCCCTTTTCCGGAACTCCCTGGGCAATAGTTACTCCATTGCCTGCTTCCGTGGCAGCCAGGGATTCAGTGAACTGTTTCAGCCGCTGATAGATTTCTTCAAAAGCATCGGGACCAGTAGCGAACAGACGCTTCAGCGTCACCCCGAGATACGCTTCCAGAACATCTTTCTTCCACTTTTTGGCTTCACCCGGATCGAAATGATCGGCTGTTGAAACGGCATTGCCACCCTGATGTTTTGATAGATACATCGAAGCGTCCGCAACCTGAATCAGTTCTTGCGGCGAAGATCCATGCAGCGGATAACAGGCGATACCGAAGCTGGCCGATACATTTTTCTCCCGCAGCAGATTGTCCGCGCACACCCAGCTGCGCAATTTCGAAGCCAGTTGCCGTGCTTGCTCCATGGAGGTTTCCGGCATCAGAATCACGAATTCGTCGCCGCCATACCTCGCCACCACGTCGGAGCGGCGGCAATTCGCTTCCAGAATGTGACCGACCCGTTGCAGAACCAAATCGCCTTCCAGGTGGCCGTAAAAATCATTCACAAACTTGAAGCGATCGAGGTCCATCAACACCAACGCAAAGGCACGCCCTGCGCGCGTCGAGCGCTTCCACTCCGCAGAGAGCGCCTCCATAAAGAAGCGATGCGTTTTTACGCCGGTAAGCCCGTCGGTGATCGCCTGCTCCTGCGCTTTCTGGAAGGTCAGCGCGTTGTGCAGCGCGCCTGCAATCAAGTCGGCAAGGGTGCCAAGCAGTAGAACTTCTTCATCGGAGAAATCGACATGGTGCGTGGATTCCACGTATAGAACCCCGTGCAACTGTTCCGCGAAGAAGATCGGCAAGCCCACCGCCGACACGGAATCGGCCATCATCGGTTTCATCGCCGCATCGGAAACGTGCGTGGAATGGAATGAGGTCATGTTTCCGTTGCGGGCTACATTGCCAACCAGTCCGCTGCCTAACGGAATGCGCTGCCCGAGCGCGCCGCGGCGCTTTCCCGCCTCGGCTTGAATCACCATTTCGCGCGTGGAATATTCGAGCACGGCAATTCCGATATGGTCATAGGTAAGTCCGGTCTCCAGTTCTTCCGTCATTTTTGCCAGCATCTCATCAGGATTCAGCGTTCCGATGGCATGCCGCGAAATCGTATTCAGCAGCGTCAAGTGACGCGCCTTGGTTCGTTCTTCCTGAAACAGCCGCGCGTTTTCGATGGCAATACTGGCTTCGCTGGCCAGCACTCTCAGCAATTCCAGGTGGCCTTCGTCGAAGGCTTTGTCCTGGTCGGAAAACACTGCCATCGCTCCGATGGTACGGTCGTAGGCTACCAACGGGACGCAACAGAAACAGCCTGCGGTGCGGAGCGGGTCGACGCCCAGCTTCTTCGCTTCCTCAACAAAATGTTCCCGAATCAAAACCGGCTGCCGGGTACGAATCACGTATTCGGTCAGGAAATTTCCGGCGGGCCGCACGCGCCGCGATTTTCGAACACCATCAATGATCTCCAGATCGAAGTAAATTTCGTCGCGCGGAATATCCAGTGATGCGATGTAGAAATTTTCGACGTCGAACAAGCGCCGCAACTCTTCCCAAATCTTCCGCAGTAGATCTTCCTTGTACAGTGTGGAACTGAGGGCCCGGCCGATTTCGTTCAGCACATGCAGTTCTTCAGAACGCCGCGAGGTTTGCTGGATCAGCAAACTGTTTTCGACGGCCATGCCAATCTGATGCCCCAGCGCGAGCAGCAACCGCAATTCTGCCGGCGTAAATCGCCGCGCATCGGGCGAGCCTAGCAACAACACACCAAATGCCTGTTCTTTAGCCTGCAGGCTGATGGCGACAACGCTGCGCAGCCGCTGGTCCAGCGCCAGCTTGCGGAATCGCCGGATCTTCTCTTCTTTCTCCAACGCCATGAGCGAATCGTCGCGCAGATCCCGGAAGCCCATCAGGCCACCGAGCCGCGATACCAGTGTGACGAGATAGTCGTCCAAGCCTTCTTCCTGAGCGATCTTGCAGAATTCATCCGTCAGTCCCACCGCTACCACCGAAGTAGGTCCTTGCGGATCGCCGTGATTCAAAAACAAAGCGCCGGCTGGCAAACGAACGACTCCTAACACACGATCCAGAGCCTGCGACAACATGCGATGAATTTCGCCCCCGGAAAAGCTCGACGCTGCCAAGTTCAAGTTTGAAAGCGCCAGCATGTTGCGTTCGATGCGACGCTTTTCTTCTTCGTATAGCGCCATGACCATCAGCATCGCCGCGAAGGTGCTGGGCAGCGCGGAAACCGGATCGAGGGAAACGTCAAGAGAAGCGAGCTGGCGCTGAAAGATGTGGAAAATCAAACCGAGTCCGGCCCACAGGAAAAACACTGTTGCGAGCAGCCAGTCCGCCAGGGTTTCCTGCAGGCGGCTTTCTACCCAGAATTCCAGGCCGACGGCGGAATAGATCGCAAACGCGGAGAAAATTACCGGGAACGGCAAGTAGCCGAATGCGTTTGCCAGCGTCCACACCAGGACTACCGCGCCGGCTCCTATTGCGACCTTGAATAATTGCGGTCGATGAGCGTACTGGCGTGCGCCAAGGAAAAAGAAAATGCCTGCGCTTGCAAAAAGACCCTGGCCAACGGCGGTGTGAACCGCGGTCGCACCACCGTTGCCATTCAACGCGGTCCCAAGGTAGTGGAGTGCCAGCAAGCTCCAACCCGCTGTCCAGTAAAGAAGATACGTCTGGCGTTTCAGGTTGTAGATATAAGCAAAGTAGCCGGCCACAAGGGCAGTGGCCACCAGCAATGCCAGCGATATTAAACTGAGATATATCAAGACCGTTCGCTTCTCCGCCTCACCTTGCAGACGGCTGCGCAGATCCGCGAGTGGAGCGAATCAGCGCGCGCAGGATCCCGGTTTGAACCTACCCGTGCCGGGCCCATTCCTGCACAAAACAAAGTACTTGCGATTATGAGTCACGCAAATTTGTCTACGCAAGGGAACCAGAGTACTGGTTACGTAAATGATAGTAGGCTTTTGTCCGTTCCTCCGCGAGTGCTAAGGCCTTGCCCAACAACCGTACACCGTTGAGCGGGTTGGACGCTCTTTTACTCTTCCATTACACTGGTAATTACAACTCATAAGAAGGCCAAAAAATCGCACATGTCCGATAACGCAGTGAATCGCAACTTGCCTGTTCGCGTACGTTTCGCACCCTCGCCCACCGGCTATCTGCACGTGGGAGGGGCGCGTACCGCTCTATTCAATTGGTTATTCGCCCGGCACCTGGGCGGTACGATGATTCTTCGCGTTGAGGATACCGACGCGGAACGCAATAAGCCCGAATTGGTAGAAGGTATTCTGCACGGCTTGCAGTGGCTGGGAGTGGATTGGGACGAGGGTCCGTTTTATCAGTCGCAGCGTACAGCGCTGTATCTGGATGCTGCGAAGAAATTGCTGGCGAACGGCACAGCATTTAAGTGTTATTGCGCAGCGGAGAAGTACGTCGGCGGTGATCACGCCGAAGATGGCGTGCAGGGCGCCAAGGTTCGGCGCGTCACACGCTGCTCGTGCCGCGAAGGCAAACCCGCGAATTTAGACGTGAGGCCGGCACTGCGATTCAAGGTTCCCCTGGGCGGCACAACGAAGTTCCTCGACGCCGTCTTCGGCGAGCGCGAGTTTTCCAACGATGAAATCGAGGATTTCGTTCTGATGCGCTCCGGCAAAGGCGACGACTTTGGCCAGGCCATGTATCAAATGAGCGTGGTGGTAGACGATGTGGACATGCGCATCACCCACGTGATCCGCGGCGCCGACCATATTTCGAATACGCCCAAACAGGTGCTGCTGTATCGCGCTCTCGGCGCGGAGATCCCGATCTTTGCGCATCTGCCGCTGATTTTAGGACCGGATAAGTCGCGGCTTTCGAAACGTCACGGCGCAACTGACGTAAACATCTACCGCACGGAAGGTTTTTTGCCTGAGGCGTTTCGCAATTTCCTGGTGCTGCTCGGTTGGTCACCGGGAGGCGACGAAGAATTTTTGCGCACCGGCCAATTACTGGAGAAATTTTCGCTGGAAGGCGTCAGCCGTACCAATGGTGTGTTCGATCGCCCTAAACTCGAGTGGTTCAATACGCAATATTTGCAAAAGCTACCCATCGAAGAGCTGCTGCCTGAAGTGGAAGCAGAACTGAAACGCAGCAAGCTTTGGAAGGATGAGTGGGCTTCGGGTGCAGGTCACGAATGGTTTTCGAAGACTGTGGACCTGCTTCGGCCGCGCGTCCGGCTGCTGCCCGATTTTTCCACGTGGTCGCGCGCATTTTTTACCGATGATTTCACGCGTGATCCGACGGCAAAAGAAAAGTTCTGGAAGGATCGCAACAAAATTAAGGATCTACTCGCTAAGACGGCGGACGCGCTCGCTGCGCTTCCGGAATGGAATCATGACGCGTGCGACCAGGCCACCCGGGCAGTGGCTGAGGCTGGCGGCGTGAAAGCCGGCCTGCTCATCAACGCGATCCGCGTTGCTATCGTTGGCCAGGCGGTGGCTCCCCCGCTTTTTGACACGATGGTCGTTCTCGGTCAGGAGCGCGTCGTGCGCCGGCTTGGTGACGCCGTGGCGGAACTTGGATAGTCCAGCCTGGCTGGGGCAGGGGAGTGAAGATGTATACTTCGCGGCGTAGTTTTTTGGAAAAGCTGCTTGCCGCTCCGCTGTTCACGGTACCGCCTGCAAAAGCCTTCGACGTCTGCGATTTTGTTGGCGCTGGATTTATTAGCAATGAATTTATCGACAGTGACGACTTGCAAGCACGCCTTGCCGCCGATCCGCTTCGTCCGCAACTTCATCTACTCCCCGCCAAGAATTGGATGAACGATCCGAACGGGCCAATTTTCTGGAAGGGCATGTACCACATGTTTTTTCAGTACAACCCGAATGCAGCCGTCTGGGGCGATATGCACTGGGCGCACGCCGTTAGCCCGGACATGATTCATTGGCGGCACTTACCCATCGCGCTGGCTCCCACACCGGGTTGGGCCGACGCCGAAGGCTGTTTTACGGGCAGTGCGGTGGATGATCATGGTACCGCAACGTTTATTTATACCGGGGTGAGATCTTCGAGCGCGGAGAGAGCCACTCTGCGCGACGGCAAGCAAACTCTCCGCGAGGTGCAGTGCCTCGCCACTTCGAACGATCCGCAACTGCGCACCTGGACAAAATGGCGGACTCCTGTCCTCGAGCCTCCCCCCGATCCGCTGCTGATGGGTTTCCGCGATCCATTTTTGTGGCGTGATGGCAACCTTTGGTATCTGGGCGTTGGTTCGGGCATTCGCACACAGGGCGGTCGTGTGCTTCTGTACCGCTCCAGAGATTTGCACCAGTGGGAATATCTGCATCCGCTCGCCTCCGGCAAGTGGACGGAAAAAGAAAATATCAATCCTGTCGATTCCGGTGAAATGTGGGAGTGCCCCGACTTTTTCGAGCTTGCCTCGAAGCATGTTCTTCTTTATTCCACTGCGGGAAAAGTTATTTGGGAAACCGGCGAACTCGATCCTAAGGAGCTGGTGTTTCATTCGCAACGCAGCGGACAGCTGGATCACGGCGCATATTACGCGCAGAAAACGCAGCTTGAAGCGACGGGCAATCGCATTTTGTGGGGCTGGATTCCTGAAACGCGGCCAGAAGTGGAATTCAGCGCTGCCGGCTGGGCCGGATGCATGGCGCTGCCGCGCGTCCTCACATTGAATGGGCGAGGTGATCTTGAAATGAGCATTGCTCCGGTGACGCAATCGCTGCGTGCCAGGGAATTAACTTCGCCGGCGTCAAAGTCCCAGCCCGCAGAACGCGCTCACGCCATTCGTTCCGTGGAGATAGCAAATCTTGCGGGGGAATTCATTTGGAAAACTGGATCGGGACCTTTTTCGTTTACGATTGCGGATGCGACAGGATCATGGTGGTCCCTCAGAATTACACGCGCCGGCTCAGGAATCACATTGCTGGTGAATGACAAATCCATCGAGTTCGTGCCGCAATCGAGCGACCAACTAAAATTTCATTTGCTCCTGGACGCATCGGTCGCAGAGTTCTTCTGCGATGATCTTCACGTCTTGACGTCACGAATTTACCGCAAACCGTCCGGACCACTTCGATTGCAGGTCACTGATTCCGATCTCAGTTCGCTGCGGGAATTCAGGGCCTGGCAACTTCGCTCGATTTCCGCCGATCGCTTGACGAGTTAACGCGCGGACAGCTCGTTCCACGATTTTATTGTGTTTGCTGTTTTCCGATTTGCTTTTCAAATTTCTTGTGAAACACGGTAACACCCAGCACCGGACTGTCATGCGTTCCTGTAATCGTGATCGGCAATTCCGTTCCCGCGCCATTTTTGGAAAAAAAGGGGTCAACGGCTTTCAGGAAAAATGATTTAACGCCTGTCACGGTTTGCGACAGCTTGGCCTGCATTCTCAAATGGCCTCGCATATCGATGTGTTGGTCCTTGATGCTGTAAGTTCCGGCGAGTTCGATTCCTGCTCCCGGAACCGAAAACGTCAGCTTTGAAAAGTGGATCACGCTGTTTTGTAGCGTGAAGGTTCCGTTCAGGTCGGTCACCGCGCTGCCTGCCTCTTCGTCGCCGGGTTGCCCCTGAGCGTGGCGGCTGAAACTTTGCAATTTTTCTCGCGTCTCGGAATTGCTCCAGGTCGCCTTGGTAATCGCGAAACTTCCATTCAGCGTCATCTTCTCTATTACTTTCTGTTTGCCCGGGGGTAATGATAGTTTGGCGCTGATATTGATCGGACCCCGCAGAAAGGGCTGGTCCGAATTGATGGCCAGATTCAAGATATCTTCAATGCGTGCTTTTGGGGTCGTCACATCCAGGTCGATCTGATGACCTTGTAATTTCCGCTGATTGATTACGCTCCCTGACGCAACGATGATGGACTCACCGAGAATTGCATGTACCGGATGCAACAGCGTGTCGCCATTCGTGCCGTCCACAGTGGCTGAGAAATCAGTGCGCAGCGGAACTGGCTTGCCGACGTTATCGAGCGAAAAGTCCGGCGTATTGGTTTGCCCGTTCACCTCCAGAGTATCCAACTGTCCCTTGAAATCGCCCGTAGAAGACAGAATTCCCGCGATTCCTGGAAATGGTCCGAGGTTTGCGTCTTCGAATCCGTAGCTTCCGAATACCGGCGTAGAGCCTGGATCATCGATATTCCAGGGACCAAACTGCCCACGCGTTCGGATTTCGCCCTTCGGTTTGGCATTGGTCAGCGTTCCGCGGAAGAAAAACGATTTGTTCGGTGCGACTTCGGTCAGCACCAGATTGTGAATTTCCCAATCGAGCGGATCCCGGCCAGGCTTATTGGAAAAAACAAGCAGCTCGGCATCTTCGCAAACTATTTCTGCAGCGGTGGCTTCGGGAATCTTTAAGTTTATGGCCGGGGGAGGTGGTACCTTGTCGTTACCTTTCGGTTGTCTGGGTGGGATCGTGATCACCATACGCCGCAAGTTAATGCGCTGTATCCGGTGCGGCGCGCGAAAAATGCTCCAGAAACCAAGTTCAAACGAAAACTTTTCGACACGGATCATCGGCACCGCTTCGGGCCTGTTGCGATACCGTATCGCAAGCCCTTCTCCGGTTACACCCATCCGCGGAAAAACATTCACGTGGAAATTCTCTAGTTCGACGCCGCTCTGAAATCTCTCCTCGAGAAGTTGCACAACCCAATCGCGCGTCCTCAACTCCGCAGCGCGCTTTTGTGTGTACGCGGCAATCAGCAATAGCACGCAAAACAAAGACACAGCGGCAAGCGTGATGGCGAAAATCTTCCCAAGTTTCCTGGAATTCATGGGAGCAGTTTCGCAGACGTCGAATGTAGTTCGCTACTGTTTGCC
>Ga0207665_10002822_pt1 | contig 11647 bp, 9 predicted proteins | sample LARL112metaG_FD_184351 | JGI IMG/M metagenome (GOLD analysis project Ga0207665, IMG submission 184351) | Corn, switchgrass and miscanthus rhizosphere microbial communities from Kellogg Biological Station, Michigan, USA - LAR L11-2 metaG... | ecosystem: Host-associated > Plants > Roots >...
CAATACGGAAAGCCTGAGTCACGAATTTCAAAAAATGTGGACCGACAACGAAATGGGTTACATCGTTGCTAAGATTGTGCCCGGAATGCATCGGTGGGCGGCCGATCAGCTCAAAACGACTGACGGCGTTGAAGACAAATATCGCTTTATTCGTCACATCGAAAAGCTCGAAAATATCGTTGTTCATCCTGGCTCCCAGAGATGAATTGATGCATTGGCGCACTCATATTAGTGATCGCGGCGCTCATGACCTGGTTTGGTATCGGCCGATCGGTCCAGCGCATCGAAGATGCGCGGTTTTTGAGGGGCCGCGGGCGCTTCGTGGACGACATCCACCTGCCGCACCAAAGCTTCGGCGTGGTGCTGATGTCGCCGCATGCGCACGCGCGCATTAAGTCGGTCGACGCGACGGAAGCCAAGGTCGCGCACGGCGTCATCTGCGTGCTCACCGGAGGCGACCTCATCGCCGACAAACTCGGCTGCCTACCGCCGCTTTTCATGCCGGAAGATTATGGCGGACCGAAAGGCTATCGGACCTGCCGACCTCTTCTCGTTACCGAACACGTTCGTTGTGTCGGCGACCGCGTTGCCTTCGTAGTCGCGGAAACACTCGCTCAGGCGCAGACTGCCGCCGAGCTCATTCATGTGCACTACGAGCCGCTGCCCGCCGTGATCGGCCTCGAGTCAGCGATCCAGGAAGACGCACCGCGGATTTGGCAGGATTGCCCGACTGGGAACGTGTCATTTGAGCTGACGTTTGGCGACCAACGTGCCACCGATGCTGCCTTCGCCGCCGCCAAGCACGTCGTTTCGCTCAGGCTCAGAAACAACCGTGTCTCCGCCAACCCGCTGGAACCACGCGCGGCCATCGGATGCTACGAGCCCGCCAGCGACAGTTATACGCTCTATACCACCACGCAGAACCCGCACGGCGTTCGCTCTCTGGTCGCCGGCACTGCCCTGAAGATTCCTGAATCGAAGCTTCGCGTGGTCGGGCCAGACGTTGGCGGCGGGTTTGGCCTGAAGACGAATCCTCATGTCGAAGATGCCCTTGTCCTTTGGGCGTCACGGCGCTGCGGCCGGCCGGTGAAGTGGGTGGCGACGCGCTCGGATTCACTGGTCGGCGACTATCAGGCGCGCGATCAGATAGTCGACGGGGAGATGGCGCTCGACCAGGATGGCAGGATTTTGGGAATCCGCGCGCGGGCGCTTCACGCGCTGGGAGCGTATACGGCCGCCGTCTGCGCAGTCCCGATTTCATGTGCGATGCAATTCATCCCCAACGTCTACGACGTCAAGGCTGTGGATCTACGAACGCGCGCGGTCTTTACCAACACGGCGGCAGTGACTGCCTATCGTGGCACCGGCCGTCCCGAAGCGAACTATCTTGTGGAACGGCTGATCGATGAGGCCGCGATAAAAATCGGGCTCGATCCGGCCGAAATCGGCCGCCGCAACCTGATCACGCCGTCTGCGATGCCGTACGTGACGGCCACCGGCATCACTTACGACAGCGGAGAGTTCGCGCTGGTCTTGGATAAATGCTTGAAAATCGCGGATTGAGCCGGCTTCTCGAAACGGCGCTCGGCTCGGAGAAGAACGGACAGCTGCGCGGCCGATCCGTGACCTGTTATATCGAGACCGCCGGCTACGCCAATGAGCGCATGGAGATTCGGTTCGACCCCGACGGCACTGTCACGATCGTTGCCGGCACCCACTCGCACGGCCAGGGCCATGCCACCACTTACGCGCAAATGGTGGCGGAGTGGCTGGGTGTCTCCTTCGAGACCATACGCTTCATCCAGGGCGATACCGATAAGGTGCCATTCGGCCGCGGCACTTACGCGGCGCGCAGTTCCATGAACGGCGGCAACGCACTGAAGGCCGCCGCCGACGGGATCATTGCCAAGGCCCGGCTGATGGCCGCAGCCATGCTTGAGGCTGACCCAGCCGACATCGCCTATCAAGCGGGGCAATTCCGGGTTCAAGGAACCGACCGCACGCTAGCGCTTGTGGAGGTCGCTCGATCGTTTTTCCAAGCCGGCGGCGTCACCGACCAGTTCGGCCTTGGGCTCGAGGCCAGCGGCAGCTATGGGACGAACGCCGCGAATTATCCCAACGGTTGCCATGTCTGCGAAATCGAAATTGATCCGGAGACGGGATTGGCCAGCATCGCGCAATACACGGTGGTGGACGACGCTGGGCGGGTGATAAATCCGCTGATCTGCGAGGGTCAAGTTCATGGCGGCCTCGCGCAGGGCATCGGGCAGGCAATGCTGGAGCAAATCGTATATGACGGCGATTCCGGCCAGATCGTCTCCGCCAGCTTCATGGACTACGCCATGCCGCGTGCCATTCACCTGCCGAATTTCGTGACAGAATTCGTCGAAGTCCCGTGCACAACAAATCCGCTTGGCGTCAAAGGCATCGGCGAGGCCGGGACGATCGCAACGCCACCGGCGATCATCAATGCTCTTCTCGATGCGTTGCGTCCTCTTGGGGTAACGCACATCGATATGCCGGCTACGCCGGCAAATGTTTGGAACGCGATCCGGCGCGGACGACCATACCCCGCGTTGGCAAAGGGCGTGTCTGAAATCACCAGAGAGCACGACACGCGCTTCGTATAGAGAACCGGGCAGCACGGTTGAAGGGACATTGAGCGCCGGAATGCCGAGCAAACGCCGCCGCCCGCGCGCCATCATCATCGGCGGTTCGATGTCGGGCCTCTTTACCGCGGCGTTCCTGCGGCAGATCGGTTGGCAGGCCGATGTCTACGAGCGCTCGTCCGTCGAGTTGGTCGGCCGCGGCGCCGGCATCACCACCCACCCGGAATTGCTGGACGCGCTGGAGACGAGCGGCGCCGGGACCCGAGATCTCGGCATCGAAGTGGACAAACGCATCACGCTCGACCGCGATGGGCGCGTGATCGCGGAGAAACATCTGCCGCAGATCCTCACCTCGTGGGACCGGCTGCAGCGGCTCCTGCGGGCGACCATCGCGGAGGCAAGCTACCACCTCGGCTACACCTTCGAGCGCGTCGAGCAGGACGGCTCGGGCGTGCTCGTGCACTTCGCCGGCGGTAAGCGCGAGCGCGCCGATCTCCTTGTCGGCGGCGACGGCATCCGCTCGAGCGTGCGCGAGCAGGTTGCTCCGGCGGTGCAGCCGGTCTATTCCGGTTATTACATCTGGCGCGGCGCGCCGAAGGAAGCCGATCTCGCGAAAGCGACGCGCGCCAGCATTTTTCCTTACTTCACCTTCTTCCTGCCCGAGCGGCAGCAGGTCATCGGCTATCCCATCGCCGGGCTGAACAATGACCTGCGCGTGGGCTATCGCCGCTACAATTTCATCTGGTATCGCGTCGCCGATGCGCAGGAGCTGCGACGGATGTGCGTCGACGAGGACGGCCGACAGCACGCGCATTCCGTGCCGCCGCCGCTCATCCGCAACGATTTAATCGCGCAGATGCGCGCAGAGGCGCAAGCGATCATGCCGCCGCAGTTCCTCGATTGCCTTGCCAACATGCGTCCCTTCTTCACGCCGATCTACGACTTCTCGACACCGCAATTGGTGTTCGGACGCGTGGCGCTGGTGGGCGATGCCGCCTCCTCGGCGCGTCCGCACATGGGCTTCGGCATGGCCAAGGCGGGCGGCGACGCCCAGGCGCTCGCCGCCGCGCTCGACAGCAAGGACAATATCGATGCCGGGCTCGCGGCCTATAATCGCGCGCGCCAGCCGATCGGCGAGCGGATCGTGTTGCACGGGCGCAGGCTCGGCACGCACCTCGGGGTCAATTTGCAGAGCGAGGAAGATCGCGCGATGTGGAAGCTGTTGCAGGATCACCGCGCCATGATGGACTGGATCGCGGTGCCGAATTTCTTGGCCGCGTATTGATGAATGCGGAGCTGCCGAAATCCGATTACGCGCGCAACATGCGCATCCTCGCCCATTGCGACCAGGGCGGCAGGCCCGACGGCGTGCAGATCATGGTGCATCGCGGCCACGCCTACATCGGCCACATGTTCTCCAAAGGCTTCAGCGTCATCGACGTGCGCGACGCCAAGCGCCCGCGCGCGGTGAATTACCTCGCCGCGCCGCCGAACACCTGGAACATCCACCTACAGACCCACGACGATGTGCTGCTCGTCGTTAACGCGAAGGACATGTTCGCGGCCGCGGAATTCGCCGACGAGAAGGCCTATTACAAGGGCCAGCTCGGTAACGTGGTGGGCACAGCCGAGAGGAAAAGCGCCGCACGCGATTGGACCGCGGGGCTCGCAGTCTACGACATTTCCACGCCGGCGGCGCCGCGGCGCATCGGCTTCATGCCGGTCGAAGGCGGCGGCATTCACCGCATCTGGTACACCGGCGGCCGCTGGGCGTACGTTTCCGCGCTGCTCGATGGCTTCACCGATTACATCCTCCTGACGGTGGACATGGGCGATCCGGCGCATCCGCGCGAGTGCGGGCGCTACTGGATCCCCGGCATGAACGCGGCCGCCGGCGAGACGCCGTCATGGCCCAACACGAGCCGCTACGGATTGCACCACGCGATCGTCGACGGCGATATCGCCTACGCCGCCTGGCGCGACGCCGGCATGGCGGTGATCGATGTCGGCGACCGCGCGCGGCCCACGCTGATCACCCACCGCAACTGGTCGCCGCCGTTCGGCGGCGGCACGCACAATTGCCTGCCGCTGCCGCAGCGCGATCTTCTCGTCGTGCTCGACGAAGCCGTGCTCGATCACCAGGAGGATGGCCTCAAGCTCATCTGGGTGTTCGACAACCGGACCAAGGCAAATCCGGTGAGCATCTCCACCTTTCCCACGCCGGCGGAGGCCGACTATGTGCGCAAGGGTGGCCACTTCGGCCCGCACAACGTCCACGAGAACCGGCCGGGAAGCTTCGTGAGCTCGGAGCTCATCTTCGCCACCTACCAGAACGCGGGGGTGCGCGCCTTCGACATCCGCGATCCGTACCGGCCGCGCGAAGTCGGCGCGCTCGTGCCGCCGGCGCCCGCGCGCATGATGGATCACCGGCCCAATCGCGCGCAGGTGATCCAGTCGGCCGACGTGTTCGTCGATGCCGCCGGCCTTCTTTATTGCACCGACTACAACGCCGGGCTCTACATCGTCGAATTCGGCGGCTGAGGTGGAGCGGCCGCGCGCGATCCGCGTCGCGCCTCAGGTCGGATCGAGGCCCTTGGCTTTATAGGCGGCGGCTGCGGCCGGCGCCGAGATGAACTTCACGAAGGCTTTGGCAGCCTCGTTGTCCTTGGCCTTGGTGTCGAGAGCCGCCGAGAACACGGTTATGACCTGAAGTTCGCCGGGAACCGGCCCGACCACTTCCACGCCCGGCACCGCCGCAAGTTCGGGAATTTGCTGTATTCCGATCTCAGCCTCGCCCGTGGTGAGCAATTCTCCGACCGCACCCGCCGTATCCTTGTGCTTGGCCTTGACCTGGGCGGCGATGCCGAGCCGCTCGATGAGCGTCACGAAATAGATGCCTGAGGCGCCTTGCGACGAGTAGGCGATGGATTTTGCCGCGAGCAGCGTGCGCTTGAACGTCTCGGGCGAGCTGATGTCGGGCTTGGGCGCGCCGGCCTTGATCCCGATCCCCATGCCGGAACGGGCGAGGTCGACACGGCCCACGACTTTTCCCGCCTTGAGGAGGTCGTCGATCGCCGCCGCCGTCAGGACCGCGACATCCGCCTGCTCGCCCTCGAGATACCGGCTCTTGAGCGTTGCGGCATTGCCCCACACGATCGAGATCTTGTGGCCGCTGCCGCGTTCGAATTCCGCGACCAACTCGGGCAGCGCTGGTTTCACGCCGATCGTCGACAGCACCTTGATGTCGTCGGCGCGAACGGTGCCGGCAGCCGCGACCGCGGCGATGATGGCAAATCCTGCCGCGAAGGCAGTGGGTGCGCTAGCATTCATGGCGTTCCTCCTGCGACGGTTATTTTGCAACTGCTTTTTCCGCTCGCCGCGTTAGTGGCGAGTCAGCCTCTGGCGTCCGACAAGATTGCGGCGCAGGTTCGCCCTGCGGTGTCGGCCACCGAGGCGTTGCCGGTCACGAGCGCGGCCACGATGGCGCCGTCGATGACGAGCCCGAGCGAATGCGCGACCTCCGTCGGCTGCTTCAATCCGGCTTCGGCGCACAGCGTCGCCAGCCGTTCGAGCACGATTTTCTTGTGCGCGATCGCCAGTGAACGCATGCGATTGTCGGTCTTGTCGCTTTCAGCGACCGCATTGATGAATGGGCAGCCGTAGAAGTCCTCGCGCGCAAACCACAGCCGCAGCGTTCCGCCGATGCGACTGAGCCGCGCGAGCGGTGGACCGCCTGCGTTGTCGATCTCGGCGAGGAACCAGGCGCGCCAGGCGCGGCCTTCGCATTCGAGCACCGCCTCGACCAGGCCATCCTTCGACCCGAACAGCCGATAGAGCGTGGTCTTAGCCGTTCCCGCCGCCGCGACGATCTCATCGACGCCGACGGAATTGATCCCGTAACGGCAAAACAGGCGGGTTGCCGCTTCGATCAACCGATCGCGAGGAGAAGCGGTGATTTCGCCGGCATCAGCGACCGGCTGCGGGTGCGCCGCGTCCATGCCGCCACTTAGCCCGGAGCGAACACGACCGCAATCATTCCGTGGATACGACCGTTCTGTCCTGTCCGCGCCCAGCGGGAAGGCAGGGCTGACCGGCTTTTGAGCCGCATCGCGCCGCGACCCTCCCGATGGGGGCCGGCCCCTTCTGATTCCATTCGAATTTTTTGCCAGGGCGAGAGTGGCATAGCTCCTGCATAGAACAGAACGGTCTGTATCGACAACAGGAGAGGACGCTCATGAATCAAGCCGTGGCAAAGACCGCCGTCACCGGCTGTCTCGCCCCCATCGACAAACAGGGCCTCGACGGGCTGATCGCCAAAGGCAAAGCCGATCCGAAGGTCATCAAGACGTTGAAATGCAAGACCGTCGCCGAGGGCCGCTTCCGCCATCTCAATTTCATCCGCAACCTGCCGGCCTACGTGGTCGACGAGCCGCCGGGGCTGCTCGGGGACGACACCGCGCCCAACCCGTCGGAGGCCTCGCTTGCCGCGCTCGGCTCCTGCCTCGCGGTCGGCATCCACGCCAACGCCGTCGCGCGCGGCATTACCGTTTTCAAACTCGAGATCGAGCTGGAAGGCGATCTCAACATCACCGGGGTGTGGGGCACCGGCGACCTGTCGGAGAAGCCTGTCGGTTTCACCGACGTGCGCGCCAAGGTGACGTTCGAGGCCGATCGGCCCCGCGCCGAACTCGACGCGCTCATCGCCCACGCGCGCGTTTGGTCGCCGGTCGCCAACACCTTCACACGCCCGGTCAATCTCGAAGTGACATTGGCTTAAACGCGGTGCGGGGGCGGAACCCGGTCTCGCCTCCGCATTACCCGATTGTTCGTCATCCGAAAGCGCCTGCGATGCTCGATCGTTCGGTAAGCGCACAAGAAGACGCCTATGCGGTCGCCGATGTGGTCGAGACGGTGCGCGAGCTGTCGTCGCGCGAGCTTAAGCCCATCGTTCGCAAGATCGATGCGGAAGGATATTACCCCGAGGCTGTGCTGCGCGCCTTCGGCCGCTCGGGCGCGTTCGCGCGCCATCTGCCGGGGGAAACGCCCGGCGGCCCCGATCTCATGAGCGCCATCCGTGCCATGGCGGCAGCGGGCGAACATTGCCTTGCCACCTCGTTCTGCATGTGGTGCCAGAACGCGCTCGCCTGGTACATCTTCGCCTCCGACAACGAAGAACTTAAGGCGAGCTTGGGCCGCCGCGTTGCCGCCGGCGAGGCGCTCGGCGGCACGGCGTTGTCCAATCCCATGAAAACGTTGTTCGGGATCGAGCCGATCCGCCTCAAAGGCGCGCGGGTCGAGGGCGGCTACGCGGTGCGCGGCGCGCTGCCGTACGTCTCGAATCTCGGCGCCGATCACTATTTCGGCGCCGTGTTCGAAACGGAGGATGCGCCGAAACGGTATGTGATGGCGATCGTGTCCTGCGCCGCGCAAGGCGTCGCGCTTTCCGGCAATACCAGATTTGTGGCGCTGGACGGTACGCGCACGTTCTCGGTGCAGATACGTGATGCGATCATTCCCGACGCATACGTGCTCGCCGATCCGAGTGACGCATTCATCAAGCGCATCCGCGCAGGTTTCGTGCTGCTGCAGGCCGGTATGGGCATCGGTCTCGCCCGCGGCTGCGTCGCGTTGATGCAGCAGGTCAAAGGTCCGCTCGGACACGTCAACAAATATCTCGACGTCCAGCCCGAGCACCTCGCCGAGGGGCTTGCCGGCATCGAAGCGAGCGTGGAGCGGCTTGCCGCCACCCCGTTCGAAAGCGATCAGGGTTATTGGCGCGCCGTTATCGAAGCGCGGCTCGCAGTCAGCGAGGTGGCCGTGGCGGCGGCGCATGCCGCGATGCTCCACTGCGGTGCACGCGGCTACATCGCCAACGCCACGGCGCAGCGTCGGCTACGTGAATCTTATTTCGTTGCCATCGTCACGCCCGCCATCAAGCAGCTCAAGAAGATGCTCGCCGACATGGCGCACTAAACGCACTCAATGCGGCCCGCCTCGCGGCGAGCCGAAGCCACCCGCCGGGACAGCATTCGACACCGAGCCTAGGAGCCAGCCATGAGCGAGAAAGTCCTCGTAACTCCCGCCGAACTTTCCGGCATGATGAACAGCGAGCCGATCGTCCTGATCGACACCCGCGACCCGGCGAGCTATGCCGCCGGCCATCTGCCCGACGCGGTCAACATCCACGACATCTTCACCTATCTCGCAACCTCCACACCCGAGGGGGTTGCGGCAATGCGCGAGAAGTTCGCTCGCATTTTCGGCGACGCGGGACTCTCCGGCAAGGAAACCGCGATCGTCTACGAGCAGTCGATGAACAGCGGATTTGGTCAGTCCTGCCGCGGCTACGTGTTGTTGCACTATCTCGGCTATCCCAAGGTCAAAATCCTGCACGGCGGCTTCCTCGCCTGGACCGCCGCCGGCCTGCCCACCTCCACCGCGGTGCCCAGCCCGAAGCCGATGAGCTTCCCGACCGATCCGAGCGCAGCCGGCATATTGGTCGATCTCGCGAACATGAAAGCAGCGGTCGCCGATCCGAATATCGTCAAGCTCGACACCCGCGACGTCGACGAATGGATCGCGGATTCCTCCTCGCCTTACGGCAAGGATTTTTGCCCGCGCAAGGGCCGCATTCCGGGCGCGGTGTGGCTCGAATGGTACCGCATGATGAAGCCCACCCCGAGCGGCCCGATGTTCAAGTCACGCGAGGAGATCCTCGCCGAATGCGCGACCGTCGGCATCACGCCGGCGACGCCGGTAGTGCTCTACTGCTTCAAGGGCGCCCGCGCCTCGAACACGCTGGTCGCCCTGAAAGAGGCCGGCGTCGAGAACGTCACCCTCTACTTCGGCTCGTGGAACGAGTGGTCGCGCGACCCGTCGTTGCCGATCGAAACCGGGCTCCCCTACAAAACCGCGGCCGCGGCCGGGGTCGCCGCTTGAGCACACGAGATCGCGACAGGAAATGGTGGCGCGCGGGAAGTTTCCGTCCGCGGGCCGAGAGGCGACGACGATGCGAAACGAGCCGCCGTTTGATCCCGATCACCGCCAGCACGATCCGCGCTGCACGTGCGGCTTGCATGCAAGCCGCTCAGACGACGGGCAGCCGCAAGAACAAGAATTGCAAGCCGGCACGGCCGCCTCGTCGCGCTGCGAGCGTGCCGTGGTCTCCGCCGTCATGCGCGCGATTCTCCCGAAGCAAGCGGCGCGGCGCGCATTCCTGAAATCGATCGGCGCCGCTACCGCGCTCGCCGCACTCTCGCAGTTCTTCCCGCTCAAGGCCGTGACCGAACTGTTGGCGCAGGGCGCGGGAGAACCGGAGAAGAAGGACCTCAAGGTCGGGTTCATTCCGATCACCTGTGCCACGCCGATCATCGTGGCGCACCCGATGGGCTTCTATTCCAAGCAAGGTCTCAACGTCGAGGTCGTCAAGACCGCCGGCTGGGCGGTTGTGCGCGACAAGACCATCAACAAGGAATACGACGCAGCCCACATGCTTTCGCCCATGCCGCTCGCGATCTCGCTCGGGCTCGGCTCGCAGGCGATCCCTTTCGCCGTCCCGGCAATTGAGAACATCAACGGTCAAGGCATCACGCTTGCGATCAAGCACAAGGACAAACGCGATCCCAAGCAGTGGAAGGGCTTCAAATTCGCGATCCCCTTCGACTACTCCATGCATAACTATCTTTTGCGCTACTACTTGGCCGAGCACGGACTCGATCCCGAGGCGGACGTGCAGCTGCGCGTCGTTCCGCCGCCCGAGATGGTGGCGAATCTGCGCGCGGACAACATCGACGGCTTTTTGGCGCCCGACAGCATTTGCCAACGCGCGATCTACGACGGGGTCGGCTTTCTCCACATCCTGTCCAAGGAGATCTGGGATGGGCATCCCTGTTGTAGCTTCACCGCGAGCAGGGAATTCATGACGCAGATGCCCAACAGCTATGCCGCGCTGGTGCGCGCCATCCTTGAGGCGACTGCCTTCGCCTCCAAGGCGGAGAACCGCAAAGAGATCGCGGAGACGATCGCGTCGCCGAATTATCTGAACCAGCCGCCGATCGTGGTCGAGCAGGCGCTCACCGGAACGTATGCCGATGGTCTCGGCGGCATCCGCAAGGACCCCAAGCGTGTCGACTTCGATCCGTTTCCCTGGCAATCCTTCGCAGTATGGATGCTGACCCAGATGAAGCGCTGGGGGCAGATCAAGGGCGATGTGGATTACCAGACCATCGCCGAGCAGATTTTTCTCGCTACCGACACCGCCAAGCTGATGCGGGACATGGGCCTCACCCCGCCCGAGCGCCCCTCCAAGACGTTCGTGGTCATGGGCAAGACCTTCGATCCCGCCCAGCCCGACGCTTACGTGAAGAGCTTTGCAATCAAGCGGGCATGACCTTTGCCATGCGCACGCTTGACCCCCGCATCAAGCGCATTACCGGGGCAGCTCCCGCTCGCCATGCGCCTCCAGCAGCGCCAGCAGACGCTTGCGCATGAGCATGCCCGGTCGATCCGAGGGCATGTGCATCTCGATCTTGCGATTGACGTCGATGATGGCGTCGGGGTCGGTCGACTCCAGGATGTCGCGATCCTCCTCGATGATCGCCGCGTCCCAGTCGATGAGCTCCCGGGTCGAACAGTCTTCCTCGCGGTCGTTGCGGAATAGGATTTGCACCAGCTGGATGCTGCCGTCGTCGATCGGCGTCGCCGAATTGAAGATGATATGCCGCAGCCCGGAGGGATATTCGATGTCGAGCGTCCGGCAGAACGGCATGAACCAGGCGTTGCGCATGTGACGCTTGGTGACCGGCTCGCTCGTGCCGGTCACGCGGAAGGCGGCCGGCGGATTGTTGATGGGAACGATCGTCTCGGCCTGGAAGCCATAATCGGTTTCCACGAGCTCGTACTTCTCAGGCTTGGGTTGATTGAGCTGCCCGAAAGTCGATTTGTGCACGAAGGAAAAGTGCGCATTGTCGAACGAATTTTCCATCATCCGCAGCGGTGCGGTGTTCCAACGATCGTAGAATTGGTGGATGCGCCGGTAG
>Ga0207665_10002824_pt1 | contig 11646 bp, 11 predicted proteins | sample LARL112metaG_FD_184351 | JGI IMG/M metagenome (GOLD analysis project Ga0207665, IMG submission 184351) | Corn, switchgrass and miscanthus rhizosphere microbial communities from Kellogg Biological Station, Michigan, USA - LAR L11-2 metaG... | ecosystem: Host-associated > Plants > Roots >...
TCCCGTGCAGCAGAAGCTACAGGAATACGCTGGTTCTTCCGCCACAAATTGCGGACGCCTCGACATCCACGCTCCCGAAGCGCAATCCAAGGGCGCCGCCGACTGCGCCATACAGGCCAGCCAAGGTAAGAAGGCGTTCTACATCGCTTACGACATGCCCGGCATGGTCGTTGGCGTCGCGGGCAACGGAGAAGGAAAGCTGTACACCGCCCGCTCGGAAGGCAGCGCTGTGAGCGGTGGCGATTGCCCCTCAGCGTTGCGACTCGCCGCCAGCGGACGTGTAACCTGCTTCGCGCCGGGCGATATGGGATCAATGGGCGCCGGCCACACCGCCATCCCGCAGGGCATGCCAAATCCGCACGCTTTGCCTAAAACGAAACAGTAGCGCCGCCATCCCTGGCGGCTGTCGTGGCGGCATCTTGCCGCCACACGGTTTCGAGAATCGAAGCGTGACGTTATACCTCGAAGCAGGCCTCTGTCCTTCAACCGCCGTCTGCAGTCTGTGATTCTAATCACACTCTTAAGTGACCCTCTTTGTTGGCCTTAGACCAATCCGCCCGGACAATGGCAGCGTAGTACTAGAGGATAGGAATTGGGGTCAGGATTTGGGGTAAACTCAGAAAACTTCGATTTTTCTTGAGCTTCCAGATCCCAGGTTGATCAGTACGGGGTTGCTGAAACTGAAAGCTGAGAACCGAGAACCACATGTCATTGCTTTGGCTGCGCTTTGCGCTGGGATGCTATTTAGTCGGCTTGGTCTACGCTTTCGTCGCGCTGACCCGCACCAGCGATCTTTTCAGTCGCGTCGCCTTTCATGCGGCCAGCATGGGCATGGTCTTTCATTTCGTTTCCTTGACCGAACTTTTCCTGTCGGGACAGATCGTATGGGCCTCGGTCCACAACGGCGAATCCCTCTTGGCCTTCCTGTCGATGACTTTCTTCATGGTCATCTACATCATTTACAAAACGACCTCGCCCGGAGTCGTCGTATTCCCGGTGGTGTTTTTCCTGACATTTGTCGCAGCGCTCGATGAGCAACCCGTATTGCTGACCCAGTTCGTCTCGCATAAAGGCTGGCTGATTGCGCACATCATGCTGATCTTTACGGGTTATGCTGCGCTGCTGGTCAGCTTCGGCGCCAGCATCCTTTATCTTCTGCAGGAGCGTCGCCTGAAAGCCAAGAAGGCCACGAGCCTGATCGCGTTTCTACCTGCGCTCGAAGTCATCGATCAGATCGGGTATCGCTCTCTGCTGCTGGGCTTTCCGTTCATGACGCTGGGCTTGATCACTGGTTCAGTGGTGGCGATCACCGCCCCAACCATCGGCCGCGTGGACTTCCTCGATCCTAAGATTCTGCTGTCGGTACTGATGTGGGCCGTGTACATGGTGATGGTCTTCACCCGATGGAACTCAGGATGGCGCGGACGCCGAGCCGCATTCCTGGCAACGTTCGCTTTTGTAGCCGCGCTGGCCGCGTGGGCGGCAAACTATTTTTCGACGATACACAGGTTCGGGACGTTATGAGATACCAGCTCATCGGCTTGAATCACAAGAGCGCCCCGCTCGAAGTCCGCGAGCGGCTGGCGATTCCTGAATCTCGCCTGCCCGATACCTGCCGCGTATTGACCTCCTACCCTGGAATTGAAGAGGGCATGGTGATCTCGACCTGCAACCGGGTTGAGATAGTCGCGCATACAACCAACGGCCACGCCGATCTGCGCGGATTTCTCCGAGATCACTTCCATCTCGACGCCGACTCTCTCGACCCCCATCTCTACGAGTTCCGCGAAAAAGACGCGGTTCGGCACTTGTTCCGCGTGGCTTCCAGTCTTGACTCGATGGTGGTCGGCGAAGCCCAGATTCTGGGCCAGGTAAAAGAAGCTTATGCGACTGCACGAGCGGTTGGCGCAGTCCGGGGCCAACTCGATCAGCTTTTCAGTCGCGCCTTCGCGGTCGCGAAGCGGGTCCGCAGCGAGACTGCGGTCGGGTCCTCTTCGGTCTCGATCGCTAGTGTTGCCGTCGAACTGGCAAAGAAAATTTTCGGCAGCCTGCAAGGCAAAACCGTCTTCATTGTTGGCGCTGGCAAGATGAGCGAACTGGCCGCCCGTCACCTTATGGCCCACGGCTGCGCCTCGATCTTCGTTGCCAACCGTACCTACGAGCGCGCCATCGGGCTCGCGCAGAAATTCGACGGACAAGCCATCAAGTTCGAAGATCTCTACAATACCTGCGACCGCGCCGATATCGTGATCACTTCGACCGGCGCCCCGCACGCGATTTTCCGGCGCGAGCATGGCGAGCAGTTCCTCTCCCGGCGCAAGAATCGCCCGATGTTCTTCATCGACATCGCGGTCCCGCGCGACGTCTCGCCCGAGATGGCAAAGCTCGATGGCATTTTTGCCTACGACATCGACGACCTACAGCAGGCCGTCTCCAGCCACGTGGCAGATCGTCACAAAGAAGCCGAACTCGCCGAAGCCATCATCGCAAGCGAAGTCGAAAAATTCGAAGCCCGCATCAGCACGCTCGACGTGGTACCCACGATCGTAAGCCTGCAAGATCATCTCGAAACCATCCGCCAGGCCGAAATCGACCGAGTCCGCGGTCGCATGGGGCAGCTTACTCCCGAGCAGGAAATCGCGCTAGAAGCCTTGACGCGCGGCATCATCAACAAAGTAATGCACACACCAATCACCACGCTGAAGACAGCAGCCAAGGAATCGGAAGCGACGACAGTGGTGGATGTAGTGAAGCGCCTGTTCAACCTGCAGGTGAAACCGAAGGATGTAGCAACCGAGCCCGCAGAAAAGAAAGAAGGCGCGAGCAAGAAGTCAGAAATAGGTATGCGTCAATGATCTCTGCCGCCGTGATCTCGCCTGCGCTTAAGCCATCTCATCCTGAGACTCAGTCGAAGGATCTCCGCTCGGCAGATGGAGCCAGCGGTGGAGCAGGTCATTTCGGTGGCGTCGTCCGGTTCTTCGATGACCAAGGCGCCGGTATCAACTTCAACTCCAGCCGCGAAGCGGCGAAAGAATGCAGCCCACGGCGCAAGCCGTGGGACGAGAGCAAGAATGCAACAAGCCCTGAAGGGGCGAAAGAGAACATCGCCAGTAACACCAACCCGGCGGCATAATCATGACCTTGTCACGGACCAACGGCAAACCCGCTCATCTCCGCATCGGCTCCCGCGGTTCCCAACTTGCCCTCTGGCAGGCCAACCACATCTCCGCCCTACTCCGCCAGCGCGGCCATGAGGTCGAGATCGAAATCATCCATACCACCGGCGACAAAATCACCGACGTTGCCCTCGCCAAGGTCGGCACCAAGGGCATGTTCACCAAAGAAATTGAAGAGGCACTGGCCGCAGGCAAAGTGGATCTAGCTGTTCACTCTTTGAAAGACCTCCCCACCGAACTCCCCAAGGGATTCGAGATCGCCGCAATCACCGAGCGCCAGGACCCGCGTGACGCTTTCTGTTCGTGCCATTACTCCAAGATTGAAGACCTGCCTGACAAAGCACGTGTCGGCACGTCGAGCCTCCGCCGCCAGGCACAATTGAAAGCCATTCGTCCCGATCTCGACATTCATCCCCTGCGTGGCAACGTCGATACCCGGCTGCGAAAACTCGAAGAGGGACAGTACGACGCCATCATCCTCGCCTCCGCCGGTCTGAAGCGTCTCGGCAAGACAGAACTGATCAAGCAGATCATCCCCGCCGAAATCATGTGTCCCGCCGCCGGACAGGGAGCCCTGGGAATCGAAATCCGAGAAGGCGACGTCAAGACTCGTGAACTCCTTTCGTTCCTCAACGACCCGAGCGCCCATGCCGCGACGACCTGCGAGCGTGCCCTACTCAACAGCCTCGGAGGGGGTTGTCAGGTCCCGATCGGCGCTTTTGCCGAAGTTCGCAATGGCAAGCTGCATCTGGACTCCATCGTTGCCGACCCAGATGGCAGCAAACTCCTGCGCGACTCCCGCAATGGTACCGATCCCGAAAAGCTCGGCAACGAAGCCGGAGCGGCACTGCTGAAGCGCGGCGGAGACGCCATCCTCGAAGCTGTCTACGGCCGTGGTTTGGCCGTCCCACCGCAGCCCTAGCCCACCAGCTACCTGCTAGAATCGATTCTCCTTCCCTCGGCTACACCAAGTTCGAGAAAGACGTCATCAATGAAGAAATCAAAAGCGCCAGCTCTCCCCGTCGCCGAGCAGTCTCTAAGACGCCATTTCGGCAAGGTGTCTCTCCAGGAATTGGTCACTGCCAGTCGCACTTTCCCGATCGCTGCCCGAGTCGACGTCCAACTTGCGCTGGAAAAGCTCTTCAGTGAGCGAGAGCATCGTCTCTTGGGAGTTCACACGCAGTTTCATCACGAAACCATGACGGTCGCGCACCTAATGGGCAATCAACATTATCCGGTGGTTATCGGTCCACTACAGCACGAGGAGATTGATATCGGGGAATCCATGCCGGCTCGAGTTCTCCGGCATGGATTGTGGCTAGCGAGCGAAGGGAAAATGCCCTATGCGGTCTTAATGAGCCAGGCAGTTCGTTTTGGACAGCGCGAAGGCACTCACATCGAAGTCGCTGTTCCACCCGGCGAACATGGCCTCAACTTGTCCCGACGTCTGTTGGATCAGATTGAGTCACTCGTCAAGGGCACTGCATCCTACCGTGGCAAGGTGATTTCACTGGAATCTACTGAACGGTACGGAGGAGGAAGCGGGGATCTACGGGTGCATAAGCTGCGCAACGTGTGCCGCGAAGATGTGATCCTTCCTCAAGAAACCTTGGAGCTGCTGGACCGCAATGTCGCTCAGTTTATCCGCCACCGCGAGCAACTCCGAAAGCTCGGTATGCCCCTCAAGAAGGGCCTTCTCTTTTACGGCCCTCCGGGGACTGGAAAGACACACACGATCCATTACCTCGCCAGTCAGCTTCCCGGTCACACAACGCTGCTCATTACGGCCGAGCAAGTCGGACTTCTTGATCACTACTTCCAACTCGCTCGCTTTCTGCAACCGGCGATGATCGTGGTAGAGGACGTCGATCTAATCGCACGCGCCCGGAACGAGATGCGCAGCGCTTGTGAAGAAAGTCTGCTGAACAAGCTATTGAATGAAATGGACGGCCTGCGAGAAGACGCTGAGATCCTGTTCGTCCTTACCACGAATCGCCCGGATCAACTCGAAGCCGCATTGGCATCTCGCCCCGGCCGTGTCGATCAAGCGATTGAATTCCCATTACCCGATGAGAATGGCAGGCGTCAGCTGATTCGACTATACGCTTGCGGTCTCAAGCTCGAAGAAGATGTCATCACACTGACTGTAAGCAAGACCAAGGGAGCGAGCGCGGCATTTATCAAAGAGCTCATGCGGCGCGCAGCGCAGTTTCATCTTCAAAATGGGAATAGCGGGCACTTACAGGCGCAGCAACTCGACTCTGCCTTGGAAGAGATCTTGCTTGGCGGCGGATCCCTCAATGTGAAATTGCTTGGGGGTGAGAATATTGTTCGTGAAACCGTACACTGAAATGTTCTTGGCCTTCTCGATCCCGCATGACGCGCAACGTCCTCCAATAACGTCTCGGCGGTAACAACAGCTCCCATGCCCTGCGGCGAGCCATTAATTTCTGGCCTCCATTCTTGGGCGCCGGCATCCGCGTCAAACGCATCTCTTCGGATATGAAGGCCATCGACGTGGAGATGAAGCTCCGCTGGTGGAACGCCAACTACGTCGGCACCCACTTTGGGGGATCGCTCTTTGCCATCATGGACGCTTTCTATATGCTCATGCTGATGGCAAATCTCGGCGACGACTACATCGTGTGGGACAAAGCCGCGAGCATCCGCTACCGCAAGCCGGGCCGAGGCATGGTGCGTGTCGAGTTCCGCCTGACCGATGCACAGCTCGAAGACATTCGTGAGAAGGCGAACACACTTCCGAAATACGAGCCGACGTTCGACATCGAGGTGAAAGACGAGCAGGGAGCCGTGATTGCCGAAGTCGACAAATTGCTGTACGTGCGCAAGAAGAAAGCGGTTCAGATATGAGAGCTGAACCCACTCACCGCAGAGATCACAGGGTTGCACAGAGGCCCCTGTGAAACCCTGTGTTCCCTGTGGTGAAGGCATTTGATCTTCTATAAAAATGTATATCCCAGAACATTTCCGCAACGAAGACCGCGCCGAAACTCTCGCCTTCATGCGCGCGAATCCCTTTGTGATCCTCGTTTCCCAAACGCAAGCCGGGCCCTTCGCGACACACGTCCCAGTAGTGATCCGTGAGTCTGGAGACCGCGTGCTTATCCGCGGCCATGTCGCCAAAGCCAACCCGCACTGGCAATACCTGCAAGCCGATCCGCATAGCCTGGTGATCTTCCACGGACCGCACGCCTACATCTCCCCCAGCAACTACGAAATTCGCGAATCGGTCCCGACCTGGAATTACGGTGCGGTCCACGCTTATGGCGAAGTTCGAACCTACTCCGCCCCCGCGGAATTGCTGTCGATGCTTCACGATCTCATTCCCACATTCGAAGCCGCCTACGGCGAGCAATGGGCAAGCTTGAGTGAGAGTTACCGACAACGCATGCTCAGCCACATCGTTGGGTTCGAAATCGCGGTTACCCGGCTCGAAGCCAAATTCAAGCTGAGCCAGAACCGTACCAGGCAAGAGCAACAAAACATCATCGAGTCCCTGTCCACTTCGTCCGATAGCGCGGTATCCGGCACCGCTCGCCTGATGTGCGAACATGGTCTTGGCGTAAAAAAGAAAGAAGGATAGTCAGGCACGGATGAGCTCGAAGCCAAAAAAGAATGCGGCCTCGCCCCTGAGAGGCATCCGCGTACTGGTCGGACGCGCCCGGCATCAGGCCGGAGCTCTTTCGACGGAACTGCGCAACCAGGGTGCCGAGGTCCTCGAGATTCCATTCATCCAAATCCGCAAGCCGCGATCGTTTCGTCCGCTCGACGCAGCGCTGAAGAATCTCGCCAGCTACGACTGGTTGATCCTGACCAGCGTGAACGGAGTAGAAGCGATGTGGAATCGTTTGCGGAAGCTTTCAAAATCGCCGAAAACTACCAAGTTACAAAATCGCTCGATAATCTCGTGGATATTGCCGCGGATAGCTCCGTGGAAGAGCGACGCTTCAGCGCCGCGTTCAAGCTCACAGAGAAGCAGGGCTTTAGCCCCCGCGCTTCGCATCGCAGCCATCGGCCCGGCCACCAAGAAAGCCATTGAACAACGAAATCTGAAAGTCGATGTCGTCCCCAAGGAATATATTGCCGAATCCGTTGTCCGCAGCCTGAAGGGAAAAGTAAAAGGCAAGCGTGTCCTGCTCGTCCGCGCCAAAGTAGCCCGCGACGTCATCCCTCAGGAACTCCGCAGAGCCGGAGCCCACGTCGATGTGGTTGAAGCCTACGAAACGATTGTGCCGGAAGCTTCGCGCCGCCGTTTGCAGGCTGCTCTGAAAACCAGGCGTCCAAATGTTGTGACGTTTACGAGTTCGTCGACGGTGAAAAACTTCGTACAGCTACTTGGCCAGCGTAAACCGAAGCTTCTCGACGGCATTTGCATGGCATCCATCGGTCCTGTGACTTCTGCCACACTCAAAGATCTGGGCCTCCCGGTAGACATCGCGGCCAGGGAGTTTACGATCCCTGGCCTGGTTGCCGCCATTGTCGATGTCATTGCCTCTCGCGGGTTAGCGAAGGCCTAAGCTTCACTCCCCTGACGACTTCGCTGTCTGCGGTTTCGGAGCAATCTTCTGCGCCTCCTTCAAGTGATCTCGTAGCGTGGGCAGAGTCTGCTCTGCGAAGCTCTTTACCGCCGGATCCTTGGTCGTTTTGCTCTCGCGTTCAAACTCGGCAACATCCTTTTGATGATCCTTCACCATGTCGTTCATATACGCTTTGTCGAACCGTTCTCCCGAAAGTTTCTCCAATCGTGCCTTGGTCGCCTTATCTTTTGCGTTTGGCTGTTGGGGAAGATCAATGTGTTCCTGGGCTGCTACCTGTTTCAGTTGTTCGTTCGCCTTGGTGTGATCATCGACCATCCGCTGCGCGAATTCCTTAACTTCCTGGCTTGAGGCCTTCTGCACCGCAAGTTGGCCAAGTTCCACTTCGGCGAGTCCGCCTCGTGCAGCTTTCTCCACAAACGCTGTGTCAGTATTTCCCATTCCAGCGGATTGCTTTCCAGAACTCGCCGCTGTTGACCCGGTTGTTTCTTCTTGCGCCGCGGCAGTTAGCGTCATTGCCGCCCCAAATGCAATTACGAACAACATGCTTAGTAAACGTCTCATAGCACTCTCCAGATTGAGGGAATAGTTAATCTCAGGCTAAGTTCGCCGCTCGGGACCTGCTATCAGGCGATGACCGGACTTTTGGGTGATTTGCTGTAAGCGGAACAATCTAGGGGTTCAAACGGCACAATACAAGTGAAGCCAAAGAAACGTGGGGACCAATTGAAGCCAAGAAATGAGGGGACAAGTGAAGCCAAGAAATGTGGGGACAGCCGCCTTCGGCTGTCCCGCGATGCGAAGCGAGCGATTGCGGCTTGACGGACCGCTGACCAGAAAACCATCCCAGAATGAATGTCCTATTTTGCTACACTGGCTGCCGCGTGCCAGCCCGCACCATTCACGAAGTCCTCATCATCGGCTCCGGCGCCAGTGGAGGCTGGGTTGCCAAGGAACTCACCGAGCGGGGGATTCAGGTCGCGATGCTTGAGGCCGGACCGCCTCGCGTCCCCACGCGCGACTTCACCGAGCACATCTGGCCGTATCAACTGAAATTCCGAGGTTTCGGCAATCAGCAGCGCCTTCTCGAAACGCAGCCCGTGCAGCGCCTCTGCTACGCCTGTGACGAATTCAGCCATCAGTTCTTCGTCAACGATATCGAGCATCCCTATACATTTCCACCCGACAAGCCGTTCATGTGGATTCGCGGCCGGCAGGTCGGGGGCAAGACTTTCTGCTGGGCCCGCGAAAGCTACCGCTTCACCGACAACGAATTCAAGGCCGCCAGCCGTGACGGTTACGGCGAAAACTGGCCCATCAGCTACAAAGATCTCGAGCCCTACTACGATCTCGTCGAAAGCTACATCGGCGTCAGCGGATCGAGCGAAGGCCTCGCGCAGATGCCCGACGGCAAATTTCTCCCGCCGATGAATCTCTCTTGCGGCGCGCTCCAGGCCAAGCAAGTGGTGGAAAAAAAGTTCGGCTGGCGCGTTATGCCCGACCGCGTGGCGAATCTCACCGTGGATCATCGCGGACGCCCCGCCTGCCATTACTGTGATCAATGCCAGCGCGGATGCTTTACGGCCTCTTACTTCAATAGCCCATCGGTCACGCTACCGGCCGCTGCCCGCACCGGAAAGTTCACGCTCGTGAGCGATGCCATCGTCCGCGATATCGTGACTAGCTCCGGCGGCCGCGCCACTGGTGTTCACTACATCGATCGCATCTCCCATGAGCATCGCGAAGCCTATGCTAAGGTGATCGTGGTCGCTGCGGCGGCACTCGAGTCGGCCCGGATCCTGCTGAACTCAAAATCTGCATCTCACCCGCAAGGTGTGGGTAACTCCAACGGTGTCGTAGGGCATTACTTGATGGATCACTTCACAATCGAAGGCGCCGGAGGAGAAATGCCCAGTCTGCGTTCTTCCAGCCGTGAACTTGTAGGACGCCCCTGCGGTTTCCTTATTCCCAAGTACATCAACACAGCGACCAGTGCAACCAAAGACCGCAATTCAAAATTCATCCGCGGATATCGCTTCGACGGCGACGGCAGTCAGGAGCTTTACGGCCACGCTTTCCTGCTGCCTGAATTCGGGGATGCCTGGCGCAAGAAAGTCCGCGAAGACATTCCGTACTATTTCGGCATGGAAGCGCAGGGCGAATGCCTGCCCCGCTATGACAACTTCGTGCAACTCGACTCCCAGAAGAAAGATGCCTGGGGTATTCCTGCGCTCCATATCAACGCGAGTTATGGAGAGAACGAGCGCGCCATGGCCGCCGCCATGCGCGACGATCTCAACTCCATTCTCGATGCGATGAGTCTATCCGGCATCACCCCGCCAAAACCCGAGATCAGCATCTTCGGCAAGAACATTCACGAGTGCGGCACAGCGCGCATGGGAACGGATCCGAAGAATAGCGTGGTGGACGCCAACTGCAAAGTACACGATACGCCCAACGTCTTCGTGACCGACGGGGCCGTGTTCACCACCCAGGGCTGTTACGAGCCGACGCTGACGATCATGGCGATCTCCGCACGAGCCGGAGAGCACATTGCCAAAGCATTCAGGAAAGGTGAACTGTGAAAACGAAAGGGTGCCCCATTCTAAAATCGCGTAGTTTGCGATTTTAGAGTGGGGATTTAGCCTTCAAAAAGCACGAGCGAAAATGGACAACAAAGAACAGTTCCCTAAAATAGACGATCTCACTCGTCGCCAGTGGATCCTGCGATTGGGAGAACTCGTCGCGCTCGCCGGAGTGAGCGGCGCTCTGCCAGAGTTTGCCGCAGCCTTCGGGCAAGACCAGGGTCGCCATGTCGCCGTGTTGCCTCCCGGTCTCTACGAAGCCTCTCAGGACCATCTCGTCCACGCACTTAGCAGCGGCGGCAAGCATTGGTCACCTCCGCCCGGCAGCGAAACCGAATACGCCGTGCCCGCTGCAACTCCATACGCACCCCGGTTCCTCTCCCCAGAAGAATTCAAGGTCGTCACTCGCATGATCGAAATCTTTCTTGGAAAAGTGGATGCGGCAGCGATTTCAGACGCCGCACAATGGCTCGATTGCTGGCTACACTCAACAGTTGGTGTGCGCAACGCAGCGCTTCATCTCGATCCCTTGCACCGCATCCTGGCAGTTGCTTACTACGGAGAGAATTCCGTCCGCGAACTTGAGAACTCGCATCCCGACGACATCGCCCGCGTCGGTCTTCGTGCTTTGCAAGATCTCGCCAGAAAGCTCCACGGCCGTGATTTCCTGCAATTGAGCGAGGCCGACCAAGTCGACTTGTTGAAAGTTACGGGCAAGCTGGAACCCGGAACCGGCGTCCGCAAGTTCTTCGACCTCACGCGCAACGAGGCCATCCGCGGCTACTACACCTCAGCCCAGGGCCTGGAAGATCTCGACTACAAAGGCAACGCCTACTACACCGAAAGCCCCGGTTGCAAAGAGAAGAGTTAGTCCCGTGAATAAGTCATGTCGGGACAGCCGCCGTAGCCTGCCCTAAGCGTAGTCGAAGGGCTGTCTCGCGAAGCGAAAGCGAGCGACCCGTGTGCGGCCGACCTGACGTGGAAGTGCGCGCTTCAGCGCGGTGTTACGCCCTAGTTGAGACGGCCCAGGCCCCGCGTTGAATCACAACTCTTGGTCATTTCTTCCGATGCTGCTCAAACCAATCCACGACGTAAAGGATCTTCGCCGCCTGGTGGCTCGGACGCCCACTCATTCCATGCGCCTCTCCCGGAAACCGCACTAAAACGGATTCCACCTTCCGCAATTTCAACGCGGCGTAGTACTGCTCAGCCTCCGAAATCGGCGTGCGAAAGTCGTCTTCTCCCGTCGCAAGCAAGGTCGGCGTCGTGACCTTATCGACATAGGACAACACGGACCTCTTCACATACTCCTCCGACTTTTCCCACGGC
>Ga0207665_10002825_pt1 | contig 11643 bp, 11 predicted proteins | sample LARL112metaG_FD_184351 | JGI IMG/M metagenome (GOLD analysis project Ga0207665, IMG submission 184351) | Corn, switchgrass and miscanthus rhizosphere microbial communities from Kellogg Biological Station, Michigan, USA - LAR L11-2 metaG... | ecosystem: Host-associated > Plants > Roots >...
ATGACCTCACCGGCCGCGGAAACCGCCATGGCGGCACCCGGCTCGCGGGGCGCGCTGTGGAACGTGCGCACCACGGTGGCCAGGCCGAATACCTCGCCCGTGTCCCACCACTTCGCGATCGGGTCCAGGATGTCTCGCAACCGTCCACCTCAGTACAGCTCGCCCGGGTGCCCCAGGCACCAGCCCGGCCGCAGTGCACAGGCACCAGGCGCCGGGTCGCCCCAGGACATGAGCTCAGGGTACGTTCACGTCAGTAAATAACGCCATTACCGCACCCGAGGCTCACTCTCGCCCCAACACCGGGCCCGGCCCAGACCATCCCGGGTCCAGCCCGCAGGTTCGGCCGGACCGGCCGGCGCCGTTCTCCCGGCCCCCGGCCGAACCCCGCACCTGAGGTTAGGTTAGCCTAAGCTTCCTTCGAATCCCTGGGTAACCCGACCTGACAGGAGAGGTGCGTTGGTGCGAGTGAGCCGTTGGGGCGGTGCCCCCCTGGTGGCCATGGCGGTCCTGGCCAGCCTGGGCCTGAGTGCCTGTGGCGAGCTGTCCGGATCGGCCAGCACGCAGTCCCACCTGATCCTGTACAGCGGCCAGCACCCGCAGACCACCGACAAGCTGGTGTCGGCGTTCGAGAAGCAGACCGGGATCACGGTCAGCGTGCGCAGCGACGACGAGGACGTGCTGGCCGACCAGATCGTGACCGAGGGCAAGCGCTCGCCCGCCGACCTGTTCTACACCGAGAACTCGCCACCGCTGGAGCACCTCCAGGACAAGGGCCTGCTGTCGGCGGTGCGCCGCAGCACGCTGGCTGCCGTCCCGGCCCGGTACAGCTCCCCGCAGGGCGACTGGGCCGGCGTGTCGGCCAGGGTCAGCGTGCTCGTCTACAACCCCAAGCTGATCAGCCCGGGCCAGCTGCCCACCTCGGTGACGCAGCTCGCTGACCCGAAGTACCAGGGCAAGCTGGCCCTGGCCCCCGGCGAGACTGACTTCCAGCCGATTGTCACCTCAATGCTCCGCGCGCACGGCCAGGCGGCCACCGTGCGCTGGCTGAAGGCGATCAAGGCGAACGCCGCCGGGCACATCTACCCCGACAACGAGACGATCGCCAGCGACGTGAACAAGGGCACCGCCGCGTTCGGCATCATCAACCAGTACTACTGGTACCGGATGCGCGCCGAGATCGGGGCGGCCAGCATGCACGCCAAGCTGGCCTACTTTGCCCCCCGTGACCCCGGGTACGTGGTCGATGTGTCCGGGGCGGCCGTGCTGAAGTCGTCCAGTCACCAGGCGGCCGCGCAGAAGTTCCTCGCGTTCCTGGTCAGCAGGCAGGCCCAGGAGATCATCGGCGGCCATTCGCTGAGCTATGAGTACCCGCTGGCCGCGGGCGTGACCCAGGCTGCGCCAGAGACCCCATTCAGCCAGCTGCAGCCGAACCCGATCACAGTCGCCGAGCTGGGTGACGGATCGACGGCCATCGCCCTGCTCCGGCAGGCCGGCCTGCTGTGACGGCGCCCGGGACGCCCGCGCCGCCGGTCAGCCTCGCGCCGCCGCGGCCCGCCACGCCCCCGCCGGGCAGCAGGCCGGGCCGCCGGGCCGGCCGGCCCGCCCCGCCGCGGCTGCTCACCGCCGCCACCGTGGGTGTCGCGCTGGTGCTGGCCATCCCGCTGGTCTTCCTGGTCATCGAGGCGGCCGGCAGCGGCGCGGGCACCGACGCGCGGCTGATCTTCCGCCCGCTCACCGCGACCCTGCTGTGGAACACGGTCCAGCTCACGGTCGTCGTCACCGCGCTGTGCGCGGTGATCGGCACGGCGGCCGCCTGGTGCGTGGAGCGGACCAGCCTGCCGGGCCGGAAGATCTGGGCCGTGCTGATCGTGGTGCCACTGGCCATCCCGGACTTCGTGGTCAGCTTCGGCTGGGCCTCGCTGTGGTCGTGGATCCACGGCTTCCGCGGCGCGGTGGTGGTCATGACGCTGGCCGTGTACCCGCTGGTCTACCTGCCGGTCGCGGCCAGCCTGCGCGGCGCCGACCCGGGCCAGGAGGAGGTGGCCCGCAGCCTGGGCAGCGGCCGGCTGCGCACGTTCGCCCGGGTCACCCTGGGCCAGGCCCGCGGCGCCATCCTGGGCGGCTGCCTGCTGGTGGCCATGGTGCTGCTGGCCGAGTACGGCGCGTTCGAGATCGTCGGCTACCAGACCTTCACCACCGAGATCTTCACCGAAATCAACGAGGCGTTCAGCCTGCCCGCGGCGTGCGCGCTGGCCCTGGTGCTGGTGCTGCTCAGCCTGGCGCTGCTGGCCGGTGAGGGCTGGGCCCGCGGCCGGGGCCGGATCAGCCGGTCCGGCCCGCTGGCCCAGCGGGTGGCCCCGCCGCACCGGCTCGGCCGGGCGACGATCCCGGTGCTGGCCGGCTTCACCGCGCTGGCCGCCCTGGCCCTGGGCGTCCCGGTCGGCGCGAGCATCTACTGGATGGTGGCGGGCGGGCGCCCCTCATTGGCTGGCGTGTCCGTGCTGAACGCGGCCGGGCACACCGCCGCCTACGGCGTGCTGGCCGCCGCGCTGGCCACCCTGCTGGCGCTGCCGGTGGCCCTGCTCGCGGTGCGGCACCCGGGCCGGGTCCGGCACTTCCTGGAACGCAGCACCTACCTGGTGCTCGCGCTGCCCGGGGTGGTCATCGCGCTGGCCCTGTCCTACTTCACCGAGCACTACCTGGGCGGGCTGTTCTACCAGACCGCGCCGCTGCTGATCCTGGCCTACGCGATCATGTTCTTCCCGCTCGCGCTGGTTGGCGTGAAGGCGTCGCTGGCCCGCGCCCCGGCCAGCCTGGACGAGGTGGCCAGGTCGCTGGGCCAGCCCCGGCTGGCCGTGCTGGCCCGGGTCACCCTGCGGCTGGCCGGGCCGGGCCTGGCCGCCGCGTTCTGCCTGGTGTTCCTGTCTGTTATCACCGAACTGACCGCCACCCTTATCCTGATCCCGACCGGCGTGCAGACCCTGGCCACCCAGTTCTGGGTGTACGAGACGAACCTGTCCTACGGGCAGGCCGCCCCGTTCGCGCTGGTGATGATCGCGGTGGCGGCCGTCCCGAGCTATGTGCTGGGCCGGTTCTTCGACAGTTCGGCGCGAAGGATGATGACATGACCCAGCTGGCGGTCGCCGGGCTGGCCAAGGCCTTCGGCCGTCACCAGGTGCTGTCCGGCCTGGACCTGGACGTGCCCGCGGGCTCGCTGACCGCCATCCTCGGCCCGTCCGGCAGCGGCAAGACCACCCTGCTGCGGGTGCTGGCCGGCTTCGAGCGCGCCGACGCGGGCACGGTCCGGATCGGCCCAGCCCTGGCCGACGGGCCCGGCACCTTCCTGCCCCCCGAACGCCGCCGCATCGGCTACGTGCCGCAGGAGGGCTCGCTGTTCCCGCACCTCACGGTGGCCGCGAACGTCGGCTTCGGGCTGCCCCGCCGCGGCCGGGCGCAGCGCAGCGCGCAGCTGCTGGAGGCGGTCGGCCTGGCTGGCTTCGCCCGGCACTACCCGCACCAGCTGTCCGGCGGCCAGCAGCAGCGGGTCGCGCTGGCCCGCGCGCTGGCCATCGAGCCGGAGATCGTGCTGCTCGACGAGCCGTTCGCGGCCCTGGATGCGCACCTGCGGGCCAGCGTCCGGGCCGACGTCCAGCGCCTGCTCAAGGCGGCGGGCACGACCACCGTGCTGGTCACCCACGACCAGGACGAGGCGCTGTCCACCGCGGACCGGGTGGCGGTGCTGCGCCAGGGCCGGATCGCGCAGTGCGCGGCCCCCGAGGAGCTGTACCGGCGCCCGGTGGACGCGGACCTGGCCGCCTTCATCGGGGACGCCAACCTGATCCCCGGCATGCTTAACGGCCTGTCCGTGGACACTGCCCTCGGTCCGCTCGCGGTCGAGCCCGCCAGTGCCGGGGTCACCACGCACGTCCCGGCCACCGTGCTGGTCCGCCCCGAGCAAGTTGAGCTGCTGCCCGCCCCCCCAGGCCCGCTTCCAGCCGGCGCCCCCGGCGTCGCTGACCGGCCCGCCACCCCCGGGCCAGCCCCGGCCGGCGCCGCCACCCCGGCTGGCCGGCCCGGGCTGGCCGGCCATGTGACCGGCTACGGCTACCACGGGCACGACACGGTGCTCACCGTGCAGCCCGAACCGGCTGATCCCGCCGCGGGCCCGCAGCTGCCGCCGCTGATCGTCCGCACCCAGGGCCGTGGCTCGCTGCCGCCGGGCTCCCCGGTCACCCTGCGCGCCCACGGCCCCGTCCTGGCCTGGCCCGACCGTACTCCCACTGCCGACGCCTAACCCGCTACCCAACTCAGCCAGGTCCCGCCGGCAACTCGTGATCATGACTTAGGGGCCAATAGATTCGTCCTCAAGTCATGATCACGAGGGCTGGGGTACTACTCCACGATCTTGGAGATGGGGATTTCCAGGATGTCGCGGGCGCCGGCCGCGCGGAGCGCGGGGATCAGCGTGTTGACGCCGCGCTTGGGGACGACGGTTTCGACCGCGTTCATGCCGCCTTCGGCCAGCGCGGTGATGGTGGGTGAGGACATCGCGGGCAGCATGCCGGTCACCGCGTCCAGTTGCCCGGCCGGGACGTTGAGCTTGAGCAGCACGTTGCCCCGGGCCCGGATCGCGCCGGACAGCAGCAGCGAGATGTCCTCCATCGCGGACCGCTTGTCCTCGTCCGCGTAGGCGTCGTTATTCGCGATCAGCTCGGTGTAGCTGGTGAGCAGGGTGTCCAGGACGCGCAGGCCGTTGCGGCGCAGCGAGGACCCGGTCTCGGTGAGGTCCACGATCGCGTCCACGATGTCCGGCACCTTGGCCTCGGTCGCCCCGTGCGAGGGGATGACCATCGCCTTGACCCCGTTCGCCTCCAGGTAGCGCGCGGTCATCGCCGGCAGCTCGGTGGAGATCCGCACCCCTTCGGGCAGGTCGGTCACGGACTGCCAGGGGGCCGACTGCGGGACGGCCAGCACCACCCGGACCGGCGCCGTGGTCGCCTTGGAGTAGTGCAGCTCGCCGAGCGAGGCGACGCTCGCCCCGGTCTCGGTGATCCAGTCCCGGCCGGTGATGCCAAGGTCGAAGAGGCCGCGCTCGATGTAGGACGGGATCTCCTGGGGGCGCAGAAACCGGACCCGCTCGATCCGCGGGTCGTCGATGGACGCGTGGTAGTCGCGGTCTGAGGACCGGCGGACGGTCAGGTCGGCCGCGTCGAACAGGTCAAGGGTGGCACGCTCCAGCGAGCCCTTGGGCAGGACCAGGGATAGCACAGCAGGAACCTTTCATGCGCAACGAGAATCATCGGCCGGGGTCTGGCTGCCAGGTCAATGTCGTTGCGGGCCGCGGTCCGGCCCGGGGCGCGGCCCGGCCCCGCGGAGCGAGCGCAGGACGAGCGCGGTCTCCAGCGCGGCCACCACCGCCTCCCATCCCTTGTCCTCGTGGCTGCCTTCTCCCCCGCACCGGTCGCGGGCCTGATCCAGCGTGTCACAGGTGAGTACCCCGTTGCCAACGGGCTGGCCGGTGTCCAGCGCCACCCGGGTGATGCCGTAGGTCACCGCGTCACAGACGTACTCGAAGTGCGGGGTACCGCCGCGGATGACCGCGCCCAGGCAGGCCACGGCGTCATGGTGGCGGGCCAGTTCGGCCGCGACCACCGGGAGCTCCACCGCCCCGGGCACCCGCACCACCAGCGGGTCGTCGATCCCGCACTCTTTGGCCGCGGCCACCGCCCGCTCCACCAGGGTGTCGGTGATATCGGCGTGCCACCGGGTGGCCACGATGGCCAGGGTCAGCCCGGCCGCGTCCACCGCCCCGGCAGCAGGCCGCCCGGCGCCGCTCATACCGCGCCGGCCAGGCCCTCGGCCGGGCCCGGGCTGACCGGCACCGCGCCACCACTGGCTACCGCACCATTGGCTGCCGCACCACTGATTACGGGCGGCAGCCCGTCGATCTGGTGGCCGAGCCGGTCCCGCTTCACGGTGAGGTAGCGCAGGTTCTCCGGGGTGGCCACGGTGGGCAGCGCGACCCGGCCGGTCACCTCGACACCGAACGCCGACAGGCCGGTGACCTTGGCTGGGTTGTTGGTGAGCAGGCGCACCGAATGCACGCCCAGGTCGGCCAGGATCTGCGCGCCCGTGGAGTACTCCCGGGCGTCCGCGGGCAGGCCGAGCTCAAGGTTGGCGTCCACGGTGTCCGCCCCCGCGTCCTGCAGCTGGTAGGCGCGCAGCTTGCTGAGCAGGCCGATGCCCCGGCCTTCGTGCCCGCGCAGGTACAGCACGACTCCGCGGCCCTCGGCCGCGATGGCTTCCATCGACGCTTCCAGCTGGGTCCCGCAGTCGCAGCGCCGGGAGCCGAACGCGTCACCGGTCAGGCATTCCGAATGGGCCCGGACCAGAACGTCACGGCCATCGCCGAGATCGCCAAGGACCAGGACGAGGTGCTCGGTCCGGTCCACCGAGTTCTGGTAGCCGAGGGCGCGCCAGGTTCCGTGCGCAGTGGGCAGCCGGGTCTCCACCACCCGGCGGACCATCCGTTCGGTACGCCGCCGGTACTCGATGAGCTGGGCGATCGAGATCAGCACCAGCCCGTGCTCGTCGGCGAATGCGCGCAACTGGGGCAGCCGGGCCATGGTGCCGTCGTCGTTGAAGATCTCGGCGACCACCCCCGCCGGGGCCAGCCCGGCCAGCCGGGCCAGGTCGACCGCGGCCTCGGTGTGCCCGGGCCGCCGCAGCACGCCGCCCTCGGCGTAGCGCAGCGGGAAGATATGCCCGGGACGGACGATCTCGTATGGCTCGGTGGCCGAGTCGACCAGGGTGCGCACGGTCCGGGACCGGTCCGCCGCGGAGATGCCGGTGGTGATGCCGTCCCGGGCGTCCACGCTGATGGTGAACGCGGTGCCCATGTGCTCCTGGTTGTCGTTGGTCATCTGGGGCAGCTGCAGCCGGTCCAGGTCCCGGCCCAGCATCGGCGCACAGATCAGCCCGCGCGCGTGCTTGATGGTGAACGCCATCAGTTCGGTGCTGGCCTTGCTCGCGGCGAACACGATGTCACCTTCGTTCTCCCGGCTGGCGTCGTCCACCACGACCACCGCCCGCCCGGCCGCGATGTCCCGGACGGCCGCCTCGACCTCGTCCAGCCGCACGTCCTGGAATGCCGCCTCCCCGGTCATGACCGCGCTCCCGTCTGCCCGGTGCCGGCTGGCTGGCACCCGGGCGGGGCGCTGGCCAGCAGGCTCTCCACGTATTTGGCGATCACATCGACCTCCAGGTTCACCTGGCTGCCCGGCGCCAGCCGGCCCAGCGTGGTCATCTCCAGCGTGGTCGGGATGAGGCTCACCTCGAACCAGGGTTCCGGGCCGGGCTCGCTGAGCGCCGACACGGTCAGGCTGACCCCGTCCACGGTGACCGACCCCTTGGCCACGATGTACCGGGCCAGTTCCGGCGGGGTGGCGATGCGGACCACGTCCCAGTGCTCACCGGGGGTGCGGGCCAGGATGACGCCGGTGCCGTCGGTGTGCCCCTGGACCAGGTGCCCGCCCAGCCGGCCGCCGAGCTGCACCGGCCGCTCCAGGTTGACGGGCGACCCGGGCGCCAGCCCGCCGAGCCCGGTCCGGCGCAGCGTCTCCGCCATCACGTCGGCGGTGAAGGTCTTGTCCGAGGAATCGGTCACCGTGAGGCACACCCCGTTGACCGCGATCGAGTCGCCGTGCCCGGCGTCGGCCGTGACGCGGGGGCCGCGTACCGTGAGCCGGGCCGCGTCCGCCAGCTGCTCGATGGCGACGACCTCGCCCAGCTCTTCCACTATCCCGGTGAACATCCGCGGTGTCCTCTCCTCGGAACCTGCTCGGCTCCGGGGGGTGCGCGGACGCACCAGCGCGAGACGGCAGCCAGCATGGCTGCCAGCGCGCGCGTGCTGCCTCCCATCCGGACTTTAACCGTCGGTCCCGGAGTTCCACCGGGTCAGCCGGCTGCGGGCGCTAACGCCTGCGGCCGGGTCGCGGACTGTCACCGCCGGTTCGGAGTTTCACCGACCCCGGAGCACGCTTGACTGGTCCAACTAGTGTGCCACGGGACGTATTCCGCCGTGCAGCCGGCCATCCCCCGCGCTCCGTCAGCCGCCCCGCTCGGTGGCCGTGACTTCGGCGAGGCGGTGGCTGAGGAACGAGCGTTCGGCCTCATTGGCGGTGAGTTCGAGGGCAGCACGGTAGGCCTGCGCCGCCTCGCCCAGCCGGCCGAGACGGCGCAGCAGGTCGGCCTTGGCGGCGGGCAGGTACCGGTAGCTGGCCAGCCGCCCGTCCTGTTCCAGTTCGCCGATCTCAGCCAGGCCGGCCTCCGGCCCGTCGGCCATGGCCAGCGCGACGGCCCGGTTGAGCGTCACCACCGGGGACGTCCAGGCGCGGCCGAGCAGGTCGTACAGCAGCAGGATCTGCCGCCAGTCCGTGTCGGCGTAGCTCGGTGCCTGCGCGTGCAGCGCGGCGATCGCGGCCTGCAACGCGAACCGGCCCGGGCGGCCGCCGCGCAGCGCCTCGCGGACCAGCGCGGTTCCCTCGCCGATGGCGGGCCGGTCCCACTGGGTGCGGTCCTGCTCCTCGAGCAGCAGCAGCCGGCCGTCCGGCGCGCACCGGGTCGCCCGCCGGGCGTCGGTGAGCAGCAGCAGCGCGAGCAGCCCGCGGACCTCGGGCTCGTCCGGCATCAGCAGGCGGAGCATGCGGGCCAGCTGGATAGCCCGGTCCACCAGGTCGTCGCGGACCAGGCTGCCGCCACCCGGCGCGGTGTGCCCGGTGGTGTACAGCAGGTGCACCACGGTGAGCACCGCATCCAGCCGGTCGGGCAGTTCGGCGGGCCCCGGCACCCGGTACGCGATCCGGGCCGCGGAGATCTTCTTCTTGGCCCGGGTGACCCGGGCAGCCATGGTCGGCTCGGGCACCAGGAACGCCTGGGCGATCTCGGCCGTGGACAGCCCGCATACCAGCCGGAGGGTCAGCGCGACCTGCGCCTCGCGGGCCAGGGCCGGGTGGCAGCAGGTGAAGACCAGGCGCAGCCGGTCGTCCGGGATCACGCCGCTGCCCTCCTCGGCCGGCTCCTGGCGGCCCCGCGGCGCGGGCTCGTCCGGCTCGACCAGGAGCGGCAGTTTGCGGCGCAGGGTGGTATCCCGGCGCAGCAGGTCGATGGCCCGGCGCCGGGCCGTGGTCGTCAGCCAGGCCCCCGGATTACGCGGCACGCCCTGCTGGGACCAGGCTTCGAGCGCGGACACGTAGGCGTCCTGTACGCACTCCTCGGCCAGGTCCAGGTCGCCGGCGACGCGCGCCGTCGCGGCGAGCACGAAGGCCCACTCGCGACGGTGCGCGTCCGCCACGGCGCCGGCCGCGTCGGTGCGGACCCTCCCGGCCCCCGCTCCGGTGCTGGGCCCGGGGTCGGCGGGAGGACCGCCTGCGGAGGAACTGGTCACATGCTGTCGAACACCATGATCGGCCGGACTTCAACACCGCCAAAGCGGGCCGGGCAGAGCTTGCCGATCTCCAGGGCGTGGTCCAGGTCCCGCGCCTCGACCAGGTAGTAGCCGCCCAGGGCCTCCTTGGTCTCGGCGAACGGGCCGTCGGTCACCACGTCGCCGCGGATCGACGTCGCGGTGCTGGTCGGCTGCAGCGCGCGGCCGCTGACGATCTTCCCGCCGGTCTCCTCCACCTGCTTGGCGAACCGGTTGTGCGCCTCCATCACCTGGCCCAGCACATCCGGTGTGGCCGTGGCGTAGGCGTTCTCGTCCTCGCAGATAAGAATCAGGTACTCAGCCATGTCGGCATCCCTCCAGGTTCTCGACTCATCCGTTACTAGTCCCGACGAACGGCCCCGCCGATATCGACAGCCACGGCACTGCCATTTTCAGCAGTGCCACGGTGCCCGCTCGGTGGCCCGCTCGGCCTGGGCGCGGAGGGCCTGTACGGCGGCGGACGGGTCGTCCGCGTCGTACACCGCGGAGCCAGCCACGAACACGTCCGCGCCAGCGTCCGCGCAGCGCTCGATGGTCTGCTCGCTCACCCCGCCGTCCACCTGCAGCCACACCGCGCCGCCGTGCCGGCTGACCAGGTCGCGGGCGCGGCGCAGCTTGGCCAGCACCAGGTCCAGGAACGGCTGGCCGCCGAACCCCGGCTCGACCGTCATCAGCAGCAGCATGTCCAGTTCCGGGAGCAGGTCTGCGTAGGGCTCGACCGGGGTGGCCGGGTTGACCGCGAGCCCGGCCCGGGCGCCCGCCGACCTGATCATCCGCAGCGTGCGCACCGGGGACGTGCTGGCTTCCGCGTGGATGGTGACGTTGCCCGCGCCTGCTTCGGCGTAGCCCGGGGCCCAGCGGTCCGGATCGTCGATCATCAGGTGGCAGTCCAGCGGGAGCCCGGCGTGCTTGAGCAGCGCTTCCACCACCGGCAGCCCAAGGGTCAGGTTGGGCACGAAGTGGTAGTCCATGACGTCTACGTGCAGCCAGTCGGCGACGCCGGTGACCGCTGCGGCCTCGTCCGCGAGCCGGGCGAAATCGGCGGACAGGATGCTCGGTGCCATCTGCACGGCCATGGGGCCGAGTGTAGGGGCTGCCTGGGCGGCTGGCGCTGCGCGCCTGCAGGCTGGCCGGCCTGCGGGTAAGGTGCGGCCGGTGGCAGCACCACGGCGAAATGTCACAGTGTCCGGATAATGTTCGATGCCACGTTCGATTCCGTTGCCCGGACAGGAGGAATCTGGTGAACAGTCAGTCAGCAGGTAGCCAGCCCGGCCCGGGCGGAGCGCAGGCGTCGGCCGGGTTGCTGGTCCGGGTGCGCAAACTGCTGGCCAAGGCCGAGTCCGAGGGTGTGACGCCCGAGGAGGGGCAGGCGCTGACGGCCAAGGCGGCTGAGCTGATGGCCAAGTACGGCATCGACCGGGCGCTGCTGGCCGCCGTTCGGCCGGAGACCGACCGGCCCGCCGACCGGAAGGTGGACGTCGACAACCCGTGGGCCCGGGTGCAGGCGCATCTGCTGTGCGGGCTGGCATCCGCGCTGCGCTGCCAGTGCGTGATCCTGCCGCGCAGCGGCCCGGGCAGCCGGATCCACATCTTCGGGTTCGCCTCTGACATCGAGCGCACCGATGTGCTGTACACCTCGCTGCTGGTGCAGATGTGGCAGGGCCTGGCCGCGGCGCAGGTGCCCGGCTGGAGCCGCAGCCCGCGGGCGTGGCGCCGGTCGTGGCTGCTCGGCTTCACCTCCGCCGTGGTCGCCCGGGTCCGGGAGGCTGAGCACCGGGCCACCACCGCAGCCACCTCGGCCGGGACGGCCGGCGGGGAGCGGGCCGCGCTGGTGCTGGCCGACCGGCGGCAGGTGATCCTGCGGAACATCGGGCAGGCCTACCCGGTCACCCGGACGTCCCGGGTGACCTACTCCGGCAGCGGCTACGGGGCCGGTTACACCGAGGGCCAGAAGGCCGACATCGGCTCGGCGCGGCTGCGCACCGGGCCGGGGCGGGCGCTCACCCGGACCAGCTAGCTAAGCCGGCCGGCCGCCGGTCAGCTACTGGCCCCACCTGGTGGGCGGCGGCGCAGCAGGGCCAGGAAGATCGCGTCCGTGCCGTGCCGGTGCGGCCAGAACTGGGCGTACCGGGAGCCGGGTTCCGGCTCGCCCAGGCCGG
>Ga0207665_10002827_pt1 | contig 11641 bp, 10 predicted proteins | sample LARL112metaG_FD_184351 | JGI IMG/M metagenome (GOLD analysis project Ga0207665, IMG submission 184351) | Corn, switchgrass and miscanthus rhizosphere microbial communities from Kellogg Biological Station, Michigan, USA - LAR L11-2 metaG... | ecosystem: Host-associated > Plants > Roots >...
GCGCTCCTCGCGGCCGAAGAGGCGCTCGCGACCGGCCTGCCGGAGAGCGATCTGCGGGCCGCACTCCGCCGGCGCGCGGGCCGGATCGCTGCTCGCGCGGGGATGATCGAGCGCGCTGCGGAGCACCTCGCCGACGCGGAGCGGCTCACGCCATCGTTCGGCAGCGAGCGCGCGGAGCTGACCCTGGCGAAGGCCGCCCTCGCGCGCGCGGACGACCGTCCGTCCGAAGCCCTCACGATCGCGCGGATCGCCGTTCGCGAAGCGCAGGGCGCGGGCGACGGAGTGCGGGAGCTCGAGGCCGAGGCGGCTGTCGTCGCATGCGCGACCGATTGCGGCCTGCCCGAGGAGGCTCGGCGCTCGCTGGTGCGCTGCTCGGAGCTCGCGACCCGCCTCGGTGATCTCTCGGCGCTCTCCCGCACCCTCGCGGCACAGGCCGTCGCCGCGCTCGACCGCGGCGAGGCCAACGAGGCCGAGCCGCTCGCGCTCGAGCTGCTGGCGACGTCGGCCCGGGTCGGCGACATCGGCGGCCAGGCCCGCGCGCTGCGCGCGCTCGCGAAGGCCCAGGAGCTCATGGGCCGCGAAGACGAATCGCATCGCGCGCTGCAGCGCGCGCTCGCGCTCGCGGACCCGAACGTGCCCGACGCGCCGGCGGAGGCGGATGCCGCCCGGACGCTGCTCGCGCTCGGCCGCCTCGCCCTCCGCCAGCCCGACCTTTCGCTCGCCGCGACGACGCTCGAAGAGGCTCGCGTCGTCGCGCCGCGGTCGGGCGACGAGATCCACCTCGCGGCGCTCATCTCGGCCGAGCTCGCGCGCGTGGCGGTGGCCCGCGGCGCGATCGAGGAAGCGCGTCTGCACGCGAGCGCCGCGACCGCGGCTCAGCGCGCCCACCGGTGCCGGCGGTGCTCCGCCGAGATCGGTCCGGCCCTCGTCGAGGCCGCGCTCGCGGCCGACGATCTCGTGGCCGCCGATGCGGCGCGCGCCGCATCGCTCGAGGCGGCGTACCGCCTGAACCTCCCGATCGCGATCGCGACCATGCGGCTCGCCGGCGGACGCCTGATGCTCGCGCGCGGCGATCTGGCAGGTGCCGCGGTCGAGTTCGCGGCGGCGCTCGAGACGTTCGAGCGCCTCGGACCGCGGCATCTGGTCGCCGAGACGCGCGCCGCGATGGTCGGCGCCGATCAGGCCCGGCCGGAGTCGGCCTAGCCGTTCGCTCCCGCGGCGCGGATCTGGGCGAGATGACCGAGCACGTGGGCGATGCCGATGCGGAGCTCGCCGCGAACGGTGAACAGCGGTCCAAGGATGCCGACCGGAAGCACGCGGACGCTCGCGATCTCGGTCTCGTCAAGCGAGCGCAGGAGATCGAGGAACGCGCGGTGCATCGCCTGCCAGCGTTCGCGCTCGCCGTCGGGCCACCGGATCAGCCGGTCGCGGTAGTAGCGATACGAGTACGTCAGCAGTCGCGCGCGGTCATCCGACCGGAGCGCGCGGTCCGCGGCCTCGAGCTCGTCGATGTCAGCCATGGTCAACGGCGTGTCGTCGTCGGCCTGATCCTCGTGCCCGCCGAAAGGCCCGGGCGTCGGGCCGCGGTCGGCGAGCGCCTTGGCCCATGCGGCTTGCAGCGCGCGGACCACCCGCGCGACCTTGCGCGGCGTCCAGCGGATCCTGCGCGATTCGTCGTTTGTGCCGAACTGCTCCAGCGCAAGCGGCCGGCCGACGTGCTGGCGCAATCGCCCGCTGAGGCTGCCGAACGAGGCGGCCTGCGCGGCGGCCGGCTCGAGCGGAAGCGGCTCGAGGTTCTGGATCCCGACGCCCATGCCGCTCGCGAGGTGATCCAGCGCGATTCGCACGCTCCACTCGGAGCCGGCTCGGCGGTCCCAGACCTCGGCCGGGAGCGCGTCGAGCGCACCCTCGAGCTCGGCCGCGAGATCGTCCATCCTTCTCAGCGCCGCCCCCAGCTGCGTGGGCCGGAGCGGCACGAGCACTTCCGGGATCAGCCACCACTGGGCAGACCAATTGATGACGTCTTCGCCCTCGGTGAGCTCGAGCGGCACACCCAGCCGCTCGTACGCCGCGATCTCGTGTGCGACCATCGCGCGGCAGCGCTCGATGGACTCGTCGCGCGTCCCGCAGCTCTCGTGACCGGTGAGCCCGATCCCGGGGACCTCGGGCGCGACGGCCGACCAAGCACCGTTCCCCTCACGCACGTAGATGCGCATCGCGGGGCGAGCCTACGCCGGAAGCGCGAACTCCCCGGGCGCGATCCGCTCGCGGCCGTGTAGGTATGGGCGAAGCACGGCCGGGATCGCGAGGGATCCGTCGGCCTGCTGGTAGTTCTCCATGATCGCGATCATCAGCCGCGGCAGGGCGACCCCGGACGCGTTCAGGATGTGCGGCCGCTCGACGGCGCCCTTCGGATCGCGCTTGAACCGGATGTTCGCGCGCTCGGCCTGAAGCGAGCCGCCGTCGCTGCACGACGACACCTCGAGCCACTCCCCCATCACCGGGCCCCACGTCTGCACGTCGTAGCCCTTCTTCGCCACGAAGCCGAGATCGCCGCTGCAGCGCTCGGTCACCTGGACGGGCAGCTCCAGCCGCTCGAGGAGCATCGTCGCGCGCGCGGTCAGCTCGTCGAGCATCTGCCGCGACGCTTCGGGCGTCGTGAACGCGACCATCTCGACCTTGTCGAACCAGTGAACGCGCTTGATCCCGCGGACGTCGCGGCCGGCGCTCATGTGCTCGCGGCGGAAGCACGGCGTATAGGCGACGTAGCGGAGCGGCAGCTTCTCGAACGCGATCGTCTCGTCGCGGTGCAGCGAGACCAGCTGCGGCTCGGCGGTCGGGATCATCCAGATGTCGTCGTCCTCGTCGCGGTAGAGGTTCTCGTCGAAGTGCGGCAGATGCGCGCTCGCGACGAGCGTCTCGCGCCGGGTCACCGGCGGCGGGTAGATCTCGGTGAAGCCGTCCCTGGTGTGCACGTCGAGCATCCAGGTGATGAGCGCACGCTGCAGCGCCGCCCCCGCACCGCGGAACAGATAGAACCGCGATCCGGAGAGCTTCGTCCCGCGTGGGATGTCGAGGATGCCAAGGCGCTCGCCGAGCTCCCAATGCGGCAGCCCCGGGAACGCGAGCGGCTTGGGCGCGTCCTCGCGGATCACCGGGTTGTCCGCCTCGCCCTTGCCGATCGGCACATCCGGATCGAGGACATTGGGGATCCACAGCACGTCGGCGCCGAGCTGCGTCTCCGCGGCCGCGAGGTCTTTCTCGATCGCGGCGATCCGCTCGCCGACCTCGCGCATGCGCGCCTTGACCTCGTCGGTCGGGGGGCCGCCCTTGCTCGCCTTGTTGCGCTCCGCCCGGAGCGCCTCGACCTCGGCCCGGAGCTTCCGGGCGGTCGCGTCCAGCTCGATGATCCGGTCCAGGGGCGCGTCGAAGCCGCGCGCGGTCAGCGTCGCGCGAACGCGCTCGGGATCCTCGCGGATGAGATCGAGTGGTCGCACGGTGACCAAGTATCGCGGCCTTCTACGATGCCCGCGTGGCAGGCCAGGTCGCGCAGATCAGCGAGGTCGTGCTCATCGCGTTCGAGGGGCCGGACCGCTACTCCTTCGTCGGCGGCCTCGCGACGCGGATGAACGACCTCGCCGAGGCCCTCATCACGCGGGGCTACCGCGTCCGCCACGTCTTCGTCGGCGACCCGGCCCTCCCGGCGGTGGAAGCGCGATCCGACGGCAGGCTGACCCTGGAGCGGTGGGGGCAGTGGATCTCCCGCTACCACCCGAAGGACGTATACGACGGCGAGGACGGCAAGTGGCGCGACTTCGGGCGGACGGTCCCGCCGCATCTCCTCGAGGAGGTCATCGTTCCCGCGGCGCGGCAGGGCAAGCGGGCGGTGCTCCTGTTCGAGGACTGGCAGACGGCGAATGCCGCGATCAACACCGCCGTCCTCGTACAGCGGGCCGGACTGCGAGCGGCGATGACGCCGTTCTGGAACGCCAACAACACGTACGGATTCGGATCGATCACCTTCCCGCTCCTCGCGCGCGCTGCGACGATCACGACCATCTCACGGTTCATGCGCGCCGAGATGGTCAAGTCGGGCGTCGAACCCGAGATCCTGCCGAACGGGATCGCCGTGCGCTTCGCGGAGCCGGTGCCGCCCGCGAATGTCCGCGCGATGCGCGCGGGGCTTGCCGGGCGGCCGAGCCTGGTCAAGGTCGCGCGGTTCGACGCTGACAAGCGATGGCTCTGGGCCATCGACGCGGTCGCTCACCTGCGTGACCTCGGCACGCGCCCGCGATTCATGATGCGCGGCAGCCGCAACGACTACGGCGACGTGGTCGGCGCGCGCATCCGGGAGCGCGGCCTCACCGTGCAACGCGTCGCGCTCGGGGCGAATGCGACGCCGAAGGAGCTGGCCGCCGCGTTGCGCGACGTCGAGGCTGATATCGCGTTCCTCGACTTCTTCGTCAGCGAGCCGGCCCTCCGCGCGCTGTACGCCGGCGCCGATGGCGTGCTCGCGAATTCGGAGAAGGAGCCGTTCGGCCTGGTCGGCCTCGAGGTGATGGGCGCCGGCGGCGTCGCGTTCGTCGGCCGCACCGGCGAGGATTACGCGATCCCGTACGGCAACTCGGTCGTCGTGCAGTCCGACGATCCGCGCGAGCTCATGACCCACCTCGCCGCGCTGGGCTCGCGGCCGGAGCTCGGAAAGCGCATCCGGGCAGAAGGGCGCGCCACCGCGAAGCGGTACACGTGGCCGCTCATGCTCGATGCGATGGAAGCGTCGTGGGAGGCCGCGGCGACGTTGGCCTAGAGCCGTTCGTAGATCCCGTACTTGAGAGCACGGCGGACGACGATCGGCCGGTCCGGGTCGCGAGCGAGCAGCGCGTGGGTGCCTCGGGTGTAGCCGCCGAGGCGACGGGACTCCGCCAGCCAGCCGTCGAGGGCCGCCAGGTCCATCGGCGGCAACGAATACCAGAAGTGACCGGACCGGATCGGCTTCAGCAGACCTTCGCGGACCACGCGGGCCACCGCGCGGTCGCTGAAGTGGCTGTCGGCGACGGCCCTCGGCTGTTCGTAGAGCCCCCCGACGCCCTGTCGGCCGCGGACGAGCCGCGGCTGATGGTCCGAGTCAGGCCGGAGGTCGATGACCGTGCCGCCAGGCCGGACGGCCCAATGGGCTTGATGGAGGGCATCGACCATGCCCTGTCGGCTGATGCATCAGAGCGACCAGGAGAACAGCGCCGTATCGAACCGTGCCGCGCCGACGCCGAGGTCCTGGGCGGTCGACACTTTGAACCGCACGTTCCGCAGCCCGCGCCGCTTCGCAGCCCGCGTCGCCTCGCGGATCCCATCCGGATCGGGATCGACACCGACCACCGATCGCGCCACGGGCGCGATCAGCCAGACGAGCCGGCCATTCCCGGTACCGATGTCGAGCACGTCCTTGCCGCGGAAGAAGCGGTCCGCGCGGAGCCCGCGCAGCTCGACGTCGTCGGCCGGGCGCACGGCACTCGGGCAGCCCACGAGCCCGACATCGCCCGCCCGCCTATCCCGCCCCCTGCGGTCGCCTGGCTCGCTCATGCTCCAGCGCCAGCAAGCTGTCGCTGTCCGCTTTCGCTCACCCGTAGCCTTCGCGTTTGCCAGGAAGCATCGCGCCTCCTTCCCGGCCCGTGCCGTCGAGCCGCGACGGATCGAGGAGCGGCTGCTTGAGCTCGTCCGGCGGCTCCGCACCGGCATACCACCAGATCACCTCGCAATTCGCCCGGAAGAGCTCGTCGAACACGCGGTCCTCGGGACTGGAGTTCCGGCTCGAGTACCACCAGAACCAATCGCTGCCCTCGGCGACCATGAGGGGCTGGCGAACGCTCGGCGGCATCTCGCGCAGCGAGCCCCACTGCTCCTGCGCAAACCGGCGGGTGCGCTCGAGCATGTGCCACGCCCGCTGATGCGCCGGCTCGCCCGACCATACCCGGAGATCGCCGTCGATCCACGATCCGGTGTGCAGTGATGGCAGCTTCACCTTGGCCGGATGCGCGTCCAGGAAGTCCGACACGCGGACCGTCTCGAACCGCTCGTCGGCTTCGAGCGTGCCGTAGAGGGTCCGCAGGAAGTCGTTGCCGTTGTTCGGGTACGCCTCCCAGGCGTTCTCTCCGTCCAGGATGATCGAGGCGATGTACGGACCGCCGTCGTCGGGCAGGCGGTCGCGCGCGGCCTCGAGCTTCCAGATGAGATCGCCGACCGCGTCGTGCGGGCTCATCGATCCGTACGCGAAGCCGATCCGATCCGAGATCTCGCGGTCGCGGAACAGCGCCGTGACGCCGTTGGCCAGGCGGAACGGCTGGTACAGCTGCTCGGGGTGGACCAGCGCGCCGATGTCGTCGCGCTCGAAGGTGATGTTCGCCGACCGCCCGAGCACGCCCTCGTCCGAGGCGAACCAGTCGATGCGGGCCTTCTTGATCGCGTCGGCCGCCTCGGGCGAGATCGCGCCCTCCGACGGCCACACGCCTCGTGGCTTCACGCCGAATCCGCGCACGTGCGACACGACGGCTTCCTCGAGCTGGTAGAGCGCGTCGTCCGGGTACGAGAACGGCGGATCCGGCAGCAGCGCGTTCGGGTCGCTCCGCCGCGCCGACGCGTTGTCGATGATGAGCGGGAGGATCGGGTGGTAATAGGGCACCGTGAGGATCTCGATCCGGCCGTCGCGCTCGAGGCTGCGGTACAGGTGCGGCGCGCCTGACGCCATGAACCGCTGGCGCCCGATGACGTAGTGCACGTCCTCGCGGGTGAACCGCCGCGCGCGGTCCCGGAGGTCGCGAAGCCGCTCGTCGCCGGCGATGTCGTCGGGGTCGATCCACGCGAGGTTGAACCAGAGGGCGAGGTCGACGAAGTAGTCATCGGACAGGAGCTCCGGGCGGCCGCGCGCGGCGAGGGCGAGCTGCAGCAGCCGACGATATTCGTCGTGGAGGGCGATCACGTTGCCGTGATGGATCGAGAAGAACCGCGCGAGCATGTGTCCGCGCTCCTCGGAGGTGAGGGTCCCCTCGACGGTGCGCATCGTGACCCGGGTGTCCTCGTCGTCCGCGCCCCGGGCGTAATCCTCGAGCTGATCGCGCAGCGACGGCACCATCGTGAAGTTCACCTTCACTCTGGGGAACTCGTTGAGCAGCCGGGCCATGTGCAGGTAGTCCTTCGACGCGTGGAGGCGCACCCAGGGAAGCACGAACTCGCTCGTCTGGGGATGCTTGTAGTAGGGCTGATGCATGTGCCAGATGATCGCGACGGCGAGCTTCCCGTTCATTTCGCGCGCGCTGCCTCGGTCATCCGCTGCTTCACGAACGCGGGGTCGAGCGTGATCAGGAGCCACGCCGCACGCGGACCGTTCTGCTTGCCGATGAACGAGTAGTAGAGCGCCTCGAACGCGGCCTTGCTCACCTTGCCCTCCGGGGTGGTGAGCCCGACCTCCTTCGCGATCTCGTACAGGCGCTCCTGCATCGCCTCGGGATCGGTGATCCGACCGATCTCGGCGGTCGCGCGATTGAGGAACTCGCGCTGCGGATCGGTGAGCATCGCCGTCGCCGGCGGCAGCGCGGAGGCGACCGCGAATCGCGCCTCCTCGGGCGCCCAGCGCTCGAGCCACACCTTCGCCAGCGCGATCCGCCGGTCGAGATCGGCCGTCTCGTCGGCCACCAGCGGCGCCTTCTTGCGCTTCGCGGCCTCGGCGTGCGGCTCGATGCTCGGGATCTGGAGCCAGTCGGCGACGGTGCCGAAGCGAACGCGGAACACGATCGGCGTCGCGTCCTCGGAGAGCTGCGACAGCTTCCAGCTTTTGCCGAAGTCGCTCCGCGGATCCTCGAGGTACGCATCGGCGCAGCGGTCATATTCGTCGTAGAGCCGCGGAAGCGTGTTGCCGGCTGGATCGAATTCCACAGCGCGCTTCGGATGGGTGCGCAGGAGGAGGAAGCGCACGATCTCCCCGGGGTACAGCTCGACGAGCTCGACCGCCGACGTGCCGATGCCCTTCGAGGTCGACATCTTCTTGCCGCCGATGTTGAAGAACTCGTGCTGAAGGCCCGCCGGAGGCTCGCGCTTCCAGATCTCGCGGTACAGCTCGTTCGCCCGGTCCCGTGACCCGCCCGCGGTCAGCAGGTCCTTGCCGCCCTCCTCGTAGGTCACGTTGAAGTAGTCCCACATCGCGCACCACTGAAGATTCCACGGAAGCTTCGCGTTGCCTTTGAACGGCGAGATCCGTCCGCGGTGCCCGCAGCCGGAGGCCCAGCTCACGTAGTCCTTGCGGCACTCGTACGCCACGGAGGTACCGTCGAAGTCGGTCGCGTGGGTCGTTCCGATCTTGCCGCAGTTCTCGCAGATGACCCAGACCGGGAGCCAGCTTTGGTCCTTCTGCACGTGCGAGACCTCCGCGTAGACCCGTCGCACGGTGTCGGCGTTCTTCAGGACGAGCTCGATCTCGTGGTCGAGCTTGCCAGAGCCGTACAGGTCGCGCAGCCAGTGGATCTCCTGCGGGTGGATGCCGACATGCTCGAACGTCGAGAGGAACCGCTCGGCGTGATACCGCGCGAAGTCCTTCCCCGGCTCGGGCGACGGGATCTTGAAGAGTGGCTTTCCCATCTGCTCGGCCATCCCGGCCTGCTGCTTCATGGATGCCGAATCCATGGGATCGAAGTCGTCGATCGTGAACACGTAGCGCACGTCGAGCCCGTGCTCGCGGAACGTCCGGTACAGCGCGTCCGTGATCACCGGACCGCGAAGGCCCGAGATCGGCACTGCGCCCGATGGCGTCTTCGAGTCGCGGATGACGTGTTTGGTGTCACGCGGCAAGGACGCCGCGACCGCGTCGGCCCAGAAGAGCTCGCGATCGGTCGAGGGCTGGGTCATCGCCTAACGTGCGGCCCCATTCAACGGACGGCGACGATCTTGAGCTCCACCTCGCCGCGCGGCACCGAAGCCCGGACGAGATCACCCTTCTTGTGGCCGATGAGGGCCTTCCCGACGGGGGACTCGTTGCTGATGCGGCCCTCGGCCGGCGCGGCCTCGGCCGAGCCGACGATGACGTACTGGTCGCGCTCGCCGTCCTGCTCGATGGTGACGTGGCTGCCGATCTCGACGACATCGTGGTGCTCGTTCTCGTCGATGATCGCGGCGTTCTTCACCATCTGCTCGAGGGTCTGGATGCGGCCTTCGAGGAACGCCTGATCGTTCTTCGCCTGCTCGAGCTCGGAGTTCTCCGAGTAATCCCCGAACTGCATCGCCGAGTGGATGCGCTCCGCGACCTCCTGCCGCTTCTTGGTGCGCAGCTCCTCGAGCTCGGCCTCGAGCTTCTTCAGTCCGTCCGCCGAGATCGGGACCGGTTTATCCGGGCTCATGTGATCCCTCCGAAATGCGTCGCGGATGTGAAAAAAAGAACACTGAAGGCCGCCTTGGCCCTCAGCGCTCCGCCGCGTACGGTGGTTCTGTGGCGAAATCATACACGGTCAGCACCCGGCTTTTGGCCCACTACCGCCGTACCGCGAGGGATCTGCCGTGGCGGCGCACGCACGATCCGTATGAGGTGCTCGTCTCCGAGGTCATGCTCCAGCAGACCCAGGCCGCGCGCGTGACACCCGCGTTCGATCGCTTCGTGCGGCGCTTCCCCACCCTCGAGGCGCTCGCCGCCGCGCCGCTGGGTGCTGTCTTGCGCGAATGGTCCGGCCTCGGCTACAACCGCCGCGCCCGCGACCTCCACCGCATCGCCCGCATGTCGCCGCAAGGCTTGCCGAGAACGGTCGCCGAGCTCGACGCCCTGCCCGGGATCGGCGCGTACACCGCCGGCGCCATCGCCTCGTTCGCGTTCGGCCAGCGAGTGCCCTTCGCCGACACGAACATCAAGCGAGTCCTCGGGCGCTTCTTTCTGGGAAGAGAAGGGACGGACCAGGAGGCCGTCGACTTGGACACGCGCGCGATGCCTAGGCGTTCCTCTGATCTTTGGCATCACGCGCTCATGGATCTGGGCGCCACGATCTGTAAGCCACGAGCTCCGCAATGCGATGACTGTCCCCTGAGGGCCGACTGCCGCTACGCGCGCGGTCATGCTGGGACGGCGGCGGCTTCTCTGCGCGGGGCTGCCGGGGGTTCCCTCCGCAGAGGGGCCCGGCAGCCGGAAGCGCAGGGAAGCGCCGCCGTCCGGCACCAAACCCCGCCGCTCCGCCCAGCTGCCTATCGCGACACCGATCGGCGCATCAGAGGAGCGATCGTGAAGGCGCTGACGCGCGGCGACCTGACCGTGCGCGCGCTCGAGAAAGAGATCGGGGATCGCCGTGTCGCGCGCCTGGTGAAAGCACTGACGGCCGACGGACTCGTCGAGCCCGCCGGCCGCCGCGTGCGACTTCCGAGCTAGTGGACGGTGATCAGCAGGTAGATGCCCTGGTCTTCCATCCAGGTGATGCCGTCGATCACCGGACGCAGGCGCAGCGGATACGAGCCCACGCTGGCACCGCTGACATTGAAGTTGAACGTCGCGGTCTGGCCGGGTGCGACGGTCGCCTCGGTCTGCGCGGCCGGGCGGCTTCCGAGGAGCCAGTTCGAGGCGATACCGAGCTGGGTGAGCGTCGCGTCGTCGCCGACCACACCGATCCGCGCTTCGGTGCCGGTGCCCTTGACCCAGGTCGCGGTGCCGGTGTTCTTCACCTGGACGAAGGCGGGCGCCGTGCCCCCGACGCTCAAGGTCGGGTATGCGCTCTGGGTCACCCAGGCCGAGTGATACGAGGGGGCGGTCTTCGCCACGGGGGTCGGGCCGCCCATGAATTCGCGGTAGCTGACGAACACGTAGTTGCCACGCCAGAGGTTGCCGGCTGACGCGAACGCACTGCCCCACCAGTGGTACTGCGTCATGAACGTATTCGCCGAGATGAGGCCGCGGAACCCGGTGAACGGGTCCTGCCCGTAGATGCCGGTGACCTCGCCGGTCGCGGCGTTCGCCTGATAGCCGTACACGACCTCGGCGTGCGTGCCGGCCTCCGCGAAGATGACGACCGGAACGCGGGCGTTGAGGCGGCCGACCAGCTCGGTGAGCGCGATGAACTTGTTCGTGTACATGTGGACGCGGCCCTCGCCGCCGTAGTACTTCATCAGGTAGCTGACCCCGGCCGGGTCGAGGCCGGCCTCACCGCGGAGCGAGTTGCCCTGATAGGCGATCTGGAACGTCGAGAGCAACGGCTGGGAGGCGGGGACGACCAGGCCGAAGGCCGACATCACCGAGAGGCTCGAGGCGGCGGCGCAGTACGGCGTGGTCGTCGTGCGCCAGCCGGCGGGAGAAGGCTCCGTGAGCTGACTCACGTACTGGACGCCCGGGACGGTCATCGACACTGTGAGCGCGGCCGCGGCTGGCTGGGTGCCGGCCATCATCCCGCCGAGGATCACGAGCGCACAGACGACCAAGCAGGCGGACCGGCGGAGATACGTCACGGGCCTTGCTCCTTCCCTGTCTCTGCCCCGAACGGGCCGTTCCCTCTCAGGCGCGGCGGGCGGAGCGACCGGTGACCGGACAACTCCGTACGGTTAGCGCAACGGGGTCAGGGTGTCGATATAACGGCTGCTCGCTCGGTGGGGCGATAGGACCATCGGCCTATGCGGTGCGAGCTATGAGGCTGCG
>Ga0207665_10002829_pt1 | contig 11640 bp, 11 predicted proteins | sample LARL112metaG_FD_184351 | JGI IMG/M metagenome (GOLD analysis project Ga0207665, IMG submission 184351) | Corn, switchgrass and miscanthus rhizosphere microbial communities from Kellogg Biological Station, Michigan, USA - LAR L11-2 metaG... | ecosystem: Host-associated > Plants > Roots >...
GGGGTACGAGCGCGTGATTGTCGACCTCTCCCGGCTCTCGTCCATGGACTGGTGGGTGGCCCTCATCCTGATCTGGGCCGGCCGGGTCATCGGCCGCCGGGGCGGCGTGCTGATGCTGGCCGCTCCCCAGCCCGCCGTCGCGCAGCTGCTGATGGCCGCCGGCGCGTCCAAGACGGCCGTGATGTGTGCCAGCGTCCGGCAGGCCCGGCGGCGTCCCGGTGCGTCGGCCGCATCCGCATGACGGACAGGCCTGTCTCGCCGATAGAGTATCGCCAGCGATTCCGGCAGGGGCGGCGGGCCTGCGGACGGACGTATCTTCCGTGCGTGGCATGCTCGACAGGTCCTGGAGGGGCGATGACGCGGGTGACCCGGCAGGATTTCCAGCGGCTGCTCGAGTTCCGGGTCGCGCTGCGGGAATTCCAGCGCTGGAGCGAGGACCAGGCTGAGGCGGCGGGTGTTACCCATGTCCAGCACCAGCTGCTGGTGGCGATAAAGGGACACCCGGGAAACCAGCCGCCTACCGTGGGCGATCTCGCCGGCTACCTGCTCCTGCGCCCGCACAGCACGGTGGAGCTCATCGACCGGGCCGAAGCGGCCGGACTGGTCGAGCGCGTGCCGGACGACAACGACGGCCGCGTCGTCCGCGTCTGCCTGACCAAGGACGGCGACCGCATCGTGCACCGGCTGGCCCGGGCACACCTCGACCGGCTGCACGAGCTCGCTACTGTCCTCGACGACCTCGTCACCAGGCACGGCACCCAGGCCGCCCCGCAGCGGTCCTGACTGTCCGGTCAACCGGCACATAGTGGTCCTAGTCGACCGGCACAAAGTGAAGGGGTGTGGCTTTTGTGGAGTGAGCGCTGCCTGATGACCACGCGGCCAGGCCCGGGACAGCCGGGTAGCAAGTGACACCCGGGACGCCAGGAACCGACACCCAGGGCCCCTCACCGGAGAAAAGCTGCACCCAAGTGAAGGCGTGCCGAATGCAGCCGGCATACCTCACGGATAACCGACCGCTCGTCCTAAAATTATCGTGGACCGATATATAGGGCCGAGTAAGTCTTAGCTTCGGATCCGCAGGTTGGATAGATCATTGATCGATTTATGCGACGGGTGGCTGATCGATCCGGGAGGAATCATGGAACGTCCTGACCAGGGCTCGCCGCTGCCCCGCGATCCTGCCCGCCGCGAGGACGTCATCCGCGAGGACGCCATCCGCGAGGACGCCATCCGCGAGGACATCGCCCCCGATGCGGAGCGGCCAGGCGGCGCAGCCGCTGGTGGCTGACCCATCGCGCCGCGATGGCGTGTTTAGCGACCGGTGTCCCGGGCAGGGGCGCAGCCTCGTCGTACGACATGAGTTCGCGCAGGGGAGTGCGATGGCGACCAGGGAGCAAGTCAGGCAACTGCTCGACGGCGGCCTTGATTACCAGGCGGCCGCCCGGGAACTGCGCATCCCCGCCGGTCAGGCATACATGATCGCGACCGGCGTGCCCGCCGACGGCAGCGACTCGATCCCCGACGAGGAAGACGAGGAAATGGCCCGGCGTGACGACCTGCTTCCCGCCAGCCAGCACCTGGCCAACCCGCCCCACCACAATCCGACCACCAAGGAGCAGGTCAAGGCGTGGATAAAGGCCCGGGTCGCGGCCGACGAGCCGATGCGCGCCGCGAAGCGGCAGCGGACCGCCGAGCCGCCCCCCATCCAGGACCCGGACGACAGCCACGACGCCATCACGGTGCTCGGCCGGCAGCACAGCCAGGTCCGCTGGCTGCTCAAAGAGCTTCAGGCACTGCCCAGCCATACCACTGGCGGCGAGCCCGAGCACCGGTCGGAACGCAAGTCGATCGTGGACATGATCACCGTCCGCCTGACCGAGCACGAGGCGATCGAGGAACAGCACTTCTGGCCGGCCGTCCGCAAGCAACTGCCGGACGGCGACCACTACGCGGACACCGCACAGAAGCAGGAGCAGGAAGGCCAGGACAGCCTGACCGAACTGGGCCGGCTCGACCCTGGGTCGCGGGAGTTCGACGAGCACGTCGAGCAGTTCGTCACGCTGGTCCGCAAGCACGTCGCGTTCGAGGAACTGGTGTTCCTGAAGCTGCGCGAGGCCATGAGCCAGAAGGCTCTCGACCGTCTCGGCCGCAAGCTGCTGTCCGCCCACCAGCAGACCAGGCAGCAGCAGGCCGAGCAGAACGGGGAGGGATCGTAATGGGCGCCAAAACCTGGATCGACGCGTGGCCGGTCTACCGGCAGCTCAAAGGCATGGACCCGCTGGGCCGGGGGGCCGCGGCCAAGAGCAGCCGCAGCGCGCAGCTGACCCCGCGCACCCGCGAAGCCGACCAGGTCGTCAAGTCGGTGTGCCCCTACTGCGCGGTCGGCTGCGCCCAGAACGTGTACGTAAAAAACCAAAAGGTCGTCCAGATCGAGGGCGACCCGGACTCGCCCATCAGCCGGGGCCGCCTCTGCCCCAAGGGCTCGGCCAGCCTCCAGCTCACCACGGGCAGCGCCCGCCGGTACGAATGCCTGTACCGCCGCCCGGGCGCCAAAGACTGGGAGGTGCTGCCCCTGGAGCAGGCGATGGACATGATCGCCGAACGGGTGATCGACGCGCGTCGCCAAGGCTGGCAGTGGGAGGTCGACGACAAACGCACCCGGCGCACCATGGGCTTCGCCAGCCTCGGCGGCGCGACCCTCGACAACGAAGAGAACTACCTGCTCAAGAAGCTCTTCACCGCCCTCGGCGCGATCCAGATCGAGAACCAGGCCCGCATTTGACACTCCGCCACCGTCCCCAGTCTGGGGACTAGCTTCGGCCGCGGCGGCGCGACCACGTTCCAGCAGGACTGGCAGAACGCCGACTGCATCGTGATCGAGGGCTCGAACCTGGCCGAGTGCCACCCGGTCGGCTTCCAGTGGATCATGGAAGCGAAGGCCAGGGGAGCCACGGTCGTCCACGTGGACCCGCGGTTCACCCGCACCAGCGCGCTGGCCGACCTGCACGTGCCGCTGCGGGCCGGCACCGACATCGCCTTCCTCGGCGGGATCGTCAACTACGTCCTGGCCAGCGAGAAGTACTTCCACGAGTACGTGCTGAACTACACCAACGCGGCCACGATCATCACCGAGGACTTCGCCGACACCGAGGACCTTGATGGCCTCTTCTCCGGCTTCGACCCGGAAGAACGTTCCTACGACGTGCAGACCTGGCAGTACGAGGGCACCGAGGTGCAGGGCGCGTCGGGGGAGCGGGACCAGCAGTACGAGGACCGGGCCCCGGCCCGCAAGGCGGCCCGCGGCGAGTCGCACGGCTCGGGCGGCGCGCACGTCGGCACCCCGAAAAACGACCCGACCCTGCAGCACCCGCGCTGCGTGTTCCAGATCCTGAAGCGCCACTTCGCCCGGTACACCCCGGAGATGGTGGAGCAGATCTGCGGCGTGCCGCCGGAGACCTTCCGAAGGGTGTGCGAGCTGGTCACCGAGAACTCGGGCCGGGACCGCACCACGGCGTTCGCCTACAGCGTGGGCTGGACCCAGCACACGGTGGGGGTGCAGTACGTCCGCACCGCCGCGATCCTGCAGACGTTGCTCGGCAACATGGGCCGGCCCGGCGGCGGGATCCTGGCCCTGCGCGGGCACGCCTCCATCCAGGGCTCCACCGACATCCCGACGCTGTACAACCTGCTGCCGGGGTACATCCCGATGCCGCACGCGCACTCCAACGAGGACCTGGACGCGTTCGTCGCGGCGGAGGGGACCGACAAGGGGTACTGGGCGGAGCTACGGTCCTACCTGGTCAGCCTGCTCAAGGCCTGGTGGGGCCCGGCCGCCACGCCGGAGAACGACTTCTGCTTCGGCTACCTGCCCCGGCTGACCGGCAGCCACAGCACCTACGACACCGTGATGGCCCAGCTCGCCGGGGACTGCAAGGGCTACTTCCTGCTGGGCGAGAACCCCGCGGTCGGCTCGGCCAACGCCAAGCTGCAGCGGCTGGGGATGGCGAACCTGGACTGGCTGGTGGTGCGGGACTTCTCGCTGATCGAGAGCGCCACCTTCTGGCAGGACGGCCCGGAGATCGAGACCGGCGAACTGAAAACCGAGGACATCGGCACCGAGGTGTTCTTCATGCCGGCCGCCGCGCACACCGAGAAGAGCGGCAGCTTCACCAACACCCAGCGGCTGCTGCAGTGGCATCACCAGGCCGTCGAGCCGGCCGGCGACGCGCGCAGCGAGCTGTGGTTCGCCTACCACCTGGGCCGCATCATCCGCGAGAAGCTGGCTGGCTCCACGGACGCGATGGACCGGCCGCTCCTGGACCTCACCTGGGACTATCCCACCGAGGGGGAGACCGCCGACCCGGACGCCGAGGCGGTGCTGGCCGAGATCAACGGCTGGGACGCCGAGGGGAACCCGGTCGCGTCCTACGAGCAGCTCAACGACGACGGCTCGACCGCGTGCGGCTGCTGGATCTACTGCGGCGTCTACGCCGGCGGCGTCAACCAGGCGTCCCGCCGCAAGCCGGGCAAGGAGCAGAACTGGGTCGCGAACGAGTGGGGCTGGGCCTGGCCCGCCAACCGGCGCATCATCTACAACCGCGCCTCGGCCGACCCCGAGGGCAAGCCGTGGAGCGAGCGCAAGGCCCTGGTCTGGTGGGACGAAGAGCAGGCCACGTGGACCGGGCACGACATCCCGGACTTCGCCGCCGACAAGTCCCCGCACTACCGGCCGCCGGACGGCGCGACCGGCGCCGAGGCCCTGTCCGGCATCGACCCGTTCGTCATGCAGGCCGACGGCAAGGCGTGGCTGTACGTGCCCGCCGCCCTGACCGACGGCCCGCTGCCGGCCCACTACGAGCCGCAGGACTCCCCGTTCCGCAACCTGCTGTACGGCCAGCAGCGGAACCCGGCCCGGCAGGTGATGCCGTTCGTCCACCCGGACAACCGGTTCCAGCCCAGCAACGGCGAGGCCGGGGCGGAGGTCTTCCCGTACGTGGCGACCACCTACCGGCTGACCGAGCACCACACGGCGGGCGGCATGAGCCGCTGGCTGCCGTACCTGGCCGAGCTCCAGCCGGAGTTCTTCTGCGAAGTGTCCCCGGAGCTGGCGAAAGAACGCCAGCTGGAGCATCTCGGCTGGGCCACCATCGTCTCGGCCCGCAACGCCATCGAGGCCCGGGTGCTGGTCACCGAGCGGCTGACCCCGCTGACCATCCAGGGCCGGCAGTTGCACCAGGTCGGCATCCCGTACCACTGGGGGCCGAACGGCTACAGCCGGGGCGACGCCGCCAACGACCTGACCTCGATGAGCCTGGACCCGAACTCCCACATCCAGGAGGTCAAGGCGTTCGCCTGCGACATCAGGCCCGGGCGCCGGCCGGCCGGCGCGGCCCGCGCCGCGCTGGTGCGCGAGTACCAGCAGCGGGCCGGCATCACCGAGCAGACGGGAACCGAACCATGAGCACTCAGCCCGCCGACCCGTTCGCGACGGACGGGTACGAGAACCGCCCGCCGCGGATGGGCTTCTTCACCGACACCTCGGTGTGCATCGGCTGCAAGGCCTGCGAGGTCGCCTGCAAGGAATGGAACCACGTCCCCGAGGACGGCCTGAACCTCACCGGGATGTCGTACGACAACACGGTAGGCCTGGGCGCCGACACCTGGCGGCACGTGGCGTTCATCGAGCAGCGCAAGCCCGCCCCGCCCGGACCCGACGGCCAGCTTCGCTGGCTGATGGCCTCCGACGTGTGCAAGCACTGCACCCACGCCGCCTGCCTGGACGTCTGCCCGACCGGGGCGCTGTTCCGGACCGAGTTCGGCACCGTGGTGGTGCAGGAGGACATCTGCAACGGCTGCGGCTACTGCGTCCCGGCCTGCCCGTACGGGGTCATCGACCAGCGCCAGGACGACGGCCGGGTCTGGAAGTGCACGCTGTGCTACGACCGGCTCGGCGACGGCATGGAACCCGCCTGCGCCAAGGCCTGCCCGACCGACTCCATCCAGTTCGGCCCGCTGGACGAACTGCGCGAGCGGGCCGCGCGCCGGGTGGACGCGCTGCACGAGGCCGGCGTGGCCGACGCCAGGCTCTACGGCGAGGATCCGCACGACGGCGTGGGCGGCGACGGCGCCTTCTTCCTGCTGCTCGACGAGCCGGAGGTCTACGGGCTGCCACCCGACCCGGTGGTCACCACCCGGGACCTCCCGTCCATGTGGCGGCACGTGGCCGCCGCCGCGGCCACGCTGACCGCCGCCGCCGCGGCCTCGTTCGCGGCCACCCTGATAGGAAGGCGCCGATGAGCGGGAAACACCGGGCCGAACGGCCCATGGTGCCGAAAGCCGAGTTCACCTCCTACTACGGCAAGCCCATCCTCAACCCGCCGACCTGGCAGTCCCCGGACATCCCCGGCTACCTGTTCCTCGGCGGGCTGGCCGGCGGCTCGTCCCTGCTCGCGGCGGGCGCCGACCTCACCGGCCGCCGGGCGCTGAGCCGGATGGCCAAGACCGGCGCGGTCGCCGCCGCCGGCCTGTCCATGGTCGCCCTGGTCCACGACCTGGGCCGCCCGGCCCGGTTCATCAACATGCTCCGGGTGTTCAAGGTGACCTCGCCGATGAGCGTCGGCTCCTGGCTGCTGGCTGGTTACGTGCCCGCCGCGGGCGTGGCGGCGGCGTCTGCGCTGACCGGCCGCCTGCCCCGCATCGGGTCGGCGGCCACGGCCGGCGCGGCCCTGCTCGGCCCGGCCGTGGCCTCCTACACGGCCGCGCTGATCAGCGACACCGCCGTGCCTGCCTGGCACGACGGCTATCCCGAGATGCCGTTCGTCTTCACCGGTTCCGGCGCGATGGCGGCCGGCGGCCTCGGCCTGCTGGCGGGCCTGCCCGCTCGGGCCCGGCCGGACGAGACCGCTCCCGCCCGCAACCTGGCCCTGCTCGGTGTGGCCATGGAGACGGCCGCCTTCGCGCGGATGGAACACCGCATCGGCCTGTCCGCCGAGCCGTACTCAGCGGGCCGGGGCGGCGCGTACGTCAAGGCCGGCCAGGCGCTGGCCCTGCTCGGCGCGGCCGGATCGCTGCTCAGCCGGCGCAGCCGGATCGCCACCGCCCTGTCAGGGACCGCGCTGATCGCCGCGTCCGCCGCCACCCGGTGGGGCATCTACCACGCCGGCCTGGCCTCGGCCCGCGACCCGAAGTACACCGTCGTCCCCCAGCGCCAGCGGCTCGACGAGCGCGCCGCGTTAAAAGACTAAAGATCTTTGGAAACGAACGGGGTGGCCTGCTCGCCCCCGTTCCAGCGCTTCGCCAGCCTGCCCACCGACCAGCTCTCGGCGTGATCACGGTCCGGCCCGGTTCAAACCCCGCCGCTCCCCAGGGTGACCGCGCACTCGAGCAGCATGGCGTGGACGAAGGCCTGGGGCAGGTTGCCGCGGAGCTGGCGCTGGGTGACGTCGTACTCCTCGGAGAACAGGCCCGGCGGCCCGCAGGCGGCCCGGTTGCGCTCGAAGTAGCGGACCGCGGTCAGCTCGTCGCCCTGCTGGTGCTCGGCCAGCGCCATGATGAACCCGCAGAGCAGGAAGGCGCCCTCGGCGTCGCCGAGCGGGCGCTGGTCGTGCCGGAACCGGTACACGTACTCGTCCCTGGCCAGCTGGTCGTGGACCACGCGCAGGGTGGCCGTGGTCCTGGGGTCGGCGGCGGGCACGGCCCCGCGGACCGGCGGCAGCAGCAGCGCGGCGTCAGGCCGGGGGTCGTCGTCGGCGCGCTGCCAGTAGCCGTCGGGGTGGGTCGCCGTACGGGCGGTCTCGGCCATGATGGCGTCGGCCAGTGCCGCGCAGTCGCCGAACCCGGTTCCCGCCGATGGCAGTGCGGCCACCGCCCGCAGGCCGGCCACGCAGGCCAGCCGTGAATGCGTCCAGCGCCGCGGGTCGAGCTCCCAGATGCCGGCGTCGGGCTCGGTCCAGCGCCTGGCGATCGCGTCCGCGGCGGTGCGGGCGGCCTTCCACCCGTCGGCGCCGAGCCGGTCCAGCCGGGCCGCGGCGGCCAGCAGTTGCAGTGCCTCGCCCAGCGCGTCCAGCTGGAACTGGTCGTTCACCCAGTTGCCGGTCCGGTCACTGCCGCCCGGATACCCGGCCAGCCCGAGCGACTGTTCCGACGGGACCGGTCGGCCGGTCACGGTGTAGGCGGGCTTAAGCTGCGGGCCGTCGTCAAGCAGGCGGCCGGTGGCGAACCCGGTCGCGGCGTCCAGCAGATCATGTGCCCCAGCCCGGACGGCGGCCAGGCCGGCGTAGGCCTGGTCCCGGATCCAGGCGTACCGGTAGTCATAGTTGCGGTCACGGTCGGCCCGCTCCGGCAGGCTCATCGTCGCCGCCGCCACCATGCCGCCGCCCGCGCTGGTCAGGCCGCGCAGTACCGCCCAGGCATGATGGGCGTCCCGCGGGGCGATGGCGTGCTCGAGCGACGGCCGGGCCTGGGCCCAGGCGGACTCGGTGGCTCGCCAGGCCGCGGCCGGGTCCGGCCCGGCTTGGTCAAAGCCGCCCTCGCCGATTTCGAGCACGAAGTCGTGCCGCTCGCCGGCCGGCACGGTCAGTTCCAGCGTGAGCAGCTCGCCCCGGCCGTGCGCGACCGGCTCCGGGCGCGCCCGTCCGCCGCCCTGCCAGCGCCAGCGCAGCGGCCCGCTGGTCCCGGACCAGATTCCGTCGTCCAGGGACAGGCCGTGGCTGCCGTGCCGGCCGAACCCGGCCCGCGGCTCGACCACCACCCGCACCCTGGCGTTCCCCTCTACCGCGCACACCTGCCTGAGCAGCACGATCCGGTCCTGGTCACCGGGGAAGGCCAGCGCCTCGCGGCACTCGATCACCGTGTCGGCGGCCACCCACCGGCTCCGCCAGATCAGGCCGCCGGGTTCGTAATAGCCACCCCACACGTGCCACGGGTCGGCCGGGGTAATCGCGTAGATCCCGGCCCCGCCGATCAAAGCGGAGAACACGGCATCGGAATCCCACCGCGGCGCGCACAACCAGGTCAGCTCCCCGTGCGGGCCGATTAGCCCGCCCCGCTCGCCGTCCGCGACCAGCGCGTACTCCCGCAGCACCTGCGGGCGGAAGCCGACCGGATCGATGTCATCACCCGCCATGCCGCCCCTCTCCCCGGACCAGGCCGTCCCAATCCTGATCCCCGGCCGGTCCTGATCCCCGGCCGGCAAAATTAATATCGTATAGCGATATTAATACACAGCAAGCCAGGCAGGCCCGGTGAAGCGGAGGAGCATGAGAGCGGCTTTCCAGCATGAGCGCTGCCTGACGAGCGCACGGCCGGACCGGCGGCTCCCGGGTGCCTGATGAGCGCACCGCTAGGCCGACGGCTCCCGGGGGCCTCCGCCTCCGCTGTCTCACCCGCTGCCAGGTTTCGGGCAACGCCACCGCCGCGGTAACTGGCACACCTTCACATCGTGCCGGTCCCAGCCCGCCTGAGCCGCGGCCCGCTGATATTCCGCACCTGGCCGCGATGCGCGCTATCTTCGCCAGGCTGGCCGCCGGTGAGGCGATCGGAAGCATCGAACAGCGAAATGCGGTACGCCGTGTCACCGGCAAGCGAGGCCAGCGTCGGCCCGGCGGCCGCGGTCGCCGCGGCCGCGCCGACCGGTCCCGGCATCAGCCCTTGCCCTCACGGACCGGGCGCGGTTCCTCCTCCTGCTGGGCGGATTCGTCCGACAGCAGCGGCGAGCGGGCCAGCACGACCACGGCGGCCGTCATGACCAGGCCGCTGACCACAGCCAGGGCGACGTACCAGCCGTCCCGCACGCGCTCGCCGAAGACGAACACCCCCCACAAGATCGACACGATCGGGTCGGACAAGGTCAGGCCCGGCTGCGCGGCGATCAGCCGGCCCGCGTTCATCGCTGACTGGACCAAGAACATGCCCAGCGCGCCGGCCGCGATCATGCCGTACAGCTCCCAGCTGGTGAGCAGCACGGTCAGCCCCTGGGAAAACGTCTCGGTCATGCCCTTGATCAGCGCCGCGGTCAGGCCGAAGGTGGCCCCGGCCGCGACCGCGAGCACGGCCGCCTGCCGTACGCTGCCCTGGCCGTTCGCCGGGCCGTGGCCGGCCGGCCCGCGCCGTCCCCACATCGCCAGGGCGCCCACGGCGCCGAGGTTGATGCCGACGCCGATCACCCAGGCGTACCAGCGCACGCCTTGCGGCCGCCCGGCCGACGGGGACAGGAAATACAGCATCCCGGCCAGGCCGGCCGTCATGACCACGGCCGAGCCCCACTCCCGGCGGTGCATCCGGGTCTCGAAGACCCGGGAGGCCAGGATCAGCGTGGCGGGAAGCTCAAGCACCAGGATCGGTTCCACGACCGACAGCTGCCCGCCGCCCAGCGCGGCCGCCTGGAGCAGGAAGCCGGCGGTCACGGCGAGGATCCCGCCGAACCAGACCGGCTCGTGCGCCAGGCTCCAGATCAGCCGCAGGCTCATGTTCTCCCGCCGCGGCGCCCGGCGATTGGCCTTGCGCTGCAGTACCGAGGACGTGGCGTTGGCGCACGCCGCGAGCACGGCCAGCACATAGGTGAGCATCCGCGTCTCCCTCATGGCCGCCGCGCAACGATGGCGGCGGCCGGAGGCCGCTACCCGAATATCGTAGTACGACACATATCATCGACGTGCCGGACGCTCCCCGGCCGGGACGATTCCCGGCTGGCGTCCCGGGTAAGGAAGTGTGATGAAGAAGCTAGTAGAGCTCCTGCTGTGTTTCCTCCACCCGCTCGCGGTGGTGCTCATGTGGATCAACCTGGCATCGCGCACCGATCTCAGGGGAACGCACAAGCTGGCGTGGGGCATTTTCGGCCTGATACCGCTCGTGCCCTTCGTCTACGTGCTGACCGGGGGTGACCTCTTCTAGGCCGCGCCGGGTGACCCGGCCCGCCGCGGGCCGCGGTCACCCCGGCTGCCAGGCCACCCGGGCCGCCGGGCTGTGCCTGGGGATCAGGTCGGACAGTCCGCCCGAGGCGGAGGTGCCCAGCCGCGGGAGGAAAAGGAACGCCAGGGCCAGCGCCGCGATCCATCCGCCGATGACGAAGTACCGCAGGCTGACGACGACGAAGACGTATCCCCACGCCAGGATGCCGACGGCAGGCTCCTGCGGACCAGGGGCCGCGGGCCGATCCGGTCTTGGTGGCTCGGTAGGAGACGCGCCGCGCCCGCTACCCAGGGCTGGCCGGATTATGAGTAAAATTTATCGCTCTACGATATAAGTTTGCCGGGACGGGTAACTGCCCCCTCCATGACGGCTATTGCGTGCAAGCTTGCCCCCGGACCTTCTCGGCCGCCACCAGGCTCAGCCAGCTGGCTGGCCGGCGGGAATCAGGGCGCTAAGCGCGGCGGCCAGCTTGTGCATTTCGGCCAGGTTGACCTCGGTCAGCCCGGTGACCAGCTGGTCGCCAGCCTCGGTGAGCTCAACCCGGGCCACCCGGGCGTCGCCGGGATCCGGGCAGCGGCGGACGAAGCCGGCCGCCTCGGCCCGGTCCACGAGGCCCACCGCGCTGTGGCTCTGCAGCAGCAGGTAGTCGGCGATCTGGCCGACCGACGGAGGCTTGGTGCCCGGATGGCCCTTGATCGCAACCAGGAGCTGATGCTGGACCTGCGTCAGGCC
>Ga0207665_10002830_pt1 | contig 11639 bp, 9 predicted proteins | sample LARL112metaG_FD_184351 | JGI IMG/M metagenome (GOLD analysis project Ga0207665, IMG submission 184351) | Corn, switchgrass and miscanthus rhizosphere microbial communities from Kellogg Biological Station, Michigan, USA - LAR L11-2 metaG... | ecosystem: Host-associated > Plants > Roots >...
CTGCGTTCTCTCTATGCCGCCGCCGCCGAAAGCTCCCGCCCGAAGAGTTCACGGAAGTAGTCCCGGTCTTTCTCGATCGCCCAAAGCTCCAGATCCAGGCCCACTCTCCTTTTCGACAGCAGTGTCATCTTGACGGCACCGTTGCGAATGCTTACTCGCGCTTTTTGCACGGCCCGGCTACGTCCCAGATTCATGGAGCGCGCAAGGCGCAGCAGCATGGATGCTTTGGCAATGTGCTCCTGGTCGAGCGGCTGCAATCCTTTGAGATTGCTGTCAGTCGGAGTGGGACGCGATTTGCCCAGATAGCGGGCGATGGCAGCGATGATGCGGCGTTGCTCTGGCGTGTATCCGAGAATTTCAGAATTGGAAATGATGTAGTGTGCGTGCCGGTGGCGTCCGTTGCGATTCACGTAGTCGCCGACCTCGTAGAGCATGGCCGCCGCCGAGAGCCATTCACGGTATTCGGGAGGCAGGTGGTGCAGAGATTTCAAGGCGGCGAATAACTCCATTGCGGAATCGCGCACCTGCAAGGCGTGGCCCATGTCGACTCGGTAGTGGTGCACGGCCTGCTGCAGAGAATCCCAGCGTTCGGACTCGATCTGGCGGCCGGAGCGCGTGCTGCGATCATATTCCGCGGCCATCTGTGCGAGCAGACCATCGCGAAGCCCGAGCAACGAATAGCGAAACGAACGAAGCTGGCAGCGCTCTACCAATTCGCGGTACACCATGGCACCAGCCACAATGATTTCGGCCCGGCGTGGCCCGATGCCCACAATCTTTTTCCGCTCTTCGAGCGGCAGGCGGCTGATGAGTTTTGCGATGCGCTTCATCTCCGCGCGCGTGACGACCGGGGTGCGGCCTTTTCCGGAAGGTCGAATCAGGTGACTGGCGGCGGCCGCCAGAGCGGCTGCGGTTCCCGACGTCGCGATCGCTGCGTTCACCCTCGACGCGACAATCTTTGCCGAAACCCGCCCGACTTCGCGCGCAATGAAACCGCGCATGCGTTGTAGCTCGCCCTTGCGGGGCGGATCGTGGCTGAGGAATTCGTTAGTCAGTCGCACGGCGCCGAGCGGCAGGCTTACCGTATCCCGAATATGTCCGCGTCGCGAAACGGTCAGCTCACAACTGCCGCCGCCGAGGTCGATCATCAGTACAGTCGACGTGCTGAGGCGCAGATTCGCAACCAGTCCAAGGTGAATGAGGCGGCCTTCTTCCAGGCCGGAGATGATGTCGACCGTCCATCCTGTAGCAGAACGCACCCACTCCATGAAAGCTTGCGAGTTGCGGGCATCGCGCAGAGCGCTGGTGGCGACGACGCGGACGGAATCCGTGCCCAAACGCTGCGCGGTGCGGTGAAAGCGACGGAGGACCTTCACGGTTTCCGCCATGGACTCGGGAGACAGGAAGTTCGAACGGAATACGCCTTCGCCCAATCGCGTGACTTCGCGGTCTTCGTGAATGGCGTGGAGCTTACGACCGCGCAGGCGGGCGATCTTGAGGCGAACCGAGTTCGAACCGATATCCACCGCGGCGAAAACGGGCATGAGGTTTAGTTGCGGTCCACGATTCTAACGGATCGATGGTTTTAGGGTACACGTCGAGCGCCGCGAATCTTTTCAGCAATGATCGATGTCTGCAAAATCCCCCAAGTTGCAGATGGAAAAGCACTTTTAACACTCCTGTAACACGATTCTGGTAGCGTGCAGGCATGGCGAATCAAGCCCTGTTTCGCCCGCAGACCGCGGGGCCTCAGCCAGTGGCTGGAACTCACGCCAAGACGCGCAACAATCCGCTGCTGAACTCCTCCGATGGAGTGCTGGCCGACCGCGCCTTCGGTTGGGCGATTCTGGGTTGCGCGCTGGTCGTGCTGTTGATCCTCGCGTTGATCGTTTGGCAACTCGTCAGCCGCTCCCAACTCTCCTGGCATGCTTTCGGGTGGAAGTTTTTCTGGGGACAGGATTGGGACCCGGTCAATGATCAGTACGGCGCGCTGCCATTCGTCTACGGAACGCTGGTTTCCTCGCTTTTGTCGTTGATTATCGCGGTGCCGCTTGCTGTGGGTGTCGGAGTGTTCACGACCGAGATGTGCCCGAAGTGGCTGCGCGGGCCGCTGTCGTTCACGACCGAATTGCTGGCTGCGATTCCGAGCGTGATCTACGGGCTTTGGGCGATCTTCGTGCTCGTGCCTATTCTGAGAAACTACGTCGAACCATTCCTGGCGAAGACCTTGGGGTGGACCGGATTCTTCGAAGGCGCTCCTTATGGGATCGGCATGTTGGGCGCGGGGATCATCCTGGCGATCATGATCATCCCCATCATCTCGTCGATCACGCGCGAGGTGTTGCAGGTGGTGCCGCAGCACCAGCGTGAGGCGGTGCTTGCACTGGGCGCAACGCGTTGGGAGATGATCCGCATCGGCGTGCTGCGCAACGCGCGCGCTGGCATTGTGGGCGGAGTGATTCTCGGCTTAGGAAGAGCGCTGGGCGAAACGATGGCGGTCACGATGGTGATCGGCAATCGCCCGGAGATCGCGAAGTCGCTATTTGCTCCTGGTTACACCATGGCCAGCGTACTGGCGAACGAGTTCAGCGAAGCCGCTGGAAATCTTTACCTTTCCGCACTGATTGAAATCGGTCTGGCCCTGTTCCTGGTGACCATCATCGTCAACGCGCTGGCCCGGTTTATGGTCTGGAGCGTGACACGCGGCCAGCCTGCGAGGGCTCGTGCCTGACACCCGCGCAGCGACTCCAAAACTCGAAATCGGTCTGTGGCGACGAATCACCGATGGGATGGCGACAACGTTTGCCGTGTCGACCGTCGTCATCGTGCTCACGCCGCTGGTGGCGATCTTTGGCTACCTGGTTTACAAGGGAGTGGGGTCGGTCAACTGGGCGTTTCTGACGCAGACGCCGAAGCCGCCCGGGGAACTGGGTGGAGGCATGGCCAACGCAATTGCCGGGTCCGTGCTGATTCTTTCGATTGGAAGCCTGTTGGGCGTGCCCCTCGGAATTGGAGCGGGCATCTATCTCGCGGAATTTGGCCGGAATCGTTTCGGTGATCTGGTGCGATTTGTTTCCGACGTTTTGAATGGCGTGCCCTCGATCGTGATCGGCATTGTGGCCTACGCACTGGTGGTATTGCGGCAGAAACATTTCTCGGCATTGGCTGGCGGTGTAGCGCTGGCCATCATGATGGTTCCCACTATCACGCGGACGACGGAAGAGATGCTGCTGCTGGTGCCCAACGTGCTGCGTGAAGCCGCGTACGGATTGGGCGTGCCGCGCTGGCGAACGACGCTCTCCATCACGCTGCGCACCGCGACTTCAGGCATCATCACTGGAGTCATGCTTGCGTTTGCGCGAGTAGCCGGAGAAACCGCGCCTTTGCTGTTCACGGCGTTCGGCAACCAGTTCTGGAACTGGCGCCTCGATCAGCCGACCGCGGCACTGCCGCTGCAGATTTTTACTTACGCAATCTCCCCGTATGACGACTGGCACCGGCAGGCGTGGGCCGGTGCACTGGTGTTGATCATTCTCATCGTTTCGGCGGTCGCGGCGGTGCGTATCGTTGTGCGGCGCGGAACTCTTGGAGGAGTGGCCTAAAGCAATGGGAGTCGGAATCCAGGTCGAAAAACTGAATGCCTGGTACGGCAAGACGCAGGCATTGCACGATATCAACCTGAACGTGCAAGCCAATCACGCGACGGCCTTGATTGGGCCTTCGGGCTGCGGCAAGTCGACATTCATTCGCTGCCTGAATCGTATGCACGAGACCAGCCCGGAAGCGCGGGTCGAAGGCAAAGTGAAGATCGGCGAGTACGACGCGTACGAGGGCACGTCGGCGACGAAACTGCGCCGCCGCATCGGTATGGTGTTCCAGAAGCCGAATCCTTTCCCGACGATGTCGATCTACGAAAACGTTGCGGCCGGGCTGAAGCTTAATGGCTACCGCGACAAGAAGCATCTGGACGACGTGGTCGAGAAATCGCTTGTCTCGTCCGCGTTGTGGGATGAAGTAAAGGATTCCATACACAAAAAATCCGGAGCCAGTCTTTCCGGCGGACAGCAACAGCGACTGTGCATCGCGCGCGCGCTGGCGGTTGAACCAGAAGTGCTGTTGATGGATGAGCCCTGTTCGGCGCTCGATCCCATCTCGACCGGCAAGATAGAGGAACTCATTTTCGAATTAAAAGCGCAGTACACTATCGTGATCGTGACGCACAACATGCAACAGGCGGCGCGCGTGGCCGAGTACACGGGATTCTTTCTTCTGGGGCGCATGATCGAGTACGACAAGACGGAGAAGATTTTCACGAATCCCTCGGACAAGCGCACCGAAGACTACATTACAGGCAGGTTTGGATAATGCGTACCCGATTTCAGCAGGGCCTCGACGAATTGCGCCAGAAGCTCCTTCGGATGGGAGGGCTCGCCGAACAGGCTGTGGATCGCGCTTGCCAGGCCTATCTGGATCGCGACCTGACGCGCTGCCAGATGGTGCTCGAGGGCGAGACTCAGATCAACATCTCCGAGCGCGAGATCGACGAGCTGGCATTCGACATGCTCGCGATGCAGCAACCCATGGCCGTGGATCTCCGCTTCATTCTTGCAGTCACCAAGATCAACGCCGACCTCGAACGCGTGGGGGATCAGGCGGTCAACATCGCCGAACGCGTGATGGACATGGTCGCGCTACCGGCGGTTGATCTTCCGGTGGACATCGGCCGCATGTCGGCGGCGGTGAGCGCGATGGTGCGGCGGTCGCTGGAATCGTTCATCGAAGCCAAGGCCGAGCTGGCGCAAGCCGTGCTCGAGATGGACAACGTGGTTGATCGCATGCGGGACGAAGCTTTCATCGTGCTGGTGAAGACCATGAACGAGCGTCCCGAAACGACTCGGCAGGCGCTCGATGCGCTGTTGGTGGCTCGCAACCTGGAGCGCGTGGCCGATCACGCCACCAACATCGCCGAGGATGTGATCTTCTGGGTGCGCGGGGCCGACGTCCGGCATAACGCTCCGCAGGAGCCCAACGGACAGGAGCAGGCGGCTCAACGGGCGGCCAGCGAGACGCACTGAAGGTTCACCAGATTGCAAACCTGTAAGCCGGTCAGAGATACTGACCGGCTTTCTGTTTTCTGCGGAGGACGTCGTGCGTAAGGAAATCGTGCTGGTAGTGAGCCTTTTGTTCCTGGACGCGAATTCGATGATGAGCCAGGAGAAGCCGGGAAAATCGCCGGTCAATTTGCCGAACGGCAAGACCCTTGCCGCAGAGACCGGACGCCTCTCACCCCTCAACAGCTTTCCGGCAACGATTGCGGTCAGCCCGGACGGGCACTATGCGGCGATGGTGCACGCCGGCTATGGAACGCAGGACAGCCGCGGGCGGCAGTCGATTTCGATCGCGAATCTCGCGAGCGGGGACGTCAAGGATTTTCCCGACGATCGCCTCGCTGAAGAATCGCACCAGAGTTATTTTGTTGGGCTTGCATTCAGCGGAGATGGCAAGCATCTGTACGCGTCGCTGGGATCGATCACTGATCCAACCGGGACCAAAGCCGGCGATACTGGGAACGCCATTGCTGTCTACTCCTTTCAGCAAGGCAAGGTCGCGCCGGAACGTCTCATCAAAATCGAGCCCACGAAGCTTGCGTCCGGAAAGTACGTGGCGCAAGGAGTGTTCAACACGGAGCCCGGAACGGCGATCCCGTATCCGGCCGGATTAGCGGTAGTGTCCTCCGACAAAGGCGAGCGCCTTCTGATCGCGAACAATTTGTCGGATAGCGCGATTCTGGTTGATGCAACGAATGGCGAGATCATCCACCGGTTTGACTTGAGCACGAATCGGCTGATCCCTTCTGCCTATCCGTACACGGTATTAGTGGCAAAGGATGGTCGCCGGGCGTGGTGCAGTTTGTGGAACGCCTCCGAGGTCGCGGAATTGGATCTGGAGCGCGGCGAAGTCGTCCGCCGCATTCCTCTGGCGAAGCCGGACGCGGAAACGGCGCCCGGGTCGCATCCCACCGCTATGCTTTTGAGCGCCGATGAGAAGACGCTGTATGTGACTTTGTCCAACGCCGACAGGGTTGCTGCCGTCTCAACCGCAGACGGTAAGCCGACGCGATGGTTTTCTACGCGGCTTGGCGGGCAGGCATATGGCGGCACCTCTCCGGTTGCGCTTACCTTTTCTCAGGATAAAAAACACTTGCTGGTGGCAACTGCCATGTTGAACGGCGTTGCTGTTTTTGATCTGGAGGATGAGGCGGGAACGGCCGACGTGCCTCAAAACGCCGCCGGCTTCATCCCCACCGACTGGTATCCGACGGCCTTGACAATACACGGCGACGATTTGTGGATTGCCACCGCGAAGGGGCGCAGCACCGGTCCGAACAACGGACAGAATGTGATTCCGGCCGGACGGAGGAAGCGGGAGCATCCCTATATCGCGACCTTGCTTTACGGATCGTTAGGCCGGGTGAACTTTGCCGACGCGAGCAAGAAGTTGCCGGAACTCACCAAGCAAGTCGAGGAAGGGAACCGGCTGCACGCCGACGCGGCAACGTTCAAGTTTGCCGGCGGCGCGAATCCGATCAAGCATGTGATCTACATCATCAAGGAGAACCGTACTTACGATCAGATCTTCGGCGACTTGAAAGAGGCCAACGGCGACCCGTCGCTGACCATGTACGGGCGCGAGATCACGCCCAACGAGCACAAACTGGCGCTGCAGTTTGGGATCTTCGACAACTTTTACGACAGCGGAGAGGTTTCCGGCAACGGCCATGAGTGGTCGACCGCTGCGATCACGAGTGACTACAACGAGGCGACCTGGCAGATTACGTATCGCGGTCGCGAGCGCACGTACGATTTCGCCGGATCGGTTGCAGAGGAATATCCCGCCGATCGCGGCATTCCGAATGTCGATTCTCCCCAGACCGGGTACCTGTGGGTGAATGCTGCGAGCCATGGCATCAGCTATCGGGACTATGGCGAGTTTATAGAAGCCGATTTCTGCCCGCTGAAATCTCCCGAGGCGACTCCGAAGGAAGGGAATCCCCAGCCGCAGGACGAGGCGTGTGAGCATGACGCGATCCGGCAGGGCGAGGCGTTGCCGGCTACGCTGGGTGACCCGAAAGGCAGTGCGAGTCCCTATCCGTGGCCGGTCCCGCTCAGCAAGAAGACGATCGCCACGATGAAGGAGTTGAAGGAGCATACCGACCTTTTATATCCGCCATTCAACGTCGATTATCCCGATCAACTGCGGGCGGATGAATTTCTGAATGAATTCCAGAATTTTGTCCAGGCGCGAAAGGAAGCGAAAGCCGAGCAACTGCCCAACCTTGTGATCATGCATCTCCCGAACGACCACACCGGGGGCACGCGCGCAGGGAAGCCGACGCCTTCGGCATCGAACGCCGACAACGATCTGGCCCTGGGAAGGATTGTCGAGGCGGTCTCGCACAGCGCGTACTGGGACGACACGGCGATCTTCGTGCTAGAAGACGACGCGCAGGATGGTGTGGACCATGTGGATGCGCATCGCTCGGTCGTGCTGGTGATCAGCAAGTACGCGCCGGTTGCGGGCGACCACCCGTCGGTCGAGCATGGGTTCTTCACGACCGCCAGCGTGGTACATAGCCTAGAGGAACTTCTCGGCCTGCCTCCAATGAACGTGAACGACGGTTACGCGCCGCTGATGGTCAGTTCTTTTTCGGGTGCCGGAAATCAAGCGCCGTTTCAGGCCGACACTTCGAACCGCGACAACGGGCTCATCTACAAAGTGAATGCGGCGGCGGCGAAAGGCGCGAAGGCGTCGGCGCGCATGGACTTCACGCGTCCCGATGCGGTCCATACGAAGGTGCTCAATGCGATTCTGTGGCGCGAGCGCAAGGGAGGCGTCAAGATGCCGGCGGCCAAGCACACCGTGTTTCCGGCTGGAGTGCGTGATGATGATGACTAGTGATGTAGCGCGGTAAGACTGGGGCGGGCGCGAATCGAGTATGCGAGGGCGAGGACGCCCTCGCGACTGCCGGCGAGACGCCGGCGCTACGGCGTTTGGGCGGGATGAAGCCCGGATTTATAGAGCAATGAAGCCCGCACAACACAGTTCGCGATTGCGATCGGCCGTTGCGGTCGCACTGATCCTGACACTCGTCGCCTTCGCCAATGTCGACCCGAAGAAGGGCCGGGTGACGGCGAATCCCAGCAGCGGGAATCGGTACTCGCTCGAACAGGAAGTGGATTACGGGCGGCAGGCCATCCCGGAAATCGAGAAAGAGTTGCCGCTCCTGCCGGTCGATCATCCGGTGTCGAAGTACATCAACACACTGGGCAACCGGCTGGCCGCGAAGGCGCCCGGTTACAAGTTTCCCTACACGTTTCGCGTCGTGAATCAGAAGGAGATCAACGCGTTCGCGCTCCCGGGCGGGCCTATCTATGTGAATACCGGAACGATCGCCGCAGCCAGCGAAGCCGAACTTGCCGGCGTGATGGGCCATGAGCTCTCACACGTCGTGATGCGGCACTCGACGCGGCAAGCCTCGCGGCAAAGCAAGGCGGCGATTCCACTCGCGATTCTAAGCGGCGTGCTGGGGGCCAGCGTCGGTGGGTGGGCAGGATCGCTGGCGCAGATGGGCATTTCGATCGGCGCGGGCTCGGTGTTTACCAGGTACTCGCGCGACGCTGAAACCGAAGCCGATATGGTCGGAGCGCAGATTATCTACGACACTGGATTCGACCCGCACGCCATGGTGACGTTTTTCCAGAAGCTGAAAGAGCAACAGGGCGGCGGCGGGGGCCCGAGCTTTTTGGCGTCGCACCCAGATCCTGGAAATCGCGCTCGTGATGTCGCGAATATCCTGTCGCGTTTCCCGGCAAAGAAATCTCAGGAGAACGACAGCGCCGAGTTTCTGGCCGCGAAGAAAGCACTTGCGACCATCGCGCCGGGGAAGGTGGAATCGCCCAAAGATTCGGCGCCTGAGGTCGCACTGCGACGGCTATCCGCGAAAGAGCTCTCGGTAGATAACCTCAAGCCGTATGATCACGGCGCCTTTCGTGTTTCCTATCCCGCAAATTGGGAGATCGTGGGCGATCGGAATTCTTCGTTGACGATGTACCCGAAGGGCGGGGCGGATCGCGAGACCGTCGGCTACGGGACCATCGTCAGCGGCTTTACGCCTGGCAGCCGCACGAGGGAACTGGGCGATGCCGCCCGTCAGCTGATCAGTTCGATTCGCGACACGAATCCGGCCTTGCGGCAGACCGGCAATGCAAAAGATCTCACAGTAGGTGGCCGGGCGGCCAAGAGTGTAGAACTGCTGGGGAGTTCGGTGATCCGCGAAAAAGGGCAGCCGGTGCCGGAGCGGATCCGGCTGGTTGCGGTGCAGGCAAAGGGGCGCCTCATCCTGTACCTGGTGTTCGTCGCTCCCGACACCGACTTTGACCTGATGCGCCCGGCTTTTGACCGGATTTTGCGTAGTTTTGCCCCACGATAGACCGGAGGTAATGGGCGTCTTATGGGTTTTCACAGAGCTTTGCCGTCGATTTGTCTGCGAATTCTTACCTGCTCAAGAGTGGTTTGCGGATAACCCCTACTGCCCTTTCGGCGTCCAAGTCATAAGAATCGTTAGGAGTTCCACATCCGGCCGGGCGTATAATTTGCGCAAGTGGGGCCCGGGTCCAGGGCAGGAGTTTTTATGAAGTTTCGCCTCTCTGCAGGTGCAATCGTCCTCTCGGCACTGCTGCTGGCCTCTTCCGCGGTAGCGCAGCAGGATTCAAAAGACACGAAAGATCAGCAGACACCCTCTGCACAGCAGAGCGCTCCGGACCAGAAGCCCGAAACTCCTGCGGATCAGGGAAGCCCCTCGGCCAAACCTACATTGCGAAGGAATCCAGGGGACCCTTCTGCCCAGACGCCGTCCGACCCAACAGCAAAGCCCACGCCGGATACGGGTTCCAAGGATGACGCAAAGAAGGACGACAGCTCCCAGGCCGACGACGCGGCCAAGAAAGATCCCCCGAAGGTGGTCGCTCAACCGGACGATAGCAAAGTTAAACACGACGGCAGCAAGAACGACGTAAACGCCATCGGCAATCGCAAGGTCGGCGGCCGTGGACTGGGCGATTGGTATTCGCTCGAAGGCGAAATTCGCATGGGCAAGCAATATGCCCAGGAAGTGGAAGCCACGTCGAAGCTGATCCGTGATCCGGTCATCACCGAGTACGTGAACCGCATCGGGCAGAACCTGGTGCGTAACTCGGATGCGCAGGTTCCATTCACGATTAAGGTGGTCGATTCGGACGAGGTTAATGCGTTTGCGCTGCCCGGCGGCTTCTTCTATGTGAATACGGGATTGATCCTGGCGGCAGATGAGGAATCCGAACTTGCGGGCGTGATGGCGCACGAGATCGCGCACGTGGCGGCACGCCACAGCACGCGCCAGATGACGCGTGCGCAGTGGATGAACATCGGAACCATCCCGCTGATCTTCGTGGGTGGTGGCATTGGTTATGCGGTGCGTTCGGCGGCCGGTCTTGGCATACCAATGGGATTTCTTGCGTTCTCCCGCAGCTTCGAATCAGAGGCTGACTATCTGGGACTGCAGTACATGTACAAGGCGGGATACGATCCAAACGCCTACGTAGCGTTCTTTGAAAAACTTCAGGCGCGTGAGAAGAAGAAGGCCGGCACCCTGGCGAGGGCTTTCTCTACGCATCCCCAGACACCGGATCGCATTACAAAATCGCAGGAAGAGATTGCGCGCATTCTCCCGGCACGCCAGCAGTACATCGTCACCACTTCCGAGTTTGCGGATGTGAAGGCGCGACTGGCGAGCATTGAAAATCGGCGGAAGATGGTCGACGACAAGGGAGGCAGTAAGCCGAGCTTGCGGCGGACGTCGACGGCCGACAAGTCGAGCGATAAGAATGGCGACAAGGGTGGAGATGATGATCGTCCGACTCTGCATCGCCGCGACGATTAGCCGTCGACTGAATCAGACACGAAAACCGGCAGCTCGCGCTGCCGGTTTTGCTTTGCATGGAAATTTCAGTCTGCGAATGTATTCAGGAGGCTTCTTTGGTCGCGAATGACTGCACGCCCGCAGTCTGACGTTGCGTGCCCGAGACGACTTTCATCTCTTGCCAGTCGTAAGCGAACTCTTTCCCGCAATCAAGGCAAACCACATACGTCCCCGTGAGTGCGGCAGCCCGGTTGCGCCGCACGCCAGACTTCACGGTGATCGGAAAACTGTAGCGCGAATGCCAGCAACCGAAGAGTGCGTCAAAAACCTTACCCATCGCGAAACCTCCCCCAGAACCGCAAACGTCAGTAGTGCAATAGAACAGCCAACTCCAGACAAATGCTTAGATTCGGATACCCGAGAAAAGGTTCCACTTGCCGCAGGAGTATCCCGGTCCGCAAGCCGGACAAATGAAAACTTCTGCATACAATGACCTTAATTTTGTCAGGGAGTGGGGAGGGGGGATTTGTTGCTAGAAGCTCTCCTGGGTCTTTTTCCGCTGCTGGCATTTCGACATGATCGCGGAACGAAGTCGCGTTCGCAGATCGTCGGGAAGTTCGTAAAGCTCGGAGTCGCGATAAATCTCAATGGTCTTCTTGGTGGTATCGCACACTACGTAGCA
>Ga0207665_10002831_pt1 | contig 11639 bp, 13 predicted proteins | sample LARL112metaG_FD_184351 | JGI IMG/M metagenome (GOLD analysis project Ga0207665, IMG submission 184351) | Corn, switchgrass and miscanthus rhizosphere microbial communities from Kellogg Biological Station, Michigan, USA - LAR L11-2 metaG... | ecosystem: Host-associated > Plants > Roots >...
CAACGGCATCGGCACCACGATCGGCACGCTGTTCGACGAGAACGGCGCCATCGGAGCCATCCAGCAGTCGGTGCTGGTCCGCCCCCGCCCGACCCGCTAGTTCGCCGAAACGGTATTCCAGCAGGCCCGTACTCGGGCGCGTTTCTCTGCCGGAATACACTTTCGGCACTAATTCACTAGGCGCAAAGCTGCTGCCGGGCACTGCGTTACGGCCTGCTGCATCCGGTCACGATCCGTCTCCGGCCGTTCATTCTCGTGTATCAGCACGGTGCCGTCGTCCTGCACCTCGAACACGTCGTCGGCGATCGATTCGCAGATGCCGTGTCCGGTGCACTTATCGAGGTCGACTTCGACCCGCATGATATCTCCTACTGGACGAACGCCGGAAGGCGCTTGACCGAACTCCACCGTCTTCAGCCGAGTCAGCAACTCGCGGAACAGGTTTCGCAACTCCGTCTTCGCCAGCTGGTTGCCCAGGCAGAAGTGCGGCCCGCTGCCACCGAAGCGGAGGTGCGGATTGGGTGAGTGTTGCAGTTTGAACTGGCCCGGCTCGTGGAAACCGACTCGTCCCGGTTCGCTGAGCAATAGAACAGGCCGACCCTGTCACCGGCGCCGACCGGGTACCCGTTGATCTCCGTGTCCTCGGTAACGAAGCGGGCGAACTGCAGGACGGGCGATGACCAGCTCACGAATTCTTCGACGGCGGGGCCGATTCGGTTCTCGAAATCCTCCATCAGCCAATCGCGCTGGGCGGGGTTGCGCGAACGTCTCGTCGCGCACCGCGAAAGGCCAACTCCAGAAGTCATGTGACGTGATGTCGATCGGACTGTGTTCACGTTCCTGCACCGCCGCTGCCGTCACACGTTCAGCGTGACACTTCGACAAAAATTTGTAAAGCTATGACGGTGGCGGAAACGTTAGCTGTCGCCGACCGGCAGGACCTGACGGTGGGCACTGTTGAGTCGTCGTCGGGCACGTAGACGACGCCGCCTGCTGCGTGGAACTGCTCGTCGGCGATCACATCCTCGATCGAGTTGATCGGCGCCCAGAAGAAGTCCGGTTCTGCTGCAAAGACTTTCGCCCATTCGTCGAGGGGCTTGGTCGCGAAGATCTCGTCCAGCTCGCCGATGAGCTCGACGGCGTTTGCGGCGCGCGAGTGTGCAGTGCCGAAGCGCGGATCCGTCAGCCAGTCGGGCCGCCCCACGGCGCGGCACAGCGGCGGCCAGTGGCGCCCGGCCTGCAGGCCCACGACCCAGAAGCGCCGTCCGTCGGCCGCCGCATAGTTGTTCATGCACGGGTTGCCCATCGTCTCCCGTTGACCGATCGCGATGGAATGCCCGGACAGCAGAAACGTGTTGAGGTCGAAGCTGACGGTGTAGGCGCCCTGCCGGTACAGAGAGGTGCTGACCAACTGCCCCTTCCCCGTTCGCGCCCGCGCGACCAGGGCTGCGCACACCGCCGCCGTCAACGTCATCCCGACCGCGTGGTCACCCATGCCACCCCGCTGAAATGGCGGTGTGTCACCAGGGCGGGTCAGTAGATGCGCGAGTCCGGCCCTGGCCCAGAACGCGGCGACGTCGTAGGCGGCGCGGTCGGCGTCGGCTCCGCTCTCGCCGTATCCGGTGATCAGGCCGTACACCAGGCCAGGATTGTCGGCGGCTACCGTGTCGAAATCCAACCCCGTGCGGCGCAACGCGGCGGGCCGGACGTTGGTGAGGAAAACATCTGCGCCGCTGAGCAATTCGAACGCGGTCGCCCGGCCGTCGTCGGTGGTCAGGTCGAGTACGATGCTGCGCTTGCCGCGATTGTCCATCTCGAACGGCGGGCTCACGTCCTCGATGCCGAGCATTCGGCCGAACATGCGGGCCGGGTCGCCCGTCGGCGGCTCGATCTTGATGACGTCTGCACCCCAGTCGGCGAGAATTCCGCCGGCGGCGGGACCCGCCACCCAAACGCCGAGTTCGACGACCTTGACGCCCTCCATCGGTCCAGCCATCGTCATCCTCTCTCGCATGCACTTTACAATTCGCGCCTATTTTGTAAATATAGCGAGGTGAATCGCGTTGCCCCGATCGTCGGCCTGGCGTCGCATCTTGGCCGCGGTGTACAACGTATCGCCACTGACGCGGTCGTCGGCCGCGTTCGATCGCTGCCCCGAACCATCGGCGATCTCGACGCGAAGGCGCTCTCACAGATCATGGGACGCACCGTCATGTCGGTCGTGGTCATCGGCGGCGACGCGGGCACGTCATCGCGAGCCCGACTGGCGCTCACCGGGGACGGCGTTCCGGCTTCCGTCTTCGTGAAGATGCCCGCCGAGACCACCGCGACCCGCCTGATGGGTGAACTGGGCCGTCTCGCCGACACCGAGACGCGTTTCTACAGCCAGCTCGCGCCGGAACTCACCGGCTTGCCCAAGGCGTACGGGTCGGTGTTCGATCCGCTGACGGGCCGCTTCGTGCTCGTGCTGGAGGATCTCGCGGCCGACAACTGCGAATTCCCGGATACCCTGCATCCGCTGGACAGGGGCCAGGCCGGCGCGATCGTCGAACTGCTCGCACGTCTGCATGCAACGTTCTGGGGCCGCCCGCCCGGCTGGCTGCACACCGCATCGGCCGACAGCGCCTCGCTACTCACCGGCCCCCTGCTCAAGACGTCCGCGCGCCGGATCGCGGAACGCACCGACATCCCCGTCGAAGACGGTCGATTCATCGACGACAATTACCGCGCGGTCGCCAGACTCATCGATACGCCGCCACACACGGTCATGCACGGCGACGCCCATCCCGGAAACGTCTACTTCCGCAACGGTGAGGCGGGGCTGCTCGACTGGCAGGCCGTGCGGCGCGGCCACCCGAGCCGCGAACTGGCCTACACCCTGATCACCAGCATGACCACCGCCGACCGGCAGGCCTGTGAACGCGAACTGCTCGACGACTACCGCCGCGCACTCGGCGCGGCAGGCGGGCCCGAGCTGGACCGCGACGAGCTGTGGGACCGCTACCGGCAGGGCGCCCTGTATCCCTACGTTGCGACGTCCATCGTGTTGGGAATGGGTGGCATGCAGTCGGAGGCCATCACTGTGGAGGGTCTGCGACGCGCGATCGCCGCGCTCGGAGACCTCGACACGGTCTCGCTGCTTGAGAAGTCACTGTGATCAACCATCTAGGATCATCTGGACCAAACGATTGAGGTCTTGGAAGTGAACGAACCGCTACGCGACGCAGCCGGAGGCGTTGAGGACACCTCGACGAGGCACCGGATCCTTGTCGCGACCGCAGAAGTGCTCGGTCGCAGTGGTCAGACGAAGCTGAGTCTTTCGGAGGTGGCACTGCAGGCCGGGGTCTCCCGGCCGACGCTATACCGCTGGTTTGCCTCCAAGGGTGAACTGCTCGACGCGTTCGGCGTCTTCGAGCGCGAGATGTTCGACAACGGCATCAGCCGGGCGACGGCCGGTCTGCGTGGAACGGAGAAGCTGGACGGCGCGCTGCGGTTCATCGTCGAGTACCAGCACTCGTATTCGGGCGTCCGACTGGTCGACATCGAGCCTGAGGTCGTCATCGCCCAGCTGGGCAGAATCCTTCCCGTCATGCGGGCACGCTTGCTGAAGTTGATGCCCGGCGCAGGCGGAGCGGTCAAGGCCGCGACCGCGATTCGCGTTGCGGTGTCGCATTACATCGTCCGCAGCGACGACGATGACCAGTTCCTCGCCCAGCTTCGCCATGCGGCGGGTATCAAGCAGAACAGCTGACATTTCGGCTTGAGTTTGTAAAGCTGTCACCCATGACGGGAGTGCAGACTGACACCGGCGTGCTGGCCGGTGACGAGCGGATGCTCATTGACGGCGAATTGCAGTTCACAAGCGGTGGAGCGACATTCGACGTCATTCATCCGGCCAGCGAACAGGTGGCCGGTCAGGCGACCGACGGAACGGTCGAGGACATGGCGCGTGCGGTCCGGGCAGCGCGGCGGGCGTTCGACGAGACCGACTGGTCGCGAGATCTGGAGTTCCGCTATCACTGCCTGACCCAGCTGCACGACGCGTTGGAACGCAACAAGGAGCGGCTGCGTCGCGTCCTGGTCACCGAGGTCGGCTGCCCCGTGACGGTGAGCGGCAGCCAGATCGAGAGCCACATTGCGGAGGTGACGCACTGGGCCGAGCATGGCCGCGCGTTCGAGTACCTGGTCGACAACGGGCTGCACGAGACGCCTCTGGGGGCGGCCCGGCGCAAGATCCACTACGAGCCGGTCGGCGTCGTCGGCGCGATCACGCCGTGGAACGTGCCGTTATACCTCAACGTCGCCGAAACCGTTCCCGCCCTGATGGCGGGCAACACGGTAGTGCTCAAGCCGGCGCAGCTCACCCCGTGGTCGGGCAGTGAGTACGGCCGGATCGTGGCTGAGGAGACCGACATTCCGGCCGGGGTGTTCAACGTGGTGGTGTCCAACGCGAACGAGGTGGGTGCCGCGCTGTCGGCCGACCCGCGCGTCGACATGATCACGTTCACCGGCTCGACGGCGACCGGCCGGGCGATCCTGGCCGCAGGTGCGTCGACCGTGAAGAAAACGCTGCTGGAGTTGGGCGGCAAGTCGGCGCACGTCGTGCTCGACGACGCGGATTTCAACTCGGCGCTGCCGATGGCGGCGATGATGGCGTGTGTGATGTCGGGCCAGAGCTGCATCCTGCCCAGTCGAATCCTGTTGCCGCGCAGCCGCTATGACGAGGGGCTGGCCATCCTCAAGGGCGCGATGGAGAACTTCCCGGTCGGCGACCCGTGGACACCGGGCAATATGCAGGGGCCGCAGATCAGCGAGACGCAACGGCAGAAGGTGCTCGGACTGATCAAGAGTGGCATCGACTCGGGGGCGCGGCTGGTCACCGGCGGCGGTGTCCCCGAGAACCTTCCCACGGGCTATTACGTGCAGCCGACGCTGTTGGCCGACGTCGATCCGGATTCGCAGGTCGCCCAGGAGGAGATCTTCGGCCCGGTGCTGACGGTCACGCCGTACGACAGCGACGACGATGCCGTCGCGATCGCCAACAGCACCATCTACGGGCTGTCCGGTGAGGTCAGCAGCGCCGACGTGGATAGGGCGTTCGAGGTGGCCAAGCGGATGCGCACGGGCAACGTGACGATCAACGGCAAGAGCCACTTCGGGATCGGCAGCCCGTTCGGCGGCACCAAGCAGAGCGGGCTCGGCTATCGGAACGGCGAGGAGGGCTATAAGGAATACCTCGAGGCCAAGGCGATCGGCATGCCGGACACGGCGGCGCCGTGAATCAGCCGGAGTGATGGACGAGGTCGCGATCGCCGCCCTGTTGTACCGGTATGCCAGGGCCGTCGACACCAAGGACTGGGAGTTGTATCGCTCGGTGTTCACCGACGACGCGCACATCGACTACTCGTCGGCGGCCGCTGTCGTGGGTGGCCGCGATGAGGTCGTCGACTGGTTCGCGGCGAACTTCGGGGTGATCCCGTGGAGCATGCACTACATCACGAACATCGAAAGCGACGTCGACGGCGATACCGCGAAGGTGCGGGCGATGTTCTACAACCCGATGCAGTTGCCGGGGATGGCGGAGATGAGCTATTGCGGCGGCTACTACCACCACGAACTGGTGCGAACACCCGACGGGTGGCGAAGCCGTCATCTCCGCGAGGAGAACGTGTGGTTCGTCAACGCGCCGGCGGGCGCTCCGCAAGGGCATATGTGAATTTGCTCGCGTAGCGAGCGACAACCCCTGACATGTCAGACGCGCCTGCCACGGTTCGGCCATGGAAACCAGGCACCAACTGAAGGGCATCGAGCTCCGCTACGCGCTCACGATGTACCTCTTGCAACACGGCCCAACGACCGTCGACGAGCTCATCAAGTCGCTGGAGTGGCAGGGCTTTGAGATCGGCGGGCGGCCCTCGAAACACGTGTCGGACGCACTGCGCTGGGAGCGACGGCGTGGCAGAGTCCGTCGACTTGCGCGAGGCCTCTACGGCCCGGGGTTCGTGCCACGCGGGACCGCGTACCGGATCTACAACCGTGTGATGGCCCTGCGCGTCCCGGCGAAACCCTTGTGGTTCAGGGGAACCCTGCTGTAGGTCCGTTTGTCGCTCGCTACGCGGGCAATTTCATCTATGCCCCTGGGGCCCCGCGCCGTCCCGCGGTCAGCGCTCGGCCGCCAATTGCCCACAGGCCGCGGCGATTTCGCGGCCACGGGTATCACGCACAGTGCAGGACACTCCCCGCTCCCGAACCCGCCGCACGAACTCGCGCTCGGCTGCCTTCGGGCTGGCGTCCCATTCGCTGCCCGGCGTCGGGTTCAACGGGATCACGTTGACATGCGCCAGCGGTCCCAGCGCGCCGTGCAACCGCTTGCCCAAAAGGTCTGCCCGCCACGGCTGGTCGTTGATGTCGCGGATCAACGCATACTCGATCGACACCCGTCGCCCGGTCACGTCGGCGTAGTACCGCGCCGCGTCGAGCGCTTCGGAGACCTTCCACCGGTTGTTGACCGGGACGAGCGTGTCGCGCAGTTCGTCGTCAGGCGCGTGCAGCGACAGCGCCAGCGTGACACCGAGTCGTTCGTCGGCGAGCTTGCGGATCGCGGGCGCCAGCCCCACCGTCGACACGGTCACCGACCGCGCCGAGATCCCGAAGCCGTGCGGCGGCGCCGCGGTGATGCGACGCACCGCCGCCAACACCCGGTTGTAGTTGGCCAGCGGTTCGCCCATGCCCATGAACACGATGTTCGACAGGCGGCCACCGCGCGCCGAGCCGGCGATCCCATCTCCGTCGCGGTCCCGTAACTCGACGGCGGCAGCCCGCACCTGTTCGAGGATCTCCGCCGTCGACAGATTGCGGGTCAGCCCGCCCTGCCCCGTCGCGCAGAACGGGCACGCCATGCCGCAACCCGCCTGCGAGGAGATGCAGACCGTGTTGCGCTGCGGATAGCGCATCAGCACCGACTCGAAAGTGGTGCCGTCGATCGCCCGCCACAGCATCTTTCGCGTCTCGCCGGCGTCACACTCGATCTCGCGCACCGCGTCGAGCAGGCGCGGGAACAACGCGTCGGCCACCTGGTCGCGCACGGCGGCGGGCAGATCGGTCATCTGATGCGGATCCGCGATCAGCCTGCCGTAGTACTGGTTGGCCAGCTGTTTACCCCGAAATGCCGGAAGTCCCAGGTCGGCGACGGCGGCGGCGCGGCCCGCTTCGTCGAGGTCGGCGAGGTGCCGCGGCGGCATGGCGCGTCGCGGAGCGTCGAAAATCAGGGGCAAGGACGTGGGCATGATGTCTCGTCAGTATCTCATCCCGGGATGGCCGAAATTGATTGGCGACGACAGGCGTTGGTCGCAACTATGGGAACCGTGGCCATGCCCCCGATGCCGTTGCGCACCGCGTCCAATCTGACGTTCTTCTACGCGCTCGGGTATCCCATTGGGGCGCTTGCTGTTTCAGCGATGTCGCCGATGGCGGTACTGGCTTTCCGGTTCGGGCTGGCAGGTGCGATCCTCTCCGCCTGGGCATTGATCACGCGTGTGACCTGGCCCACTGGCCGCACCCTCGCCCACGTCCTCGTCACCGGCTTGCTCACCCAGGCGTTGCAGTTCATCTGCCTGTACCTGGCGCTCCTGCACGGGGCGCCCGCCGTGCTGGGTGCCGTGATCATCTCGATGAATCCCGTCGTCACCGCCTTGTTGGCGACGGCGTTCCTCGACGAGCGCCTGACCTGGACACGGGTCGGCGCACTGGTACTCGGTGTCGTCGCGGTGCTGGCCGCGTGCGCAGGCCGGCTGATCACCATCGGCGGGGTCGACACCGTCGTCCTGCTCCTGCTCGTCGCGTTGCTCAGCCTCGCCGCGGGCGGCGTCTACCAGCAACGGTTCTGCTCCGGCGTCGACTTCCGCGCGACCGCCGCCCTACAGAACGCCGTAGCTCTGCTGCCGGTGGCCGTGCTGGCCATGGTCATGCCGTTCACCGTGCACGACCCGTGGAAGGCGGCGGGCGCCGTCGCGGCCGTCGTGCTACTCAACGCCACCATGTGCATGACGCTCTACGTGCGGGCAATCAACAACTTCGGCGCCGCCGCGGTCGCGATGCTGTTCGCGGTCATCCCCGCGGTCGCGGGACTGCTGTCGTGGCTGATGTTGGGGCAACGACCTGATGTCGGGATTGCGCTCGGCCTCGTCGTCGGCGCGGCAGCCTGCTGGCTGAACGCGCGAGTGTCACGCCAGCAGCGTCAGCGTTCAGTCACATCGCCGACGGCGTCCATCATGCGGCCAAGCTCAACCGCGACGTCGGGCCCTGCCGGCTGATAGACGAGTTCCGTCACCCCGCCTGCTCCATACTCGGCGACCCGATCACGCAACTGTGTCGCGGTCCCGGTGAACGTGAACTGCGGCAACAGATCGGCCGCCAACGCAACAGCCTCCTCATCGACCGCGGTCAGCCGCACCAGGTGGCCCTCGTGGGTGACGAGGTGACGCTCCGCGGCCGGAATGGCCTGGATGGCGTCCACCCATTGGCGCCCGCCCGGTAGACCGAGCACGGCGTCGGCGCCGCCGCGTTCATACAAGGCGTGGAACACCACGGCCAGACCGTGCCCCGCTCTGTTCATGACATCGCGGCTGTGCACGTCTTCTCCGTCGTCGAGGACAGTGCCGAACTGTAGAAGGGAGTAGGGCCGCCCCGCCGCGGCCGGATTCGGGACCCCGGCCGCGAAGACTCCGTCGCCGACCCGTTCGGCGACTGCAGTCCCCTTCGGGCCGTCGGCCCCGATCAGCACTTCGACGTCGACGGGCCGGTCGGCCAAAAAGCCTTCAGTGTGCAGCATGCGGATCGGAGCGCCGTCCCACTGGACGGTCTCGCCTCGCAGCAGTGCCCGCAAGGCCGTCACATACTCCTCGACGAATGCCCATCGCAGCGGCCGCTTGCCCAGGGTGTACCGCCCGGTGAAGCCCGATCCGATGGCCACCGCCACCCGGCCAGGGGCGATAGCGGCAAGTCCGGCGATGGCTGCTGCATTGGTCATCGGATGACGCAGGCTCGGCACGAGCACTCCGGGCCCGAGACCGATCGTGGAAGTGCGCTGCGCGGCCAGCGCCAGCGCCATCCATACGTCCGACGTGATCGCGGGCGAGTCGTACAGCCAGGCCCGTCGGTAACCAAGACGCTCGGCCTCCACAACGAGTTCCGGGGAATCGACGTTCGTAACCAGGGCGCACGAGAGCTGCATGCGCGAGAACTTACCCGGCCGATCAGGCCAGCAGCGTCAGCACGATCCAGCCCGCGACGGCCGAGGGCAGCATCGCATCGATCCGGTCCATCATGCCCCCGTGACCGGGGAGCAGCGTGCCCATGTCCTTGATCCCGAGGTCGCGTTTGACCTGCGACTCGACCAGATCTCCCAGCACGCCGGTGATCACCAGCATCAGCCCCAGCGGGAGGCCGACCCAGGCCGGCTTGTCGAGAAGGAACGCCACCGAAAGCACGGCCGCCGTGATGCCGAACAGCAGCGAGCCGCCCAGCCCCTCCCACGACTTCTTCGGGCTGATGGCAGGCGCCATCAGGTGCTTGCCGAACAACACTCCGGCGACGTAGCCGCCGATATCGGCGAAGACGACGGTCACGATCACGGTGAACGTCCGGGCACCACCGTGGTCCTGGAAGAGCAACAGCGCAGTGAAACTGGCGAAGAACGGCACCCAGGTCGCGAGCAGCACCGTGGCGGAGATATCGCGCAGATAGTTCACCGGCTGCTCGCGAAGCCCCTGCCCGACCAGGCGCCAGACCATGCACACCACGATCGTTCCCGCATATGCACCCGCCAGCCCGGCCGGACCATACGGCCATGTCAGCCAGATCATGGCCTGCCCGCCGATCAGCAGCGGAATCAAAGGAAGTGCGTATCCGGCCTCGCGCAGTCGGCGGACGACCTCGTGAGTAGCGATCGGCATCGCCACCGCCAACACCGGCAGCCACCACCGAGGGGCGAACAGCAGGATGCCGATCGCCATCGCTCCCAGCAGCACGCCGACGGCGATCGCGGCCGGCAGATTGCGGCCGGCACGGGACACCTTCTTGGGCGGCTCGGTCGGGCCGGCGTCAGTGTCTGCCACGGGAGTCGCTTGCTGATCGGCCACTAGACCTCCAGCAGCTCGCCTTCTTTGTGCTTGACCAACTCGTCGATCTGGTTCGTGTACGTGTGCGTGGTCTTGTCGAGGTCCTTCTCGGCGCGGGCGACCTCGTCCTCGCCGGCTTCGCCGTCCTTCTTGATGCGGTGCAGCTCCTCCATCGCCCTGCGGCGGATGTTGCGCACCGAGACCCGCGCGTCCTCGCCCTTGGACTTGGCCTGCTTGACCAGGTCGCGGCGGCGCTCCTCGGTCAGCTGCGGAATGGCGATGCGGATGACGTTGCCGTCATTGGTGGGATTCACCCCGAGGTCGGAGTTGCGGATCGCGTCCTCGATACTCTTGAGCTGGTTGGCCTCATATGGCTTGATCACGACCAGCCGGGCCTCCGGCACGTTGATGCTGGACAGCTGGGTGATCGGGGTAGACGACCCGTAATAGTCGACGGTGATGCGAGTGAACATGCCGGGATTGGCGCGGCCAGTGCGGATCGACGACAGGTCGTCGCGCGCCACCGACACCGCCTTTTCCATTTTCTCTTCGGCGTCGAAGAGGGTTTCGTCGATCACGGTCGCTGCTCCTTTTCGCTCCTCGCGTGCGCGACCTACCGTCGCTCTCGCTCGCCTGGCCTTCTCCTGTCAGGAGGTGACCAGTGTTCCGATCTTCTCACCTGCCACCGCCCGCGCGATATTGCCGTCGGTGAGCAGGTTGAACACCAGGATCGGCATACCGTTGTCCATGCACAGGCTGAACGCGGTGGCGTCGGCGACCTTCAGCCCCCGGTCGATCACCTCACGGTGGCTGATCGCGGTGAGCAACTCGGCCTCGGGGTTCTCACGCGGGTCGGCGGTGAAAACACCGTCGACAGCCTTGGCCATCAGCACCACTTCGGCGCCGATCTCGAGCGCACGCTGGGCGGCGGTGGTGTCGGTCGAGAAGTAGGGCAGCCCCATGCCTGCTCCGAAAATCACCACACGGCCCTTCTCCAGGTGACGCACGGCGCGCAACGGGATGTAGGGTTCTGCGACCTGCCCCATCGTGATCGCGGTCTGCACCCGCGTCGCGATGCCTTCCCTCTCCAGGAAGTCTTGCAGCGCAAGGCTGTTCATCACGGTGCCGAGCATGCCCATGTAGTCGCTGCGGGTACGTTCCATGCCGCGCTGCTGCAGCTGAGCGCCACGGAAGAAGTTGCCGCCGCCGATGACCACGGCGACTTGCACGCCGCTGCGGACGACTTCGGCGATCTGCCGTGCCACCTGGTGCACGACGTCGGGGTCCAGGCCGACTTCGCCGCCGCCGAACATCTCGCCGCCGAGCTTGAGCAGCACGCGGGAGTACATCGGCCGGATCGGCGGTGGTTCGACGCCGTTGGTGCTGAGCTCTGGCTCCGCCATCCGACTCCTTCGGGGTCCTCGCAAGAGATCGCCCCTAATCCTGCCCCATAGCGGCTCCGAAAGCCGCTATGGGGTAGGCGCGTCGCGGGTTAGCTCTCGGGCAGGTGTGCGGTCAGCA
>Ga0207665_10002832_pt1 | contig 11636 bp, 10 predicted proteins | sample LARL112metaG_FD_184351 | JGI IMG/M metagenome (GOLD analysis project Ga0207665, IMG submission 184351) | Corn, switchgrass and miscanthus rhizosphere microbial communities from Kellogg Biological Station, Michigan, USA - LAR L11-2 metaG... | ecosystem: Host-associated > Plants > Roots >...
GCGCTGTCGGCCGGTGCGATCCTCACCGCGGGCGGCGGCCTGCTGCGCCTGGCCGGCCCGAACTCCTACGGCTGGGCGCTGGCCGGGCAGTTCGTGGTGGCCGCCGGCCAGCCGCTCGTGCTGAACTCGATCACCAAGGTCGCCGCGCGCTACTTCCCCGCGCCGGAGCGGACCGCGGCGATCTCGGCCGGCAGCGTGTCGCTGTACCTGGGCATCCTCGCGGCCGTGCTCAGCGGCGGCCCGCTGTTCGACGCGGGCGGGCTGCGGCTGCTGCTGACCGTGCAGGCCGCGGTGGCCGTCGTCGCGGCGGCCTGGGTGCTCGTGGCGTTGCGCACCCCGGCGTCGTTCGGCGAAGACGCCTCGGTCGCCGTGTCGCTGCGCTGGCTGTGGCACGACCGGTTCCTGTGGGTGCTTGCCGGGCTGCTCTTCGTCGGGATGGGTGTGTTCAACGCGGTCGCGACCTGGCTCGACACGATCCTCGGCCATTTCGGCAGGGGCGGCGCCGCCGGGTACCTGATCGCGATCATGACGGTGGCCGGGATCCTGGGCGCGGCGGTGGTGCCGCAGGCCGTGGCCAGGCGAGACCAACGGCGGGCGCTGCTGCAGGTCACCGTCGGTGTCACGATCGTGGCGTTCGCGGTGGTCGCGGTGGCCCATCCGGTGGGCATCGTCGCTGTGGCGCTGTTCGCGGAGGGGTTCGTGCTGCTGGCCGCCCTCCCGGTGGTGCTGGACTGGTCCGAGCTGCATACAGGGCCGGAGCGGGCCGGCGCCGCGGTGGGCTTCCTGCTGCTCGCCGGGAACCTCGGCGGAGTGGTCCTGGTGCTGATCATCCAGGGTGTGATCGGCAATCCGTACCTGTCACTCGGCGTCTTGTCGGTGGCCGGGCTGGCCGGGCTGGTGCTGTCCACCAGGCTGCCGGCCCGGGTCTCCGGCGGCACGGACGCCGGCGGCACCGGCTGAAGGAGGCCTGGGAGTGGAGGCAGACGAACTGGTGGCCGCCCTGGAGCGGCAGTTGAAGCCGTACCGCGGCGAACTGCCGTCCTTTCCGCGGCTGCCCGAGGATGGCGTGCCACGGGCCGAGGTAACCGGGCTCGTCGAGCGGCTCGCCGCGGCCGAGGAGTCGCGCTGGCGCAACGGTTATGCCTCGGGTGCGGTCTACCACGGCGACCCGGAACACGTCGCCTTCCTCAACCGGGTGTACGCGGCCCAGTCCCAGAGCAACCCACTGCACCCCGACCTGTGGCCGTCCGCCACGAAGTTCGAGGCGGAGATCGTCGCGATGACCGCGGACATGCTCGGGGCGCGGCACGCGGACCCGGCCGCCCCGATAGCCGGCACCGTCTCCTCGGGCGGGACCGAGAGCATCCTGCTGGCCATGAAGACCTACCGGGACTTCGCCCGGGCCCGGCGGGGCATCGCCGAGCCGGAGATCGTCGCGCCGGTCACCGCGCACGCGGCGTTCGACAAGGCCGCCAGGTACTTCGACATGACCCTGGTCCGGGTTCCGGTGGACGCGGGATTCAAGGCCGACCTGGCGGCCATGGCCGATGCCATCACCGAGCGCACCGCGGTCGTGGTGGGGTCCGCGCCGACGTTCCCGCACGGGATCATCGACCCGATACCGGAGATCGCCGCGCTGGCCGCCGCGCGGGGCGCCGGCTGCCACGTGGACGCCTGCCTCGGCGGGTTCATCGTGCCGTGGGCCGAGAAGCTCGGCTACCCCGTGCCGCCGTTCGACTTCCGGCTGCCCGGGGTGACGTCGATGTCCGCCGACACGCACAAGTACGGCTACGCGGCGAAGGGCTCCTCGGTGGTCCTGTACCGGGGGAAGGAGCTGCGGCAGTTCCAGTACTACACGACCACCGACTGGCCCGGCGGCCTGTACCTGTCGCCCACGTTCGCCGGGAGCCGGCCCGGCGCGCTGTCCGCCACCTGCTGGGCGGCGATGGTCTCCATCGGCGCGCACGGCTACACCGAGGCGGCCCGGCGCATTCTGGAGACCGGGGCGAAGGTGCGCGACGGCATCGCGGCCATCCCCGGCGTCCAGGTGCTCGGCGACCCGCTATGGGTTATCGCGTTCGCCACCGAGGACGGCGTGGACGTGTTCCAGGTCCTGGAGAACATGTCCGGCCGGGGGTGGAGCCTGAACGGGCTGCAGTTGCCGCCCGCGGTGCACATCGCGGTCACGCTGCGGCACACCCTGCCAGGGGTGGCCGACCGGTTCCTCGCCGACCTGCGGGCGTCCGTCGAGGAGGCCCGCGCGAACCCCGGCGTCAGCACCGGGATGGCGCCGGTGTACGGCATGGCCGCGACGCTCCCCGCGGAACTGGTGCACGCGATGCTCGCCGCCTACCTCGACATCACCTTCGAGGTGTGAGGTGGCCCGCCACGTCCTGGCGATCGACCTGGGCACCTCGGCGCTGAAGGTGGCGCTGGTCTCGATGACCGGCGAGGTGGTCGCCGCCGAGGAAGAGGCGCACGAGGCCGAACTGCTGCCGGGCGGCGGCGCCGAGCAGGATCCGCAAGGGTGGTGGGCGCTGATCAGCCAGGTGTCCTCCCGGCTGATGGCGCGCGGCACGGTCGCGGCCGACGAGGTCGCCGCGGTCTGCTGCACCGCGCAGTGGTCGGGAACCGTGCCGGTGGACGGCGACGGCCGGCCGGTGCGCAACGCGATCATCTGGATGGACTCCCGGGGCGCGCCCTACGCCAGGCGCATCACCGGGGGGCCGGTGCGGGTCCAGGGCTACGGCCCGGACAAGCTGGCCCGCTGGATAAGGAAGACCGGCGGCATCCCCTCGCAGAGCGGCAAGGACTCGCTCGCGCACATCCTCTGGCTCAAGCACGCCGAGCCGGAGTCCTACCGCGCCACCAGCCTGTTCCTTGAGCCGAAGGACTGGCTGAACCTGCGGCTCACCGGCCAGGCGGCCGCGTCCTTCGACTCGATTGCGCTGCACTGGGTCACCGACAACAGGGATCCGGCCCGGATCCGCTACGACCAGGCGCTCTTGCGGCGGGCCGGGGTGCCGCCGGAGAAACTGCCGCCGCTGCGGGCCGCGACCGATGTACTCGGGCCGCTGCTGGCCGGGCCCGCCGCGGCACTCGGCGTCCCGGCCGGCCTGCCCGTGGTCACCGGCACGCCCGACCTGCAGGCGGCGGCGATCGGCTCCGGGGCCACCCGGGATTTCCAGGCCCACCTGTACGTCGGCACGTCCTCCTGGCTGACCTGCCACGTCCCGTTCAAGCGCACCGACATGATGCGGAACATCGCCTCGCTGCCGTCGGCGATACCCGGCCGGTACTTCGTCGCCGACGAGCAGGAGACCGCCGGGGCGGCGCTGACGTTCCTGCGCGACCGGGTGCTGTTCGACGGCGCCCCGCCGCCGGGCGCCTACCGCGCGTTCGACCGGATGGCCGCCAGCGCTCCGCCGGGCAGCGGCGGGGTGATCTTCACCCCCTGGCTGTACGGCGAGCGGACCCCGGTGGAGGACCACCTGCTGCGCGGCGGGTTCCACAACCTGTCCCTCTCGACGACCCGCGACGACCTGGTCCGCGCCGTGTTCGAGGGGGTCGCGCTGAACACCCGGTGGCTGCTGAGCGCGGTGGAACGGTTCACCAGGCGGCGGCTGGAGCCGATCCGGTTCATCGGCGGCGGCGCGCGCTCCGCCGTGTGGTGCCAGATCTTCGCCGACGTGCTCGGCCGGCAGATCGATCAGGTCGCCGACCCGGTCAACGCCGGGACCCGGGGCGTCGGGATGCTCGCCGCGGTGGCACTCGGCGAGCTGACCTTTGATGAGGTACCTGACCGGGTGGGCGTGGCCGCCAGCTACCGGCCGGATCCGGGCGCCGCTGGGCTGTACGGCATGCTCTACGACGAGTTCGTGGGGCTCTACAAGCGCAACCACAAGGCGCACACGAGGCTGAACGCCGCCCGGTCAGGCTGATCCGACGCCTCCGGACTGCTTACCGGCCCCGCGGCCCAACGGGGCGGGTTAGCGTGCGTACCGGCCCGGTCCCCCGCCACCGGCCCTCGTACCCTCGAAGGGGCAACGGGGCCGGAAGGGAGGCGCGGGCATGGGCAGGGACCGGGCAGACGGGCTGTGGGCGCCGCAGCGGCGGGCACTGACCGCGGGCCTGGTCCTGACGATCACCTTCGTGGCGTCGGAGGCGCTGGCGGTGGTGACGGTGATGCCGGTCGTCGCCCACGACCTGGGCGGGCTGCGCCTGTACGGCTGGGTGTTCAGCGGGTTCATGCTGGGCAGCGTGATCGGCATTGTGCTGGCGGGCCGGGAGGCGGACCGGCGCGGGCCCGCGGTGCCGTTCGTGGCCGGGCTGCTTTTCTTCGGCACCGGGCTTGCCGTCGCGGGCCTGGCGCCCACCATGGGGGTGCTGGTCGCGGGGCGGGTGCTGCAGGGCATGGGCGCGGGCGCGATCCCGTCCGTGGCCTACGCCGCGATCGGCCGGTGCCTGCCCGGGTCGCTGCGGGCGCGGATGATGGCGGTGCTGTCCACCGCCTGGGTCGTGCCCGGGCTGGCCGGGCCGGCGGTGGCCGCGGAGGTGGCACACGTGTTCGGCTGGCGGTGGGTGTTCCTCGGCCTGCTGCCGGTGGTGGCCGTGGCCGGGTCGATCGCCTTGCCCGCCCTGATCCGCCTGGGCCCGCCCGGCGCCGCGAGCACCGGCGAGCCCAGGCTGATCGACGCGCTGCGCACCGCCGCCGGGGCCACGTTGCTGCTGGCCGGGCTCACGCTCGCGGCCGGTTCCGGTGCGGTGCTGGCCGGGTGCGCCCTGATCGGGGCGGGCGCGGTGGTCGGGCTGCCGGCCCTGCGCCGGCTGGTGCCACCGGGCACGCTGACCGCGCGTCCCGGGCTGCCCGCGGTCATCCTCATCCGGGGGCTGCTCACGTTTACGTTCTTCGGCGCCGACGCGTACGTGACCCTGGCGGTCACCACGATCCGTCACCACACCCCGGTGTACGCGGGCATCGCCGTCACCGGCGCCACGGTGTCGTGGACCGCCGGTGCCTGGGTGCAGGCCCGGCTCAACGACACCTGGGAGGGCCGTCGGCTGATCCGCATCGGCCTGGTGATCGTGCTGGCCGGCATCGCCGGGATGGTCGTGGCGCTGCAGCCCGCCGTCCCGGCCTGGTCCGCCCTGGTCGCATGGACCGTGGCCGGCCTGGGCATGGGGCTGAGCTATGCGCCGATCTCGCTGATGATGCTGCGCGAGGCGCCGCCCGGCCAGGAGGGCCGGGTTTCCGCGTCGCTGAACCTGGCCGACGTGCTCGGCACCGCCATCGGCATCGGCGTCGGCGGTGCCGCGGTGGCGGCCAGCACGGGCGGCGACCTTCGCGCGGGCGTCACGGCCGCGTTCGCCGCCGCAGCGCTGACGGGCCTGGCCGCGCTGGCGGTCACCGGCCGCCTGCCGGGCGGCACCGGGGCCACCCCGCCACCGGCCGCCGCCGAACCGGTGGCCGCCCCGGCCCCCGGCGAGGCCCCGTCGTAGGCCGCCGTCTCATTCACGCTCCGGCTAGCGGGCGGCCGTGCGGCGGCGGCGCCGTGGGGGCTCGTCCGGAGCGGGGATCGTGGCGGCCAGCGGCAGCCGGGACGGCGGCTTGACCTCCGCGAGCCGCAGGTAGGTCACCAGCCGCTGGCCGCCCCGGGTGGACAGGCCGGCCAAAACCTCCTGCAGTTCCGCGACGTCGCGGGCCACCGCGGTAATCACGTAGTCCATCTCGCCGGCCACGGTGTCCGCGGCGATGATCTGCGGCACGGCGCGGAGGTGGTCGTTGAAGATGCGCTCTGCCCTCGGGTCGTGCCGGGTGAGCGTGGCCGTCACGTACACCTGCAGCGGGAACCCGGCCTCGGCGGGGTCGAGTTGGGCCCGGATGATGCGGATGACCCCGGACTCCTTCAGCCAGCGGACCCGGTGCAGGGTGGCCGCTGGAGACAGCCCGACCAGGCGGGCCAGTTCCACGTTGGTGCGGTCCGCGTCGGCCTGCAGCGCAGTGAGCAGCTTTACGTCAATTTCGTCAAGTTCCACGGCCATATCACCATCGATTATGAAGCCAAAGCTGCCTCGTGGCCAAATTCTGTGCGTGCCCGAGCGACCATGGCCGCATGAACACGAACCGCCGCATCTTTGCCGCACTGATCGGCGCCGGGCTGCTCTGGGGCACCACGGTGCCGTTGTCCAAGCTGGCCCTGCACTGGCTGGCGCCGGGCTGGCTCACGTTCGTGCGCTTCGCGGTGGCCGCAGCCATCCTGCTCCCGGCCGCCCGCCGGGAGCTCCGGGGCGCGTTGCGGCCCGCCGTGCTGGCCTCGGGCGCGCTCGGCTACGGCGGCTCGGTCGTGCTGCAGAACGCCGGGATCGTCCGGACCAGCGTCACCCATGCCGCGCTACTGATCGGCTCGGTCCCGGTGATGGTCGCGGTGATCGCGGCCGTGTGGCAGCGCGCCGTGGCGCGCCCGGTGGCGTGGGCGGGCTTCGCCCTGGCGCTGGCCGGCGTCGGCCTGGTCACCGGCGGCCACGGCGGCGGGGCGAGCGCCGCCGGTGACGCGCTGGTGCTGGCGTCGCTGCTGGTATCGGCCGTGTTCACGGTGGCGCAGACGCGGCTGCTCGCGGGCCGGGACCCGGTCGCCGCGACCGCCGTGCAGTTCCTCGGCGCCGCCCTGGCCGTGCTGCCGTTTGCGGCGGTCACCGAGGGCCGTCCGTCCGTTCCGGCCGCCGCCGGGCCGGTCCTGGCCGTCGCCGCCCTGGCGGCAGGCGGCACGCTGCTGCCGTTCGCCCTGTTCGCTTACGCGCAGAGCCGGGTGCCCGCCGAGGTGGCCGGGGCGTTCTTCAACATCGAGCCGTTCGTCGGCGCCGTGGCGGGGGCGGTGTTCTTCGGCAACCCGGTCGGGCCGGGGCAGCTCGCCGGGGGCGCGGCCGTGCTCGCCGGGATCGGGCTGAGCAGCTTCCCGCTGCTGGCCGGCGGCCGCGCTTCCGGGCGGGTCTCAGGGGGTGACCCAGTCCCCGCCACGGATGAGGTCCCGGCCGGTGAGCTCGTTCGCCTCGCGCCACGCCTGGAGCCGCTGCGGCCGGATCCGGAAGTAGGCGTAGCCGGTCAGCTCGCGCGGGTCGAAGCCGGTCTTGGCGGCGAACGCGTCGCCTGTCTCGGCGGAGATCTCGGCGGCCGCGGTTTCCGCGTCCACGGTCCCCTCGATCAGCACCAGGTCGCGGGTGGGGCCGATGCCCAGCCGCACCCTCCCGGTGGCCCGCAGGTTGCGGCTGGTCGGGCTGGTGGCCGGGGTGGAGATCAGCACGGTGGCGCCGTCCCACAGGAACGACAACGGCACCAGATAGGGGGCTCCGGTCGCCGGGTCGGCCGTGGCCACCCACGTGTCCACGTCGCTGGAGAGCCGGCGCAGCGTGTCCGCCTTGCGCTGCTGCGCCGACCGGACGGGCGGTGTCATCGTGGCAGCCTCCTGAGGGCCGGGTCGAGGTCAGCCCCACGAGCCGGCCGGCTGCCTGATGGCGACGTTGAGGCGGTTGTAGACGTTCGTGGTGGCGATCATGAGGAGCAGGGCCGCGAGGCCCTGCTCATCGTAGTGCCGGGCGGCTTCGTCCCAGATCCCGTCCGGCACCGGGTCGGTCCGATCGCTGAGCCGGGTCACGGCCTCGGTCAGGGCCAGCGCGGCCCGCTCGGCGTCGGTGAAGTACGGCGCCTCCCGCCAGGCCGCCACCGAGAACAGCCGCTGGTCGGTCTCCCCGTCGGCCTTCGCGTGGCGTGAGCCTATGTCGCAGCAGAAGCTGCAGCCGTTGATCTGGCTGGCGCGCAGGTGCACCAGGCCGAGCGTGGCCGACGGCACGCCGCCCTGCTCAGTGGACTTGTTCAGCGCCTGGATGGCCTTCATCGCTTCCGGGATGACCGCCGCTGGGTGTTTCATCCGTGCTTGCACAACGCTCTCCTCGCCTGGATCTCTCCGGTAGCGCCCGCGGGCGTTGCCGCGGGCGCCCGGCTGTCGCCGTCACACCGGCCCGGCCTGGCCGGTCATTGGATATGACAGCCTGTGACGGAGGAATGTGACCGATGGACACCCACGACTGGCTCGCGGAACGATTCGAGGCGCACCGCGCCCACCTGAGGGCGGTGGCCTACCGGATCCTCGGCTCGCCGGCCGACGCGGAAGACGCGGTGCAGGAAGCCTGGCTGCGCCTGTCCCGCTCGGACTCCAGCCAGGTGGAGAACCTGGGCGGCTGGCTGACCACGGTGGTGGCCCGGGTATCGCTGAACATGCTCCAGTCCCGCAAGACCCGGCGTGAGGACCCGGCCGGCTCGCATCTGCCAGAGGAGATCGCCGCAAGCACCGACGGCGCCGGGCCTGAGCACCAGGCGGTGCTGGCCTTCTCGTTTGGCGTGGCGGTGCTCGTGGAGATCGACACGCTGACCCCGGCGGAGCGGCTGGCGTTCGTGCTGCACGACATGTTCGCCATGCCGTTCGAGGAGATCGCCCCCATCGTGGAGCGCACTCCCGCCGCGACCCGCCAGCTGGCCAGCCGCGCGCGCCGCCGGGTCCAGGGCGCGGACACCACACAGGACACCGACCTGACCCGGCGCCGTGAGATCGTGCAGGCCTTCCTCGCCGCCTCGCGCAACGGCGACCTCGGCGCGCTGGTCACGATGCTCGACCCGGACGTGGTGCTCCGGGCCGACCAGACCGTGGTGCGGATCGGTGCCGAGGCGGAGACCCGCGGCGCGCAGGCGGTGGCTGCCAGGTTCTCCGGGCAGGCCAGAGCCGCCAAGCTGGCGCTCATCGACGGGGTCGCCGGTCTGGTGTGGGCGACGGGCGGGCGGCCGCGCGTGGTCTTCAGCTTCACCCTCTCCGGCGAGAAGATCACCGCGATCGACCTGCTCGGCGACCCCGACCTGCTCGGCCGGCTCGACGTCGTCACCCTGCCCGGCTAAGGCCGGCTGGGGCGGTCAGCTCACTGTGATCATGGCCGTGGCCCGGCGGCCGTCGGACCCAACCGCGACGATCTTGTGGCGGCCGACCGCCACCGAGGACGGGATGGTGCCGGTCATCGTGAAGTCGCCGTAGTCGCCAGGCGTTGCCGTGCCGAGGACGGTGCCACCGGCCCGGTCCAGGAACACGGTGACGTTGCTGCCCAGGCCGAAGTCGCCACCGTTGACCATCACCGGGCCGCCCGGCGCGACAGTGGTGGCGGTGGGCGCGATCTGCGGCTGGGCCACCACGCCGACCTGGTTCGCCCCGGTGACGATGTTGAAGCCGAGGCTGTGTGTGGTGAAGCCACCGGTCACGGACGCGAACGTGATGGCCGTGCCGTGGCTGCCCGGGGTGGGCGACGGGGCCTGTCGGGCGATCAGCTCGCCGGCCAGCGTGGCCTTGCCCTCGACCATGAGTTCCGACACGAACCCGGAGTTCAGCGTGGCGGTCGCCGCCTGGGTGTAGGACCCGGTCACGCTGAGGTGAGAGGCCGGGCCGACCGATCCGTTGTTCACCAGGTTGCCTGTGATCGTCCCGTTGGCCGACAGCGACGCCGCATGGCCGATGGTCACCGTGCGGGCGGTCAGCGTGGACTGGTTGACCATGGTCAGCGCCCCCTTGGCCTGGGTGAGCGTCCCGGCGACGGTGAGGTCCGCGCCGCCGTCGTAGCCGCCGACGTCGACGTTCCCGTTCGCGGTCAGGCTGCCAGCCAGGGACAAGCTGGTTTCGGCCAGTGCGAGGGTCGCGGCCGGCCCGATCGAGCCGAGCCTGGCCAGCGCGGTGCTATGCGCCGGGTCGTCGATCGCCGAGCCGGCGCCCAGGCTGATCTCCCCCGATGTGAGGCTGGTGACATCCCCGGGCAGCACGAGCGTCCCGCTGGCCAGGGCATCCCAGGAGCCGCCGGTCAGCGTGCCGTTGCTGAGCTGGGCCAGGCTGTCGGTCAGCGTCAGTCTGCCCGCCAGCGCCGCGACGGTGCCGCCGTTGTGGAAGGCGGGGCTGGTGAGCACGCTGGTGCCCTGCGATTCCACGCCGTTGCCGTTGTCCATCTGTGGAACGGACAGCGCGGCGTTGAGTAGTTCCACGTTGCCGGCGTTGCCGAGCGTGGTGGCGATGTGCACCTGCGAGGGGTGGGCCGCCGTGCCCTCGAAGATGACGGTCATCTCCCCGCCGACGTGCAGGGAGTGGAGGGTTCACCGCGGCGCGCACGGGCCAAGGTGGCCGGGCGGAACCGGCGGTGCTGCCGGGCTAACCCTGGCGGCCCGGCGGAGCACTATGAGGTGTGTACGACTGTGCGGCCGGCGACGCGCGGCTGGTCGAGGAGGCCCTGGGCGGTGACAAGGACGCCTTTGCCGCGCTGGTGACCCGGCACTGGGCTACGGCCGTGGCACTCGCGGCGCGGGTGCTCGGCACCCCGGACCTGGCCAGGGATGCCGCACAGGAGGCCGCCGTCGCGGCGCTGGTGGGCCTGGACCGGCTGCGCGCACCGGCCAGGTTCGGCGCCTGGTTCTGCGGGATCACGCTGAACGTGGCCCGCGGCTGGGCGCGCCAGCTCCGGACGGAACGGCCGGCCGTCATCGGTGACCGGGCAACCGACCGGGCATCCCACGAGCCCGGTCCGGACGAGCGCGCGGAACTCGCCGAACTGGCAGCCACGGTCAGGGCCGCGGTGGCCCAGCTTGCCGACGGCCAGCGGGATGCCGTTCTGCTGTTCTACCTGCAAGGCCTCACCCACCGTGAGGTAGCGGCCGAGCTTGCCATCTCGATCGGCGCGGTCAAGGCCCGGCTGCATCAGGCCCGCGCCGCGCTCACCCCCGCCCTGGCGCCGCTCGCCAGCGCCTCTCCAGGTCCGGTCAAGCACACTAAGGAGCCCGTCATGACCACCACCGCAGGCGGCCCGGCCTGGGCCGAGGTATCGGTCACCGACATCCGGTCCAGCGACGACAGTAACCCGCTGAACCGCCAGCACGTGATGGTGCTCACCGAGCGCGACGGCCCGCGCCGCCTGCCCATCTGGGTCGGCCCCGTGGAGGCCACCGTGCTCGCCGTGAGCCTGCAGTCGGTGGAGATGCCGCGCCCGATGACCTACCAGATGACGGCGGCCCTGCTGGAAGCCTCCGGCTCCCGGGTCAGCGAGGTGCGGATCACCCGGCTGGCGGGCGAGATTTTCTACGCGGTCGTGGTCGTGGACGGGCCCGCGGGCCAGCGCGAGGTGGACGCGCGGCCCAGCGACGCGGTCAACCTCGCGCTGGTGGCCGGGGCCCCGATCCTCGCCGACGGCGCGCTGCTCGATGACCCGGGCGCCAGCCGCCGCGACGAGTGGCAGGACCTCCCGAGCGGAACCGCCGCGCTGGCGGCCGAGGCCGTCGAGTGGAAAAAGCGGTTCGCGCCCGCAGCCTCACACCATGTCGGGCCAGGGGGGCAGGGCGAGGTGCAACAGTAGGATCACCAGCCCGGCCAGGACGACGGCCGCCGCGGGGCGCCAGCGGCGCTCCAGGTTGACGATCGTGGCCAGCAGCGTGGGCCAGGGCACCTCGCGGGCGAACCAGTACGCCAGCACGCTCGGGATGATCACCAGGAAAATCGCGATCAGGCCGTAGATGACGTAGCCCTGCACCCAGTAGTCGCCGCTGACCACCGCGGCGATGATGCTGCCGA
>Ga0207665_10002833_pt1 | contig 11634 bp, 10 predicted proteins | sample LARL112metaG_FD_184351 | JGI IMG/M metagenome (GOLD analysis project Ga0207665, IMG submission 184351) | Corn, switchgrass and miscanthus rhizosphere microbial communities from Kellogg Biological Station, Michigan, USA - LAR L11-2 metaG... | ecosystem: Host-associated > Plants > Roots >...
CTACCGGTCGCCGCGGCGCGAGCAGCAGGCCGCCGAGACCCGGTCGATGGTGGCCTCGGCGGCCGCCCGGCTGTTCGGCGAGCGCGGCTGGGCGGCGACTGGAATGCGTGAGGTCGCGCGCGCGGCGGGGGTTTCCGTCGAGACGGTGTACGCCAGTTTCCGGTCCAAGGGCGATCTGCTGATGGCCGCCCTCGACGTCGCCGTCGTCGGCGACGCCGCGCCGGTACCCCTGGATCAGCGACCGGAGTTCGCCGCGCTGGGGTCCGGGACCCGGCGCCAGCGGGCGCGCGCTACCGCCCGGCTCGTCACGGACATCAACCAGCGCACCGCCGGGGTGGTTCTCGCGCTGCGCGAGGCGGCCGCGTCCGACGCCGACCTGGCTGAGCGCAGGCGCGAGCGTGAGCAGCAGCGGCGGGTCAACGTCGAGCAGGGCGCGGCCCTGGTGGCCGGCCGCGCCGTCACAGCCGAGGAGGTCGACGGGCTGTGGGCGGTGGTCGCGGTCGAGGTCTACCAGATGCTCACCGAGCTGCGCGGCTGGACCCCGCGGCAGTACGAAAACTGGCTAGCCGATGTCATCGAACGACTGCTGCCCGGCCCGGACGGGACACGAGAGGGACGGACATGAGTACGACGAAACGGCGCGTGGCGCGCACCTGCCGGGCCGAGGTGATCGCCGACGCGCCGGTCGAATCGGTGTGGCGCGTCGTCGCCGACGTCACCCGGACCGGGGAGTGGAGTCACGAGTGCCTCCAGGTCAGCTGGCTCGGCGGGGCGACCGCGGCGGCACCCGGCGCGCGGTTCCGCGGGCGCAACCGCGCGGGCTGGCTGCGCTGGAGCCGGATGTGTGAGGTCCTGGCGGTCGATCCGCCACGTCAGATCGCCTGGCGCACCATTTCCACCCCGCTGTTCGTGGACAGCAGCGACTGGCGCATCACCCTGGAGCCGGCCGGCGCCGGGACCCGGATCGTCCAGACCTTCGCGGTGACCAAGTGCCCGCGCTGGTGGGAGTGGATCGTGATGCGGTTCGTCCCCCGGCACATCGACCGCAGCGCCGCGCTCACCGACGACCTGCGCCGGATCGCCGCCGTCGCCGCCGCCACCAACCACTCTTCTCCCGCCAGCATGTGAGTGCAATAAGTGCTGCCGGAACAGCACTTATTGCACTCAAATCAAACGGCGATAGCTTGGGCGCATGGGAGCTGAGGAGTATCAGGCCGCCCAGGCGGATCCCGGCGATCCGGCGGCGCTGGCCGGCCGGCTGTTCCGTGACATGACCGGCGCGCTGGAACTGCTCACCGTGTACCTGGGCGAGCGGCTGGGCCTGTACCAGGCCCTGTCCGCCGGCGGGCCGGCGACCTCGGCCGAGCTGGCCGCCCGGACGGGCACCGTCGAGCGGTACGTCCGGGAATGGCTGGAACACCACGCCGCGAGCGGGCTGCTGACGGTCGATGATCCGGCGGCCGGGCCGCTGGATCGCCGGTACCGCCTGCCGCCCGGGCACGTGCCTGTCCTCGCCGACACCGGCGATGTCCGCTACCAGGGGTTCAACGGTACCGAGATCGTCCGCGCCGCACGCTGGATGCCGCAGGTGGCCGAGGCGTTCCGCAGCGGCGGTGCACCGCCTCCGCTGCCGTGGGCGCCGGAGGGCCGGCCGGAGTTCAACCAGGCGGTGTTCCTCAACCTGCTGGCCCGGGAATGGCTGCCGGCCATCGCGGACGTGGACCATCGGCTGCGCCGCGAGCCGTCGGCCCGGGTGGCGGACCTGGCCTGCGGCACGGGCTGGTCCAGCATCGCCATGGCGCAGGCCTACCCGCTAATCAGCGTCGACGGTTTCGACCTGGACTCGGACGCGATCTCGGCGGCCCGGCGCAACGCCGGGGAAGCCGGCCTGGCGGACCGGGTCACGTTCACCGCCGCTGACGCGTCCGGCCCCGGCGTGCAGGGCCGGTACGACCTGGTGACGATCCTCGAGGCGCTGCACGATATGTCCCGCCCGGCCGATGCGCTGCGCGTGGCCCGCGGGCTGCTCGCGGACCAGGGCTGCGTCATCGTCGCCGACGAGCTGGTCGAGGACGAGTTCACCGCGCCGGCCTCCATCGAGGAGCAGTATCACTACGGCTGGAGCGTGGTCGCATGCCTGCCGGCGGTCATGGGCGACCCGGATACCGCCGCGACCGGAGCCATGATGCGACCCGATACGCTGCGCCGGTACGCCCGCCAAGCCGGCTTCCGCGAGCTGGAAGTCCTCCCGGTCGAGGCGGGCATGCTGCGCTTCTACCGCCTGACACCATGAAGGCACGAACCCAGGCCCAGTCGACCGCTGAGTTCTGCCGTCATCGCCAGTCGAAGTGGTTATGAAGCGCGCAGTCGAGCTGTTCACGTTCGAGCGGCGATCGTCACGCTCGCCCCTGATCGAGCAGACGTGGCAGACACGAAGTGAGCCCGAAGAGTCCTTCATCTCGGTGGCGGTGAGTCATTGGGAGATCGTCGTCACCCGTCAACGGGGGATAGCCCGGCTCACGGTGCGAGGACCCGAGACGAAGGCAACGACGTCGCCGATCCCGGGGGATGCGGAGTTTTTCGGGATCCAGTTCAGCCTGGGCACGTTCATGCCGGGCCTGCCGCCCGGACAGCTGGTTGACGGTTCGCTGACGTTGCCGCGGGCCACGGGGACGTCGTTCTGGCTCGATGGGGTCGTGTGGGAGCTTCCGGGGCCGGACAACGCCGATGTCTTCGTCGACAGGCTTGTCCGGGCCGGACTGCTGGTGCATGATCCGGCCGTGCCAGCGGCATTGGCGGGGGACGTTGAAGGTCTGTCTACGCGCTCGGTGCAACGACGAGTGTCGCGGGCCACGGGCCTGACCCGCGGGGCCATCGGGCAGATCCGGCGGGCCGAACGGGCGGTCGAGCTGCTGTGCCGGGGCGTGCCCCCGCCCGACGTGGCGGGTCAGGCCGGGTACGCGGATCAGTCCCATCTGACCAGGTCGCTTACCTGTTTCGCGGGGCGGACGCCGTCTCAGATCGCGGCGTCCGCGCGCGGGGAGTAACTGTCGTTTTCGTTCAAGACAGCCTGCTCGTCCGGGTCGATACTGGACGGCCATGGGATCCATTCACGTACACGAGTTCATCAGCCTCGATGGCGTCATCGACGCGCCGACGTGGACGTTCGACTACAAGTTCCTGCCTGAGATGGGAAGGGCCATGGCCGCGGTCACGGGCCGCTCGCGGGGCATCCTGCTCGGGCGCACGACCTACGAAATGTTCGAGCCGGCCTGGTCACAGCGGACCGCGGAGGACGACCCGGGTGCGCCGTTCTTCAACGACACCACCAAGTACGTCGTTTCCGGGACGCTCGCGGAGGCGACGTGGAGGAACTCGGAGATCATCGGCGCCTACGATCCCGGCCGGATCCGAAGCCTGAAGGACGAGGTCGGCGACATCTACGTGAGCGGCAGCGGCACGCTGGTACGCGCGATGCTCGCTGACGCCCTCGTGGACGAGCTGCACCTGTTCCTGTACCCGCTGACCCGCGGGCCCGGTCCGCGGTTGTTCACCGAGGAGGCGCAGGCCCGCAAGCTATCGCTTGCGGCCTGCGAATCATACGAGCACGGCGTCGTCTACCTGAATTACCGAGCGCAGGGGTGACGCCCAGCTTTCACGGCTACGTCGACGTGGGCGCGCTGGAGTTGTACTGCGAGCGCCACGGCCACGGGCATCCGCTGGTACTGCTCCACGGCGCGTTCGGGACCATCGAGAGCTGCTTCGCCGACCTGCTCCCCGCGCTCGCCCGCGACTTCGAGGTGGTAGCGGTCGAGCTGCAAGGCCACGGTCGCACTCGTGACGTCCGCCGGCCGCTCACCTACGAGGACATGGCCGCCGATCTGGCCGCCCTCCTTGAGGTTCTCAGCATCCCGCGCGCGCACTTCGCCGGATACAGCATGGGCGGCGCGGTCGCCCTCCAGGTAGCCCTTGATCGTCCCGAGCTGATCGGTCAGCTCGTGTGGTTCGGCGGTGCGAGTTTCGATCCGGGCGGCATATATCCGGAGTACATGGCGGCATTCGACTCGTTCGACCTGCACCAGCTCGACGGGTCGCGATGGCATGAGGCGTACCGCCGGGTCGCGCCCGATCCCGGCGCCTGGACATCGCTCGTCGCCAAGGTCAATGAGCTCGACCGCTCCGGAGAGCCGTCGTGGCCCAGGAAACGGCTCGCGCTCCTGCAAGCCCCAACGCTGCTGATCAACGGCGACTCCGACGTCGTTCGCCCCGAGCATGCCGTGGAGATGTTCCGGCTTCTGGGTGCGGACGTGGCCAGTGGTCCGGCCGGCCTGCCGCAAGCCCAGCTCGCGCTGCTTCCCGGCACGTCCCACGAGGGCATGCTCAACCGGGTCGAGTGGCTCTCCTCCATGATCACCCGATTCCTGACGTAGCGGATCTTCACGGGTGGTCTCCCTGGGCGAGTTCCAGCAGCGTCGCCAGCAGGACGTCGGCTCCCGCGGCGATCGCGTCGAAGCTCGTGTACTCATCCGCGGCGTGACTGCGGCCGCCCCGGCTCGGCACGAAGATCATGCCGGTCGGGCCCAGGTGCGCCATGTTCTGCGCGTCGTGCCCGGCCCGCGAGGGCAGGTCCATCCGGCTGAGCCCCAGGGCGTCGGCCGACTCGATGATCGCGCGCCGGACACCGTCGTGCATCGGGACCGGATCGATGAGCGGGTGCCCGTGCCAGGCCGCGGTCACACCGTGCGCGGCCGCGGTGGCCATGGCGGCGGCCTCCAATCGATCGCGTAGGGTCGCCAGCCGCTCCCGGTCGGGGTCGCGGAAATCCAGCGTCAGCGACACCCGGCCGGGGATCACGTTCGCCGCTCCCGGCCAGACCTGCAGGGTCCCGCAGGTGATCACGGCGTCGGCGCTGACCGCGGCGGCCAGGTCGGGGAGCGCCGAGACGAAGGCCGCGGCTCCGACCAGGGCGTCGTGGCGGCCGGTCATCGGCGTGGTGCCCGCGTGGCCTGGCTGGCCGGCGAATTCCACCCGCGCCCCGCACAGCCCGGTGATGGCCGTGACCACTCCTATATCGGTCCGCTCCTGCTCCAGTCGCGGTCCCTGCTCGATGTGCAGCTCGACGAACGCGTGGATCCGGCCGGGCGGCATCCTCGTGCCGGTGGCGTCCCCCGAGGCCCACCGCCAGCCCGCCAGGACCTCCGCCAGGCGCTCGCCGCGCACGCCGGTGATCGAGTCAAGCTCGGCGCGCTGGTAGCCGTGCGCCAGCCCGAAAGATCCCAGCAGCCGGCCGCCGAAGTAGCCCTCCTCGTCGGCGAATACCGCGGCACGCACCGCGTGCGGCAGTTCGGCTCCGGCCTCGGTGATGGCCCGGACGCATTCCAGCGCCGCCAGCGCGCCCACGGCGCCGTCGAAGGCGCCGCCCTCCGGCACCGTGTCGAGGTGGGAACCCGTCCAGACCTCGGCCTGCTGGGGTCCGGTCCGCGCAGGCCCGGCGAACATGTTGCCCAGCCCGTCGAGGGTCAGCTCGAACCCGGCGTCACGGCAGCGGGCCGCGTACCAGCTACGGGCCTCGGCGTCCGCCGCCGAGTAGGCCGTCCGGCTGATACCGCCCGTCGCCGTGCGCCCGATCTGGGCCAGCTCCTCGAGATCGGCTCGCAGCCGGACCCGGTCAAGCCGCGGTCTCAACGCGCTCCCCGCCCTGGTAGACATCGGACACCACGCCGACGGCCTCGATATCGGTCAGCGGGTCGGCAGGCACGACGACGAAGTCGGCGAAGGAACCGGGTCGCAGCACCCCGACGCGCGGGTCTCCGATCAGCTCTCCGCCGTTGCGGGTGCCCGCGAGCAGGGCCTGCGACGGCGTCCATCCGTGCGCCACGAGCCATATCATCTCGCGGCCGAACAGGCCGTGCATCGAGTCGGTGCCCAGCGCCAGCCGGCGAACCGCGCGCATGCCCGCGACGACGCTCAGCATGTAGCTGCGCGCGCTCAGCAGCTTGTCCATGATCTGGGGAACCTGCCCGTCGCCGGACTCGATGGCCTCGGGCGCGAACAGGATGCTCGTCGTCAGGACCAGCCACGTGCCGGTGCGCATCATCGCGTCCAGTTGCGGCGGCGTGAGCATGGTCCCGTGCTCGATCGAGTGGATGCCGGCCGCCACGGCGATGTCGACACCCGGGCCGCCCAGGGCGTGGGCCCCCGCCGTGATGCCCGCCTGCCGGGCGGCGGTCACGATCGCGGTGCACTCGGCGAGGTCGTAGTTCGACTCGGTGAGCTGGGAGCCGGCCGAGGAGACCCCGCCGGTCATGAAGACCTTGATGTGGTCGGCGCCGCGCGCGGCGCGCTCCTGCACCGCGGCTCGCAGCGCCGCCGGGCCGGCCACCCCCCATTCGCCGCTGCCGTGCCCGCCGGGCGGGCTGAGCCCGAAACCCGACACCAGCAGCCGCGGCCCGGCCACCTCCCCGCGGGCGACCGCGTCACGGAACTCGAAGTCGATGCCGTGCGCCTCGCTCATGACCCGGGCCGTCGTCACCCCGCTCGACAGCATGCCGGCGAGGTTGCGGACCCCCCGGATCGCCTGCCAGACCGGGGGCATCCGGACCTGGCCGTGCTGGTCTCCCTCGCCGGGCCGGATCGTGATATGCGTGTGCGCGTCCACGAAGCCCGGCAGGATCACCGAAGACCCGAAGTCGTGCTCGCTGTCCGCGGATCCGCGCAGGTCCCGGTAGGATCCGGCCGCCACCACCGAACCGCCCTCGACCACCAGGGCGCCGTCGCGCCCGGTGGATCCCGTGACCCCGTCGAAGAGCCCGCCAGCCCGGAAGAGCACACGCCGGCGGGCAGGCGAAGCGCCGCGCACGTTCGGCTACCAGATCTTTTCTAGCGCCCGCAGGATGTTGCCGCCGATGACGGTCTGGATGTCGCCGTCGGAGTACCCGTGCTTGACCAGCCAGCCCACGATGTTGTGGTAGTTCTCCGACGGATTCTCCAGGCCGTCCACGTAGGCGACGTGGTCGAAGTGGGGGCCGTGCTCGATCTGCGCGGCGATACCGAGGTTGTCGGAGAACTCCCGGTGCAGACCCACGTGGTCACCGAACAGCGTGTCCGGGCCGAACGTGACGTGGTCCAGGCCCATCAGGTTCGCGCAGTACTCGAAGTGCTCCATGACCGACTCGATCGAGTGGGCCCGGTGCTGCTTGGTGAGCGTGGTGTGCGGTGCCGCTTCGATGCCGATGACGCCGCCCGACTGCGCGCAGCCGATCAGCACCTCGTCCGGCTTCATCCTGGGGGAGTCCCACACGGCCCGGGCGCCCGCGTGGGTGATCAGGACCGGCTTCTCCGACGCCTCGAAGGTGTCCATGCAGGTGCGGTCGCTGGAATGGGACACGTCGATCGCTATCCCGAGCCGGTTCATCCGCTCCACGGCGCGCCGGCCGAACAGCGTGAGCCCGCCGTCACCCGGCTCCTTCAGTCCGGAACCCAGGGTGTTGGACTCCGAGTAGGCGATCCCCATCTGCCGGACGCCGAAGCCGTAGAGCACGTCGATGCGGTCCACCTCGTTCTCGATCGGGGTGGCGGCCTCCAGGCCGAGCACCAGGGCCAGTCGGCCCTGCTCGTGAGCGGCCAGGATGTCGGCGACGCCGTGGGCCACGACGACGAAGTCCTGGTGCGCCAGGTCGGACAGGCGCATGCCGAGGTCGTAGATGATGTCGTCCCACTTCCAGCCGAACTTGCTGGTGACGCAGGCGGTGCCGTCCATGAGGTTGTCGAAGACCGCGGTCATGCCCGACGTGGCCAGGCCGCGGAAGCCCGTGTGCTCGCGCGCCGTCCGGATGTAGTCACGGACCCGGCTCATGTCCTTCGGGAAGATCGCCGGATGGTCGTGCAGGCTGATGACGATGCTCTCCGCGAGCAGGCGCTCGGCCCGCTCGTGCTCGGCAGGCCCCAGGCCCAGTTCGTGCGCGGGAACACGTCCGACCTCGACGTCCAGCTCGAATACAGGGTAGTCCGCGCCCGCCCTGAGGTACGAATAGGACTCGTATCCGCCGTACTTCGACTCGACCATCGGACTTGCTGCCTCCATTGCTAAGGGTTTCGCCCACCGCAGGCCTCTAGGCGATGGCCTGCTGCGCCTGTGCGTCCTGGACCGGCGGATCCGGGTCTACGAGCAGCCGGAATGCGCGCTTGATGGTCTGCAGCTCGAGGTCCACCTCGAACTCCCGGATTCCCATGACATCGCCTATCACGCCCGTGATGAACTCGTGCAGCGACGTGTTGTCCCGGAAGATGGCCTCGCAGGTCAGATCGCTGCGCCCGGCGGTGGCCGCCAGCCAGCGAACCTCACGACGGCGGGACAGAAAGCGGGCGACGGACTCGATCCGCGACGGGTCGATCTTGAAGTGCAGGAAGCCCTCGACCCCGAAGCCCATGATCAGCGGGTCGACCAGCGCGGTGACGCCAACCTGTCCGGCCTCCGTCAGGGCCCGAAGTCGCCGCGCTACCGCCGTCTCGCTGATACCGAGCTCGGCCGAGAGGTCCACATAGCTGCGCCGGCCGTCCTCCCGCAGCGCCGCGATGAGCAGCTGGTCCAGGTCGTCCAGCACGCGACGCCGGGACCCGGCCTCCCTGGTGTCGTGCTCGGGAGCGCCGGCGCCGGCGCCCGCGTCGGCCAGCAGGTCCCTGCTCCACTCGTCACGCGTCTTATAGGTACGCAGGACGATGGCCGTCGACGTGGAGCGAACCCCGTCGATGGCGCTCAGCTGCGCGAGCAGGACGTTGGCCAGATGGATTCGGTCCCGGACGATGAGCTCGCAGACGATGTCGTTGTGGCCGTTGACGATGCAGACGAAGCGCACGTCCGGGCGCGCGGCCAGGGTGTGCGCGACGCGGAGGGTGGCGCGCGGCTCGGTGCTCAGATAGACGAGCGCCGGGTCGCCCAGGCCGCACATCTGCGCGTCCACCACCCCGATGACGACGATCGCGCCCGAGCTGCGCAGGCGCTGCAGGCGTCGCTGGACCGTCGTCTCCGAGGCGCCGATCATGGCCGCGAGCTGAGCGTAGCTCGCCCGGGGATCTCGCTGGACAGCGGCCACCACCCGCGCGTCCATCTCGTCGAGAGCCGGCCGTGGCTCTAGCGCAGCCATGGATGACAAGTTGCCTCAGAATCCTGCGAGTGTCAAGCAATATCCGCCTGAATCCAGGGATATAGCTCTCCGGCTCGTTAGATTCAAGCGCATTATGTATGTGCCCGTTGCCATCCGTCATATCGAAACGGTAACAGCGCTGATAACAATACGAACGCGGGAAAAACGCATTGATCATGGTAGACATGCATAAATACTGCATGTAGCGTGGGCTGATCGCACGTATCACCCGGCTGGAGTAGCTGGGCGAGCCGACGACACGGAGGTGTCACAGTGACGAAGGGCTCTCAGGGTCCCGCGCTGGGGATAACCGCACGGCACGGTCGGCAGACGCGACGGCGCCGTGACGGCCGGATCCTGGCCGCCGGCGCGGTGGCCGTCGCGGTCAGTGTCGCGCTCGCCGCCTGCTCCTCCGGGAACTCGTCGAGCGCGGCCGGATCCGGCACCTCCGGCGGCGGGTGGGCCACGTCGCCGGTGCGCCTGGTCTATGCCGGGCTGGCTCCGACCCACATCGACCCGCGGCAGGCCACGGACCTCGACTCGTTCACGGTCACCCGCAACCTGTACGATCCGCTGGTCTGGAGCACGGACCAGGGGAAGCCCATCCCGTGGCTGGCCACGTCGTGGCACGTCTCGGCCGACGGCCGCGCCAGCAGCTTCACGCTGCGGTCAGGAGTTAAGTTCACGGACGGCTCGACCTTCACGTCGGCTGACGTGAAGGAGACGATCGAGGGCATGCTGGCCACCAAGGCGGGCCAGTCCGGCTCCCTGCTGTCCGGGGTGACCGGGGTGAGCACGCCGAACCCGCAGACGGCCGTCATCAACACCAGCGCCCCCGATCCTTACCTGCTCGCGCACCTGACCCGGATCGGCATCGTCAGCGCGGCCGGGGTCAAGGCGCACCGGACCGCGTCGGATCCCCGGGCCTTCACGTGGTTCGACAACAACTCCGACGGCACCGGTCCCTATGTCCTCGGCACCTACACCAAGGGTTCCTCCCTGCAGCTCATGAAGAACAAGCAGTGGTGGAAGGGGTGGCAGCCAGGCTCGATCGATCAGGTGGTCGATCAGTTCGTGCCCGACACGGCGACCCGGGTCGAGATGGTCCAGCGGGGAACAGCGGCGCTCACCGAAACCTGGAGCGTCTCCGACGCGGAACGGGTGGGCAAGCAGAGCGGGTTCACCCTGAAGACCTACTCCACCTACGACATCGACCCGCTGCTGACCTTGAACACCCAGAAGCCCCCGTTCAACAACAAGCTGGTCCGCCAGGCGGCGCAGTACGCCTTCAACTACCAGGCCATGCTCTCGTACTGGAACGGGCAGGCCACGGTCCCCGGCGGCCCCATGCCCAACACCTACCCCGGGGCGGCGCAGTTCCCCTCCTACGCCCAGGACCTGGCCAAGGCGAAGCAGCTGATCACGCAGAGCGGAGTCAACCTGGCCGCGAACCCGGTGACCATCACCGTGATCGCCGGCGTCGCCGAGTTCTCCGTGCTCGGCACGATCGCGCAGCAGTCGCTCACCGCCGCCGGTTTCAAGGTCAAGCTGCAGACGCTCCCCGGCGCCCAGGCCCTCGCGGTCCTCGGCAAGCCGCAGCAGGCGACGAACGCCACCACCTTGATCTCCAGCCCGTTCACGACCGATCCCACGCTGTTCCTCGGCAACTTCTACCTGCCGACCGGAAGCTTCAACTTCTCCTACTACAACAACCCCAAGGTGAACTCGCTGATCCAGAGCGCCAAGACCAGCACCAACCCGGGTTCGGCTAGCTCCGACATCCAGCAGGCGGAGCAGATCATCCGCTCCGACGCCCCGGTGATCTGGGCCGCCCTGCCGAAGACGCTGGTGCCGGTGCCGGACTGGCTGGTGGGCTACCAGCCCTCGTTCACCGACTTCCGCTGGACCGCCTACTTCTGGCCGCTGCGGGAGAAGGCTCACTGACCTGCGCATAGTCTGCTGACCTGGGAAACGCCCAGCGACTGGGACCGGCGGCTAGGAGAGGCGGTGCGGTGCTTGCCTACGTGCTGAGACGCCTGCTGTGGATGGTCCTGGTCGTCTGGGTGATAACGGTCATCACGTTCCTGCTGTCGCACGTGATACCGGCCGACCCGGCGGCGGCCGCCGCCGGCGTCGGCGCCACTCCGGCCCAGATCCACGCCCTGGCCGTGAAGATGGGGTTGCAGCATTCCCTGCTCACGCAGTACGCCGACTACCTCAAGGGACTGGTGTTCCACTTCGACCTCGGCACCTCGATCAGTACCGGCGACGCGGTGCGCACCGACATCGCGAACTACCTTCCGGCCACGCTCGAACTCGTCGTGATCAGCTTCGCCGTCTACCTGATCCTGGCCGTCCTGCTCGGCACGCTGGCCGCCAGGAAACCGGGCGGGGTGACCGACGGGATGGTCCGGGTCCTCGCCATCTTGAGCTCCGCCGCGCCGGTCTTGATCCCCGCCGACTCGAGCGCCTTCTTCACTCGCTCGAAGGA
>Ga0207665_10002834_pt1 | contig 11632 bp, 9 predicted proteins | sample LARL112metaG_FD_184351 | JGI IMG/M metagenome (GOLD analysis project Ga0207665, IMG submission 184351) | Corn, switchgrass and miscanthus rhizosphere microbial communities from Kellogg Biological Station, Michigan, USA - LAR L11-2 metaG... | ecosystem: Host-associated > Plants > Roots >...
CGCTGGGGCCGGGGTGCAGATCATCACCATGACCAACCTATCCAGAATCGGCGTCCGCCTGGTGAGCACCAGCCAGGGGTGCACCGGCAGCTGAACCCCAGACCGCCTCTGGTCCATCCCCGTCCTCCGATAGGCGCCAATCTCCAGGTGAGTAGCCACCGGGTCAATGGTCGGCGATGGCCGATCGCATGCGACGCAAGGCCGCGTAGTTAGGGGTCTGGTTCGGTTGTCGAGGATGCTGGTCTGGGCGGCGCGTTGAGTGCATAGGTGCCGAAGCCGGTGCGGGTGAAGAAGCCGACACGCCGCCACGGCGATCTTCCTTGACCTGGCCCCCTGACCCTTAACTACGCGGCCTTGGCGCTGGAAAGGACACCGTAGACAGCGGGTTGACGACTGTGCGTACTGGCTGGGCTAGAGTCCGGGCGCGGCGCGCACGAAGGCGGCTGGGGTGATGCCGTAGCAGCGGCGGAACCACCGGGTCAGGTGCGCCTGGTCGGCGAAGCCGGCGGCCGCGGCCGCCTCGGCCAGCGGCATGCCCTGGGCCAGCCACTGCCGGACCGCTCGCAGCCGCAGCTGGCGCTGGTAGTCGCTGGGGGCCAGCCCGTGCACAGCGTGGAAGGCCCGGTAGGCGGCATAACGGCTGCGCCCGGCGGCCGCCGCCAGCTCGGCGCCGGTGACCGGGGCGGCGTAGTTCCCGTCCAGGAACTCCCGGACCCGGTGCGCGGTCCTGGCCACGTCAGGCCCGGTCAGCGCGGCCGGGTCCGGTGGCCCGGACGCGGCGAACCGGGCGGCCAGTGCTACCGCGGCGCTGAGCCGTTCGCTGCGTTCCAGCGGGCTGGCCTGCCCGGTCAGCGCGCGGTGCAGGCGGCGCAGGGCCCGGGCCAGCGCGGGATCGTCCACCACCGGGCGGGTGAACAGTGGCCGCCCGGCCGGCCGGCCGCTGATGTCCGACAGCGCGTCGGTGACCAGGCCCGGCCCGATGTGGATCATCCGGTACCGGAAACCCGCCCCGGTGGTGGCGTGCCCGTCGTGCGGGTCATCCGGGTTGAACGCCATGACCATCCCGGCCGTGCTGGTGTACCCGGCCTGCCGGCAGGTGAACGACTGCGCACCGGACTCGGTGACCCCGAACGAGTACGTGTCGTGGCTGTGCCGGTGGTACACGTGCCCGGTGAAGTGCGCGTGCATCGCTTCCAGCGGCTCGTCAGGAGAGCGCCAGTAGCGGGACCAGTCGCCGGCCGGGTCGGCATGCACCTCTCCAACGTAACGCTCCCCGGCCGCGGCCCGCACTGGCGTTCAAGACCGGGCCGCGGCCAGCCGCTGAGACTGGGCCTCATGCACTTCGATACGAAGATCGCCATCGCGATCCGCGGTGACCTGGCCGTCTGGCAGCAGCTGAACGTCACCGCGTTCCTGGCCAGCGGCGTGGCCGCCGCGTTCGGTGAGACCATCGGCAAGCCCTACGAAGACGGGTCGGGGAACCGCTACCTGGAACTGTTCCGCCAGCCGGTACTGGTCTACACGGCCGACGCGGATGGCCTGAGCCGGGTCCGGGAGCGGGCCGTGGCCCGTGACCTGCCGGCCGCGGTCTACACCGAGCAGATGTTCAGCACCGGGCACGACGACGACAACCGGGCCGTGGTGCGCGTGGTGCCCGCCGCCGACCTGCACCTGGCCGGCGTGGCCGTGTACGGGCCGCGCAACGCGGTGGACAAGGTGTGCAAGGGCCTGGCCCTGCATCCCTGACGGGCCGGGCCCACCCCTAGGATCCGGGCCGGGCGGGCTGGCCGGCCAGGTCCAGCAGGTCGTCCAGCACCGCCCCGAACTTCCGGGCGACGAGCGTCAGATGCCCCTCGCCGGATTCCAGGTGGGCCCGGGCCCCGGGCAGCTGGGTGGCCAGCCAGGCACCGTGGCCGAACGGCACCATCCGGTCCGCGTCCCCCTGCCAGACGGCCACCGGCACCTGGAACGAGTCGTTAAGCAGAAATCCCCAGCCGGTGACGAAGGCGAGGTCGTCGTCGCGCCAGCCAGCGATGCCGCCGCGCAGTGCGGCCCGGAACGCGGCGGCCAGGTACTCGGCGAAGGCGGCGGTGATCACGGCCTGGTCCGCGGGGGACGCCAGGTCACCCAGGCTCGCCGCGACCTGGTCGCTGGTGACCCGGCTCAGCCCGGCAGCGGCCGCGTCCAGGTACGCGGTGAGCGCCGCCTCGCCCTGCTCGGCCGCGCCGAATTCGGCCAGGTTCTCCACGCCCATGCCATCCAGCCAGTCCAGGCCGGGCGCGGCGTACGGCGCCACCCCGGCCACCGTCGCGGCGGCCAGGCACCGCCCGGGCAGGCCTGCGGCGCAGGCCAGGGCGTGCGGGCCACCGCCGGACCAGCCCACGGTCAGGAACGGGCCGGCCCCCACCCCGTCGAGAACCGCCGCCACGTCCGCGGCGGCGCTGGCCACGGTGCGCCCGGGCTGCGGGGTCGAGCCGCCATAGCCGGGCCGGGCATACATCACCGTCCGCAGCCCGCGGGCGGCGGCCGCGTCCACCATGGCCGGGAACGCAACCAGCCCGCCCGGGGTTCCGTGATGGAAAACCAGCGGCAGGCCGTCAGCCGGGCCCGCGGTCAGCAGGTCGAGGCGCCGGCCGTCCGGGGTGATCTGGACGGCCGGCTCGCCGGGCAGGCCGGTCACGGCAGCTGCTTGACGCTGAGCACCTGCAGCTGCCCGGAATCGGTGTTGGTGACCAGCAGCTTGCTGCCGTGCGAGGCCAGCGCGAACTGCCGGGGGGTCACCCCCGAGCGCACGTAGCCGAGCAGCGCCGACTTGTCGTGGGCCAGCGCCTTGGCCACGTCCACCACGGCCAGGTTGGACTCATCGCCCGGGTGCTTGTCCCGGTTGGAGTCGGCCACCACGATGCGGCTGCCCCCCCGGACCAGGATCAGCCCGAGCGGCAGCTGCCCGACCGGCACGCGGGCGATCAGCGCGTGCGAGTCGCCGCTGATCAGCTTGGCCGCGTCGAAGCCGAGCAGCGCGTTCGAGTCGGACGCGGTGACCCACACCTGCTTGCCGTCCGCGGAGGTGATCACCCGGCTCGCCCCGCACCCCGCGTCCACCGACTGGATGACCGAGGACTCCGGACTGGTCTCGGCCTTCTGCACGTCGATGACCTGCACCACGCCGGTCGACGTCGGCGACGCATTGTCCTGCTTGCTGGTCACGAACGCGTGGTCGCCGTCCGGGGACATCGCGATGCCGATCGGCTGCGGGCCGACCTTGATCAGCCCGACCAGGTCGCCCGGGGCGAAGCCCTGGGTCAGCGCCTGCTGCAGGTTGAACACCCCAACGTGCCCGCTGTTCTGGTAGGTGACGAACGCGAACTTGCCGTCCGGGGTGACCGCGACCTCGACCGCATGCTTCTCGCCGGGGGCGTGCAGCGTGCCCACCGGGAGGGCCGAGCCCTGCTTCAGCTGGCTGACCAGGAACACGGCCAGCCCGTCGCCCCCGGTGACCAGCAGGTGCTGATGGTCGGGGGTGAGCGTCTCGCCCTGGGAGTGACTCAGCGAGGCGCTGCCCAGCCTGGCCGGCACCGGCTGGGCCATGCTCATCACGGTCACGCCGACCCCACCGGACACGAACGCGTGCCCTTTCACCACGGCCACGTCGAACGCCTGCGGGCCGCTGCTCACCAGCTGCGTGCCGACGTTGGACAACTCTTTGGCCTGCGCCACCTGGGTGGTGCAGCCGGGCAGGGTCAGCGCGGCCAGCTGGCCACCCCCGGCGGCCGCCTCGCCCCCCGACCCGCCCTTCGGCAGCACACTGGACAGCAGGAAGTACCCGCCGACGGCCAGCACCGCGACGCCGACCACCAGCACCCCGATCCGGGACAGCCAGGGCGAGCGCCGCCGCCCAGGGGCCGGGTATACCGGGCTGGTGGCCCGCGGCCCGTCCGGCCGGCCAGGCCCGCCCGGCCCGGCCGCCGGGCGGCGGCGCTGCCAGTCCGGCGAACCAGACGGCTCGGCGGCCACCCGCGGCCCGCCCTGGGTCGGCGGCTCGGTCCGCTCCGGGCCCGGTCCGGGGGCTGGCTTGTACGGCGCGGCCCCGGCCCGTTCGGTGGCCGGCCCCCGCCCGGCGGGCGGCGGCGCTTCCCAGGAGGCTGCGGCGCGGCCAGGAGCAGCGGTCGGCTCGGGACGCTCGGTCAGCGGGTGCTGGTCGGGTGGCCCGGACGGCCCGGGATGCCAGGACGGCACCGGCTGCCCCGGCTCCCGTGGCGTTCCCGGCTCGGGCGCGCCGGGCTCGCTGGGTGCACCGGGCTCCTCCAGCCCTCCCGTCCCAGGGACGCCGCCGGGGCTGGCTGGCGCCCCGCTCCCGGGCGGTTCACCGCTCCCCGGGGGTTCGCCGGTGCCGGGCGCGGCGGCCGCGACCGTCATCGGGTGGGCGGGCGGCGCCCCGGTCTCTTCCTGGGTAGGGCTGGCCGCAGTGGCCGGGCCCGGCCGGGCGGGCGGGCGGCCACTGCCCCGGTCCAGGCCGCAGGCGCGGCGCAGCGCCACGGCGAACTCCGGGCAGGTCGCGTAGCGGTTCCCGGCCGACTTGGCCAGGGCCTTGGCCATCACCCCGTCGACCGCGGCTGGCAGGTCGGGACGGCGGCTGGTCAGCGTGGGCGGTTCGCTCGACATCTGCGCCCACATGACGCCGACCGCCTGGTCCCGGGCGAACGGGGGTTCGCCGGTGAACATGGCGAACGCGGCGCAGGCCAGCGCGTACTCGTCGGTCCGCCCGTCCACGCCGCGGCCTTCGATCTGCTCCGGCGCGATGTAGTCCAGCGTGCCCAGCAGCTGGCCGGTCGAGGTCAGCGCGCTGTTGGACAGGGCGTGCTTGCTCAGCCCGAAATCGGACAGGTAGGCGTGCCCCGGGTAGCTGGCGGTGCCGTCGAGCAGCATGTTGGCGGGCTTGACGTCGCGGTGCACCAGCCCGTGCGAGTGCGCGGCCTCCAGCGCCGCGGCCACCTGGGAGATGATGTGGCAGACCTGGTCGACCGGCAGCGGGCCCTCGGCCTCGACCAGCGACTGCACGTCCCGGCCGGTCACGAAGCGCATGGCGATGAACAGCACACCGCCGGCCTCGCCGGCCTCGAAGATCGGGATGATGTTCGGGTGGTCCACCGCGGCCGCGGTCCGGGACTCGCGGATGAACCGCTGCCGGAACGCATCGTTCTGGGCCAGCTCGGGCGCCAGCACCTTGACCGCAACCTGGCGCTCCAGCCGCGTGTCGTAGGCGCGGTAGACGACCGCCATCCCGCCCCGGCCGATGATCTCGTCCAGGCGGTAGCTGGCCAGGCGCGACCCGACCCCGAAGCCCCCTGGCGCCGAAGGCCCCTCCGTCACCGTGCCCCCTGCCTATGCCTGAGAATTCCCCCGAATGCCGGTGCGGGGGACGCCGGCCCTTACCCGCACCCCAGCTTAGCGTGACGGTTTACGTTTCCTTGAACCCTTGGTTCCACCGGATGCCCCGGCTGGACAGAACCTGGCGGTACGCCTAGCTAACCCTCCCCCGGCCGGATTGAGCCTGCATTAACCATGGCGCGCCGCCATGGTCAGCGCCTGGTATCGGCAGTACGTTCAGGGGGGTTCATCGCATCCCGTGCTGAGCGGGGCTGGGCAACCGTGGAGGTGCTCATGGTGGGAACAAGCTGGCGGCTGCGCTGCGCCGCCGCGGCGGCGGCCGGGTTAACCGCTGCCTCCGTCCTCGGCCCGGTGGCGGGCGCGGCCCAGGCGGCCCCGGCCAGCGGGCCACGAGTAAAACTGGTCGTCGCCCAGCGCAGCATGACCGTGCCGCGCTTCGGGCACCGGGTGTACCTGGATCCTGGCATCTGGGTCGCCTCGCTCGGTTCCGCGCTGCAGCTCGACGTGCAGCGGCCGGACTACACGACGCCGCTGAGCATCACCCAGGTGGTCCACCTCCCCGGCGGGGGCACACAGCAGATTCCCTGGCCGGGCAGTGTCATCGGCAAGGTCCCGGCCGGCCTGCGGGACTTCGTCCGGATGACAATCCGGAACGCCCGCGGCAAGGTGGTCGGGTCACGCCGGATGGAGTTCTGCCCGGACAGCTACGACCCGGAGCGGTCGTCGCCTAACGGCCCCGCCACGTCCCCGTACCCGCAGGAGTGCGTCGGCGATCCCTTCCCCAGGTCGCTGGTCTGGGGCATCGCCAAGGGCTGGGCGGTCGACCCGGCCGAGCAGGTCTTCACCTCGTTCCGGCTGGGTCTCGGGCACTACACGGTCACCGACACCATCATGCCCACCTACACGAAGCTGCTCGGCATCCCGGCCGCCAGCGCCACGGCCACGGTCCGGGTGAACGTGGTCAAGGGATCGGGGTGCTGCGGCCAGGCTGCGGCCGCCGCGGCCGCCGCGGCCCGGCCGCTGAGCCGTCTGCACAGCCGTGCACCGGGCCAGCCGCGGGGACGTCCGCTGGCCTCCGCCCCGGCTGTGCCGGGTCTGCAGAACCCGCCGGCCAGCGCGCTCCCGGACCTGGTCCCGCTCCCCTCGTGGGGCATCTTCGCCCAGCACATCCGGAAGTCGAAGCACAACTCGGCGTCCGACCAGCTCGGCTTCGGCGCCACCGTGTCGGTAGGCGGCAACGCACCGCTGGACGTCGAAGGTTTCCGGTCCAACGGGTCGCCGATCATGAAGGCCTACCAGTACTTCTCGGAGAACGGGAAGATCATCGGCCGGGCGCGCGCCGGGACGATGGGATTCGACTCCAAGAAGGGCCACCATCACTGGCACTTCGAGCAGTTCGCGCAGTACCTGCTGCTCAACTCCCAGATGCAGCTGGCCGTGCACAGCCACAAGGTCGGCTTCTGCATCGCGCCGACCGACCCGGTCGACCTGCTGCTGCCGGCCGCGCAGTGGCAGCCGTCCTTCCTCGGCTTCGCCGGCGGCCAGTGCGGCTCGACCACGGCGCTGTGGGTGCGGGAGATGCTGCCAGTCGGCTGGGCCGACACCTACTTCCAGTCGGTGGCGGGCCAGTCGTTCAACATCACCGGCCTGCGCAACGGCACCTACTACATCGAGATAGTGGCCAACCCGCAGCGCGTGCTGCACGAGACGGACACCAGCAACGACGTGTCGCTGCGGAAGGTCATCCTGGGCGGCACGAAGGGCCACCGGACGGTGCGCGTGCCCGCTTACGACGGCATCGACCCGGAGGGCTGATCCTGCTGGATCCCCGTTCACCGCCGGCCGCCGGGGCGCTGGCCCGCCAGGTCAGCCCCGGGCGCGCCCGGCGGCGAGCTGGGCGGTGAGCGCGGGCCAGGCGTCCGGGTCATGCCCGGGTACCAGCCGGTAGCCGCGGTCGGCGGCGATCCGCTTGAGCTTTCGGATCTGCTCGACGCTCACCTCGGGGCCAGCCCCGATCCGGCCACCGACGGCCACCTCCTGCTCGATGTTCTCGGTCAGGTCGGCCGCGTCGAAGGCGAACACGAAGCCCCCGCCGCCCGCCGATTCATCCAGCCGCACCACGAAACTCTGATGGCCCGGCGTGTGCCCGGCGGTCAGCACGGCGGTCACCCCGGGCGCGATCTCCACGTCGCCGTCAGCCAGCCGCCAGTCGATCCGCGGGTCGTCGAAGTCGACCCGGAAGATCCCGTTCTCCTCGGGGCCCGGCGGGCTGGACAGGCCGTAGTCGAGCTCGGCCCGCTGCAGGTGCACCGGCACCCGGCCCGCGAAGTGCTTCAGCCCGCCCGCGTGGTCGTAGTGCAGATGGCTGACGGCCACCGCGTGGATATCGGCCAGGTCGACACCGGCCGCGGCCAGCGCCTCGGCCAGCGGCTCCCCCGGGCCAGGCAGCACCGGCTGCTCGACCGGGCTGGGGAAGAACCGGGTGTGCAGCGCCGGGTCGGTGATCAGCGCGACGTTGAACCCGGTGTCCAGCAGCAGCCAGCCGCCGTCGCACAGCAGCAGCACGCCGGGCACCGGCTCGCGCAGGATCTGCTCGCCGGATGCCCCCTCCACCGACACGGACTTGGGCAGGTCCTCCCAGCCCAGGGTGAGCGGCACGATGCGGCGGACCCCAGCAGCCATCGAGGGTCTCCTTCCCGGGTGGCCGCGCGGCCCGGCGGCGGCAGCGCTGTCCCCGGCTAAGGTACGGGCCGCGCTCCCGCACCGCGCGCCCCGGGGCCTCTTTTCTGCTTAACGCCCGGAACCGCGCACTGCCCCGGCGGCCGCCTGGGCCGCCGGGGCAGTGCTGGGCCGGGGACGAGCCCGGCGCCGGTGGTTAGTTACTTCTCAGCCAGCTGACCGTGAAACTGTTCCCCCCGCTGAGCGAGGAGACCGAGTCCTTGGCCGTGCCCGAGCTGTTCACCATGATGATCTGCGTCGGGCTGAAGTTGCCGATCGGCGACCCATTCACCGATGCGCTGGTGAAGGTGACCGGGCTGAAGTGCGCCAGCGGCAGGATCCCGCCGCTGGCCGTGCAGCACGGTGCCTCGGCGATAACCTCGGCCGACGAGTTGGCCGCCCCGCTGAGCGAGGCGTTGATGGTGTGACTCCAGCCCCGGGTGGTGTCGCTCAGCTTCAGCGTGTAGCTGCTGCCGCCGTTGAACGTCACCGACCCGGTGAAGTGGTCCCCGGGCCGCACCGTGTTGCTGAAGTTCACCGGGTACGCCGGGTACATCTCGTACCAGGAGTAGTACTCGGCCGTCCGGCCACTGCAGTCCACCTCGCTGCCGGTCTGCTCGACGGTGCTGCTGTTGTAACCGTCGAGGCCGACCCAGAAGCTGGAGTACTTGGCCGAACCGCTGCACGTGCCGGTCGGCTCGGTCCAGCTGGCCGACACACTCCTGTAGGTGCCACTGGCGGCCGCATAACCGGACCAGTTAGTGCTCGAAGCCGCGTTCGCCGGGCCGCCGTGCGCGACAAAGGGTCTGGTGCCATGACCAGTGGGCCGGACAAGGTGCGCGGCCGGCCTGATCAGGTGGGCAGCGCTGCGGTGTGCGGCGGGCGCCGCGGCGGCCGGGCCGGCCACCGCGAGCATGCCGAGCACCAGGCCCAGGCCGGCGAGCGGGATGCACCATCTCCGTAACATGTGGCTCCTCCTGCGGTAGCGGGGGCGGAGGCGCGGGGCGGGCATGTCAGGACCTGTGCCCAGCGCCTCTGCTGGGGTTGCCGTGAACGTACGATGCGCGGCGGCTCCAGGGAAGAAGCGAAAAGGTAAAGCTCTGGTAAGCCCAGGTGACGAGGGCCACGACACGATGGTTAGCGGGGGGCGAAGCCGGCGTTGCTGACCGGCCCGGTGCGCAGCTGGCTGAGGTCGAGCACCCGGTCGCAGCGCTGGGCGACCTCGGGGTCGTGGGTGGCCAGCACCAGCGTGCCCCCGTCCGCGCTGATCGCCAGCATCCGGTCCAGCACCAGCTCCCGTGACTTGCTGTCCTGCTCGGCGGTTGGCTCGTCGGCCAGCAGCACGGTGGGCTGGCTGGCCAGCGCGCGGGCCACCGCGACCCGCTGCTGCTGCCCGCCGGACAGCTCGTCGGCGAGCTGCCCGGTGTGCTCGGCCAGGCCCACCGCGGCCAGCGCGTGCTGGGCCGCGGCCGCCGCCTGGCCGGCCGGCATCCCCGTGGCGAACAGGGTGATCTCGATGTTCTCCGCCGCGGTGAGCAGCGAGACCAGGCCGTGCCCCTGCAGCACGGTCGCCACCCCGGGCGGGACCTGGCCGGGGTGGACCGGGCGGCCGTCCAGCAGCACCTGCCCGGCGTCTGGCGTGGCCAGCCCGGCCAGCAGGGCCAGCAGGGTGGTCTTGCCTGAGCCTGACGGCCCGACCACGGCCAGCCGCTCGCCCGCGCCCACGGCCAGGCTGACCCCGTCCAGGATCCGCCGCCCGCCGATGGCGTACCCGAGGCTCCGCGCTTCCAGCCGGCTCATGGCTGCTCTCCCGCTGCTGGCTGGTCTCCCCCGGGCGGCTGGCCGCCCGGCTGGCCGGCGGGGTCGACCTGGTGCAGGAAGACGCCGCCATCCCGGCGCTCAGCCCGGGCCAGCGAACCGGGCGGGAACACGTCGGTGAACTCGTCCGGCAGCTGCAGCGTCCCGTCCCGGCCGACGACCACGTAATCCTGCCCGGCCCGGCCCTCCGCGCCGACCCGGCCGTCCCGGATGGTGATCGTGCGGCCGAGCGCCGCGGCCACCGCGGGATCGTGGGTGACCGCCACCACGGTGGTGCCGAGCTGCCCGTTCGCGTCCCGGATCAGCTCGATCACCGCAGCCGCGGCGGCCGGGTCGAGCTGGGTGGTGGGCTCGTCGGCGAGCAGCAGCGCGGGCTCGTTGACCAGGGCCAGCGCCAGGGCCAGCCGCTGCTGCTCACCGCCGGACAGCCGCCCGGCCCGGCGGTGCGCGGCCCCGGCCAGGCCGACCCGGTCCAGCAGCTCAGTGGCCCGCCGGCGGCTGGCCCGGGCCCCGCGCCGCGCCGGGGCCTGGGCGAACAGCAGGTTGCCGAGCGCGCTCTGGTAGGGCAGCACGTTCCGCGCCGGGTTCTGCAGCAGCAGGCCGACCTGGCCCACCCGGAACCGGGCCAGCGCACCGCCGCTGAGCCCGGCCAGCCGGTGGCCGTTGATCTCCACCCGGCCGGCGGTCGGCCGCAGCAGCCCGGCCAGGTGCCAGAGCAGGGTGGTCTTGCCCGCCCCGGACGGGCCGAGCAGGGCGACCATCTCCCCCGCCCGGACGGTCAGGTCCACCCCGCGCAGCGCCGCCACTTCCGAGCCCGGCGTGCCGTAGACGTGCACCAGGTTGTCGCAGCGGACCGCCAGCTGCGGCCCGGGGCGGGCGCCGGCCCGGGCGTCCGGGGCGTGGCTGGCCGGGGTCACGGCTCGGCCTCGCGGAGCAGGTCCGGCTGGACCGAGCGGACCAGCAGCAGGCTGGCGATGATCGCGGCGGCCGCCCCGGCCAGCAGCGCCCCGCCCAGCAGGACGGCCAGGGCGGTGGCGGACGGCAGGTAGCTGAGCGGCGGGGCGGGCGGCGGGCTGACGAACTCGGGCACGTTGCGTACCGCGAGCAGGGTGGCCAGCAGGCCGCTGGCTATGCCGATGACCGCGCCGAAGCCGAGCACGATGGCCTGCTCGGTGAGCAGGGACGCGCGGACCGAGCTGCGGGATACCCGGCTGGCGATCAGCGCCGCGTACTCGTAGCGGCGGCGCCGCCCGGACGCGTACAGGCTGGCCACCGCGGCCCCGGCGGCCAGCACGGCCGCGGCCAGCGCGTCGGCCAGGAACAGCACGGTGGCCAGCGCCGGGCCCTGCCGGATGAGCTGGGCCTGCAGCGCGGCAGCACTGGCCACGCTGGTGATCCGCACTCCCGCGGCGAGCAGCGCGGGCCGGACCCGGTCCAGTGCGCCCGGCGCCAGCCACACTTGCTGGGTGGCATACCCGGGGGTGCCGCCGGCCGCCCGCTCCGCGTACGTGCCGTCGACCACGATCCCGTTGTTCGGCGCTCCCGGGATGGCGGCGGGCACCGCGACCGGATTGACCTGAAGCGGGCTGCCGTCCAGCCCGGCCACGGTGACCGGGACACCGGCGGTGGGCGCCAGCCCGCGGGCGATCAGCGCAGGCACGGGATACGGGCGGCTCACCGAGACCGCGACCGCGTCCTGCCCAGCCGG